>ERZ1066136.1140-NODE-1140-length-14651-cov-7.480474_pt1 | contig 14651 bp, 12 predicted proteins | sample MGYA00382783_ERZ1066136 | MGnify/ENA primary metagenome ERZ1066136 (study PRJEB33369, sample SAMEA5778366) | biofilm metagenome | biome: Industrial cooling water; feature: Water cooling tower basin; material: Biofilm | place: United Arab Emirates | collected... | reverse complement strand
CCTCCTTGCACCGCACGACCACACGGCGTCGACCTGGTTGCGCAGGATCAATCTCCAGTTGTCGGTGACGGGCGCGCTGTGGGGCTCCGCCTGGATTCTGCTGCCTCCGGAGGCTGAACTCACCACGGAATTGATGGTCGCGGCGATGATGGGCGGGCTCATCGCGGGCGCGCTCTCGCATCTCGCGATCGTCTTCGAGATCTACCGCAACTATGTCCTCCTTGCCATCGTGCCGGGCATGGTCTATCTCGTTGCCGAGGGTTCGCGCGCGCACCTGATCTATCTCGCCTGCGGCGCGCTGTTCCTCTTCAGCATCCTCAACAGCGGACGCCGGTTTCATCGCACCCTGCAGCGCAGCCTGGAGGTGCGCTTCGAGAACGCCTCGCTGGTGCGCTCGCTTCAGGAAGCGAACGGCCAGATGCGTACCCTGACCGACGAACTCGAGCGCCGGGTCGTGGAGCGCACGCACGACCTGGAGGCCGAACTCGCGAAACGCCAGCAGGCGCAGGCCGCGCTCAAGGCGGACGAGGAGATGTTCCGGCTCATCTCGGACAACGTCTCCGACATGATCGCCGTCTGGGACCGCCACGGACAGCAGCTCTACGGCAGCCGGTCCCTGCGCGGCGCCATGGACCGCTCGCGTCCTGTCGCGGGGACGCTGTCGTTCCGCGAGGTGCACACCGACGACCTCGACAGGTTGCGCATGGCGCTGCGGCAGGTGCTGGATACCTCGCGCGGACAACGGCTTGAACTGCGGCTTGGCGCACCGGACACGCCGCCCCGTGTCATCGACTGCGCGCTCGAACCCGTGCGCGACCCGAGCGGCGAGCCCGACAAGGTCGTGATCGTCGCGCGGGACGTCACGCAGCGGCGGCAGGAGGAGGCTGCGATCCGCGAAGCGCGCGAGCGCCTGGCGCTCGCACTGGAGGCGACCGACCAGATCTCCTTCGACGTGGACTGCCGCACCCAGAGCGTGCGGCTGGATCGCAACTGGTCCGCATTCCTGGGGCGCCCCGGGGACCGCGACACCATCGCCACCTTCGCGGACCTGCTGCCCCTGGTGCCGAAAGAGGAGCACGCACTCATCCACGAACGCTACGTGGCGACGCTCAAGGGCGCCATGCCGGACTACGTCATGGAGCATCGCGTGCGCCGCGACGACGGCCAGTACCGCTGGATCCTGTCCCGTGCGCGGGTCGTGGAACGCGACAGCCGCGGGCATGCGACACGGCTGACCGGCACCAACCGCGACATCACCGAGCGGCGGCTGGCCGAACAGAACCTGCGCCTGTCGGCGCGCGTGCTCGACAGCATGGCCGAGGGTCTCGTGGTGCTCGATCCGCAATGGCGCGTCACGTCCGTCAATCAGGCCTTCACGCGGATCACGGGGTACTCGGCCGCCGAAGCCATCGGCAGGGTGAGCCGACTGTGGCGCGACAGCGTGCGCAACGTGGAGGCGCCCAGTGCCGTGGTCGCCGACCTCGCCCAGCACAATCACTGGGAGGGCCGCATCATCGACCGCCGCAAGGACGGCACGGCCTATCCGTCCTGGATCAGCGCCTCCACGCTGCGTGAGCCAGACGGGACGATCTCGCATCACGTGATCGTCTTCAGCGACATGTCCAAGCAGGAACGCGATGCACAGCGTGTGCGCTACCTCGCCTATCACGACGGTCTGACCGGGCTCGCCAACCGCGCGATGTTCTTCGAGCGCTGCACCGACATCCTTCGCCGGGCGCAACGCCACCAGCGCCGCATGGCCGTCCTGTTCATCGACCTGGATCACTTCAAGTCGGTCAACGACACGCTGGGCCATCTTTCGGGCGACGTCCTGCTGATCGAAGTCGCCCGCCGGCTGCGAGGCGAGTTGCGCGACCTCGATCTCGTGGCACGTCTCGGGGGTGACGAGTTCGCGGTGCTGCTCGAGGAGATTGCCCAGCCATCCGACGCCGCGACGGTGGCGCTCAAGATCCTGGGCTCGCTCGCGCAGCCGGTGGGTATCGGTGAGGACGAGGTGCGCATCACGGCGAGCATCGGCATCAGCTGCTTCCCCGACGACGCGGATCAGGTGGAAACGCTGCTGCGCCAGGCCGACGCCGCCATGTACGTGGCCAAGCAGGAAGGCCGCGACCGCTACCAGTTCTTCTCGCCCGATCTCACGTCACGCGTGATGAACCGCCTCGCGACGGCGAGTGCGCTGAAGGTGGCCCTGGACCGGGGCGAGTTCCGCGTGCATTACCAGCCCGCGATCGACGCGCAGACCGGTGCCATCGTCGGCCTGGAGGCGCTCCTGCGCTGGCAACATCCGCAGCGAGGGCTGCTCATGCCCGGCGAGTTCATCCAGGTCGCCGAGGATACCGGCGTGATCGACGCCATCGGCCGCTGGGTGCTCACCATAGCCTGCCGGCAACTGGCACAGTGGCAGCGCGACGGGCACGAATCGCTGTCCATGAAGGTGAATCTGTCTCCGCTGCAGTTTCGCCAGCCCACGCTCGTGCACGATGTCACGCGCATCCTCATGGGTTCGGGCGTGCGGCGGGGCACGCTCGAGATCGAGATCACGGAAAGCGCAGCCATGAACGACCCGGACCGGTCCGAGCGCGTGCTGCGGGAAATGCTCGACCTCGGCATTCGCGTGTCCCTCGACGATTTCGGCACGGGCCACAGTTCGCTCGCGCAACTGAGCCGCTTCCCCATACACGGATTGAAACTCGACCGTTCCCTCGTGTGCGGACTGCCGGGGGACCACAAGAACGTGGTCATTGCGAGTTCCGTGGCGAGTCTGTGCCGGAACCTCGGACTCGACCTCGTCGGCGAGGGCGTGGAAACCGCGGCCCAGGCCGAGTTCCTGGTGGCGCAGGGCTGTCGCGAGATGCAGGGCTTCTACTTCAGTCCGGCCGTCCCGGCCGAGACTCTCGACGGCATGCTCGCCGAACGCGAACATGCCGCCTGGCGACTCCCGCAGCCCGCCGCGCTGCAATAGCGTCCACGGGCGCCGCACCGCCGGCACGCCCATCTCCACCGCGCCTGCGTTCCGGCACCGCCGTCCTGACCGCTGCATCACCCGATCCGCGGCCTCCTCGTTGAATGTCCGAACAAGCGCTCCGGACCCTCACGACCGCGGTCTCCGAACCGGGCAAGTCGAGGCGCCCGGAAAACACGGCGCCCCAGCCAGGGGCCGGTGCCTTGCGCGAGGGGCGGCTGCGCGAGCGGACAGGACGTTCACTCGTGGCGCCATCACCCGAGTGCTGCAGACGCGTGACCACCTCGAACGCTGCGGCTGCGGGTTCGACCGAGAGCACGGGTCTTCCTCGATCCAGGGCCTCGACGAACCTCTCCCGGGATCTCAAAACCTTTTCAACTCAGTGCGTTGTCAACATCCTCACAATCGGCATAGACTCCAACCGCGAGGCATATGACTTGCGATCACTGAGTGAACGGGGTTCGTATTGATGAACTTCACGCACTTGGTCAACGGGAATCCAAGGTGGGCCATGGGCACCAACGAACGCCGAGCTCGGGAACGCGAGGAAATGCGGGGCCGCATCCTGGATGCCGCCAGGGAGTTGTTCGCCAAGCAGGGTTACGACGCCGTCACGCTCCGCAAGGTGGCGGACTGCATCGAGTACTGTCCCGCGACAATCTACAAGTATTTCAAGGACAAGGAAGAAATGGTCCGCGCCCTGGTCGCCCAGGACATCGCGGCCCTGATGGACGCCTTCCGGCCGAGCATGGCGAAGCAGACGCCTCTGGAGCGCCTGCGCAGCTTCTGTCTCGCCTACATCGACATGGGACTGAATCAGCAGAACCACTACCGGCTGATGTTCATGACGCCGCTGCTGCCCGGCGATGACCCCATGTACCAGGAGAAGCGAAACGACCCGCAGATGGACTCCTACGGACTGTTCCTGTCGGTGATCCAGGAGTGCGTCGACGCGGGCCTTTTCCGGGCCCAGTACCGCGATGCCGAGACCATCGCCCAGACCTTCTGGGCCGGGCTGCACGGTGTCATCTCGCTGCACATCGCGCTGGGCGACGAGGGTGCCATCGACTGGCGCCCGACGCGCGAGCGCGCCGTGTTCATCTTCGATCTCGTCATGCAGGGCCTGGTGGCCGACGGTGCCACCGGTGCCGTTCCCGTCATGCCTTCCGTACCGCCCCGGGAGGCGGCGGCCTGACCCTCAGTCGACCGTCCCGCCCAGGCCTTCGGGCGCCGCCCCCGCCACCCGGCGACCCCGAGCGGTTTCCGGCCGTTCCACAGGAGTGCGGGTGAGAACCTGCGTCGCCCAGTTCAGCCTGGCCGACTCGCGCACGAGCGCGGCGGTGGGAGTCACGTCGGGCCATGGAATCCGGGCTGCATCGGCGAAATGCACGGCCGCCATCGCCACGGAACCCGACACGTTGTTTCCCCACGACGGATCGCCGAAGGGCGTCCCCGCGAACACCGCGTTTGCCTCCACCCGCTGACGCCGCAGCGGATTCGCCCCTTCCAGCCGGACGCCCGCGTCGCGCGCGATGACCGTGTTGTGCAGGATGAACACGTCCTGCGGCAACGCGTTGTGGGGCCTCACGAGCACGGCGGACCCCTCCGGATTGAAGAACAGGTTGTCCTGCAGCACGAGGTTGCCCTCGCCCTGAAACAGCACCTCGTTCGGATTGCGCAGGAAGACGTTGCCGTAGATCAGAAACCTGTCATCGGCCCCCCGGCCCTCGCGGGGCTGATGGCCCACCAGGAGATTCGGCCGGGCCAGTTCCCCCGCCGAGCCGCCGCGAGACTTGTCGAACACGTTGTGACGGATCACCGTCACCGCCGGACCGTCGTAGCCGTCGAGGGCAGGACGCGTCACCTGATGCTTCACCTGAACGCTGTACCCCAGCGTGTCCCTCACGACGTTGCGTTCGATCACGCCGCCCCAGAAGGGCGCCGAGCCGTCGGAGTTGCCGAAGTACATGCCTGTGCCGGCGCCCACGATCTCGTTGCCCCGCACCACCCAGCCCGCGGCGGGACACTTGGTGGAGATGCCCACGTTCTGCTGACTAAGCGCGTGCCCCGTGATACGCAGGTTCTCCAGGGTGATGAAGTGCGCGAAGCGGGCATGACCCTCGGCCTTGAGGGCATCCACGGGAATGTTGCGTCCCTCCAGATGCAGCCCCCGGATCTGGACGTGCATCGCGTCGACGATGCTCACCGTGTTGCGGCCCGGCTGCGCCAGGAAGACCGGACGCAATGCGGGGTCCGCGGCTTCGATCCGGATGGGCTGCTCGGCCGTGCCGGTGAGCCCGTGGACGTTGAGCCCCCGGGCGTAGATGCCCGGGGCCAGTCGGAGCACGTCGCCGGGGCGCAGATCACGCGCGAGCACCGCGTAGGTGGTCGGATCGGCCAGATAGGTGGCGGCCCGCGCACCGTACGGCACTGCGCACGCGAGCAGCATGGCCACCACAGCGACTCGCCAGCTCGTCAACCCCGGCTCCGCGACCGCCGGCCCTGCGCGACGTGCACCCACAGCAGCGGGATCCCCAGCAGACCGACCACCCAGTGGACGACACTGATCACCGGCCGAAGCGCCTCCGATCCCACGTAGTAGAGCGCCCACGCGCTCAGCACGAGCACCAACAGCAGCGCGATGACACTACCGCCGGTACCGCGGTTGCGGCGGAACTGCCAGGCACGCCACGCATGCCACGGCAGCAGCGTGCCCACGACCAGCAGACTCGTCATCGCGACGGCGCCATGCACCTTCAGCCAGAAGGGCTCCAGCGGGTGCGGCATCTCGGGAAAGTCGGGATCGGCGCCGCCGAGCAGGAAATGGCACACGAGCCAGCCGGCACCGCTCGCCACGAGCGCGAGCGCGACCCCGAACACCGAGCGCCGATGGGCGGCGGACAGCGCGATGGTCGGACCGGGCCGGGGCGTGGTCATGCGTTGTCGCCTCCTCGGACCGTCCAGCGCGCGCTCGGGCGCAACCGACCGTCGCAAACCTCACCCGCGCCGTCCCCGCGCAGCACGATCGCCGTCGCATGCAGGCGTCTGGCGAGACGCGCCGAGAGGTCCGGGGCAAGCATCACGATCTTCGTGAGCGCATCGGCCCACAGGCCGCGCGCGGCAAACACCGACACGCTGGACACCTCGGCCAGGCGCGCGCCGACTCGCGGGTCGACGATGCCCCACCAGAGTCCCGTTTCGTCCGCGTAGGGGGCGGACGTCGCGACGGCGCCGTCCCGCAAACGCCCGACCGGAAAGAAGCAGCCCGGCGCGGTCGGATGCCGCACGTGAACGGGCTCGGGCTCGGGCATGCGGATTCGCAGGTCGCCGCCCGCATCCATGCGGAAGCCCCAGGCGCCCGCCGAGCGCAGCGCGGCGGCAGCCGCGTCGAGCGCGTAGCCCTTCGCGATGCCGCCCAGATCGATCCACACGGGCGCCTGCAGCGCCACGTGCCCGGCACGTGACAGGTCGATGGCACGCCAGTCGGCGCCCGCGGCCGGCCGGGGTGCGCCGTCGGGACACGGCAGCCGGCCTTCCGCCACGAGGCGCGGTGCGACGGTGCAGTCGAACACCCCCTGAGTCGCGCGTGACAATGCGACGGCCGCGCGCAGGACCCGGTGCGTATCGGCGCCGACGGGCACCGGCTTGCGCCATGCGTCGCGGTGGATTCGGGACAGATCGCTCCCGGGGTCGTGGAAGCTCATCGCCCCTTGCACGCGTGCCACGGCCTCGAAGCCTGCCGAGACGGCCGCGCGCGCGATGTCCGCGTGGGGGGCCACGACGGAGATGGAGACGATGGTGCCGAGCAGCGGCTGCGCCCGCCGGAACTCAGCGCAGGGCGAGCTCATGGGTGACGAGCAGCCGCTTCACGCCTTCGGTGATGTGGCGGCAGGACAGCGTCGCGCCGCCGATGTTGCGGATGTCCTTGTCCAGTTCGAGCGCCGAGGCCGTGGTCTTGCCCACGAACTGACCCCGCCAGCCGGGATGCCGCACCTCGTAGCCGTAGCTTTCGCGATACTCCAGGATCTCGATGCCCTTGACGGCACCGTCGGCGCGGATCGCGACGGCATAGGTGATGAATTCGTGCTTGCCGATCACCTCGTCGACGATGAACACCGCACCGTCTGGAGCACGCCACACCTTCAGGTCCGTGATGCGCAGTCGCACGCCCAGCCGCTGTTCGATCGCGGCCTTCTGCTCGGGTGTCAGTTGCACCGGCGCCGCCTGCAGCGGCGCCCCGGGGAACAGAACCTTCTGCGCCTGTTCGACGCTCAGATAGACCGCCGCGTGACTGCCTGCCGGCAACACGATCGCGACGGGTACCAGCAATACCGGCCGCCAGTCGCTCATGACCGTCTCCCGCACCGTCCGACCGCCTCACCGCCGGAACTCACCATGGTGCCGCCTCCCCCGCTTGTGGTCCGCGCATCATAAAAGAAAGCGCGGCGGGCAGCCCCGCCCGGGGTGCGACACGGGTCATTCCCGGTTCGAGCGCCAGATGGAAACGACGAGCCAGACCGCGTTGATGCACGCGGCGAGAAAGCCCAGCACGCCGAACAGCGGCAGCCCGAACAGTTCGGGACCGCCGCGCACGGTCATCACGATGGACGAACCGACGATCAGCGCAGCCGTCACCACGCCCAGCGTGAGCCGGTTCGCGCTGCGGTCGATCTGGTGGCCGAAGTGGTCCAGCCGCTTGAGGTCGAACTCGACCCGCATGCGGCCGCGGCGCGCGTCGCGGATGAGGCGCGTGAGGTCCGAAGGAATGCTGCCGAGCATGCCGAGCGCGTCGCTCACGCCGTGACGCATGCGCCGCCCCAGCGCCTTCGGTTCGTAGCGCGAGACGATCACGCGCTTCACGAACGGCGTGAGGTACTCGACCAGATGGAAGTCCGGGTCGAGCCGCCGTCCCAGTCCTTCGAGGGAAATGAGCGCCTTGAACAGCAGCGCGAGATCCGGCGGCAGCACGATGGCGTGGTCGCGCATCACCGTGGCGATCTCGCTCAGCAGGCGGCCCACGTGGATGTCCTTCAGCGCGAGATGCTCGTACTCGGACACGAGGTCGCCGAGGTCCTGCGCAAGCTTCGACTCGTCGACGATGGCGTCGCCGGTCCAGTCGAGCAGCACGGCGGTCATCGCCTGCTCGTCGCGCCGCGACAGGGCCGCGAGGAGGTCGACGATCTGGTTGCGGCGGTGGTCCGACAGCCGCCCCACCATCCCGAAGTCGAGCATCGCGATGCGGTTGCCCGGCAGGTAGACCACGTTGCCCGGGTGCGGGTCCGCGTGAAAGAAACCGTCGACGAGGATCATCTTCAGCACGGCAGCCGCGCCGCGATCGGCCAGCACCTTGCGGCTGAGCCCTGCGCGCTCGACGAGCTCCAGTTCGTTGCCGGGGACGCCCTCCACGTAGTCCTGCACGTTCATCGTCGCGGACGTGTGCTCCCAGTGGATGCGCGGAATCACGACGTTCGGATCATCCGCGAAGCTCCGCGCGAAGCGCTCCTGGTTGCGCGCCTCGAGCGCGAGGTCCAGTTCGCGCGCGATGGACTTGCCGAACTGCGCGATCATCTCCATGGGCTGGAACCGCTGCAGTTCGGGAATCTCGCGCTCCGCCACGCCGGCCAGCACGGACAGGATGCGCAGGTCCGCCTCGATCCGAGGCCGGATGCCGGGCCGTCTCACCTTGAGCACCACCGGCGATCCGTCCGCGAGCCGTGCCCGGTACACCTGGGCGATGGAAGCGGACGCGAAGGGCTGAGGCTCGAAACCGTCGAAGACCTCGGCCGGCGGCCGCCCGAGCGCCTCGGTCATCTGCGCGATCATCGCGTCGGACGGCGCGGGTGCCACGGTGTGCTGGAGGCGCTCGAACTCGTCGATCCATTCGGGCGGGAACAGGTCCACACGGGTGCTCAGCACCTGGCCCAGCTTGACGAAGGTCGGCCCCATCGCCTCCAGCGCCATGCGGATGCGGACGGGCAGTTCGAGATGGGTGAGGGAGTCGTCCCGGCCGGCGCTCAGCAGTTCGCCGGCGCGTTCGAGAAAGGTGCCCACGCCGGCGCGTCGGATGACGTCGCCGAAGCCGTGGCGGATGAGTATGACGACGAGTTCCCGGAGCCGGGGCAGGTCCTGGAAGGCGTGCAGCGATTCGAGCATGGATGGTTCCGGGAGACCGCGCGACGGGCGTCTCGAACCCGGAAGTGTAAGGGGGCGGACGCGCGCGCCGCCCCCGCGGACGGCCTCAGGTGTTGCCGAGCATCCGGTCCTTGGCGAGGAAGTACTTCCGCGCGTGCGCCACGATCTGCCCGTCGGTCGGATGGTCGGAACTCTCCACGCCCATGATCTTGTCGACCAGATCGTGCGCGTGCTTGTGCACGTGCTTCACGAACTCGAGCTTGGCGCTGCCCGGGCCCAGCACCAGGATCTCCTGGGCGCCGCCAAGGAGACGGGCGATCTCGCCGAAGTAATGGGCGTCCTCGGCGCGATGACCGGAGCCCACCGCGCCGCGCTTGTGGTGCAGGTGCGGGTGCTTGTCCGACGCGTGGGCCACGAACGATTCGACCTCCTCGCGGTTGAAATGCATGACGTGAGCTTCGCTGTGGTCGAGCCAGACGACCGCGTGGTAATGCGACATGGAATTGCCTCTCGTGATTGAACCGGTGAATCAGGAATCCTTGCGGTCGTCCTTGCGCGCGAGCGCATCGGACAGTCCCGCGAGGAAGCCGCTCGTGGCCTGCGCCAGCCGATCGGACAGGGTCCTGGCCGCGTCGAGCCCCGCCTGCGTGGCCTCGGCGGTGGTGGCGGACAACGTGCGGGAGAACTCGGACAGCGTCTGCGAGACGATGGCCCCGGTGTCGGTGCCGGTCTTGGCCGCGTGCGCAGCCAGCTCCTGCATCTCGGCCTTGACCTTCGCACCCGCGCTGCCCGCGACGCTCGACATCGTGGAGACGAAATCCGTCTCCATCTGCTTCATCGCGTCCAGCGCCGCGCGGATCTCGGTGTCGTTGATCTCGCGTCCCTTCGACGCGAGTTCCTCCATCGCGAGCTTCGCGGCCTGTGCCGACTTGCCGAAGGCGTCGTCCATGCCGCGAAACGCGGACTGGAGCGCCTCCTTCACGTCGCCGCCCCGCTTCTCGGCACCGACCGCGACGCCTTCGCCCAGTTGCTGCATGAGATCGCGCATCGACGCGAAATCGAAACTGCGATCGCGGATCGCCTTCAGGGTGAGCTCCCGCATGCGTTCGCGGATGTCGCCCTCGCCCGCGACGGACTGCGCCGCGGCGTCCTTCAGGTTGTCGTCGTTCATGGCCGATCCCCCTCTGCTTCCGAGAGAAAATTATCCCCGCGTGACCGGAGCCCGTTTTGACCTGAGTCAATCCGCCCCGTTCGGGCGGCGCGAACCAGTCAATCGCCCGAGCGCAGTCCGCAGGGTGCAGTCGTGAATCCGGCCGGGGTGCGATGCAACGTGTGCGACGTGAAGACGTTCCACCACCCGAGATCCTCGGCGGTGCCCTGGGCGTAGGCACGTCCCCACAGTAGATGGGCCCGACCCGCCGACACGTGATCGACGTTCGTGCCGAACCAGGGCTCGCAGGGCAGCGGCAGCGGGGGCGTGCGCAGCGTGAACTCCGCCGTGGCCATCGCCGCGGCGTCGCCCTCGCCGCTCACCCGCACGGCATAGGTCCGCTGCGGCGTCAGGCCCTCGATCGCCATGCTGCCGGCGGCAGCGGGCACGCGCTTCTCGACGGTCGGCCCCGAAGTCTCCACGGCCCGGACGGTCACGGTGCCGCGGCCGCCACGCCAGGCAAAGGCGGCAGCGTCGGGTGCGACATCCAGCACCAAGGGGGCGAGCGGTGCATCGGCCTCGTTCCGGGACCGGCCCGACGCGAGTCGGTCCACCATGGCACGGATCGCGGCGATCTGGGGCGCCGCGCGCGCGGTGTAGTCCGCACCCGTGTAGCCCCACCAGTCCCAGCAGCCGTAGGGATTCCAGGGCGCACCCCAGGTGCCGCGCGCCTGCGGATAGAGCACCACGATGCGGTTGGACTCCGCCCAGCGGTTGTAGCCCGCGTCGCGCACGAAGGCTTCACCCACCTTCTCCACGGACTGGTTGCAGCCGTGCAGCGCCACGTGCACGCGGCACCGGGCACCACCGGTACAGGCCGAGGGGATGTAGGCGAATCCCTCGTCCGCGAGTGCGATGCGCCTCGGCCGCCCGCCGGCAAACTCGGCCTGATCGAATCGGACGATCCGTCCGCGTCCGGCAGCCCCGGGCGGTGCGAGCGCGCCGAGCAGAAACCGCAGCATCGACCCGGCGGCGTCGTAGTCGCAGTCGGCGAGGTAGCTTCCTCCGGTCACCTCGCATGTGCCTCCGGCCTGCTCGGTCACCATCGCGTGACCCGCAGGCAGATCGTGCCGGAAGAAGCGCTCGGTGCCCGGAGCGATCTGGCGGTAGAACTCGCGCAGCGCCGCGACTGCGCTGTGCCGGACGACGCCGTCGTTGTAGCCGGAGAAGAGCCACACGCGGTCTCCCGCGAGGGCGGCCAGCGGATCGATCCGCCCGGCGCTCGCGGCGCGCCGGGCCTCGGCGATCCGCGCCGCGACGTCGGGGGTGCCTTTCATGCATTCCCCGGCTGCGCGCGACGCACTGCCCTGCGCGCAGCCCCACAGCCCGCCGGCCACGACGCCCACACCCTGCACGATCGTGGCGTGAGCCAGATGGAACTGCACGGCCATGTAGCCGCCGGAAGACAGGCCGGACACGGTGGTCCCGGTGAGTTCCGCCCCGAGCGCAGGCAGCCGGTCGGCAGTCCGGCCGATGCCGGGCGACGCCAGCACGAGAAGGATCAAGAGGGCGCGCAGCATGCCGTCATTCTAGGCACGGCAGGACGGGCGCAGTGAAGCCGGCAGCGCGCCTCCCGTCCCGGATCGGCCGCACCCCTTGTCCGATTCCCCTTTCCCGGCAAGACTCCGGGCCTGCCTCTTCGGAGAACCCCATGCGCCACATCCTGATTCTCGCCGCGCTCTGCGCGCTCCCGGTCGCCTCGTTCGCGCAGCAGGGACCGCGCCTCGCCGGCGCCTACGACTGCCAGTCCCCCGACGGCCCCGCAGTGCTCAACTTCGAAAGCACCCGGACGCTGTCCTACGGGGGCGTCCAGATGGCCTACCGCATCCTCGGCACGGCCATCCAGGTGATCCAGGATGGTCTGCCCGTCAACTACGCCTTCCAGCAGCAGGGCGACCGCCTCGACATCACCACGCCGGAGGGGGATCGCATCGCGTGCGTGAAGGCGGGGACGGCCGCGAAGAACGCCGCGCCCGGTGGCAGCCCCGGCGCCGGGGCCAATGCCCTGCTCCAGGGCCAGCTCTGCGCGTGGTCCGGGTCCAGTGGCGGCGGCAGCAGCTACTCGTCCACGCAGCGCGCGTGGTTCGACGGCCGCGGCCGTTTCTCGACCGGATCCGAATCGAGCTTCAGCGGGCAGTACCGGGATTCCGGCGGCAACGACCTCGGCTCCGCGAGCGCCTACGGCGGCGGCAATGGCCCGGGCGGAAGCTACCAGGTGACCTCGGCGCAGGTGGGTGCGCCCATCCAGATCCGCTGGGACGACGGCAGCCAGGACGTGGCCTACGTGCACTTCGTCGCGGGCGGACGCATCACCGAGATCAAGTACGGCAAGGCCCTGTTCGGCGCGGGTCTGTGCGAGTGACCGGCGCGCCGGGCATCACAGCTTTCCGAGGTGCCAGCCGCTGTCGACCTTGAGCAGTTCTCCGGTCACGACGCGCGCACCCTCGATCAGCCACACCACCGCATCCGCGACGTCGTCGGCGGATGCCACCGTCGCGAGTGGCACGCTGTTCTCGTAGCCCTGCTTGAATTTCGCGTAGGCCTCGGGTTCGAACCTTGCCATGTGCCAGCGTGTTTCGATGAGACCGGGGCACACGGCGTTCACTCGGATCGTCGGGGCGAGCGCCCGCGCGAGCGAGAGCGTCATCGTGTTGAGCGCCCCCTTGGATGCCACGTAGGCCACCGATGAACCGAGCCCGTTGATGCCGGCGATGGAAGACACGTTCACCACGGTGCCGGCGCCGGCGGCCCGCATCGCGGGGACGCACGCCCGGATCATCTGGTACGCGCCGACGACGTTCACGGCATACAGCTGCTGGAAGTCCTCGGCGTCCAGCGCGTCGAGCTTCGCGGCGTGCGCGAACTTCGTGATCCCGGCGCTGTTCACGAGCGCATCGATGCGCCCCCACTTGTCGATCGCCCCGGCGGCCAGGGCGCGACAGGCCGTGTCTTCCGCCACGGACGCCTGGAAGGCGATGGCGTCGCCGCCTGCCTCCCGGCACGCCGCCACCGTCGCCTCGGCCTCGGCCGCGCTCCGGCTGTAGTTCACCACCACGTTCCAGCCCTTTGCGGCCAGATGCCGCGCGCACGCGGCGCCCGTCCCGGTGCCGCCGCCGGTCACGATGCAGACCTTCGCTTCCCCGTTCATCGTCCGTCTCCTCCTGAATGTCGTCGTCGAACCGTCCGCATCAGGCGGGCGGCAGGCGAAAGAACCGTCTCGCGGTCTCCGCGGTCTCGTGCGCCACGTCCTCCGGCGCGCGGCCTGTGCTCTCTGCGATCGCGGTGACCACGTAGGGCAGATAGCAGGGCTCGTTGCGCCGGTGCTTGGGCATGGGGCGGATCGTGCGCGGCAGCAGGTACGGCGCGTCGGTCTCGATCATCAGCCGGTCCCGCGGAATGTCGCCGACGAACTCGCGCAGATGCAGCCCCCGGCGCTCGTCACAGATCCACCCGGTGATGCCGATGTACAGCCCCAGATCGAGGTAGGCGTGCAGCGCCTCCCTCGTCCCGGTGAAGCAGTGGATCACCGCGTCGGCGAGGCGGTCGCGAACGGGCCGCAGCATCGCGAGCATGTCGTCCGTCGCGTCGCGCTCGTGCAGGAAGAGCGGCAGCGGCGTGCGGGCAGCGAGGTCCAGCTGCGCTTCGAAGGCGTGGCGCTGCGCCTCGCGCGGCGAGTAGTCGCGGTAGTAGTCGAGACCGCACTCGCCCAGCGACACCACGCTTTCGTCAAGGGCGAGAGACTCCAGGGTCGCGAGCGCTGCGTCGTCGAAGCCTTCCGAATCGTGCGGGTGCACGCCCACCGTCGCGTGCAGCAGCGGCGCGCGCCCGCGCGCGACCGCGATGGCTGCGCGACTGCCCTCGACGCTGGTGCCGGTGATGATCATCGCGCCGACGCCCGCGGCGATCGCCCGGGAAATGACGTCCTCGCGATCGTGGGTGAAGCTCTCGTGCGAGAGGTTCGCGCCGATGTCCACGAGGCCCTTCATGCGCGCGCCTCCAGCACTTCGGGATTGAGCAGCCGCGCGGGACGTCCGTCGAGGAAGGCCGCGATGTTCTCGATGGACTCCCCGTAGAACTGCGCGTAGACCTCGCGCACGCCGTAGCCCTGGTGCGGCGTCAGCACGGTGCCCGGCAGTGACCGGAGGGGATGATCCGCCGGCAGAGGTTCACGGTCGAAGACGTCGAGTGCGGCGACCACCCGGCCGGTCCGCACCGCGTCGATCAGCGCGGCCTCGTCCACGAGCGGTCCGCGCGAGGTGTTCACGAGGATCGCGCCGGGCTTCATCAGCGCCAGTTCGCGGGCACCGACGAGACCGCGCGCGCGCT
>ERZ1066136.1134-NODE-1134-length-14713-cov-6.865125_pt1 | contig 14713 bp, 10 predicted proteins | sample MGYA00382783_ERZ1066136 | MGnify/ENA primary metagenome ERZ1066136 (study PRJEB33369, sample SAMEA5778366) | biofilm metagenome | biome: Industrial cooling water; feature: Water cooling tower basin; material: Biofilm | place: United Arab Emirates | collected... | reverse complement strand
ATATTACGTTGAGCTAGTTGCTGTTGTAGTTCCGGTCGATTTTGCAATGCTTGTATAATGCTTGCTTCGAGTGTTTGATTCCATAAACCAGCAATTGCTACAGGGTCAGCAGCACTCAAATTGACTGATTGCGGTACGCTTAGTGTTGCCGCTAACTGTCGCTGTGCAATTTGCTGCTGCGAAATGGCAATTGTTAGCTGTTGTTGTGAGTTGGCTAGGTCTACTTGGAATTGCAGTACATCAAAACGAGTCCCGACTCCAGCCCGTTCGAGTGCAAGCGCGTCGCGTAAAGATGCTTGTGCGTTTACTACTGCCGACTGGTTAATTCGTACACTTTCGTCTGCTTGTTGCAAATCGTAATATTGATTTGTAACATTAAGACGAATTGTTTCTGATTGAACTTCCAGGTTGAACTCATCTGACCTTAGCTGTTCTTCTGCTTGTCGGATGATAGCTTGGCGCCTTCCCGATGTGTAAAGGTCATAATTAAATTGAGCATTACCCGAAAAACCTGTACTTTCTTGGGCACCTTCAATTTGGTCAGCAAAAGCTGGGTTTTCCCGAATTTGCGCTTCCGAACCTAATCTACTTTGTGCAGAACGCTGACGAGTTATATTCGCATTCAAGCCTAATGTTGGAAGTAATGCAGCTTGCGCTTCTCTAACAGCAGCTTGACTACGTTCTACTTGAAGTAGTGCCACTTGTAACTGCTTGTTATTGCGACGTGCAGCTTCTAATGCTTGATTTAATGTTATTCGTTGCGTTCCTTCTAGCCGAACTTCTTCGGGTCTTGTTGGAAATTGCAACGGATTTGGGTTTGCATTCAAGTAGCTAGGAATTTCTCTTGTTCCACTTGATGGTGTTATTGGTGGTGCTACTGGGGTTGGGCTTGTTGTTGGTCTTGGTGGTGGCACATTTTGTTGCCTGTTTTGGGCAATCTGATTTTGTACTTGTTTTGGTGTCTCTATTAGTGCCTTGGCGCCTAATTTTTTTGACGGTGCTTGTGCTACCGTCATAATTTCACTAGTAATGTCCTTATGACGAACCAAATCCTCAATGTTTAGATTTAATGTATCTAACTTGTTTAAGGTTAATTCTTTTGGTTCTTCACCATAAAATTTCACTAATGTCAATAGAAGATTCGCATCATTTTCTGTAGCTGATTTAGCTATTAACTTTTTGCTAGTCGCTTCAAGCCAAGGAATGTCAGTTGAGCCAATCAACTTGCTTGATATTATGCTGCTAGGGTTATTTACGGCACGTATTTCATTAAATTGAAATGGCGTCTGTAAATTAATAGTTTTTGTAACGAATGTATTGTCAAATACCATTTGCGGGTGCAAAATGTTGGATTTGAATACAGGAATAGAATTGAAAATGTTAATCCCAGAGGCAACCAATATAGGTTCACCTATTTTTGCAGTGTTGGCATAGCTTGAATGAGAAGCTAAGACTGCTACCGTTACTCCGGGCAAGAAGCTATAAAATAGTTGCTTTCCGTTCACCGCGTCCCTCACACAAAAAATGACATCGGCTTAAACCGTTTCCCACGCATAGAAATATAACACGATACTAGCTTAAGTATCAGGGCTTTCTTTTGTTTGAAAGCCTCTAACGATACGAGATAATTCTGCCTTTTCATCCGAAACAACCCTAGAAGGGGAACCGCTAACGATTCGCTCATAATTGCGGAAAGAGTCTTTAATATCGGGTCCATCAGCAGTAATGTTGTATTCACGAATACCTTTATCGTGCCAAGACCCGCGCATTTTGAATACATTAATTGCGCGTGCCATTTCGCCCCGAATTTCGACGTACTGCAACATTAAGATTGTGTCGGTGATTGTTGATATGTGTGAATCGGTAATCGAGTGCGACCCCATAAACTGGTCGGTTGTATTTGTGAAGAAACCTGTAATTTCTTCTTGTTTTGCATAACCTGTTACACCGATTACAAATTGTCGGAAAGTGTTATTTGTCACTCCTCGCGCTAAAGCTGATAATGAGTCGATAGCAATTCGCGCTGGTTTAAATTCTGCAATTTCGGATTTTATTATTTGTAAATGGTCTTCCAAACCTGTAGATTCGGGGTAAGTACAAATAATTTTTAATAATTCTTGCCGCTCTAAATCTTCAAAGTCAATACCCCATGAGGAAGCGTTTCTTGATAACTGCGCCCGCGATTCTTCATAAGCAAATAATATTGCTCGTTCACCATTGTTACAAGCTTCTTGTATAAATTGGCTCACTAGTAATGTTTTTCCTGTACCAGTGGCGCCTGTTGCTAAAATAATTGAATCTTTGAAGAAACCACCGCCACACATATCATCTAGAGTTTTGACACCAGAAGAAACACGCACGTTTGAAGAACGCTGTGTCAAGCGCATTGCTCCCAGAGGAAAGATATTAACACCGTCGTTAGTAATTGTAAAAGGATATTCTCCTTTCATATGCGTAGTTCCACGCAGTTTAAGAATTTCTATTGTCCGGCGCCGACGTTCCCCTTCTAATACGTTACGCACAATTACCACGTTATCAGAAACAAACTCTTCAACTCCAAAAGACGCAACCGGGCCGTATTCCTCACCACGCTCTGTAGTAATAATTGTTGTCACGTTGAGCAACTTTAAACGTGCTACTAAACGAAAAATTTCTCGACGAACAACTCCAATCGCTTCATACTGCTGAAAAACTGCCGTAATTGAATCGATGGATACTCGTCGCGCCTTATACTTCCTAATTGCGTACTGCAATCGCTCAATTAGCGCACTCAAGTCAAAATTGCCTACAATGTCTTGCCCTTCAGGGTCCGGAGATGCGTCGAGTATAAACAACTTTCCCTCTTCGATTAGACGTTGTAAATCCCAACCAAATATATAAGCATTTTTGATAATGTCGCTCGGTGACTCCTCAAAAGTGACAAAGACACCAGGTTCATTAAAAAAATGAATCCCGTTGAATAGAAACTGGAGAGAGAATAATGTCTTGCCAGTTCCAGATGTACCGCTGAAAAGGGTAGTTCTACCAATGGGCAATCCCCCATGACTAATGTCGTCGAACCCCTCTATCATCGTGCGAATTTTATCTACACCACCAATTCTAGGTGTGTTTTTTTGCCCTGGCAGGTCGTTATCACTCATTTTTATGCCACTTTTTCTATAAACTCAAGTCGATATAGTATATTTTTATCTCTAATGTTCTATTCTTCAAATAAATCTTCTTCTCTTAGTTCTTCATACAGCAAATCTAACCCTATCAATACTCGTTCACGGTCTGACAAATCTCCTATAATTTTACGAACTGGTGGTGGCAAAATTTTCGATAAAGTCGGTGTCGCTAATATTTTGTCTTCTTCTGCCAACTGCGGATTTTTCATCACGTCTATGACTTTCAAAGCGTATACACCCTGAAACTCTTGCTCTAATATGTTTTTAAGCGTTTTCAATGCTCGTACTGAGTTAGGTGTATTACCCGCTACATATAGCTTCAGTACGTAAGTTTTTCTTACTTTATTCATATGAGTATTGCTTACTTGGGTAGCGAACCTCGATACGCTTCGCACAAATGAGCAAGAATATCGATGAGCGTCAAGCGGTAATCAAGCAGTGCTTCATCGCTTCGCCCTTCTAATTTTAACTGTTTGGAAAACTCATCTATAAGTTCCATATGCATTTCTATAATTTGCGGCACAGGAATATTAGCACAAAACAGCGCGTTAATAAATTTGTCTATTAAGTCTTGCAGTGTTTCCTCTTGGGTAAAGTAATTAATGAGAATCACTCGATACTGTGATTTTAATTGCTTTAGCACTGCTCGCTGCTCGCCTATCGTCATTTGTGATAAGTGCTTGACGTTCGTTATCGATTCTCCTACCATGCTGTTTTTTTAGGGTAATATCTACCTACGGGCAGATACATATCGCTACATCTAATGAACGTGTTTATAAACGGCGCCTCCCTGATTAGTTACTGTGTTGACAAAAATCAAATTATTCTGTTGATAATAGTTAATTTCCACTCACAAGCACGACTTTAGTATCATTCGCATCGTACATAATTTGTAACATTGCTTCGCAATTTAACAAGTTGATAAGATACTTAAACTCATATTAAAAAATGTCTCATTCTAAATCATTATAATTCCTAAAGGTTGTTATCGCTATTTTCAAGCCATAATTGTCATAGCAGTTATTATCAGGAGTTCCTGCACGCCAAGTAATTTTTGTAACACTATATTACAAGACGCTTGCACGACTTATGTGCCATTGTTTGAGCAAACTTATCCGTTTTATTTACAACGGCGCCTTGTCTCAAATCTTAATAACCGTGCTATCGTAAACCTGTTTTACGCGCACATGTTTGACTTGTATAACTTAACCTAAATCTCTTTAAGTTTAAATTTTCGACAAGCCTTTAAGCGTAGTTTTTCACACCGTTGGCATTTCAAGGGCGCCGAGGGTGCTATTTGTTACAGTTTTAGCTTGCGGAACCAGAATGACGAGAGCAAAAAAATGCCAATGCTAGAATATCCGCTTGATGAGTTTATTATAACCGTTCCTATCTGCTGGCAATCCACAACTCTAGCGGATGTATTGTCCATCTTTGAATCTGAAAATTCCGAACGGCTAGTTGTTGTCTCAGAACTTGGGGCGCCTACCGGAATTTTATATTTAGCAAGTTTGTTGCCGCAAGTGCTAGCCGTCACACAAGGACAGTCTGTCCAAAATTTGCAGCACCAAATTCTCACATTCAATCATACTATTAAATCGATACGAATAGTATCTATAGAAGCGACAATTCAAGAATTTAGTCAAGTTTTATATTTACCAGGCGACAGTGATACATCTATAGTTGTAATAGATTCTTATGGAAAGTATGTGGGATTAGTTGACACGACTCGATTGCTTAAGCATTTGAACAAGTTAATAGTCAATAATAGTTCTAATAGTGGTAATAAAACGAAAAAGCAATCGTCAGCACGCGCAAGCAAGAAAAATCCTGCTCCCAAACCATCACAACCATCAAGTCTAGCGTTAAATAGTTCCTTAAAAGCAAGAGAAGAATCTCAAAAATATCAATCGTTAGTACAACTGCTCGAACGTTTACCTTGGCCTTTAATGTTGCAAACGAGTGCTGGTGATATTGTGGCGCAAAACCCAGCATGGTGGCAGCAGTTAGGAGTATTAAAAGACCCAGATGGAGTACGGCAAGAAGTCGAGACAATATTGTCAGATGGTATAAAACCACGTAATACGAGTCGTAACACACAATCAACTTCAAGTAAAAGACGTAGCAAAGTCAAAAATAATCGTTGTGTCCTTGATAGTCAACTAGGAACTTGTACTTGTGTTGTTGAGGTGCAAAGTGGTCAAGAACGGGTGTGGCAGTTCGCAAAAATTCCCCTTGATAGTCCTGAAATTAAGGTATTGGAGGAATCAGTTTCAACGGAAACCGAAATTGTCGCAAATAGTATTAGACAAAGTTATGTAAACACCTCTCAAGATATCCAGTTCTCAAACGCTTCAACTTATGAAGTTCGTTCCAGGCATTTTGTTTCATTACTTGATGGGCATCAATTAAATTCAATTGTTAGTTATGGTGGTGGATTATGGTTAGTGCTAGCAACTGATGTTACCGAACAGCAGCAGTTGAGTAAAGAATTAGCGGCAAAAAACGCTGATTTAATTCAAATGAACCGTTTGAAAGACGAGTTTTTAGCGTGTATTAGTCATGAACTCAAAACTCCTTTAACCGCAGTTCTTGGGTTATCTCGACTTTTAATTGACCAACAATTAGGTGAATTAAACGAACGGCAAGCACGTTACGCTGGACTTATTCATCAAAGCGGGCGCCATTTAATGAGTGTGGTTAATGATATTCTTGATTTGACCCGAATGGAAACCGGGCAAATGGAGTTATTATTAGGCTCTGTCAAAATTCAAACAGTATGTGACTTAGCTTTAGCAGAAAGCAAAACGATTCACGCATCGTCGAGCAAAGTACAATCAGAAAAAAACCACGAATTTAATTTATTTATAGAACCAGGTTTAGACGAAATTATTGCTGATGAACAGCGGTTGCGGCAAATGCTTGTACACTTGCTCTCTAACGCTTTTAAATTTACCGAAGGTGGGGGCAAAATTGGTTTGCGTGTTAACTATTGGGAAGGTTGGGTTGCCTTCACTGTTTGGGACACAGGAATTGGTATACCTGAACACCAACAACATTTAATTTTTCAGAAATTTCAACAGTTAGAGAATCCATTAACCCGTCAGTATGAGGGTACGGGGTTAGGACTTGTATTAACTCGGGCTTTAGCGAGACTTCATGGAGGTGATGTTAGCTTTTTATCACGAGAAGGTAAAGGTAGTCAGTTTACGCTTTTGCTTCCTCCGAGTCCTCCAAAAGCAGGTTTTACAGAAAACTCGCTCGACCCTCATGGGCGTAAAGAGCTTGCCACAGAAAAATTGCAAGATAAAATATACAGCTATCAGCAAGATATCAACTTAAAACGTCAATCATTTTTTGATGCAGTACCGTCTACAAAAAATAATTTTGAGACAACAGGTAATGTTAGAGGGCGCCATGATTCCTCACAAAGATTAATATTATTAGTTGAAGCAGTAGGTAGATATATAGAGGAGTTAACAGAACATTTAACTGGAATGGGGTATCGTGTCGCTATTGCTCGTTCTGGATGTGAAGCAGTCGAAAAAGCACGTAGGTTACAACCCAAAGCAATATTTCTCAACCCACTGCTACCACTATTATCAGGTTGGGATGTACTAACATTACTCAAATCAGAAGATGCAACACGTCACATTCCTGTAATTGTAACTGCGACAGCTGCCGAGAAAGAACAAGCTTTTGCAAATCGTGCGGATGGATTTTTACGTTTACCCGTACAGCATCAAATGCTGGCGCCATTATTAGACAGTTTATCAGTTTCACCCGGAGTCAAAAAACAAACCGGAGAAAATATAGAGGTAATTCCTGCGAACGTTCCACTACGAATTTTGCGACTTGTAAATCCTGATATCGTTACTAACCAACCTTCACTGCCTGACCATCGTGTTATCGAAGTTGACGACCTCGAACAAGCGGAGTTGCTAGCAAGGGTTTGGCAATTCGATGTTATGCTCCTAGATGCTCCGATGGAAACAGCTAAAAAATATCTCGACACTATAAGTCAACACCCTCGTTTAGCAACTTTACCACTGGTAACATGTAACGTTGAAGCCGCTCAAGTTGCTTCTCAAATTTCGGGACTTTCAGTGTTTCCGTGTTTAACTCCCTTGAGTAACGACGAAAATAATACTCTTAATGTCAACACGCTACTTTCGGTATTACAAATAGCCGCTGGAATATCTTGCCCACCTAGTATATTAGTAGTCGATTTTGCCATATTGCCAGATTTACCCGAAGCGCGCAATACACATTTACGTAATCATCGCATCGAAAAACATTTAGGAAATCTAAGTGATAACACTAATATAGCACGTGCTTCTGAATGGATGCAGGCATTAATTCAGTATTTACAAACAGGTGGCTTTAAAACAGCACCTTGTCGTTCATGGTCTGAATTATTACAGCAAATTCGCCATCGTAGTATTGACTTACTGGTGGTTTGTTTAGAAGAATCGGCGCCAGAAAAGCAAGTAATTTCTACACTCAAGACCTTAGAGAAATTACCTTTTAATTTACCACCAATGTTAATACTTGACCGACGTGTAAACACTAACGAGAAGCAAGAAAATTTAATCTCGATAGTATCAACTCACACGTCACCAAAGTCAACCGCTAAAACCTTACCTCGTTCTATTTCGATGGAAGATTTACTCCATGAAATTCATCAAATTTTAAAATCTTAGAAACCTAGAAACCAGGTTTCTTTGCGACTCGTGCTAACCGATAGGCACCGCTATCACCCAAAACCTTATAATCAGTTGGTTGTAACCCCATTTCTAAAAATTTTTTCGGTTGTGTTAAAACTAATACCGACGAATAATTATTTTTTGCAGTTTTATTTAGTATATACTGGCTCGCAGCTTGATTCGTCCTAATATAAGTAACGCGACGTTGAGTGTAAAAAGCTACGGTAGGTTTTTTGAAGCCAACCATAATAAGTTCTTCTTGGGGTTGAATGTTTTGGACAGCAACAGCAGATAATTTACGTAAAGGTAGCTGTCGTTCACCATCTAGAATAAATAATGCTGGTGTTAAAGCAAACACTAAAAATAAAGCGAATGCAATTAAATTAGTACCTATTAAAGTTACCCAGTATTTTCTCAACACTAAAAACGCTAACACTATTGCACAAACAAGCCAAATTATACCACTGACAACCGTAATATTTGATTGTTGTATAGTTTGAGCAATATTTGGTGCAGCAGGGTCATAACCAAGTAGTTTAGGAACATAGAACAAGGCAGCAGAACAAGCGGAGACAAAAATTATATTAACCCAAGCACTGAAGCGAAACCCAGGAGTCGGGGACTTGGTTAGAACATCAGCCCATAATATCCCCACAAGTATAGCGCAAGCAGGCATTAAAGGTAAAACGTAGCTAGGAAGTTTTGTAACAGCAATAGTAAAAAAGCCAAATACGCACAAAAACCACATGAACGCGAATAAGCTAAGTTGTTCAACTCTGGGTTTATGGCGCCAATTTTCTCGTTGCCAAAACTTTAAATTAAGCATCGCACTCGGTAAATAAACGGAATATGGCGCAAAACCAAGCAACACTACAATAAAATAGAAAAACCAAGGCGCCTGATGTCCATTTACAACATCAGTAAAGCGTTCAACGTTATGATAGCCAAAAAATGAATCTATATAATCATTATTGCGCCAAGTTACAAGCATATACCAAGGCGCCGATAACCCAAAAATAATTAACAAACCCGGAATAAGACGTATTTCTCGCAGCACCTCAAAAAAATTACCAAGATAAAATAAAAAAGCCGCAATCACTAAACCTGGTAACACTATACCAATAGGCCCCTTAGTTAAAATGGCGCCTGCAACCAAAACATAAAAAGCAAAATACCAACCACTACTTGCTTCTCCTTCCTGCTGTTTCGCATAACCAAGAAAAAAGCAAAGTAAAGACGAAGCTATACAACCAGTAAGCAGCATATCAGAAACACCCGTTCTACCCCAAACGAGCATCGACGCATTAAAAGCCATCATTGCTGCTGCTAAAGAAGGAATAAACCAGCGACGAGTCGGCAATGTAACACCTTCTAACGCATCTCGCTTTAAAAAATACCATTGTAAAGTATAAAAAGATAAACCTATCGTTGCCATCGCCGCAACAGCGCTAGGAATACGCACAGCCCATTCATTTACACCTATAATTAAATATCCAATAGCTTGAAACCAGTAAACCAAAGCAGGCTTATCAAACCGTGTTTCATCATTAAAAAAAGGCGTTATCCAATCATTACGCACTATCATTTGCCGTGAAGCCTCAGCAAACAAAGGTTCAGTTTCATCAATCAAACCGATACTACCCAAATGCCAAAAAAACGCCAATCCACAAACCAAGACCACCCACAACACAGAATAAGCCACAGCAAGGGCTGGACGTTTATTAATATATTGGTACCAATCATCTAATGCACGATTAATCATTATTCTATATATTCAACAGTCAGGAGTTTATACTTAAATAAGTGAGTAGCAAGCCTTAGTAAACCTGAATAGCTAACTGCTAATAGTCAATATTCACACTTTATAAGTCAATAGTCGCAGACTACATAATAATAGTTGCTGATTCACTAATTTAATAATTAGCTATATAGTGATAAATTGTTTATTATACAAGATATACTATATAAAAAATCACGGCAAACAATATTATGATTACACTATTGCAAAGCCCTGTAAGCTCTGACCCTGAAGTCATGGGCGGCACACTAGTATTTAAAAATACAAGAGTTCCTGCTCAATCGCTTTTAGAATATTTGGACGATGGATTTTCGCTAGATGAGTTCTTAGAAAATTTTCCATCAGTGAATCGCGCAGATGCAGTTAATTTTCTAAAACTAGCTCGTGAATATACTTAAAATGAAAATTATTCTAGATGAAAATTTGCCAAAAGCTTTAAAGCGTTACTTGTCAGCTTACGATGTAACAACCGTTCAGGAGCAAGGATGGGCAGGTGTCAAAAATGGTGAACTGATGGCGAGGATAGAAGGCTCGTATGATATTTTTATTACATCAGATAAAAACATAAAATATCAGCAAAACTTAACTGGAAGAACAATTGCGATTCTTGAGCTTCCTACAAATCGCTTAAAAGTCTTAGAAACTCTTATTGATAAAATTTTAGTAGAGGTTCAAAGCATATCACCAGGCGTATACGCACAAATCTTTGAGTAAATTTGTTATGAGCAATAATTTTAGGTTGGGTGGAGCAACAGCGCAACCCAACATAAATCTTGTTAATATAGGGCAGTTCGGGATGCCTACCCCACAAGAGAAATTAAATTAATTTAAACTCATCAAACTTAATGACTTCGCTTTCTGGCTTACGGGTATCAAATCGGTAACTGCTTATTGTAGATGTTTCAGTATCAAAAATACTAAACACAGTAACTTCATTACTTGAAATATAAGGTATTTTGGCACCTTCTTCATTTAACATCGGCGCCAATGTAGGTATAACAGGTTCTAAACCGTTAGGGTCTCCCATTTCAATATAATCGTTGCTACCCATAGTAGGCACATTACCACGCTTACGGTTGCCAAAAGCGGCGCCATAAGAATTACCGACATTAGAAGTTTCAATAAAATGCATTCCCGATGCACTCGTAAAACGGTTCCACAAATGCGAATGTCCAAAAAACACAAGTTGCACTTTTGCTGCTTCGAGTAACGGTATTACATCACGCATTAAATAATCTGCGTTTTTGGGATATTCATATCGCACATCTTTAATATTACCGTCGTCATCGTGTTCGATAATTTGTACTGGGTCAGTGTAAGCAGGAACAATATTATCACCGAGTGTATGGGGTGGATGGTGCAGCATTACTACTTTATATTTAGCTTGTTGAAATTCCAAACTGTTTAATTCTGCTTCCAACCAGTTATACTGTGTACTTCCTTTTGCTATCGGTTCATAAATAATTTGCCCATAACCCCAATTTTCTGGGTTTTCTAAATCATCTTTTGGTTCTCCATACTTACCTTTACGTCCATCTTCGGTTGATACAAACCGCCACATATTTGTAGCATACAGTACTACTAAGCGTATATCACCAAAGGTAGTAGCGTAATAAGTTTTGCCTCCTGTCTCACTTTGGGGTAAAGTAAAAATTTCTTCGTATGTATCGGTGTTGAAGGAATTATCTTTTAAATATTCTTTTCCATATAACTTACGTGCGATATCACGAGGAATAGTATCGTCAAATTCTTTGTTCAAACTGCCTTCACGTGCAAACCGTCCCATGAATTCATGATTTCCAATACAGGTAAACATGGGAGCATGTTGTATAATTTGTCCACCCGTATAAGCTATTCTCGTTCCATCCCAGTCCATTACATAATTACCGCGTCCTTGTAAACAAGGGAAAAACGCATTACCTCTACTATCATCAAACCATTCGCTCGCGCGGTCAGGAATGTTAACTAAATCACCTGCAAACCAAACTGCATCAACTTTTCCAATTGTTTCTGTAACTTTTTGTAAATTTGCTGCGACCATTGGCTTGATTTGATGGTCGGATGTAAGCAGAATTTTGAGGGGAGTATTAGGAACTGGGAGAGGCGCCAAGGTAAATATATCGCTGGTTACACTGGTGCCGTTATTGGTACTTATAACGCGATAGTTTACTCGTACACCGGGAGTTAAATTAGTAATTTTGGCTTCGTGGCGCCAAATATCGCGGGAAACGGGTTGTTGGTATGTCGGGAAAGCAACTTGTGAGTCTTGGTCTTCGCGGGTACGAGTGAGTTTGGTTGTGGTGGCGCCTGTGCTTAGATTAAGATTGGCGCCGTAATATACTGTATGTTGTGAACCAGCAAACTCTGTAAACCAAACAACATGTATTCCTGTTGGAGTTGGAAGTTGTAAGAAAGGGTCGGTTAGTAGTTTTAAGGTAGATGACATATATATAAGATAAGAGCAAATATTATCAGAAGCTAAATACCATCAATAGCTTACTCTAGCAACCAGCCAAATAAATCTGCTACTGTTAATTTAAATTCACTTGCAAAAGCTGGTACGGGTAATTGTTGTTGAGGTTCATCGAATAGTTGTACTGTTTCGCCTATGTAAACAAACACTGTTTGCTCGTCTGGATCAATCAGCCAACCCATCTGTGTACCATATTTTAGGCAGTGTAGAATATTTTTTGTTACTTTTGTTTGACTTTGTTCGGGGGATAATATTTCAATAGTCCAATCTGGGGCATCAAGGAATACATTTGCAATTTTTCCATTTGCATCGCGGGGTATGCGCTCCCAGGTAAAAACAGATATATCAGGTACAATTGAACGACCACTAAATGTACAACGTAGTTCAAGGAATGCTCTTGCAATATGTGGCGCCTTAACTACAGCATTAATAGCACTAGCACATTCACCCTGAATAGCACTATGTTTTCCTTGTGCCATTGGCTTTTGAATAATTTTTCCATCAATGTACTCAGTAGCTGGTTTGGTTTCTGGTAGTTTCAGAAACTCTTCTAATGTCCAAGCTTTAGATGATGGTGTGCGTACCATACAACAATTCTAATATGTTTTGTATCTTGGTTATTGTATTATATTTTAAACGAGGGCTATTTTCGTGGTAAGACAATGCAGTCTTTATTATCATGCAAGAAGTTTTGCGGAATACAAGCAATTATATTAAATTATATTTTAAATTCAAGGTATAAACCTATACTTAGTATTTAATATTGTGTAAGCTATTATATTAGTTACACAAGTTAATTTGGAGCATTTTTTGATGAATAAAGCTCAGTTTCAAGCCTATCAGGAACTCGTTAATAAATTATTAAAGTGTCCGAGTGGCAAGGAACAAGAGATTTTAACTACATATCAAAATTTGCTAAATAAAGATTTGATAGCGGTAATGAAAAATACCGTAGTGAAGCTCAAAGCTCAAGGAAAGCAAAACGATGCTTTTTGGTTAGAAAGCTTTGCTGCAATGTTGTCTGGATTTATTAAAACTTTTCAAAATAAATCATCAGAAGAGTACTTAGCTTCTTTAACTCAAGTGCTACAAGCTTACGATGATAAAATGTTAGAAACACAACCGCAATCTCAAACATTTAACGAAAAATTAAATAAATTATCTGCTAAAGCTTTACGAAGTTGGGGAAAAGTTACCCTTGATTTAGCAAAAAGTAATTGGCAACTTTCTTGCAGAATTGGATTAACAATTGAAAACCGTTGTAATCGTGCTTTACAAGTATATCAAAGTAATAAAGACAGCTATCAATTGGAAGTTGCAATCGCAGGTTATGAAATTATCTTACCTATTTTTCAAAATACATATGAATCACAAAAATCGGCAAAGATAAAAGCTAATCTTGGGTATGCTTACTCTCGTCGTATTTTAGGAAATAGAGCTAAAAACTTAGAAAAAGCAATTAGATATTTGAATGAAGCACTAATACAATATGAAGAATTATATAACATCGAAGAATGTTCTTTCATCTTGTCAAAAATTCAAAACTCTTTAGGTTATGCTCATCGAAATAGTATTTATGGTGATATCTCAAATCATTTAGAAAAAGCGATTAGATGTTATACAGAAGCTTTGACGCTTGATATTTCAGAGTATTTACCTGAAGATAAAGCTGAAATTTATATTAGTCTAGGTATTTGCTATAGAAAACGTATCTGTGGAGATAAAGAAGAAAATTTAAGAAAAGCAATTAAATTTTATGAACAGGCATTAAATATATGCTTGTGTGACCAGTACTCTGAAAAATGGGCAAGAATTCAGCACGCTTTAGGTAAAGCATATTATAGCATAGGTATAATTTATTTTTACAACTTTAGTAAAAATAAGGTAGATAATTTTTCAATTGCGATTGAATATTATTATAAATCATTACAAATACGTACTTTTGAAAATAATCCAACCGAATGGGCAAGAGTACAACATTCTTTAGGTGATGCTTATAGAGATAAAGAATATACAATAGGAAAAGTAAATAATTTTATAAAAGCGATAAATTGCTATTTGAATGCATTAAAAGTTTATACATACGAGAATCATCCTTACGAATGGGCACAAGTTAATAAGAGTTTGGGAAATGCTTATAGGAAACTTGCTCGTAATAACAAATTTGCAAATTGTGGTGATGTATTAGCAAATCTTAATGCAGCAATATCTTGTCATAAAAAATCTTTAGCAGTACTTACAAAGCGTCGTTTTCCTAACGAGTTTGCAGATGTATCTTTTTACTTAGCTCGTGATTATTACGATGCTGAAAATATGTTAGAAAGTTACGAAAATTTTAAACACGCAATTGAAACTGTTGAACTATTGCGCGATGAAATTATTTCTAGTGACGATATTAAGCAAAAATTTGCAGAGAATTGGAATAAACTTTATAGATGTATGGTAGAAGTATGTATCGACTTAGAAAAATACATCGAAGCTATTGAATACGTTGAAGGTAGTAAAACCCGTAGTCTTTTTGAACTTCTTGTTAATCGCGATGTTGAAAATTTGTTTTCTCAAGAGCAAC
>ERZ1066136.1132-NODE-1132-length-14723-cov-13.276452_pt1 | contig 14723 bp, 19 predicted proteins | sample MGYA00382783_ERZ1066136 | MGnify/ENA primary metagenome ERZ1066136 (study PRJEB33369, sample SAMEA5778366) | biofilm metagenome | biome: Industrial cooling water; feature: Water cooling tower basin; material: Biofilm | place: United Arab Emirates | collected... | reverse complement strand
ACAAGAACGTCGAGGCAGCGGCCAACCTCGCCCTGCGTTACCTGCGGCTCGACCGTGGCGATGCCTACACCGCCACGACCGTGTTCACCTGCGGGTGATGCCGGGACGCCGGCCACCGTCCTGGCGAGGCAGCTGATGCTCTCAGGCGCCGACAGCGGCACCAGCTGGCGCTGGCGCTTCGAGGACGCCGAGTTCGACGAGGCACGCATGGCGCTGCAGGTCGGCGGGCAGCCGGTGCCGGTGGAGCCCAAACCGCTGCAGCTGCTGGCGGAACTCCTGCGCCACGTCAACGAGGCGGTCACCCGCGACGAACTGTTTGACGCCGTCTGGGCCGGCCAGGTCACGGTCGATCACGTGCTGGCCAGCGCGGTCAACCGCCTGCGCAAGGCCCTGGGGCCTGCAGCGGCAGCCCGCATCGTCACCCTGCCGCGCATCGGCTACCGACTCGACGGCCCGGTCGAGCGCCTGGCAGTGGCCACGTCGATGCCGCCGCCTTCCCCGCTGGAGGTCGGCCAGGCCGTGCCGCTGCGCCCCGGCTTCCGCCTTCGGCAGAAACTCGGAAGCGGGTCAGGCGGCGAGGTCTGGCTGGCACGCCACGCAGCGCTGGGTGAGCAGCGGGTCTTCAAGTTCGCCAGCAGCCCCGAGCAGTTGCGCGCGCTCAAGCGCGAGTTCACCCTGCAGCGCCTCCTGCGCGCCGAACTTGGGGAGCTACCAGGTCTGGCGCCGCTGCTGGACGCCCAGTTCGCCGAAATGCCCTTCCACCTGGAAAGCCCCTGGCTGGGCCCGGATCTGGGCCAGTGGGCTTCGACCCAGACAGCGCTGCAGGAAATGAACCCAGACGAGCGTCTGGCCCTGCTGCTGCCCGTGGTCGCCGCGCTTGCAGACGCGCATGCGATCGGCGTGCTGCACAAGGACATCAAGCCCGGCAACATCCTCATCGGCGGCGAAGCGGGCAACTGGCAGGCGCGCATCGCCGACTTCGGCAGCGGCCTCGCGCAGCAACCGGAGCGGCTGCGCGAGCTGGGTCTGACGGCGCTGGGACTCACAGTCACTGACCAGGAGGCCGGCGGCCGTGCGGGTGGCACCGTGTTGTACCTGGCGCCTGAGCTGCTGGCCGGCCAGGCGGCCACGGTGCAGAGCGACCTCTACGCGCTGGGTCTCGTGCTCTACCAGACACTGGTGGCCGACTTCAACCGACCCCTGGCCGGCGCTTGGCAGGAGGATGTCTCCTGTGAGCTGCTGCGCGAGGACATCGCAATGGCCACCGCCGCGCTGCCGACACGCCGCCTGTCGAGCGTGCGCGAATGGCTGGAACGCCTGCAGACTCTGCCTCAGCGCCGCTTGGCTCTGCAGCAGGCGCGCGCCGCGGCCGAAGAGCAGCGCCGGTCCCAGGCGCAACTGGCGGCTGCCCGCGCCCGGCGGCCCTGGATTCTTGCAGCCATGGTGATGCTGGCGCTCGGTCTGGCGCTGGCGCTGGGTGCTCTCTGGCAGGCCGAGCGCCAACGCCAGCGGGCTGAGGCCGAGTCAGCGCGCGCCGCGGCCATCGGGCAGTTCCTGCACCGCGACCTGATGCAGTCGGCCAGCATCATCGGCATCGGCCGTCGCTTTCAGCCGCAGACTCTGCTGGACGTGCTGCGCAAGGCATCGGTCAGCGCCGGTGAACGCTTCCAGGGCCAGCCACGGACCGAAGGGGAGCTTCGGCGCCGACTGGCCGAGACCTACATCGAGCTGGCCGCCTTTCCCGAGGCCGACGCCGACTCGGCGCGTGCGGTCGAGCTGCTGGCGCCGCACGCCCGGCCGGATGATGAAGCGCTGCTGCTCGCCCGCTTCGAGCGCGTGCGGGTCCACACATGGCGCGAGCGCCACGCAGAAGCCCTGCGCGAACTGGAAGCGGCCGAACGCGATGCCGGCACCCTGTTGACCGGGCAGGACTCCCTGCTGGCCCACGCCGCGGTGCGCGCCCGACTGCTGTTGACGAGCCACATCGTGGCTGGTCACCTCTCGCCGCACCTGTCGAACGAGACCCTGCGCCAGAGTTGGCTGCCGCTGGCACGGCGCTTCCTGGAACTGTCCGATGCCCTGGCCGGCCGTCACGGCACCGACGGTGCAGCGGCCCGCCAGATGCTGGCCGAAGCGCTGTGGTGGCAAGGCCAACACAACGAGGCGCGTCGCCTGCTGGTCGAACTGACGCAACCCCCCTTCTCGCGCCGTTCGGCCGTCCTGGAGTTCGATGCGCGCCTGGCACTCAAGGATGCGCAAGCTGCACGCGCCGCGCAGCGGCTGGACGAGGCACTGGCGCACTACCAGCGCGGCATCAGCCTCTTGGTGGAAAGAAGCGACGACACCAACGAGTTCACGCTGGGCTGGCTGGAATTCGAGGCCGCGCAGACCATGCTGATGCTGGGACGCGGCGACCTCGCGCTGCAGACGCTGCGCACCGCGCAGCAACGTTTCCGCCAGCTGTTGGGCCCGGAACACCACTACATCATGAGCACGGAACGCGACATGGGTGTGGCCCAGCTGCTGGCCGGCAGGCCCCGCGAGGCCCTGATCCACCTGAACCGCGCCGAGACCGATGAACGACGCGTGCTGGGCCGCGTTCGCTGGGCCCATTGGACGGCCTTGCTGCGCGCCATGGCCCACAACGACCTCGGCCAGGGCGCCGACGCGCTGCGCTGGCTGGATGGGGTGGACGTAGCCACCGTGTCAGCGCAGGTGGCGATGCCCGAGCTGAAGCGACTTGTACAGGCCGAGCGGGGACAGGCGCTGCTGCAAACGGGCCGCAGCCCGGAGGGGCAGGCGCTGCTGGCAGAGGCCCGCGGCGATGTGTCGGAAAGCGGCTTGTGGCCCTCGCTGCGTCGGCGCCTGCACGCAGCTGCAGGGCCACGCTGACTGGCGCCCCGCTTCAAGCCTCCAGGCTCAGCACCAGCTTGCCGAAGTTCTCGCCGCTGAACAGCTTGTTCAGCGTGGCGGGGAAGGCGTCCACGCCGCCCGTGGCCACGTCCTCGCGGCTCTTCATGCGACCGTCCTGCAGGTAACCCGCCAGTTCCGCCACCGCCAGGTGGTAGCGGTCGGCGTAGTCGAACACCACCATGCCTTCCATGCGCGCGCGGTTCACGAGCAGGCTCAGGTAGTTCTTGGGGCCCTGCACGGGCGTGGTGTTGTTGTACTGGCTGATAGCGCCGCAGATGACGATGCGGGCCTTGCGGTTGATGCGCGTGAGCACGGTGTCGAGGATCTCGCCGCCGACGTTGTCGAAGTAGATGTCCACGCCCTGCGGGCAGTGCTCCTTGAGGCCGTCCTTGACGCTGCCGCCCTTGTAGTCGATGCAGGCGTCGAAGCCGAGTTCCTTGACCACCCAGTCGCACTTCGCCGCGCCACCCGCGATGCCCACCACGCGCAGGCCCTTGATCTTCGCGAGCTGGCCCACGGTCTGGCCCACGGCACCCGCGGCGCCCGAGACCACCAGCGTCTCGCCGGCCTTGGTGAGGCCCGGCAGCCCCACGTCCATGAGCCCGAAGTAGGCCGTCATGCCCGGCATGCCCAGCACGTTGAGCCACTGCGTGGCCGTGCCCAGGCGCAGGTCGATCTTCGCCAGGCCGGCGTGGGGGTCGCGGTCGGGCGCCACGGTCCAGTGCGTCTGCACGCCGGTGCTGCCGCTCACGGCATCGCCCACGGCCCAGCCGGGGTGGCGCGAGGCCTCGACCACGCCCACGCCACCGGCGCGCATGACCTCGCCCAGGCCCACGGGCGCGATGTAGCTCTTGCCCTCGTTCATCCAGCCGCGCATGGCCGGGTCGAGGCTTATGGCCGACACGCGCACGCGGATCTCGCCCTCGGCCAGCTCGCGCAGCGGCTCGTCGCCGATCGTCCAGTCGCTGGCCTTGGGCAGGCCAATGGGGCGCGCGGCCAGGCGCACCTGGCGGTTGGTCGTGGTCCGCGTGGTCATCACGGCGCCTTGGTCACGGAGGTGACGGTGTACTGCCCGTTGATGCGCTCGGCCGTGAAGCCGATGCGCTGGCCCACGGCCAGGCCCTCGAGCAGCTTGGGGTCGGAGACGCGGAACACCATGGTCATGGGCGGCATGTCCAGGTTCTTGATCTCGCCGTGCTTGAGCGTGATGCGGCCGGCGCCGGCGTCGAGCTTGGTGATCTCGCCGCTGGCGGTGGGCGCCTGGGCGTGCAGCGTGCCGGCCAGCAGCAGCGCGGCGGCGGTGGTGAGCCATTTCTTCATGGTCGTCTCCTCGGGGCGGGCAGGGATGATTCCTACAATGCCGGCACCTTAGCGCAAATCCCCGGACGCCATGGCCAGCCCCGCCGACTCCCCCAGCCCCGCGCACGACCTCTCGCACGACCTGTCGCACATCACGCCGCGCGACCAGGCCGAGATCCTGGCCCAGGCCCTGCCCTACATCCGCAAGTTCCACGGCAAGACGCTGGTCATCAAGTACGGCGGCAACGCCATGACCGACCCCGCCCTGCAGCAGGACTTCGCCGAGGACGTGGTGCTGCTCAAGCTGGTGGGCATGAACCCCATCGTGGTGCACGGCGGCGGGCCGCAGATCGACGACGCGCTGGCCAAGATCGGCAAGAAGGGCACCTTCATCCAGGGCATGCGCGTCACCGACGAGGAGACCATGGAGGTCGTCGAGTGGGTGCTCGGCGGCCAGGTGCAGCAGGACATCGTCGGCCTCATCAACGCCGCCGGCGGCAAGGCCGTGGGCCTGACGGGCTGGGACGGCGGCCTCATCCGCGCGCGCAAGCTGAAGATGGCCGACAAGGACGACCCGTCCATCGAGCACGACATCGGCCAGGTCGGCGAGATCACGGCCATCGACCCCAGCGTGGTCAAGGCGCTGCAGGACGACCAGTTCATCCCCGTCATCAGCCCCATCGGCTTCGGCGAGCGCAACGAGAGCTTCAACATCAACGCCGACCTCGTGGCCGCCAAGCTGGCCACCGTGCTCAAGGCCGAGAAGCTGGTGATGCTCACCAACATCAAGGGCGTGCTCAACAAGGCCGGCGAGCTGCTGACCGAGCTCACGCCGCGGCAGATCGACGAGCTCGTGGCCGACGGCACCATCAGCGGCGGCATGCTGCCCAAGCTGGCCGGCGCCATCGACGCGGCCAAGAGCGGGGTGAACGCCGTGCACGTGGTGGACGGCCGCGTGCCGCACGCCATGCTGCTGGAGATCCTCACCGACCAGGCCTACGGCACCATGATCCGCTCGCACTGAACCGGGGGCGCGCCATGTCCTGGATCGAGAAGGAACGCAAGCGCCGCGCCAAGGAGGCCGAGAAGCAGGCCGCCGAACAGGCCGCGCGCGACAGCGGCCTGCACGTCGACGGCGAGCACGCGCTGCGGGCGCTGTGGCAGCGCCTGGAGGCCGGCAACGCGGCGCTGCCGCCCGAGCTGCGGCTGCACCGCGAGGAGGTGGCCACGCCGCCGGAGCGCGGGCCGCGCTTCCTGGTGTGGCTGCGCGCACCCAACGGGGCCGGCCTGGGCTTCACGGGCGACGCCGTGCGCTACGTATGGCCCGAGCGCCGCGCCGGCAGCAGCAACAACTTCTGGATCCGATGGAACGAGGCCCGCGCCTGGCTCGAGGTGAGCCAGCGCGTCTCGCAGGCCACGCCGCCGGTGATGAAGGACCGGCGCTTCGACGAGCGCCGCATCGAGCTCATCCTGCGCGGCCTGGTGCGCGGCGAGCGCGTGAAGGCGGCCAGCCTGCGCAAGAAGCGCTTCGGGCTGTTCTGATGGCGGGGCCTGCCCCGAGGCCCGCCGCGTCGCGCGTGTGGCTGTTCGACCTCGACGACACGCTGCACGACGCCGCCACGGCCTCGATGCCGCAGCTGCACGACTCGATGAACGCCTACATCCGCGACGAGCTCGGGCTCGACGCCGAGGCCGCCACCGAGCTGCGCCGCCGCTACTGGCACTGGTACGGCGCCACGCTGCTGGGCCTGGTGCGGCACCACGGCGTGAAGCCCGCGCACTTCCTGCACGTCACGCACGCGCTGCCGGGCCTGGAGGCCCGCGTGCGCGGCCACGCGCACGACCTCGCGGCGCTGGCGCGGCTGCCGGGCCGCAAGTTCATCCTCACCAACGCGCCCGCGGCCTACGCGCGGCGCGTGCTGGCCGTGCTGGGGGCCGAGCGGCTGTTCGACGGCCTGCTGGCCATCGAGGACATGGCCATGTTCGGCCACCTGCGCCCCAAGCCCGACCGCCGCATGCTGCGCCACGTGGCGGCGCGGCTGAAGGTGGCGCCGGCGCGCTGCGTGCTCGTGGAGGACACGCTGGTGCACCAGAAGGCCGCGCGCGCCGTGGGGATGGGCACGGTGTGGATGCAGCGCTGGCTGCGGCGCTCGGTGTCGCACGTGAAGAGCCCCAACGCGCGCCGCCACCGCAGGCCGGCCTACGTGGACCGCCGCGTGCACCGGCTGGCCGACCTGCTCAGGCGCTGAGCGGCGCCGGGCGCGCCCTGGGGCGTGCTCAGGGCGCGCGCGGCGGCACGATGCCGAGGTCGCGCGCCACCACCACCGCCTCGGTGCGGTTGCGGGCCTGCAGCGCGCGCAGGATGGCGGCGATGTGGATCTTGACCGTGCCCTCGGTGAGCCCGAGCTCGCGCGCGATCAGCTTGTTGGGCAGGCCGCGCATCAGGCCGTGCAGCACGTCGGTCTGGCGCGGCGTGAGCGCGCCCGGGTCGGCGCGCGGCGGCGTGGCGCCGGCGCGGAAGTCGGCCAGCGCCTGCGAGGGCAGCCAGGTGCCGCCGGCCAGCACCAGCGCCAGGGCCTGCTCCAGGCGCTCGGGCGGTTCGCTCTTGGGCACGAAGCCGGCGGCGCCGGCGGCCAGCGCGGCGCGCATCACGGCCGGGTCGTCGTCGCCCGAGACCACGAGCAGCCGCGTCGTCGGCGAGGCCGCGCGCAGCCGGCGCAGCGCCAGCGTGCCGTCCATGCCGGGCATGTGCAGGTCCACCAGGGCCAGCGGCGGCTGCTCGGCAGCCAGGCAGGCCAGGGCCTCGTCGTGGCTGGCGGCGTGCAGCGGCTGGGCCAGCGGCCGCACCTGCAGCACGGTGCGCGCGAGCGCGTCGCGCAGCAGGGGGTGGTCGTCGGCGATGAGCACCTTCATGGGCCGGGAGTGTCGCCGAGCGCGGCGCGGCGCCCGGCCACGCCCTCGAGCCAGGCGCGCAGGCGCGGGGGTGACAGCGGCTTGGGCATCAGCTCGGCGCCCGGCGGCAGGCGCCCGCGCAGCGCGGCGCCGGGCGGCTCGGCGCTGATCCACAGCACGGGCGGCGCCACGCCCCAGGCCTGCTGCAGGCGGGCCACGGCGGCCGGGCCGTCGTCGGCCGCGGCCAGGTGCAGGTCGGCCAGCAGCGCGTCGGGTGGCGGGCCGGCGGGCCAGGCCTGGGCATCGAAGGCCTCCACGCCCCAGCGCGCCAGCAGGCGCAGGCTGGCGTCGAGCACGGCCGCGTCGTCGTCGAGCACGGCCACGCGCAGGCCCTGCAGGCGCTGGCCGCCCTGGCGCACGCGCGCGCGCTGCTCGAGCACGCCGCGCGCGCCGTCGCCGGCCGGGGCCAGGCCCTCGATGGCGAACACGCTGCCGCGCCCGGGCCGCGAATGCAGGCGCACGCGCAGCTGCAGCAGCGTGGCCAGGCGGCGCACGATGGCCAGGCCCAGGCCCTGGCCGTCGCCGCCGCCCAGCTGCTCGTAGGCCTCGAACACGCGCTCGTGCGCGGCCTCGGCGATGCCGACGCCGCTGTCCCAGACCTCGATGCGCCACAGGCGCTGGCCGCTCTCCGAGCGGCGCAGCCGGCAGGCCAGCAGCACGCCGCCCTGGGCCGTGTACTTCACCGCGTTGGCCAGCAGGTTGCGCAGCACGCGCTCCAGCAGCTGCGGGTCGGTGATGGTCAGCGGCTCGGCGCCGCCGTCGCCCGCGCCGATGTGCAGCGCCAGCCGCAGGCCCCGCGCCTCGGCGGGCAGCGCCCACTCGTCGGCCAGGCGGCGCAGCAGCGGCGTCAGCGCCACCACCTGCCACTGCGGCACCACGGCCCCGGCGTCGATGCGCGAGACGTCCAGCGCGCCGGCCAGCAGCTGCTCCAGCGCGCGCAGCGCGGCGCGCATGCGGCCCGCGATCTCGGCCGCGTCGGCGTCGGCGCGCACGGCCGGCAGGGCCTGCAGCGCGCCGAGGTAGAGGCCCAGGGCGTGCGCGGGCTGGCGCAGGTCGTGGCTGGCGCTGGCCAGCCAGCGCGCCTGGGCGGCGGCCTGGCGCTCGCTGGCCGCCAGCGCCTCGGCGGCCTGGGCCTGGGCCCGCAGGGCCTCGTCGCGCTCGGCGCGGAAGCGCTCGGCCAGCGCACGCTCGCGCGCCAGGGCCCAGCGCTGGCGCGCGCGCCAGCCCCACAGCATCAGCACGCCGGCCATGCCCAGGGCCAGCGCCCCGGCGGGCCACAGGCCGGCGGCGGATGACAAGGTGGCGGGGTCGGCCATGGTCGGCGGCATTCTGGCGCCGGTGCGGGGCGGGCGGTGGGCCGGCGGCCGCGCGCGCCGTGTGTTGGTGTTTACCTGCAAGAAGGGGCGCGCGGGCCGCGTGCCAGAATCGCCGCGCTTCGAACGCCCCTGCCGCGCCGCCCGCCCCCATGTCTGCCCTGCCCCAAGCCCAGCCGCCGGAACCCACCGCGGAAGCCGCCCAGGCGCACGACACCCCCGACGATCCCAGCGCGGCCGAGGCCACCGAGCCCGCGGCCGCCGCGGGCCGCAAGCGGCCCAAGCCCGGCGAGCGCCGCGTCCAGATCCTGCAGACGCTGGCTGCCATGCTCGAGCAGCCCGGCGCCGAACGCATCACCACCGCCGCGCTGGCGGCGCGGCTCGAGGTGTCGGAGGCGGCCCTGTACCGCCACTTCGCCAGCAAGGCGCAGATGTTCGAGGGGCTCATCGAGTTCATCGAGGGCAGCGTGTTCACGCTGGTCAACCAGATCACCGAGCGCGAGCCCGTGCCGGCGCAGCAGGTGCGGCGCATCGCCGCGGTGCTGCTGCAGTTCGGCGAGAAGAACCCGGGCATGGTGCGCGTGATGGTGGGCGACGCGCTGGTGTTCGAGCACGAGCGCCTGAACGCGCGCATGAACCAGTTCTTCGAACGCGTGGAAAGCCAGCTGCGACTGAGCCTGCGCGCCGCGGCCGAGGCCGCCGGCTCGCCCACGCCCACGGTGGACGCGCAGGCCCTGGCCTCGGCGCTGACGGCGCTGCTGGTCGGCCGCTTGCAGCGTTATGCGCGCAGCGGCTTCAAGCGCCTGCCCACCGAGCACCTCGATCCCGCCCTCGCCCGCCTGGTGCAGTGAGCCGGCCCGAGCACCACGCCGGCGGCGCCCGGCTGGTGCCGCTGCCCGAGCGCGCGCTGTGGCTGCCCGAGGCCGGGCTGCTGCTGGTGGCGGACGCGCACATCGGCAAGGCGCAGAGCTTCCGCCGCCTGGGCGTGCCGGTGCCCGAGGCCACCACCGCCGGCACGCTGGCGCGGCTGGATGCGGCGCTCGCGCGCTGCGCGGCCGAGGGCGCGCCGGTGCGCGGCGTCGTTTTCCTGGGCGACCTGCTGCACGCCGCGCGCGGCCGCAGCCCGGCCACGCTGGCCACGGTGGCGGCCTGGCGCGGGCGCCACGCGGCGCTGGAGCTCACGCTCGTGCGCGGCAACCACGACGGCCACGCCGGCGACCCGCCGGCCGACTGGGGCGTGGCTTGCGTCGACGAGCCCTGGTCGCCACCCGGCCTGCCCGGCCTGGCCCTGGCCCACCACCCCGACGCCGTGCCCGGCCGCTACGTGCTGGCCGGCCACGTGCACCCGGCCGTGGTGCTGGGCGGGCGCGCGCACCAGCGGCTGCGCCTGCCCTGCTTCCACTTCGGGCCCGCGGTGGGCGTGCTGCCGGCCTTCGGCGAGTTCACGGGCATGCACGTGCTGCCGCGCGGGCCGGGCGACCGCGTCTTCGCCTGCACGGCGGAGGCCGTCGTGGCGCTGCCGGCGCTGAACGAGCCGGCCCCTTAGACTGCCGGCCCCATGACCGCCGCCCTGCCCCCTGCCGTCGAGGCCCTCATCGCGCGCGCCGAAGGCCTGCTCGCGCGCCTGGAACAGGTGCTGCCGCGCGCCGCGGCCGCGCCCGACTGGAACGCCGCCATCGCCTGGCGCTACCGCCGCCGCGGCCAGAGCCCCGTGCTGGAGCCCGTGCGCCACGTGGGCGGCATCCGCCTCGCGGACCTGAAGGAGATCGACGCCCAGAAGGAACGCCTGGTGCGCAACACCGAGCAGTTCGTGGCCGGCCGGCGCGCCAACAACGTGCTGCTCACGGGCGCGCGCGGCACCGGCAAGAGCAGCCTCGTGAAGGCCTGCCTCAACGAGTTCGCGCCGCGCGGCCTGCGCCTCATCGAGGTGGACAAGGCCGACCTCGTGGACCTGCCCGACCTCGTCGACCTGGTCGACGGCCGCCCCGAGCGTTTCATCGTGTTCTGCGACGACCTCAGCTTCGACGAGGGCGAGCCCGGCTACAAGGCGCTGAAGAGCGTGCTCGACGGCAGCGTGGCCGCCGCCGGCGACAACCTGCTCATCGTGGCCACCAGCAACCGCCGCCACCTGCTGCCCGAGTACCACCGGGAGAACCTCAGCTACCAGCACACCGAGGACGGCGAGGTGCACCCGGGCGAGGGCGTGGAGGAGAAGATCTCGCTGTCCGAGCGCTTCGGCCTGTGGATCAGCTTCTACCCCTTCAGCCAGGCCGAGTACCTGGCCATCGTGGCGCAGTGGCTGCGCGCCTTCGGCCTGCCCGAGGCGGCCGTGGAGGCCGCGCGCGCCGAGAGCCTGGTGTGGGCGCTCGAGCGTGGCAGCCGCAGCGGGCGCGTGGCGCAGCAGTTCGCGCGCGACTACTCGGCACGGCATGGCTGAACGCACGCCGGTCGACGTCGCGGTGGGCGTCCTCATCGACGCCGATGGCGCCTTCCTGCTGACCACCCGCCCGCCCGGCAAGGTCTACGCCGGCTACTGGGAGTTCCCGGGCGGCAAGGTCGAGCCCGGCGAGACGCTGCAAGAGGCCCTGGCGCGCGAGCTGCACGAGGAGCTGGGCATCACCATCGGACCGGCCGAGCCCTGGCAGGAGCAGCTGTTCGACTACCCGCACGCGCTGGTGCGCCTGCGCTTCTGCAAGGTGTTCGCCTGGACGGGCGAGCTGCAGATGCGCGAGGGCCAGGCCATGGCCTGGCAGCAGCTGCCGGTGGCGGTGACGCCGGTGCTGCCGGGCACCATCCCCGTGCTCGCGTGGCTGGCGGCCGAGCGCGGCTTCGCGGGGCCGACGCACGACACGCCCCCCGGCTAGACTGCCGCCCATCATGGACTGGCTCGACAAGGTCAAGTGGGACGCCAACGGGCTCGTGCCCGTGATCGCCCAGGAGCGCGACAGCGGCGACGTGCTGATGTTCGCCTGGATGAACCGCGAGGCCCTGGCCGCCACGCACGCCAGCGGCCGCGCCGTCTACTGGAGCCGCTCGCGCGGGCGGCTCTGGCACAAGGGCGAGGAGTCCGGCCACGTGCAGCAGGTGCACGAGATCCGGCTCGACTGCGACAAGGACGTGGTGCTGCTCAAGGTGACGCAGCTGGGGCACGACCCCAGCGTGGCCTGCCACACCGGCCGCCACAGCTGCTTCTACCGCCGGCTGGGCACCGACGGCCAGTGGCACAGCGTGGAACCCGTGCTCGTCGACCCCGACACCCTCTACAAGAAGTGAAGCCATGAGCGCAGGCAACGACACCCTGGCCCGTCTGGCCGAGGTCATCGCGCAGCGGCGCGCCACGGGCACGCCCGACACCAGCTACGTGGCGCGCTTGTTTTCCAAGGGCACCGACACCATCTTGAAGAAGATCGGCGAGGAAGCCACCGAGCTGGTGATGGCTGCCAAGGACGGCGACCGCACGCGCATCGTGGCCGAGGCCGCCGACCTGTGGTTCCACGCGCTGGTGGCGCTCGAGGCCTTCGGCCTGAAGCCGGCCGAGGTGCTGGCCGAGCTCGAGCGGCGCGAGGGGCTGTCGGGCCTGGAAGAGTTCGCCGCGCGCAAGATGCAACAACGTGAACAGGGGGAACAGCCATGAACCAGTCCGTTCAAGACTTCCGGCAGGAGGGGCAACTTCAGAGTCTGCGGACCCTGACGCTCGTCACCTACCTGCTCTACGCCTTCTCGGCGCTGGTGGGCATCACCGCCATCGTGGCCATCATCGTCAACTACGTGAAGCGCGACGACGCACGCGGCACGATCTACGAAAGCCACTTCACCTGGCAGATCCGCACCTTCTGGTGGGGCCTGGCCTGGGCGATTCTGGGCTTCATCACGGTGTGGATACTCATCGGGTTCGCCATTCTTCTGGCCAATTCGATCTGGCTGATCTACCGGGTGGTGCGGGGGTTCCTGGCCTGGAACGACGGGAAGGCCATGCCGGTATGAGCGCCGACCCGAACTGCATCTTCTGCAAGATCGTCGCCGGGCAGATCCCGGCGAAGAAGGCCTACGAGGACGGGGAACTCCTCGCCTTCCACGACATCAACCCCTGGGCGCCGGTGCACGTGCTGGTGATCCCCAAGCAGCACATCGCCACGCTGGCCGACGTGGGGCCCGAGCACGACGCGCTGCTGGGCCGCATGCTGGGCCTGGCGCCGCGGCTGATGCGCGAGCTGGGCGTGACGGGCGGTTTCCGCACCGTCATCAACACCGGGCGCGACGGCGGGCAGGAGGTCTACCACCTCCACATGCACGTGATGGGCGGGCCGCGCCCGTGGGCGAAAGGCTGATCCCCGGCACGGCCGTCACACCCGGCTCGTAGAATGCCGGATTCCTCTTAGCGCAGGAGCAAGACCATGGGTTCCTTCAGCATCTGGCACTGGCTCATCGTGCTGCTGGTCGTCGTGCTGATCTTCGGCACCAAGAAGCTCAAGAACATTGGCGCCGACCTCGGTGGCGCCGTCAAGGGCTTCAAGGACGGCATGAAGTCCGGTGGCGAAGCCGCCGCCGAGGGCACGCCGCCGTCGCAGCAGGTCACGGGCACGGCCCAGCGCTCGAACGCCGACACCGTCGACGTCGAGGCCAAGACGAAGTCCTGATCCGCGGCGGCCGCGCCGCCCGGCGAGCCGCCCCACCGCATGATCGACTTCGGATTCGACAAGCTGGCCCTGATCGGCGCCGTCGCGCTGATCGTCATCGGCCCCGAGAAGCTGCCCAAGGTGGCCCGCACGGTGGGCCATCTGCTGGGCAAGGCGCAGCGCTACGTGGCCGACGTCAAGGCCGAGGTCAACCGGTCCATCGAGCTCGACGAGCTCAAGAAGATGAAGACCGAGTTCGAGACCGCGGCCAGCGAGGTGGAAAGCACCGTGCGCAACGAGGTCAACGCGGCCACCAGCGCGTTCGAGAACGACTGGAAGTCGGTCACCTCGGGCCTGGACGGCAGCGGCGACGGCGCTGACGCCGGCAGCCTGGGCTACCAGCCGCCCCCGCCCGAGTACCGCCACCCGAAGAAGAACTGGCGCCTCAAGCGCGGCGCCACGCCCCAGTGGTACAAGAAGCGCCACGGCATCCGCCGGCAGGCGCAGTCTGGCGCGGCGCGCGTGGCGCGTTACCGCCCGCCGGGCATCAAGCTGCGCTGAAGGCGCCCTCACGCATGGCCGGCTCCCCGGAGAAGAAAGACGAGCTCGAAGGCACCGAGGCGCCCTTCGTCTCGCACCTGATCGAGCTGCGCGACCGCCTGGTGCGGGCGCTGATTGCCGTGGTCGTGGCCTTCGCCGCGCTGGCGCTGTGGCCGGGCCCGGCGGGGCTGTACGACCTGCTGGCCGCGCCGCTGGTGGCGCACCTGCCCAAGGGCGCGACGCTGATCGCCACCAACGTGATCTCGCCCATCCTGGTGCCGCTGAAGATCACGCTGGCGGCGGCCTTCATGCTGGCCCTGCCCTTCGTGCTGTACCAGGTGTGGGCCTTCGTGGCGCCGGGGCTGTACTCGCACGAGAAGAAGCTGGTGCTGCCGCTGGTCATCAGCAGCACCTTCCTGTTCGTGGCGGGCGTGGCCTTCTGCTACTTCCTGGTGATCCCGGGCATGAGCCAGTTCATCCAGGCCTTCGCCCCGGCCAGCATCACGGCGGCGCCGGACATCGAGCAGTACTTCGGCTTCGTGCTCACCCTGTTCCTGGTGTTCGGCATCGCCTTCGAGGTGCCCATCGCGGTGATCGTGCTGGCGCGCATTGGCGTCGTCACCATCGAGCAGCTGCGCAAGTTCCGCGGCTACTTCATCGTCGGCGCCTTCATCGTGGCGGCCATCGTGACGCCCCCCGACGTGATCTCGCAGCTGGCACTGGCCATCCCCATGTGCATCCTGTACGAGATCGGCATCCTGGCGGCGCAGCTGCTGATCAAGCACACGAAGGCGCCGGACGCCGAGGCCGAGACGGCTGGGGACAAGACGGCGAGCTGAGCGCTGGGGCTGCTGTCGGCGCGTAGCGGTCAGTGGCTGCACCGCGCGATCGCGACAGGCGGTGCCCCTGGCCGGCGCTGGATGGGGCGGTCGGCCCTGCGGGCCGACTCCCCTGCGCTGCTCGCCTTGAGGGCGCACGGCAAAACTCGCTACGCGGCCTGCGGCCGCTGCGCTCGGACAGTTGCCGTGAGTCAGATGACGAAGCGCGCGAGTACGCGCGCCGCCCTCAAGCCTGCGCTGCTCGGCGCCCC
>ERZ1066136.1131-NODE-1131-length-14725-cov-26.070757_pt1 | contig 14725 bp, 11 predicted proteins | sample MGYA00382783_ERZ1066136 | MGnify/ENA primary metagenome ERZ1066136 (study PRJEB33369, sample SAMEA5778366) | biofilm metagenome | biome: Industrial cooling water; feature: Water cooling tower basin; material: Biofilm | place: United Arab Emirates | collected... | reverse complement strand
GCGATGTAGCCGAGGCGCCCCAACCGGGGCGAGACGCAGTCCGTCGGACGGCTACCCAAGAGGCGACTTCGGACGGCATGAAGCTCCGCTTTACGGTTTAGCGTGACGCAAACCGCAGATCCGAACTCGCACATCGAAGTTACAATCTCACGCTGCCTTTGCAGCGGCGGTACCCGCAGCGGAAGCTGCCCAAGAAGCGATGCATTAAGGTTTTGCTGCAAGCCGCCCACCTTATAAGAGCGTACGAAAGCACGCCCGTGTGGCCCATTGATCCACTCACACAGGAAATTTGGATCGATCTGTCTCTGCTCGGGAGTGCAGACGAGCGTGGTGAAGGTTTGACATCCGTCGAGATCTCGAGGAACTACGGCTGCGACACCGGGTACATCCGTCGCGGTCCGCGTAATTACTAGATCCCCCGCGTGAACGCGCTTGCTGGCATACTCCTCGTCAAAGTCAGGGTCAACGTAGAGCAGGTCGTCAGTGCTGACGCGTCCCGGGAGGATATTCGTGTTTCGAATGATGGGCACGCCAGTTTCTCGATAGGCGTGAGCAACCGAAGACGCAATGCCCACAGAGACTCTGGAGCAGAGTGAAGAGAGTTGGACGAGTGGATAGCGTCGCATCTCCCGCTCCGAGAAAGCGTCGATAGCAAAAGCCGCTTGAAGCGCGCGCTGGCGCTGAATCAGCTCGGCAAGGGTATCTTCAACTCTCCGAACGGCTGTTAACGCTTTGACGCATCGAAGTTGGCTTTCCAGCATTGGCAGCGCAAATTCGTACTCGGAGAGATCGCCCCAATTCGTTCGTGGCGAAAGCGAGCCGGCTGACGTGCCTACCGCATGCGCGAAGAATCCATCCGATTGGCACAGGAACGGCAGCAGTTCGGGCAGAAGGCGCTTGGGGTCTGCGCTCTCGAGCACGTAGATATCACCCGAGCAGACGGCGTCAAAGTCAGCGACCGCGACCTTGCGCTGGTAGGCCCGCCGCTTGCCGAACAGCACCTGTCCTGGTCGCACGCGCTGTGTGAACGTAGTGCCGTCCGCGAGATCCGCCCACGACCGCACCCGCAAGTCACCGGGCTCCAGGTGCTCCAGGCCGATCACACGGTCGATACCCTCGGCTGACGGATCCTTGCAGGTCTCCCGGCAGAGGCGCACCACCTCCCCGAACTTGACCCGCTTCCAACCTGGCTTCAGTTCACCCATCGGCCACCTCGCCCTCGCTCACCAGCCCGTCGAGCATGTCGACGACCCCTTCCATCTGCCGCCAGAAGGCCCGCCCTGACGTCTCCCACGCCTGCCACGCGTCGCAAAGTGTGACGCACTCGCCCCCGGCGCTCGCCGTCGCGGCCGCCGCGCGTTTGACGTAGAGCGGGATCGACAGGCTGTGCTCGTTCGCCGCCAGCTCGGCCAACGTGGCGACCTTGGCGAAACCCTCCTCGTCGCGGAAAGCAGCGTAGACTCTAGCGATACGCGACTGGTGCTCGGGTCGAAGGAAGCTCATGGCCCGCTCGCGGGCGACCTCGTTCACCGCGTCGATCAGCAGCACCTTGCGGCGCCGCTCCGGAGGCTTGCGGCTGCGACAGACGATCACGCAGGCCTCCATCGGCGAGTTGTAGAACAGGTTGGGCCCCAGCCCGAGCACGCAGTCCACGAGGTCGGCCTCGATCAGCTTGCGCCGCATCTCGGCCTCCTCCTTGCGGAACAGGACGCCGTGTGGGAACAGGATCGCGCAGCGGCCGGTGCGCGGGTCCATCGAGCGCAGGATGTGCTGGAAGAAGGCGTAGTCGGCGCGGCCCTGGGGCGGGGTGCCGAGGAAGTTGCGGCCCCAGGAGTCGCATTGCCAGGCCTCGCGGTTCCACTGCTTGATCGAATACGGCGGGTTCGCCAGCACCACGTCGAAGGTGCGCAGCGCGTCGTGCTCGATGAAGCCCGGGTCGGCCAGCGTGTCGCCTCGCACGATCTCGCTGTCTTCGACGCCGTGCAGCACGAGGTTCATGCGGGCGATAGAGGCGGTCATGTGGTTGCGCTCCTGCCCGTAGAGCTTGAGCGTGCGGTGTTCGCCGCCCTTGCGCTTCACCTCGGCGAGCGCGGAGATCAGCATGCCGCCAGTGCCGCAGGTGGGGTCGTAGATTCGGTCGCCGGGCTGCGGGTCGAGGAGCTCGACCATCAAGTGCACGACGGTGCGATTGGTATAGAACTCCTGCGCGGTGTGGCCGCTGTCGTCAGCGAATTTCTTTACAAGAAACTCGTAGCCGTTGCCGAGTTCGTCCTCGGGGACGTGGGCGAGCGAGAGCAACTCGGACGAGAAGTGCTCCAGCAGGTCCTTGAGCCTGTCGTCGGGCAGGCGCTCTTTGTTGGTCCAGGGGGCGTCGCCGAAGATGCCGTCGAGCTTGCCGGGGTTGGCGGCCTCGATGGCTCGCAGCGCCTTCTGCAGCGCCTTGCCGACGTCCTTCGCCGCCGCGCGCACGTCCGACCAGTGCGCGCCGGGCGGGATCACGAAGCGGTCGTTGGCGGATGCCGTCGCGTACTTCGCGTCGCCGCCGGGCTCGGCGAGCGCGGCGGCGTGGTCCTCGTCCCACACGTCGGAGAGGCGCTTGTAAAAGAGCAGCGGGAAGACGAACTGCTTGTAGTCGCCGGCGTCCACGAGGCCGCGCAATCGGACGGCGGCGCCCCAGAGGTAAGACTCGAGCACGGATTGAGAAAGGGTGCTCATGTGAGCCATCCTCCTTCGGTCATGACCTTACGGAGGTCGTCCTCGGCCTCACGGCACTTCGCCAGCGCATCCTTGAAGGCCGCGACGGCCTCCGGCAGGGGCGGGATCTCGGCGCCGATCGGCGGCAAGACGTAGCGCGAGATGTTGAGGGTCCAGCCCTCCTTCTCGATTTCGGCCCGGCTCACGATCCGGGCGCGGTCCTCGACGTCCTCGAAGCGCTGCACCCATCCCAGGATCTGCCGCACGTGCTCGGGCTCGAGGAAGTTCTGGGCGCGGCCCTTCCGGAAGAGCGTGGAGGCGTCGACGACGAGCACCTTGCCCTTGCGCTTGGCGGGCTTGGTCTGGCGCAAGACGAGAACGCAGGCGGCGAGGCCCGTCCCGTAGAAGAGGTTGGGGGCGAGGCCGATGACCGCCTCGATCTGGTCGCTCTTGAGGAGGTGCTGGCGGATCTGCGCCTCCACGCCGCCGCGGAAGAGAGCGCCCTGAGGCAACACGACGGCCATGCGACCGGTGCGTGCGGCCATCGACTTGACCATGTGCTGCACCCAGGCCATGTCACCGTTGCTGTCGGTGGGCAGACCGGCGAAGGCTCGTCCCCAGGGGTCGCTCTCCCACTTCTCGCGGCCCCACTGATCGAGCGAGAAGGGCGGATTGGCGAGCACGACGTCGAAGGTGGCGAGGCCGCCGGTGCTCGGGTCGATGAACTTCGGTTCGCGCAGCGTGTCGCCGCGCTCGATGTCGAAGTCCTCGATGCCGTGCAGGAAGAGGTTCATGCGGGCGACGGCCGCGGTGGTCAGGTTCTTCTCCTGCCCGTGGAGCTTTCCGAAGAAGGTGCGGGGGTCGCCGCCGGACTCGCGGACGTGGGCCACGGCTGCGAGCAACATACCACCGGTGCCGCATGCCGGGTCGTAGACGGTCTCACCCTCGCGCGGGTCGAGGATGTCGACCATTAGCCGGACGACGCTGCGCGGCGTGTAGAACTCGCCGGCCTTCTTGTTGGTCGAGTCGGCGAACTTCTTGATCAGGTACTCGTACGCGTCACCGAGCACGTCAGAGGCGACGCGCGTGTTGCCAAGCGGGAGTTCGGAGAAGTGCTCGATGAGGTTCTTGAGCAGTTCGTCGGGCAGGCGGTCCTTGTTGGTCCACTGCGCGTCGCCGAACACGCCGAAGAGGTGATCCTGGTTGGCGGCCTCAACGCCGCGCATCGCGTTCGAGAGCGCGGTGCCGACGTTCTTCGCAGCAGCTCGCACCTTGCGCCAGTGGCAGCCCTCCGGCACCTGGAAGCGGTGCTCGTCGGCGAAGTCCTCGCCGTACGTGGCGAGCATCGCCTCGTGCTCCTCGTCCCATACGTCGCAGATGCGTTTGAAGAACAGCAGCGGCAGGATGTACGACTTCCAGTCGGTGCGGTCGACGGGGCTGCCGCGCAGGATGTTGGCCGCCTCCCAGAGGTGCGACTCAAGCGCGCTGAGTTGGAGGGGCGGCTGCGTCGGAGCCGCGGCGGCGTGCGCCTTGCGCAACACCGTCGGCTTGAGCCGGGCAACTTGTGGAGCGACGTACGGGTCGTCGATGAGGAGCTGCTGTTTCGCCGAGGTGCAGCCAAGGAGCCGATCCACGAGCGATGCGGCCGGCCCACGAGCATCCAGGCCGTGTGTCCGGCAGAGCTTTCTAAGCTCCGGTGCGTGGCCGCCGAGAACCTCGCCGACGTTGACCTTCCGGGAGCTGGCGACAGCATCAAGAAGCCTGGCAATCTTGGGTGCGGTCTTTGCCTTCGGTGACACCACCATGGAGTTGCGACTGAGCACATCGTGGTCAGCGACTCGCAGATTGTAGCGCTTCACGATGGCCTCGAGCTCATCGGTGTTGAGGAGAGCTAAGAGGTCGCGCTTTGTGGGCATTCGTTCGGGGGGCGAAAGGGTAGCAACTTGCGCAAAAGGCGCCTACTGCGCGTCCGCGCAGGTTGGATTTCGCCGATCGCGCGCGGGTATCCGGCGCGGCGTCTCGAACCGTAGCTTGGAGGGAAGAGATCTGCGGGGCCGCCTCGGTGGTGGGGCCGCGCCCGGCCGCTGACACCTCGGTGCGGGATCATCGTGGAGCGGGCCGGTCATGGGTGCATGCTCTGAAAGGTCGCGGACCGCGCCGCGGCCGCCCGCAACACGTCGGCCGCGGGCGGTCAGCGTACAAAATCGCGCGCAAGACCTCAAGGCCTGCTGCCCGCCGAACTGTCTGGCGCGAGCGACAATGGGGTCGCCCCGCGGCGCCCCCCGGGCCCGTCATTGTGACATGCTGACCCTCAGCGACCGAGCGCCGCAGACGCGGCGCGCCGGCGCGACTTAGCCCCCGGGCCACCCGGCACCAGCGATGAAGACGTGGTCGGCGAGTTCAGCGCTGTTAGCGTCCTACGCGCAAGACTCCAGAAATGTAGCCCGCGAAGAACCCAACCATCCCGGCACCCACGATTGTGATCACTGTACGTCTCATACTCACGACCTCCGCGCAAGATGAAGCCCTATTCCCATACCAACAAGGAGTCCGAGGCCCCCGGACACGGCTCCGCAGACGAGCGCCCGGTTCTGGTCGGCGATCCCCAGCCGGTGCAGGTCCGCGCGCGCCTGCTGGAGCTGGTCTTTGAGCACGCGTGCCTCGGCCTTGGCGTCGCGCAGAGCCTGCTCGAGGCTGGTCTCCGGTCCGCCGGTCATCGCCGCCTCCTCGGCCAGAAGGCGACCGTGGCGAGGGTGGCGAGCGCGGCGGTCGCCGCGAGTTTCTCGTCCAGGCTGACCGGCGTCATCTGGACGGCGTGCGACTCGCCGGCCGGGGCCGTGCTTCCGCGCCAGCGGGCCCCGGGATACAGGCGCGCGGTCAGGGTCCACGGCTGCACCGTGACGATGAAGACGTTGGTCGAGCTGCCCGCCATACGGGCGACCTCGGCGAGCGCCGCCTGGAGGTCGGCCACGTACTCGAGCACGCAGGACACGAACACGACCGCCGAGTCGTCGGCGATCTCCTTGATCGGGCCCTTGGTGATGTCGGCGACGACCGTGACCGGGCACTTCGGGCACCCGTTTTGGTCAACGCACACGTCGCCGCACCCGTAGGCGCGAAGGAGCCGCGTGTGGAGCCCGGCGTCCGGATCGCCGATGACGACGAGCCGGCGGCCGAGCGCGGTGGCCCTCTCCGTCGCGGCCTTGAAAGCGGCCGTTCGTTCACGGAAGCGGACCAGCGCCGCCCCGCCTTCGACGAGGGCGGCGTAGCCGAGACCGATGCGTGCGAGGCTCTTTGCCCAGGACATCGTGAACACTCCTGCAAGCGCGAAGATCAGGAACTCAGGCGAGCGCCGGGGGCAGCGTCCCGACCAGGCCCGCGAACACGGCAGGCACCCCCGGCCAGCCGCCGGCGTCGAGCTTTTCCGGGATGGTCGCCCGGTCGGCCAAGTCGATCCCGAGCGCGGCGGCGTCGGCGACGAAGCGGGCGCGCACCTCCTGGTACTTGCTCCCGCCGCGGCCGCTGCCGAGGAGCGACGGATTGGCCCAGCCGACCTTGATGTCCGGGACGTCGTCGACCCGGTAGCGGGTGAGGAGCCGCTGCATGTAGACCGCCGCGGCGAACGCGGCCGCGCGCGGCTGGAACACGAGCTTGGGCGGCGCCGCCAGAAGCGGGGCCTTGTCGCCGACCTCCGGCACGCCCGTCCACAAAAAGTACGGCGCCAAGAGCCCGAACAGGCCGCCGCTCCCGAAGTCGGCGGCCTCCTCGCCGTACCGCAGCGGCGGGTTCTTCGCCTTGCCCCCGTCGTAGGCGGCGCGCGACGAGTCGCGCTCGGCCTGCTCGGTGGGCGCGTTGCCGTTGTGCGCCGCCGTGACGAAGCGGGACTCACGGTAGGCGATGCACGCGAACGGGCGCGCGGACCCCTCGATCTTCGAGACGGCTTCCATCTGCATGAACAGGGGCCGCAGGTCCGTCGGCGTCTTGCCCCAATTCGTCACGAGGTCGCCAGCAACTTCACTCGCTTTCGGGAGCGGCCCCAAGTCGACCGCTGACGCGGGGCCAGGCGGCGAGCTCGCTGCACTCGCGCGTCGACCGAAAAGCAGCACGCCGCCGACGCCGACGACGCCGAGCGCCGTGCCCAGGGTGACCCATCCGCCGCGGTTCATGGCTGGCCCTCCTCGTTCCCGAGCAGCGCGAACGCGGCCTCGGCGTCCTTGTCCTCGCTCACCGGCTCCTCGTCCACCACCGCCGGAGCGCTGGGCGCCTCGACGGGCGACGCGTCACCGACGCTGGCGTTCGCCGGCGCGTCCGACGAGGCACCCACGTCCTCGGGGCCGACCGGGCGCGTTGGCACGGTCGCGGCCGCCTCCTCGGCGAGCGTCGCCGTGGTCGCGGCGTCTACCGGACCCACGCACGCAGGCTCGGGCTCGGGATCGAGCTCGGCAAGCGGCGGCGGCTCCGCGCTCGGGCTCGCCGCCTGCGCGTCGGTCGGCGCCGCCGGGGTCTCGGGTACCACCGGCAGCGGGGCCTGCGAGGTCATCCGCGTCTCGAGCTGTTCCACGCGCGCACGCAGATCGCCGAGCGACGTCTCGACCCGCGTCACGAGGCGCTCGAGCGCCTGCTCGATCGTGGACAGCCGCGCGCAGCACTCGGCCATGGCGAGGTTCGGACTTGCAGGCGCATCCACGGCCGGCGCAGCCGCTTCGCGCGGCTCCGGGGAGCTCGGCGCCTGCGGAGCATCGCCGCCTCCCTTGCCCAGCGCCGCAAGCCGCCCCTTGGCGGTGTACTCCGGGCGAAACCGCGAACGCGTGCCGGCCGCCGCCTCGGGCTTGGGCTCACCCGCAGCGGCCTGCGCCTGCGCCGTCGCAGGCGCGGGCGCCTGCGACGCGGGCGCCTCCTTCGTCGACGCTCCGGACGCCACGCTCGCCGCAGCAATCGGCGCGACGTCCGTGCTCGCGCCATCCTTCCCCTGCGCGGCGAGTCGCGCCAATTCCTCCGCCAGCTTGGCGAGGTCCGGGTGCGTCTTGGCGACCTTGAGGACGTCGTTGGCCGCCGCACTCACAGGACCGTCCCCCATGAGGTTGCGGATCGCCGCCTGGACGTCGGGGATCTGAAACCCCGCATTTCTAAAGATTTCGTCGAGCGAGAGCTCCCCGGACTTGTTCGAGCGCGCATGCTCGCGCCTGTGGTTGTCCGCCTCGAGCAGACACGTGGTGAGAAACGACCCCACGCGCAAGACCGTCTGGACTCCGATTCCTGGCATCTTCACCCCGTCAAACATCGCCCTTCCTCCTATCTCCGCGCCACCACGACAGCGACCGCCGTCACGCCCACCACCGCCGCCCCCGCGGCAAGGTACGGACCCCACCGAAGCAGCGTCGCCAGCCCATCGGCGAGCCCGAGGCCCGCCTGTCCGACGGCGATCCCGGCACTCACGAGCGCGTCCTTGGCGGCCTTGCCGGTCGCCGCGAACTCCTCGCCCCACGCGACCACCCACGCGCTCCAGCTCGCGTCGTCCTCGGCGACGGCCTTCGCCAGCGCGTCCATCTTCGCCGCCCACGTGCGCCGCGGGTAGGCGCTCTGGATCAGCTCCCGCACCGCCGCGTCGCGCTCCAGGAGCTTCTCGCCGCCGTCGCCCCACTCGCGGCTTTTCGAGATGAACTGCACGATCGCCGGCGTCGGCGCGCGCGTCAGGATCTCCGTCATGAAGGAGCGCACCTCGCCGCGGATCGAGCGTCCCGCCGCGGTCCTCACCTCCTCCTCGGTCGGCCGCGTCGCACCGCGCTTCTTCGCCTCGGCGACGACCTTCATCCCGTCCGCGACGTAATCGTCGTAGGCAGCGCGGATCGTCTCCCACAGCACGAGGCGGCTCTTGCGGTAGCTCGCCGTTTCCGGCGAGCCCTCCATCTCCAGCACCGATGCGTCCGTGTCGCTCACGTGTCCCCCCTTCGTCGCAGCACGCGAAACCCCAGCGTGTAGTCGCGCGCGACCAGCGTGTACGTGCCCGGGCTCGTCAGCCACACGGGCTCCATGCAGCGCGGCGTCATGCAGAGCCCGGCCAGGCCCCCCGCGCGGCTGCGCGACACGGTCGCCGAGCCGCGCACGAGCACCAGCACCAGCATCGCGCCCTCCTCGACGTGCTCCATCAGCGTCTCCCCGCGTAAAAGCACCAGCCCCGACACGTCCGTGCGCCTTCCCGACAATAGACCGATGACCGAGAAGTCCACGTCATCACCTCCGATACCAGTCCCGGCGCGCGTCGACGTACTCGGCCCACCGCCGCTCGGACGGCCGCACCGGCAGCCCGAGGTCCCTCAGCGCCGGCAGGTGGATCGGCCACTCGTGCGGCGCGTCGACCCCCATGAACACCTCCATCGCCCGCGCGACGGCGGCTTCTCCCTTGTGCGCGAGCAAGCGCGCCCGCAGCGTGTCCTGCAGGTGCGCGCGCATAGCGGCCTCGTACTCGCGCGCCGTCTCGTGCAGCCCGTCCTCGTCGCCGGCCTCGATGTGCCGAGCGCGCCGCCCGTACACGACCGGATCGACCGCGGACAGCGCCGCGTTGCGGCCCATGGCGATCTCGGTCGCACTGAGCGCGATGAGCGTGCCGCCCGACATCGCCATGTACGGGACTATCGCCGTCGAGCGCGGCACCAGGGCCAGCGCGTCGGCGATCAGCACGCACGACGTGACGCACCCGCCGGGCGTGTGGAGAATGACCGTCACCTCGTCGGACGGCAGGCGCTCGATCCGCGCGAGCACGTAGTCCGCCATGGCGAGGTCGATCACCGGCGTGATGATGGGAATCACCGAGCTGTCCTCGGCGAGCGCGAATCGCCCCTGCCGGCGGAAGTAGTACGCCGCGCCAGCGACGGCCGTCGTCGCCGCGAGCGCCGTGATGAGCGTCGAGGTCTTCATGTCCGTCCCTCCCGCGTGGCCAGAAACAGCCCCACGCCGATCGCCGCCGCGGTCGCCGTGACGCCGCCGATCACAAACCAGCCGATCCGCCCCGCACCCGCGAGCGCGTCCGTCGGCGCCGCCACGGGCGCCTCGTCGCACGTGCCGTCCTTGCACGACGGCGCGAGCGCGGCCTGGATCGCGTCCTCGGTCTTCGGTCCCCACTTGCCATCGACCACGACCCCGAGCACCGCCTGTGCCGCGCGCAGCGCCGCATCCGACGCTGCCCCCCACGGCGCGGCGACATCGCCCTTGTAGTACCCGAGCGCCGCGAGCGCCTCGTGACGCTGCCGCGTCTGGACCAGCGACGCTGTGTCGCCGACCATGCGCTCGACGTAGTTCGTGGGATTGAGCAGCCCGTCGGGCGCCGGCTCGTCCTTCCACCACACCGAGTTCGCGGTGCGACTGGCGGCGACGTAGGTCTCGAGGTGGATCATCCCGTAAGACCCGAGCACGCGCCCGAGCTTGTCGCCCTTTTTGACCTGGGCGCCGGTCTGGATCCCATACTCCTTGTGCGAGCTGGCCTTAAAGCCACCCAGCACGACAAACATCCCCGACCCCGTGCGCAGAAACGCCGCCTTGGCGCCCTCGCTCCACGACTTGTCGATGCCGACCACGCGCGCGTCCTCGGGCGCGATGATGACGGCACCGTCGGGCGCGCCGGTCAGGTCGATACCCGCGTGCCAGCGCTTGCACGCGTCCTCCTTGCAGCCGAACGGACGGCCGCCGCCGAGGCTCCACGTCGCAAACTTCGGCGTCACGCTCGGCAGCGGCCAGGCCGGCTTCGGGTCGCCCTGGGCCATCGGGAGCTTCTCCCACTGTGGGGTGCGTGCCATGATCAGTTCTCCTCTCCCTCGAGCACCTGTCTGTCGTCCTCCCGCACGTCGATGCGCGCGGGCACGAGGTCGATCTGCCCCTCGCCGCAGCTCTCGCCGACCAGCGCCGCCGCCGCGCTCACGCGGCGCAGGGCATCTTGCATCCGCGTCACCGCGTCAACGCTGCGCCCCTCGACGAGCCGCGTGCGCGCGAGGTCGTAGTAGCGTCGCGCCTGCGTGAGCGCCTCCATCGCCGCCCGCCGCGTCGCCCCCTGGCAACGCGGCCCTTCGACGAGTAGCGTCGTCCAGTACAACAGCGCGCGTACGTCCGCGAGCAGCCGCGGCGCCCGCCGCAGCGTGTCCTCGAACAGCCCCGCGCGGCGAAACAGCTCGCGGAAGAACTCGAGCCCGCGCTCATGATGGTTGGCGTAGACCTCGGTCCCGTCCGCGACCAGGCCGCCGAGGTCCTCGACGACAAGCACATCCCCGTCGTCCTCCTCTCCCGTCACGCGGACCTTGGCGAGCTGGAGCTGATGCTTGTCCCCGGTGTGGAGCACCATGTAGCCGAAGCGCCCGCCGCGGCTGTCTTCGAGGTCGAACACCGCATCGAAGTAGACCCGCAGCCCGGCCTCCCCCTTGGCGACGGTCTCGATCCGCAGTTCGTCCATAATCGCGTCCCACAGGTCGCGGACCAGCACGGACACCGGCGGCGGATCTTCCCCGCGCGCCTGCCCGACGGTCTCACCGGCCGCGATCAGGTGGTTGTCCTCGAGCCAGGTCTCGAAGCCGCGGACCGACGACTCCTCCGGCTCCGCGAACTCTTTAAGAAGGTTGGCGATCTCGGGCTTACCGATCTTCGTCGGGTCGGCCCCGAGCGTCTGGGCTTTGCGGGCGAGCCGCCGCACGAGGTCATCGAGCGGCGAGCGCGGCGCCTCGCCCTCCTCGAGTTCCTCGCCGTCGACCTCCTCGAGCGCGCGCTCCAGCCGCTCGACGATCACGTCCCGCGCCGCCGACGAGAGGCGCTCGTCAAGCCACCGGACGTCCTCGACCTGGCCGTCCAGGACGTCGATCGACGCCAGCGGCGACGCCGGCGAGCCCCCTTCGGCATGCACGACGAACACGTAGCCGTTCGCCCGCGGACGCACCGGCGCGACCTGCGGGCCCGGCTCGGCGTTGAAGGCATCGAGCACGTGATCGACCCAGGTCGAGGGCACGTCGCCCGCGCTCGGCAGCTCCTCGAGCTTTCGCGGCGGACGGCGCCGGTCCTCGTCGCGCTTGATCGCGGTGGCCTTCTTCGCCGCGTTCCTGAGCAACCGATCGGGGCTTTTCCCGTCTGCGAGCGCGCGCTCAATCTTTTTCAGGTAGGACTTCTCGACCGCCGCCGGCAGCCCGAGCCCACGCAGGCGCGTGCGAGCGCTCTCCAACGCGCGCGCCTGCCGGCTCGTCGCGGCGTCCGCCCCCGCCTGGGCGACCTGCGCGTCCCGAGCCCGCCGCAAGATCGCGTCCAGCGCCGCGACGCCCAGCATCGCGTCGTGGGCATCCACCAAGGCTTGCTTGAACGCGTCCTTGCGCTCACGCGTCAGCTCCATGCCGTCGATCGACTGCGCGTAGAGGTCCCGCTTGTGCGCCAGAACCCACGTGTACGCCCGCGCGACGATGTCTTGTCCCGGGCCGTCGTACTCGCGCAGGCGGTCCCACTCGCCACGGCTGGCCCACTCCTGCGGCCCATCGCCGACCATCTCGAGCGCGCGCGTCAGGTCCTCCTTGTTGCGGATCTCACCGAACGCCGGAGCCGGCGGCGCGGGCGGCGGCTCCTTCGAGGGCATCTCCTCGAACGAGCCGACGATCTGCACGGACCCCTCGCGCGTGAGCTTCTCCAAGAGTGCGCCGAGCGCCTCGTCCCCGCCCGTATAGGACAACGTGTGCAGCCGGCCCTCCTGCTCGGGAAAGAGCGCCTCGTCCGAGTAGCGAAACAGCCGGATCGCCCCCGCGTCCCCCTTGGCCTCGAAGTCACCATACGAAAGGTGAGACAGACGGAAGGGCCCCTCGAGCGCACGCATCAGGCTCGTATCGCCGTACCAGCGCCCACCGACGCGATACACGTGCCCCACGCGCCCGGGCGGCCGCGCAGCCTCAGCGGGCGGAGCGGCGTTGGCCGCCGGCTCCACGCTCGCCGCGAGCGGCGTCAGGGTCGGCGCGGGCTCAGCGACGTGTGCCGGCGCCTTCTCGGCCGCCTCGGCGTCCGCGTCGTCCTCGCCAGCCGCCCGAGAAAGGAGGTCGCGCGGGATTTTCCGCAGCCAGTACCGCTCCCCGACCGCGCGCAGCGCCATGAACTTCTCGCCGCTCTCGGGCGCGAGCGACAAGAAGCGCTCCCAGCCTGCGCGCGTCGGCGGCAAAAGGCGCGCGTCGCCGAGCTCGCCGCCCGGACGCAAAACGAGGCGATCCTCTTGCACCGCGGGCAGCAGCTCGTCCTCCATGGCACCCGACTTCATCCCCGCGAGCAGCGCGGCCTCGATCGTCGGCCACCAGCGCACGAGCCACGCGTCGGCGGCCTCGCGCTGCCCGAGGCCCTCCCAGCCCTCGCCCTTGCCGAGCGCGCCGAGGATGTGGGCCTCGATCGCCGGCCGGAGCGCCGCCTCATCCTCGGGGAAACCGGCGAGCAGATCCTCGGGCGCCACGCCCAGCCGCTCGATGCGGGCCGGCGTCACGACGATCCACGACCCGCCGCCCATCGCCCGCACGCCGATCCCGACGCCGCCCTCGATCGGCACGACACGCCCGAACTCGACAAACCGCGCATGCTGCGGACCGACCATCATGCCGGCCGGCACGCGCATGCGAAGGCCCTCATGGACCGGCGCGCCACCATTCGGCGGGACGATGACCTCGAACTCGCGCGCCGCCTCGGCCCAGCGACCCCACGGCCACGCCTCGGCGGACACGCGCGCGAGGTCGGCGAGCCGCGTCTCGCCCTCGGCGCGCAACTTCGCCGCGCGCACGTAGTCGCGGGTCTCCCTCGCGTCGCGAAACCGCGCGCTCGCCTGCTGCAGCAGCGCCGCCGCCTCGCGCGCCACTTTTAACAGGGCCTCGCGCTGCCGCTGCTCGCGGCGCTCCTCGAGCTTCTTCTTGGTCTTCTCCTCGTCGCGGGAGATGAGCAGGAGGATGTCCTCGGTCGAGAGCTGCTGCTGAGCCCCCGGATTGTTGGTGTCGCGCGCCTGGCTGTCGAGCAGGCTGACGAGCCAGCCGCGCTTTCCGGCGACCAACGCGTACCTGTACCAATCCATCGACCGATCCGACAGATAGTAAAAGATCTGGATCGTCTCGAGGGTGTTGCCTTGGCGGACGGCGCGCCCGTTGCGTTGCTCGAGGTCGGACGGCGTCCAGGTCATGTCGAGGTGGTGGATCGCGCACGTGCGCACCTGCAGATCGATCCCCTCCTGACCGACGATGTTGAGCAGCAAGGCGTCGTACTCCGGCGTCTGGAGCTTGTCCTCGCCCCCGCCGCAGGTCCCCGGAGCCGGCGGCTCGCCCGACTGCCCGTTGAACTCCCGGGCGATCCGCACGCGGTCGCCCGTGCTGACGCTCCCGTTGATGATGGCGATCCGCTCGCGCGGCACGCCCTTGCTCACCAGCACCTCGCGCATCCAGATCTGCGCGGCCAGGGACTCACAGAAGATGATGTGACCGCACCCCGGGCTTGCGACCACCCGCTCCGCGCAGGCGAGCAACTTCGGCGCTGCGAAGTCCGGCGGAGGAAGCGCCCGCTTGGTCACGACCTCGGCGCCGTCCGCCCCGATCGTCGTCTCGGTGATGATCCCGCCGGTGAGCGCGTTGGAGGCGTCGTAGCCTTCATCGAGGAGCGGGTGCAGGGCGATGGCGCTCAGCCGCTGCAGAAGGCCCAGGATCTTGAACTGGAGGCGCCCCGCCATGTCTTTGTCGCGGCCCGCCATCTCCATCAGCCGCTCGATCTTCGCCACGATTTTGTCGTACTTCTCCTCCTGGAGCTCGTTCATCGGCACGCGGACCTGGCGGACGTCCGGCTGCGGCAGCTTCAAGCCCACCTGCTCGCCCGTGCGGAACTCCGCATAGTTCATGACGATCGCGCGGAGGTCATCGAGGTTCTTGAAGCCGGTCACGTCCTCGCGCCGCCGCCCAAACCCCGCTTCGATCGCGACCCAAGATCACGTGGATAACGCGACCCGACACACCCGCACTTCCAGCGCCTCGCCCGCGTCTTCGCCTGGCTCGCCGCCGAACCCGGC
>ERZ1066136.1130-NODE-1130-length-14756-cov-4.458608_pt1 | contig 14756 bp, 8 predicted proteins | sample MGYA00382783_ERZ1066136 | MGnify/ENA primary metagenome ERZ1066136 (study PRJEB33369, sample SAMEA5778366) | biofilm metagenome | biome: Industrial cooling water; feature: Water cooling tower basin; material: Biofilm | place: United Arab Emirates | collected... | reverse complement strand
CTCGTCTCCTGCCCCGTGATCGGCGTGCCTACCTCGGTCGGCTACGGCGCCCACTTTAAGGGCCTCGCCTCGCTACTCGGCATGCTGAACTCTTGCGCGAGCAACGTTACCGTCGTCAACATCGACAACGGCTTCGGCGCCGCCTACGTCGCAACGCTCATCAATCGCATTTAGCGGGACAGCCGGGCCAGCCGCTCATCGGCGGCCCGGATCGTCTCTTCCTTCTTGCAGAAGCAGAACCGGATCAGCTGCGCGCCGTCCGCCGGATTCTCGAAGAAACTCGATCCCGGCACGGCCGCAACTCCGATCTCTTCCACCAGGTGCGCGGCGAACGCAAAGTCATCCGGGAATCCGAACGCCGAAATATCCGCCATGACGTAGTAGGCGCCGCGCGGCACGAACGGCTTGAAGCCGTGACGCTCGAGCACGCCGAGCATCAGATCCCGCCGCACCTGATAGTCGGTTGAAAGATGGGTGTAGTAGCCATCCGGAAGGCCGAGCGCGTGAACGCCAGCCATCTGCAAAGGATGCGCAGCGCCGACCGTGAGAAAGTCATGCACCTTGCGAATCGACTCGGTGAGATCCGGCGCCGCCAGCACCCAGCCGACCCGCCACCCGGTCACCGAATACGTCTTCGACATGGAATTCACCAGCACGGCGCGATCGCGCATGCCGGGCAAAGTCATCAACGGGATGTGCTCGGCGCCGTCGTAGAGAATGTGCTCGTAGATCTCGTCCGTGATCGCGAGGGCATCATGCTCCTGGCAGAGCGACGCGATGAACTCAAGTTCGTCGCGCGTGAAAACCTTGCCGGTGGGGTTGTTCGGCGTGTTGATGATGATCGCTTTGGTGCGCGAATTGAAAGCCCGCCGGAGTTCATCGCGGTCAAAGGTCCAGTCCGGCGCGTGCAACGAAACCAGCCGCCGCGTTGCGCCGCACAACAGTGAATCCGGATGATAGTTCTCGTAGTAGGGTTCGAAAACCACGATCTCGTCGCCCGGGTTGGTCGTGGCCAGCAGCGTCGCGATCATTCCTTCCGTCGACCCGCAACAGACCGTGATTTCGCGTTGCGGATCGAGCTCGAGCCCGTAGGAACGTTGGTACTTGGCCGCAATCGCCTGCCGCAGGGGAGTCGCGCCCCAGGTGATCGAATACTGATTGATGTCGGCGTTGATCGCCTCGCATGCCGCCTGCTTCAGATCCGCGGGCGCGGGAAAGTCGGGGAATCCTTGCGCGAGATTCACGGCGCCGTGCTGCACGGCCAAACGGGTCATCTCGCGAATGACGGATTCGGTAAAGTCAGCGGTGCGCTGCGCGCGGAAGCGTTCGCGCCGCAGGCCGAGTTCTGCCGGGCGAACCGACGACTTGGCGACGGGAATGGACATCCTTTGAGCTTACAGCGGCGGCGATCGGCGCCGCGACCGGCGTGGGCGTCGAGGCCTGGGGACGGTTCCCGTACAAACGGCGGTAGAAGTCCGCATTCCGGATCACCACCTGCACATAGTTCCGGGTCTCTTCGAACGGTATCGATTCCACAAATTCGGCGGGCTCGCGATATTCGAACCACGTGCGCCACTTATCCACCCGGCCTTTGCCCGCATTGTACGCCGCCAGCGTGTACTCGAGATTCGAATCGAGCAAATCCAGCATCATGCGCAGGTAATAAGAACCGAGGCGCAGATTCACATCGGCCTGATGCAGCATCGCCGTCGTGAATCCCCGGATCCCGACCTTCGGACTCAGCCACCGGCCGGTGGCCGGCATCACTTGCGTCAATCCGCGGGCATTCGAGCGGGAGATCGCATGGACGTCGAACTCCGATTCCTGCCGGATCAACCCCGCCAGGATAAATGGATCCACCGCATACTGGGCCGCGTACTGCTCGAGGGAAGACCGCCAGGGCAAAGGATACGCCATCTGCCAGAACTGGAAGGGCGCGGCTTCGAGTGGCAACGAGAAGTGGGCGGGAAACAGATTCTTCACCCAGCGAATCCCGCGATTCGGCTCGCCCCGCCGCTGCGCCAGTTGCGCCATGTGATAGGCGATGACTTGCGGTTGTCCGGTGGCGGCCGAACGCAGTTCCAACTCGGCCAGCTCATCATGGGCGGACCGCGCCAACAGATCCGCACGCTCCACGTGGGATTGCGTCTCAGGCGTGGCGTCGTAAGCTGGCGGCGCGGCGGTCTTCGGCCAGGAGATCGCGTTCAACTGGGCCACCACCGCGGGAGCTGCCGTCACGGAGGCGATCTCCTTCAACCGGCCTCGCGACAACACCGCGTAATAGTGATTCGGAAACACCTGATCGGCTCGCTGAAACAGGGCCTTGGCGGCCGCTACGTTGCGGGATTGCTCATGCCACCGGCCGCGGAAGTACAAAGCGGCGCTCGCATGCGGGGAGCTCGGAAATCGCGTGTAGTGCTCTTCCATGCGGGCCGCCGCCGCGGGACTCCGCTTCAAATGATCAGCAAAAGTCGCCTTCCAGTGGCAATAAGCCGCTTTTTCCTGCGTAGGGAAACTGGCCGCGCAAGTCTGAAACACCGTATCGGCCTCAGAGAACTGGCTGCCGTTATAGAAGAACGTACCCGCCGAAGCGAGCGCCTCCAACCGCCAAGGCGAGTTCGGCAGGCGCTGGCGGAAATCCTCGAGCAGCGTTTCCACTTCGCCCGCCCGTTCGAGGCGTCGCGCAATATTGATCAGATTCAGGAGACGCTGACCCTCGAGATCGGGATCCGCAAACGACAGCGCCTTGAGCCACGTGTAGGCCGCGCTGTTGTCGCGCGCCGCATACCGCGCCGCGCCAATCTTGAGACGCGCGGACTCGCGCTCGCGTCCCTCGAGCGCCGGCAACAACAACTCGAGATCCCGGGCGCCCCGGGCCGGTTCGCCAGTGTCGATCAGTTGGTTCGCGCGGGCGAGCAGATCCCGGGTTGAGCCCAACGACTGCCCCGCGCGTCGCAGCGAACGTTCAGCTTCGAGCGCTTCTGCCGACTTCGGATAGTTCCGGTAGATGCGACGGTAAGCGTCCGCGGCCCGCGCGCCATCACCCACGGTTTCGGCCGCCTGCGCCAACAGCAAGTCTCCCACCGGCTGTGCGATCCGGGATCGCTGACTCTCGACGAACGCCACCGCCAACGCCGGATCGATCTTCATTCGCGCGCGCGCGCCGTTCACGGCGGCCCGTGGCACGATGGGGGACTGCGGATGCTGTTGCAAGAGCTGATCCACGGTCCGGACGGCTCCGGCGTAATCCTGGGCCGAAAACTGGGCATCCGCCAGCAGGTAGAGGACGTAATCGTTGATTTTCGCGAGGCGCGGCTGCACGGACTTCAAATTGTCCACGCCACCCAGAGCGAGTAGCGCCAGGGCGCCATCAAGATCCCTCGCGTGCTGCGTCGCAAACGCCGCCAGGACCGGCCGTTGCGCCACGCTTCGTTTCGCACTGCGCGCCAGGGTCTCAACGGTCGCGGGCGCATTCTGGGCTCGCGCGCCGGCCAGGCACAAGACGACCGCTAGCAGGGAATACTTGACGGGCATCGGATACCTCCATTATGACGGCGGAACCCCGCCCCACGTCATTTATTTTGAATAACCTTTCCGCTCGCCAAGGGACAACCGGCTCAAAACTCGATAGGCTGTTCAAGCGTCTCAGGACCCGAACATGCCGCCCGCAGCTTCTGATCGTTTGTTGACCTTCGCGGAGGTACTCGCCGAAGAACACCGCATCCTCGCGGAACTCCGCGCGCGGCGGAATCATGGACGGTTTACGAAATCGCCCGCCGATCCCACTCAGCCTCCGATCGGTCTCGCGATCTCGGGTGGCGGCATCCGCTCGGCAACGTTCGCCCTCGGCGTGATTCAGGTTCTACGCGCCAAGGGACTCCTGGGCTGGTTCGACTATTTGTCCACCGTCTCGGGCGGCGGTTATGTCGGCAGTTGGCTCCTCGCTACCTTTCAGCGCGATTGCTTCGAAGAGGAAGCAAAGTGGTCCCGCGCGATTCATCACCTGCGCCGCTTCAGCAACTATCTGGCTCCCCGCACCGGAGCCTTGAGCGCCGACACCTGGACCATCGCCATGGTCTGGATTCGCAACGCAATGCTCGTTCAGATTCCCCTGCTCCTGGCCCTCGTGCTGGTGATGCTCGCCCCTTGGCTCGCGCACGTCCTTTACGACCCGGCACAAACTTGGCTGTTGGAACCCTACTCGCGACACGCCGCCGGAGCGCTCGGCGCGCTGATGCTCCTGGTGGCCGCCTACCAATCGAGCCGTCGCCTGGATTCCACTCACGGCACCTCGCTGTTTCGCATCGTCGCCAAAATCGTGGCCAGCGCAATGCTCCTGTCGGTGTGGGGCTGGTGGGCGGTGAATTCCGCCGTCAACATCCCCGTCACTGAGCTCATCGGCGCCGTCCTCGGAATCTGCGTTCTGTGGATTGCCGCGGCCTCCACGGGCGATTGGCGAAAGCATTGGAATCTGATTCTCTGGTCGACGGTAATCAGTGTTGGCACGGGAATCGGCCTTACGTCGCTGCTCATTCAACTCCTTGCCGACTGGAGCTATGAGCGCTTCCTCCATTCCTGGCACGCCCTCATCTGGACTCCGGGCTTGATCCTCATCCTCGAATCCGTCGTGCTGGTGATGATGATCGGCATACTGGGCCGCGCCATGCCCGACGCGAAGCGCGAATGGTGGAGCCGACTCGGCGCCTGGCTGGCAATCTGGGGCATCAACGGCCTCGCCGTCAGTTGTCTCGCCGTCTACGGCCCCTGGGCCATCGCCTGGATCTTCATGAACGCCCCCGGTTGGCTGCAAGCCGCGGGCGGCGGCACTTGGGCCGCCTCCACACTCGCCGGACTCATCGCCGGACGCAGCGACAAGACTCACGGCGGACCCACCGAGCAGAACAAGCTCCTGGACACCGTCGCCAAGGCCGCGCCCCACGTCTTTATGGCCGGACTCATGATGCTGCTCGCTACCGCTTTGGTCCGCTTGCTCAGTGGCCAGCCCTTCGAAATTCTCGCGCCCGCCATGCTCTCCGCCCTGAACCTGATGCGGCCGGAAACCCTAATGCTCGCGGCCACCGCCGCGCTCGCCGCCCTCGGCATCTTCGCCTGGCGAATCGACATCAACGAGTTCTCGATGAACCATTTCTACAAGAACCGGCTCGTGCGATGCTATCTCGGCGCCACCAACCCCATGCGGCAGGACACCGATCCCGATACCGGCTTCTGCCCGTCGGACGATTTCCGGCTCTCCTATCTCTTCACCGCGAACTACGCCGGCCCGCTCCCCATCGTCAACACGGCGCTCAACCTTGGCCCCTCAAGCGACCTCGATGTCCAGGAGCGCCGCGCCGCCTCCTTTTTCTTCACTCCGCTTCACGCCGGCTTCACTTTGCCCGAAAAGACCCGCCTCGCCTTGAACGTCACCGAAGGATCCGGCTCGGAACGCGCCGTGGGATTCCGGCCCACCAGCAGCTTCCAAAACGAAAGCGAGGGCGGAATCCACCTGGGCACCGCCGTCGCGATCTCCGGCGCCGCAGCAAGTCCGAACATGGGCTATCACACCTCCTCGGCCGTCGCGTTCCTGATGACCCTTTTCAACGTGCGCCTTGGATGGTGGGTCCCGCATCCGGCTCGCGCCTCCTGGAAGCAGCCCGCGCCCCTGTTCTCCTTCAAATATCTGATCCGGGAACTCTTCGGCTTCGCTGGACTCGACAGCGATTTCGTCTATCTTTCGGACGGCGGCCACTTCGAGAACCTGGCGGTCTATGAACTGCTACGCCGCCGCTGCCGTTTCATCATGGTGCTTGATGGAGAACAGGACGGCGATTTCGCTTTCGGCGGCCTCGGCGGCCTCATCCGTAAGGCCCGCACCGACTTCCAATGTGAAATCGATCTCGACCCCGAACAGATCGCCCGCCGGACTCCAGAAGGCTTCTCTCACTCACATTGCGCCGTCGGCAAGCTCCGCTATTGCGACACCAACGAGGAGGGCTATCTCCTTTATCTCAAGCTCTCCGTCACCGGCGACGAGGATCGCGACATCTTGCAATACCGGGCGGAACATCCCGACTTCCCTCACCAATCCACCGGCGATCAGTTCTTCAACGAATCGCAGTTTGAAAGCTACCGGCGTTTGGGCCAGCATGTCGGCGAGGAGACCCTACGCCACTTCCATCTGGAGGGCGTCATCGACTGGCCGACCTTGCGCCTCAAACTCGCCGAACTCCACTCTCACTTCCGCGCATCCGCCAAGGGCTCGGGCGACTTCACCCGTCACACCGCCGAATTGAACCGTCTCTCCTCCGACCTCCAGGCCGACCCCGAACTCGCCTTCGTGGCGCACCAGATCTTCCCCGAATGGCAACATCTGGCCAAGCCCGAACATCCCATCGACTGGATCCCCGAACACGAAACCGCCCTCCGCAAATCGTTCTTCTTCTTCCAACGCGTCATCCAACTGATGGAGAACGTCTACCTCGACCTCGATCTCGAATCCCAATGGGAGCATCCGGACAACAGCGGCTGGCGCAACCTCTTTAACCTTTGGTGCTGGAGCGGCATGTTCCGCGTCACTTGGGCCGTCACGCGCCAAACCTACGGGAAACGCTTCCAGGACTTCTGCGATCGCACGCTCGCTCTCGCCGCGGCCGTCCGGATCCGCGTGGAAACAGCGCACGCGGGCACCCAAGCCTTCGAAGGCCTCAACTTCTTCGAGCGCCGCATCGTCACCGAACTGGCCCAACTGGTTGCCGACGGCGGGGCCTTCGAAATCCGGCGCATCACCGCCACGGTGCGCAATCCTCGCGCCGAGCATCAGGTGTTCCAATACCCCTGTGGCTTCTGCGTGATCCGCGACCGCACTCTGCTCTTTAGCCGCGTGCAGAATCATCTGCGGGGACGCGGCTTACACACCGCTGCCCTCCGGCAGTTGATCGAAGAGGGAATCCGGGTCAACGATTCGAGCGAGATCGACCGCCGCCGTTGGCGCCAAGTGCTCGAAGACAAACTCGGATCGATCTAATCGACGCGGTACTTTGCCACGGCCTCTTCGTCCAGGTCAATCCCCAGGCCCGGCTCCTGGGGAATCGCCAGATACCCGTCCACGGCCCGCAGTTTCTGCTTCGTGATGTGCTCCCGCAAGTTCGTTTCCTCTTCCGTCACGAACTCGCAGATCAGCGCGTTTGGAATGGACGCCAGCCAGTGCAGCGCGGCGGTCACGTTGATGTAGGTCGTGAACCCGTGGTTCGCGCACAACCGTCCGCGATCCCAAGCGAGAGCCGCGATCTTCATCGCCTCCGTGAACCCGCCGCACCGCGTGAGATCCACCTGGATGATGTCCACTTCGCCCTCGTCCATCAACTGCACGAAGGTCGTGCGATTCGATTCCTCTTCGCCCGCCGCGATCCGGACACTCGTCGCGCGCGAAAGCCGCCGGTAACCGTCATAGTCATCCGGACGCAGCGGCTCCTCCAGCCAGAAGATATCCTCCTGCTCGAATGCGATCGCCCGCTGCAGCGCCGTCTTCGAATCCCACACGAGTCCCGCGTCGATCATCAAATCGGCGTCCGCACCCAAACCCTTGCGAGCCTTCTTCACCAGCGCGATATCCGTATCGCGATCCTGACCCATCGGATCCCAACCGAACTTCACCGCCGAGAACCCCTGTCCGCGCAAGCGGCGGGCGATCTCGCCCGTCTCCTTCGGCGTCTTGCCGAACAGCGTGCTCGCGTAGCAGCGGATCTGGTCATGGAATCCGCCGCCCAACAGCTTCCACACCGGCATCCCGAGCGCTTTGCCTTTGATATCCCACAACGCCATATCGATGCCGGACATTGCGTGGACCGCCACACCGCGACGTCCGCCATAAATGTTGCCGCGGTACATCTTGTGCCAGATCTTCTCCGTCTCGAACGGATCCTCACCGACAATCAACTGCGCGAGTCCGCACGCCGTAGTATGCGAGAACGGTCCCTCAATGATGCCCTTGGCGCCCAGCGGATTCGAATCCACTTCGCCAATGCCCGTAATACCGGCATCGGTGTGGACCTTGATCACCAGGGCATCCTGTCCGGAGTCACACTGCCACTTCACCTCCGGTTGCCGGAGGTAGATCGCTTCGACTTGGGTAATTTTCATCGCTAGAAATCGATCCGGAGCGCGAGTTGGAAGATTCGCGGCGTGCCGGTCGTTCCCGAGATGATACCGAAGGTCTGGGGTGTCTGGAGATTCAGTCCCGGCGTGGCGAAATTGACGTTGTTCATCAGGTTGTACGCCTCCGCCCGGAACGTCGAGGACCACTTCTCGGTGATCTTGAACCGCTTGACCAACGAAAGGTCGGTGTTGAAGAATCGCGGACCACGGAACGCATTACGCCCCGAGGAGCCAATGAACCCCGCCGCCGGCTGCGAGAAGTTCGCATTCTGCGCCGAGGTGAAATAGCGTACGCCACCGCCAAAACGTTCGACCGTTCCGATGTTTCGGTCTCCCGTAAAGTTGGCCCAGGTCGCGTTGCCCGTAGGACCCGTCGATAAACCCGACGAGACCGTCATCACCGGACCCGAAGTCCAGATGCCCAGCGATCCCACTTCCCAACCGCCGATCAACCGGTCCGCCCATCCCGGCACATTGCCCAGAATCGCTTTCCCTTTCCCGATCGGCAGGAAATAGCTCGCCGACCAATTCAGCGTGTGGGCCCGGTCGATATCGCTGCGGGCGCGGTTGAGCCGCAGGTTGTAGCTGTCCACCGGCGCCGTAAAGCCCGACCCGTCCACCGACGAGTTATCGATCGTCTTCGACCAAGTGTAGTTGATCGCGAAGCGAACCGCCCCGGTGGCGCGCCGGACGCTCGTCTGGAGCGAGTTGTAGTAGGTGCGGCCCGCATTCGTCGCCACCGCGAGCGTTTGGAACTGCGGGAAGTTGCGCAAGTAGAAATCAGAAAGCCCGGCGGCGGAATAGCGGGAGAAGTTGGCCGTGTCGATCGTGTTCGCCGCCGCCCCGACATTACCCTGCTGCAGATTCGTGGCGCCGATCGTGGAAACCGCTTGTGCCGCGTTACCGCCGAACATGCGCACCAGCGGATTCGTCGCCGGCGTATTCGCCCGCAGCGCATTCAGCTCATTGAACGCCGTCAGGAATCCGCTCGAATAGATACGCGTCTGGTTGTAGTTGACATCCATCAACTGCTGAATCCCTCGATTCCCCACGTACCCCACTTCGAGCACCGTATTGCGGACGATCTCCCGCTGTACCGTGAAGTTCATCTGCATCACGTACGGCGTGATGAATTGCGGATCGAATTGCGTGAGCGTAGCCACGCCGCGCGTCGCCGGCACCGTCAGTTGCGGACGCGCGGGCGGTGCGGGAAACGTAGGATTGTCACGAATGCGGACATCGCTCCCCACGGCTTGATTCGGCAGCACCTGTTGCTGCGCCGCAAAGCCCGGGATGCTCGCATCCACATCGTTGGCCGTCGCACCCACCACGCGATCGTAGAAGATGCCCCACGATCCGCGAATCGAAGTCTTCCCACTACCCTTCGGATCCCAGGCGAACCCAATTCGCGGCGCCCAGTTGTTCTTGTCCAGCCGATACCAGTTGGTCCCGCGCTCAACCGTCAGGTTGGACACATTCGAAGCCAGGTTCAACTGCCCGGCGAGCACCTGCGGAATCACCCCCTGCAAGCGATCGCGTTCTCGAGGCACGGTGTACAGTTCCCAGCGCACGCCGAGATTCAACGTCAGATTCGGCCGGATCCGCCAGTCGTCCTGGAAATAGTAGCCGTGATCGTAGAACAGGAAGTTCCGTACGCGTGGGGTCCCTGCCGCCTGGAACGTTGCGAGATCGCTGTAGAAGGTCGTGTTGATCGCGCTGATGCGGCCCAGCAGATCGTTGTAGAGATTGTCGAACCGCAGGCGGTCAGCCGCCGCGATCACGGTCGCCCCGGACGGTCCAATCGTTCCCGGCGCCGCATTACCGTTGGTTTGCGCCAACAGGATATTCGCCCAGATACCCGCATCGGACGTTTGGAATTGCGTTGTCCGCGAGAAGCGCCCGCCCATCTTGAACGCGTGCTTACCCCGCAGCACCGTCATGTTGTTCGTGAATTGATCCACCGGAGAATTGCGCGCCGAACCAAACGCCGTGGGGATCGGGTCCGTGAACAGGTTTGAAACCACCAGCGGACCGGGGAACAACGAGCGCACCCGGAAGAACTCCACACTCGACTCCTGATGTCCCATGAAGAATTCGTTCACGACATTCGGCCGGATCGTCCAGGACGAACCCGCCGCATAACCCCAACGAATTCCGCCCTGCGTTCCTTGCGGCTGTCCAGGGAACGTCGCTTCCGCGTTGTTGAGCGCATCGCCCGGCGTGAACGTCCGGAACCGCGATCCGCGCACCCACACGCGATGCGTCGGCCGCAGGTTGTAGTCCACCTTGAACGTCCATTGCTCGCTCTCGCCATTGTTCGCCGCGTTGAAGCGATAGCCTGCCGTGTTCAGACGATCCCCCAGATCGAGGTTGTTCGGGTCGGGCATCAGCGCCAGATTCCGAGCCACGGTCGGATCGATCCCCAGCCGGCGCGGATCGTTCTCCACGATGTTGAACGATCGGACTTCGGTCGAGCCCGGCGGCGTCCACCGGAAGATGCCGCGCTTGGCCTCCGGCGTCAGCACCGTGCGATTCCGCACCACATCCTGAATCGTCCGCACTCCCTGGAAATTGAAAAAGAAGAACAGCTTGTCCTTGCCGTTATAAACCTTCGGCACGATCACCGGACCGCCGATCGATCCGCCGTACTGGTTCTGAATGAACTTCGGCCGCTGGATCAACCGCCCGGAGCTCTTGTTGAAGAAGTTATTCGCGTTGAGCTTCGTGTTCCGTAAATACTCAAACAGGTTGCCGTGAAACTCGTTCGTACCGGAACGCGTAATCAACTCGACCTGTCCGCCACCGTTGCGCCCATACTCGGCCTTCGCGCCGTTCGTGATGATGCGGAACTCCGACACCGAATCCGTATTGGTCGCATTGAGCGTCAAGCCCAGCCGCGGCAACACCGGATCGTTCACGTCAATACCGTCCAGCGTGTTGTTGTTCGAACCCTGCCGCAGCCCATTGATGCGCGAAAAGCTGGTGTCGCCGGGATTGATCTGCACGCCCGGCTGATAGGTCGCCAACACGATCGGATTCCGCGCCAACTGCGGCAGCGTATCAATATCGCGTAAGTTCACCGAACGCTGAATCGTGCCCTCGGTGGTTTGCACCTGCACCGCGTTCGCTTCTACCGCCACGGTTTCCGTCACGGCGCCCAACTCGAGCTTGACATCCTGCCGAACCGTGAACCCAATGTTCAGTTCGATGTTCGTGACGTTTGCCTTGCGGAATCCGCCCGCCTCCACCGCCAGCGAATAGATGCCCGGTTGCAGCAGGGGAAACGTGTAGTAGCCGGAAGCATCCGCTTCGGCATCCAGCTTCACCTGCGTCCGGACGTTCGTCGCCGATACCTTTGCTCCTGGAATCGCCGCTCCAGATGGATCCTGAATATTCCCCTCTAATCGCGCGCTCTGCACCTGTGCACTTGCGATCCCGCACAGAAACACGGATAGCAACAACAGTCCCAGACGAGTCTTCATGGCAAGACCCCTTTCCCCAAGAGTCGTTTGAATTACTGAAGGAGCCGCCTGTCAACAGAGCCTGAGCGGCAGAAACGTATTTGGGAAATGTTACGGCAAGTTAACGGCGGATGCAAGCCGCCTAATCGCCGACCCGGATCACGATCTTGCCGAAATGGGCCGCACTCTGCATATGTTCGAAGGCCTCGCGAGCCTGTTCAAACCCGAAAACCTGATCCACCACCGGCTTCATCGCCGCCAGCGTGATCGCCCGGTTCATCGCCTCGAACATGTCCCGGCTGCCCACAAAGACGCCGTGAATTCGCAACCCCTGCATCAGGATCGGCACGACACTGAGTTCCGCCGACGCCCCGCCCGCCACGACGCCGATCACTGCAATATGCCCGCCAACCCGGATCGCGCGAAACGAACGCATGATCGTGCCCGCGCCTCCCACCTCCACAATGTGGTCCACGCCCACCCCGCCCGTGAGTTGCTTGGCCGCCTTGTCCCAGTCCGGATTCGTGCGGTAGTTGATCACCTCGTCGGCGCCCAGCGCCTTTGCCCGGGCGAGTTTCTCGTCCGAAGACGAGGTCGCGATCACGCGAGCCCCCGCCATCTTCGCGAATTGCAAAGCAAAGATCGAAACGCCGCCAGTGCCCTGCACCAGCACGGTCTCGCCCGCCTTTAGGCCTCCGGAATCATGCAAAGCATGCCACGCCGTAATCGCGGCGCACGGCAACGTCGCCGCTTCTTCATCCGAAAGATGCGCCGGCGTTTGCACCAACCCGTCCGCCGACAGGACCCGCAATTCCGTCAGCATCCCATCGAGCGGACCGCCCATCGTCCCGGCGGACCGCTCCTTCGTCGCCGGACCCGCCATCCACGTCTGCGAAAAGCAGTTCATCACCCGGTCGCCGGGCTTCACGCGCGCCACGCCTGGACCCACAGCCACCACTTCCCCCGCTCCGTCCGAACACGGAATCAACGGCAGCTTCTGCTTGGGATTGTACTGGCCCAGCGCCATCATCAGGTCGCGGTAGTTGAGCGAGACCGTCTTCACGCGGACCAGCGCTTCTCCAGGGCCCGGCGTTGGATCGGGACGTTCGTTCTGACGGAGGCCATCCAGGCCAAATTGTTGGATCTCGTAGCAGCGCACTGCTGCCTATTCTAATGCGCCGCCCGGATCACCAGCGCGCACAGATTCCAAACAATCAGAATCGCGAAAAAGACGTTCGCCTTCAGAAGCAAGCGGGCGCGCCCGGTCCGCCAGCAGTAGATCGCCAACATCACTGCGGCGCTCTTCACCATCACCAGGCCGAGCAGTGGGCTTGGCGCCATTTCCATCATCAAGCGAACTAACGGATTCGCTTCTCCCACACCCTGCATCAAGAACGCCAGGGTCGTGAGCACGTCCAGGATCTGGAGGTACGTGAATTGAAGCAGACGGGCAGGAGTGCTTTGGGCCTCGAGTGATGAGGCTACCGGATTCAGCATGCTGCTCTTATCTCAACAGCCGCCTTTGTCGCCGGGAATAGAGCGTGAGTCAGATTTACGCTTGTATTGGGCTAGTACTCAGACCAGATCGAAAGACTCCCCGCGGTCTGGAACCGAAACCGGAATTCGGTAGTGCTCTTCAATCAAACGGGCCAAAGTCGTCTGCGCCTCGCCTTCCCCATGCACCAGGAACACTCGCTTCAGGCTGCGCGCCATCGGCGCCATCCAAGCGAGCAGTTCGTTTTGATCCGCGTGCCCGGAGAGTTCGTTCAGTTTCACCACCTCGGCGCGCAACCGGAATGGTTCGCCGAAGATATTCACCTCCGGCATTCGCTCCACGATCTTCCGGCCCAGCGTGTTCTCCGCCTGATACCCCGTGATGAGAATCGTGTTCCGCGGATTCTCCACGCTGTTCCTCAAATGATGCAGAATCCGTCCGGCCTCGCACATGCCGGAAGCCGAAATCACGATATGCGGACCGCGTAGATCGTTCAGGGCCTTCGACTCCTGAACGTCCCGGACATAGCGCAGCCGCCGGAATCCGAAGGGATCCTTCTCTTCCTGCAGGAACCGATACGTTTCGTCGTCAAAGCACTCCGGATGCTTGCGGAACACCTCCGTCACGTTCACGGCGAGCGGTGAATCGACAAAGATTGGAATGGACGGCAGCCGTCCCGCTATTTCCAGCTCATGGAGCATGAGCACAACCTGCTGCGTCCGCCCGACGGCAAACGCGGGAACCACGATCTTGCCGCCGCGCTCCGCCGTCCGCCGCACGGTGTCGGCCAGTTTGTCCGCCACCTTGCCCGAAGCCTCATGCAAGCGATTCCCGTAGGTGCTCTCCATGATCAGATAGTCGACCTCCGGCAACGGCACGGGGTCGCGAATAATTGGCAACCCCGGACGCCCAATGTCTCCGGAGAACGCCAAGCGGACCTTATCCCCGCCGCGCCGCCCTTCCAGCACCAAGGCCGACGAACCCAGCATGTGTCCCGCATCGTACCGCTGGCACAACAACCCCTCCGCGACTTCGTGCAACGCCACTGGCCCCGTTTCCTGAATCAGTTCAATCGTCTTCTCGGCGTCTTCCATCGTGTACAGCGGGGTCGCGTCCTCGCCATCTGAAACTGGATCGAGCCGCCGCCGCCGTGCCCGGCGCTTATTGATAAACTCCGCGTCCTTCTCCTGCAAATAGGCGGAGTCCGGCAGCATCGCCCGGCACAGATCCGCCGTGGCCGGATTCGCGTAGATCGGCCCGCGGAATCCGTTTTTCACGAGCGTGGGCAAATTCCCTGTGTGGTCCGTGTGCGCGTGCGAAAGCACGACCGCATCGATTTCGGTGGGCCGAAAAGGGAACTGCGAGTTTCGCGCAAACGCATCTTTGCGGCGCCCTTGATACAGGCCACAGTCCAGCAGGATCTGCTGCCCTTGATACTCGACGTGGTGCATCGAACCGGTGACTGTCTTTGCGGCGCCCCAGAAGGTGAGTTTCATCAGCTCAATGGTCGCATGCTCCTTTCACCTAAGGTGTTTCCCTAGGGCAAGGTGCGGACCTGTGATGCCGAAGTAAGGGAGTATGCCGAAGAAGATCGCCTTGGGACTCCTCGCCTTCCTCGGGCTCCTCGCTCCGAGCATCTGGATGGC
>ERZ1066136.1128-NODE-1128-length-14803-cov-12.182126_pt1 | contig 14803 bp, 12 predicted proteins | sample MGYA00382783_ERZ1066136 | MGnify/ENA primary metagenome ERZ1066136 (study PRJEB33369, sample SAMEA5778366) | biofilm metagenome | biome: Industrial cooling water; feature: Water cooling tower basin; material: Biofilm | place: United Arab Emirates | collected... | reverse complement strand
TGGCGCGGCGGCGGCCGGCGCCACGGCCGCAGGCGGCGCCGGGCGGGCCGGCGGGGGGGTGTCGCGGCGGGGCTCGGGCCGGCTGTCGCGGCGGTCATCGCGGCGGTCGTCACGCCGGTCGTCACGGCGGTCATCGCGCCGCTCGTCACGCCGCTCGACCCCGCGCGGGTCGGGCCATGCGTCGCGGCGCAGGTCGGGGCGATCGGCCTGCCGGTCTTCCACGCGGTCCGGGCGGCGCTCGTCCCAGCGGTCGTCGCGCCGATCGTCGCGCCGATCGTCACGACGGTCGTCCCGGCGTTCATCCCGGCGGTCATCCCGCCGGTCCGTCCGCCACTCCATCACCGGCTCCGGTGGCCGCGGCAGCTGCGCCTGCACACGCTCGATGGGCCGCACCAGCGCGCTGTCGGGCACCGCCGGGCGCGCGGGCCGCGGGCCCCAGGCCGGCACCCAGGGGTCCACGCGCTCGATGTGGCGGTCGCTGTGGCGGTACCAGGGCCGGTAGGGCGTGCGCGGGGGCAGCGGCGCCCAGCCCACGCCAGGCCCGCCGATGTGCACCGACACGCTCAGCGACGGCGTGCCCGACCACACCACCAGCGCCGGCGAGAACACGGGCCGCTTGACGTAGGCCCCCGGCCACCACACCCAGCGGCCGTTCCAGGCCACCCAGCGGCCGTAGTGCACGGTGGCAAAGCCCCAGGGCGCGCGGTCCACCCAGGTCCAGCCCCAGGGGCGCAGCCACACCCATCGGCCCTCGCGGTAGGGCGCCCAGCCCGGGGTCACGTCGGTGGGCAGCCAGACCCAGCCGTGCTCGGGGTGGCGGTCCCAGCGGCCGTGGCGGGCCAGCTCCTCGGCACCCGTCATCTCGCGCGGCACGCGCGACTCGCCGGCCTGCGCCCAGGCCTCGTCCAGGCGGGTGTCGCGCCGGTCCTCGCGCGCCACCCAGTCGGCGAACTCGTCGGGCTCGGTGCCGGCCGGCTCCTGCCGCAGGCGCGCGCCCTCGCGCCACAGCAGCAGCCGCTCGCCGGCCGCCACGGCCGGGCCGCCGTCCACGCGCAGCAGGCCGCGCCAGGCCTGCAGCAGCGTGCGGTCGCGGTCGCCGTCGAGCCGGCGGTCGATGCGGTACAAGCCCGCGCGCGCCGGCACGGCGCGCAGCTCGCCGGTGACGAGTTCCAGCTCCCCGGCCACCTCGGCCGTGGCCACGCGCAGCGCCAGGCTGCCGCGGTGCACGCGCAGCACCAGGCGCTCGTCGTCCAGGCGCTGCAGCTCGACCTCGCTGCGCTCGCCCAGCCGCAGCACCGTGGAGCCGATGCGCGCCTCGGCGCGGCCGCGCGCGCCGGTGGCCAGGCGGTCGCCCTCGGTCAGCGGGCGGTTGCGGTCGGCGTCGGGGTCGGCGCCGCGCCAGTCGCGCTGCTCGGTGTCGTACACCGAGACGGGGCCGTCGATCACGGCCAGGCGGCCCACGCGGCCGGGCGGGTCGGCGGCCTCGCCGGCCAGGGCCGTGGCGCTGGCCGCCGCGCCCGTGATCAGGCCCAGCAGCAGGCGTCGCAGGGTGGGGATGAAGCGGGGGGTGTCCATGCCCGATCAACGCACGGGACGCCGGCGCCGACGACCCCCGATCGGGTGATGCGACGGTAAAGACTCGTTGCCGGATGTTCCCGGGCTTTGTCGCGGCCCCGTGGCGCGCTCAGTCGTCGTCGGCGCCCACGAGCTCGGGGAACAGCACCTCGGTGAAGCCCAGCTTCGTGAGGTCGGTCATGCGCGTGGGGTAGAGGCGGCCGATCAGGTGGTCGCACTCGTGCTGCACCACCACGGCGTGGAAGCCGCTCACCTCGCGCTCGATGGCGCGGCCCGTCGCGTCCTGCCCGCTGTAGCGGATGCGCGCGTGGCGCGGCACCAGGCCGCGCAGGCCGGGCACCGAGAGGCAGCCCTCCCAGCCCTCGACCAGCTCGTCCGACAGCGGCGTGATCACGGGGTTGAGCAGCACCGTCTCGGGCACGGCCTCGCGGCCCGGGTAGCGCTTGTTCTGGCTGAAGCCGAAGATCACCAGCTGCAGGTCGACGCCGATCTGCGGCGCCGCCAGGCCCGCGCCGTTGGCGGCGCGCATGGTGTCGAACAGGTCGGCCACCAGCGCGTGCAGCTCGGGCGTGTCGAAGGCCGTCACCGGCTGCGCCACGCGCAGCAGGCGCGGGTCGCCCATCTTCAGGATCTCTCGCACGGCCATCGGCATCGCTCCCCGGCGCCCGGTGCGCCATGGCCCCGATTGCACCATGGCTGCCGCGGTCCATCCGCCGCCGCGGCGTTTCCGTCGCCCTGGGCTGCACCGCGTCGGGCCGTGGCTGCGCGCGGCCGGCCGGCGGCCTACCGTGGCGCCCATCGACACCGCCGGCTTCCCGGGAGCCCCGCATGAACCTCTTCCGCCCCCTGGCCTCGTTCACGCTGTCCACGGCGCTGGTGGCCACCGCCGCGGCCGTGGTCATCACCTTCACGGCGCCGGCCCAGGCCGCGCCCGCCGCGGCCGCCTACGCCGTGAACGGGGCGGCGTCGCGCTGAGCCCGCGGCCCCAGGGCCTGCCGCACGGCCTGCAGCCGCTCGGCCACGGGGCCGCGCACCACCAGCGGCGCCACGCCCTGCGCCGCCAGGGCCTGCAGCGTCCAGGCGAGCTGGGCGCGGCGGAAGCCGTCGTCGCGGCGGCAGCCGTCCTGCACGAAGTCGAAGTCGGGCTCGCAGAGCACGGTCAGGTCGTAGGGCCGGCGCGCCATCGCGTGCAGCTCGGGCGGCGCCTCGCCGTGGTCATGCAGGGCGTACTGCAGCGTCGTCAGCGGCGTGGTGTCGCAGACGATCCAGCCGCGGCCGGCGGGTCCGAGTCTGGCGGCCGCGCGCGCGGCGTGCTCGTCCTCCCAGGCGATCTGCGTGCGCGCCACGGCCACCAGCTCGGGCAGCGACAGCGTCTCGCGCAGCTCCTCCCAGCGCTGGCGGCCGTACTCGGGCACCCAGGCGGTGTCCAGCGCCTCGGCCAGCGCGCGCGCCAGCGTGGTCTTGCCGCTGCTCTCGCCGCCCAGCAGGGCGATGCGCTTGATGGAGGCCTCAGGCATCGGGGGCCCTCAGCAGCGCCATGAGGCCGGCTTCGTCGAGCACGGGCACGCCCAGCTCCTGCGCCTTGGTGAGCTTGCTGCCGGCTTCCGCGCCGGCCACGACGTAGCTTGTCTTCTTGGACACCGAGCCGCTGACCTTGCCGCCCGCGGCCTCGATCAGCGCCTGGGCCTGGTCGCGGCCCAGGGTGGGCAGGGTGCCGGTCAGCACCAGCGTCAGGCCGGCCAGGGGTTTGGGTCCTTGCTCCTGCGCGCTGGCCTCGGGCCAGGTGATGCCCACGGCGCGCAGCCGCTCGACGATCTCGCGGTGGTGCGGCTGCGCAAAGAACTGGAGCACGCTGTCGGCCACGATGGGGCCGACGTCGTTGACCTCGAGCAGCTGCTCGCGCGTCGCGCCCATCAGCGCGTCGAGCGTGCCGAAGTGGCGCGCCAGGTCCTTGGCCGTCGCCTCGCCCACGTGGCGGATGCCCAGGGCGTAGAGGAAGCGCGCCAGCGTCGTCTGCTTGCTCTTCTCGAGCGCGGCCACCAGGTTGGCGGCGCTCTTCTCGGCCATGCGCTCCAGCGCGCTGAGCTTGGCCAGCCCCAGGGTGTAGAGCTCGGGCAGGGTGCGCACGAGGCCGGCGTCGACGAGCTGGTCCACGAGCTTGTCGCCCAGGCCCTCGATGTCCATGGCGCGGCGGCCGGCGAAGTGCAGCAGCGCCTGCTTGCGCTGCGCGGCGCAGAACAGGCCGCCCGTGCAGCGGTGCTCGAGCGAGCCCCTCTCGCGCCGCACCGGGCTGCCGCACACGGGGCACTCGCGCGGCATGGCGAAGTTGGGCACGTAGGCCGCACGTTCACCCGGCATGCGGCCCACGACCTCGGGGATCACATCGCCCGCGCGCCGCACGATCACGGTGTCGCCCACGCGCACGCCCTTGCGCCGCAGTTCGAAGCGGTTGTGCAGCGTGGCGTTGCTCACCGTGGTGCCGCCCACGAACACGGGCTCCAGCTTGGCCACCGGCGTGAGCTTGCCGGTGCGGCCGACCTGGATCTCGATGCCATTGAGGCGCGTCGCCTGCTCCTGCGCCGGGAACTTGTGCGCCACGGCCCAGCGCGGCTCGCGGCTCTTGAAGCCCAGCTGGCGCTGGCTGTCGAGCCGGTCGACCTTGTAGACCACGCCGTCGATGTCGAAGGGCAGGGCGTCGCGCTCGGCCTCCACGGCGCGGTGGAAGGCCACGAGCTCGTCGGCCCCGGTGCACACGCGCCGGCGGTCGTTCACGGGCAGGCCCAGGCCCTGCAGCCAGCCCATGAGCTCGCTGTGGCGCGTGAAGGCCGGCAGGCCCTGCGCCTCGCCCAGGCCGTAGGCGTAGAAGCTCAGCGGGCGCGACGCGGTGACGGCCGGGTCCAGCTGGCGCACCGCGCCGGCGGCGGTGTTGCGCGGGTTCACGTAGGTCTTCTCGCCCCGCGTGCGCTGGCGCTCGTTGAGCCGCTCGAAGTCGTCGCGGCGCATGTAGACCTCGCCGCGCACCTCCAGCACCGGCGGGGCCTCGTCGCGCAGCTTGAGCGGGATCTGGCCGATGGTGCGGATGTTCTGCGTCACGTCCTCGCCCGTCTCGCCGTCGCCGCGCGTGGCGGCCTGCACCAGCACGCCGTGCTCGTAGCGCAGGTTGATGGCCAGGCCGTCGAACTTGAGCTCGGCGGCGTAGGCCACGGGCGCGGCCTCCTCGGGCAGCTCCAGCTCGCGGCGCACGCGGGCGTCGAAGGCGCGCGCGCCCTCGGCCGTGGTGTCGGTCTCGGTCTGGATGCTCAGCATGGGCACGGCGTGGCGCACGGGCGCCAGGCCGTCCAGCACCTGGCCCAGCACCCGCTGCGTGGGCGAGTCGGGCGTGCGCAGGGCCGGGTGGGCCTCTTCCAGTGCCTGCAGCTCGCGGAACAGGCGGTCGTACTCGGCGTCCGGGATCTCCGGGTCGTCGAGCACGTAGTAGCGGTGGGCGTGGTGGTGCAGCTGCGCGCGCAGCTCCGCGGCGCGGCGCGCGGCGTCGTCGGGGGTCATGTCGGGGGCACTCGCGTCAACTGAACAGCCGCCGCGCCGCCGGCGAGCCCGCGGGCAGGCCCAGCTGCTCGAGCCGGCCGTAGAGCTCGTCGATCTCGCGGCCGATGGCGTCGAAGGCGTGCAGGGTGATGGGCTGGCCCTGGTCGTCGCAGGCGGTGGCGTCGAGTTCGTCGCAGAGCTGCTTGGACAGCAGGTGCCAGGCCGGGAAGGGCTCCACCGCGGCCGGCGTCTGCGGCACGTCGAGCGACAGCCACACCTCGCGCACGGCGCCGCCCTGGGGCGCCTCGTCGGCGGCGGCCAGCGCGGCCTGGGCCTCCACGGCCAGCACCAGCACGGGCGGTGCGCCGTCCTCCTCGGACGGCAGCACCCAGCGGCCCGGCACGGCGCCGGCCTTCAGGCCCGCGCGCTGCGCCACCTGCTGCACGAAGCCCACGCTCCAAGCCACGCCGTTGCTGCGCAGGGTGACGGCCAGCTGCGCGTCCAGCGGCGCGGCCAGGCCGTCGAGCTCGCGCGCGCGGGCCACGACCTCCAGCATGTCGGGCGGCTCGGCGCGGGCGCCCAGGGCCTCGGCCAGGGCCTCCACCTTCTGCACGAACTCGGAGTACTCGATCTCGTTGAGCGGCCCGCTGCGGCTGGCCAGCTGCACGCCGGCCTGCAGTTCGCCGAACCGGCGGCCGGGCGTGATCGGCTCCCACTGGCCGGTCTCGGTGTCCAGGCCCTCGATGTAGAAGGGCTTGCTGCCGGCGCGGCGCGTGGGCGGGGCGTGCTGCAGCACGAACTCGGCGCTCACGGGGGTGTCCAGCGTCAGGGGCACGAGCGCGTCGATGAGCGCGTCGAGCCGCGGCGTGCGCCGCGCCGCGGCGCGCGGGCCGGCCTCGGCGGCCAGCGGGGGCAGCTCGCCCGGCACCGTGTCGCCGTCGTGCGGCGAGGGCGCGTCGAGCGTGGGCTCGGGCCGGTCCTCGAAGGTGCTGGCCAGGAAGCGCGAGTGCGCCTCGCTGATGCGCGGCCGCGCCCGGCGCACGCGCCACCAGCCGTGCAGGGCCAGCGCCAGCAGCACGGCGCCGGCGGCGATGGCGAGCGCGGTGGCGAGCGTCATCGCGCGGCGCGGCGCCTCAGGCCGCCTCGGCCATGCTGAGCGCGCTCTGCATGTCCACCGCCACGATGCGGCTGACGCCCTGCTCCTGCATGGTCACGCCGATCAGCTGCTTGGCCATCTCCATGGCGATCTTGTTGTGGCTGATGAACAGGAACTGCGTGCCCTCGCTCATCTTGGTCACGAGCTTGGCATAACGCTCGGTGTTGGCGTCGTCCAGCGGCGCGTCCACCTCGTCGAGCAGGCAGAAGGGCGCGGGGTTGAGCTGGAAGATGGCGAACACCAGCGCGATGGCCGTGAGCGCCTTCTCGCCACCGCTGAGCAGGTGGATGGTGCTGTTCTTCTTGCCCGGGGGCTGGGCCATCACCTGCACGCCGGCATCCAGGATCTCGGTGCCCGTCATCACGAGCTTGGCCTGGCCACCGCCGAACAGGCTGGGGAACATCAGCCCGAAGTGCTCGTTGACCTGGTTGAAGGTGCTGGCCAGCAGGTCGCGCGTCTCGAGGTCGATCTTGGCGATCGCGTCCTCCAGCGTGGTGATGGCCTCCATCAGGTCGGCGTTCTGCGCGTCGAGGAAGGTCTTGCGCTCGCGGCTGGCCGTGAGCTCGTCGAGCGCGGCCAGGTTGACGGCGCCCAGGGCGGTGATCTCGCGCTGGATGCGGTCGATCTCGGTCTGCAGGCCCCAGAGCTTGACGCCGTTCTCCTCGATGCCACGGCCCAGGGCCTCGACGTCGACCTCGGCCGCGGCCAGCTGCTCGAGGTACTGCGCGCCGCCCAGCTGCGCGGCCTGCAGTTCCAGCTGCAGCTTGGTGATCTGCTCGCGCAGCGGCTCCAGGCTGCGCTCGAAGGCCAGGCGCTGCTCGTCGGCGCGGCGCAGTTGGGCGCTCAGGTCGTCGTAGCTGCTGCGCGCCAGGCCCAGGGCCTGCTCGCGCTCGAGCTTGACGGCCAGCGCGCCCTGCAGGCCGCTCTCGGCCGCGGCGTCGTCGAAGCTGCCCAGCTCCAGCTGCAGCTGCTCGCCGGCCTGCTGGTTGGCCTGCACCTGGGCGTTGGCGGTCTCGATGCTGCGCTGCAGCTCGGCCTGGCGCGCCACCAGGGCGCGGGCCTGGAAGCGCGCCTCCTGCGCCTGGCGCTCCAGCGCGCGCTGCTGCTCGCGCTGGTCGGCCAGGGCGCGCTCGGCGGCGATCACGGCGTCTTCCAGCTCGGCGTGCTTCTCCTGCGCGTTGGCCAGCTCGATGTCCAGCTCCTCGAAGCGCGCCTCGCCAGTGGCGCGGCGCTCTTCCAGGGCTTCGAGCTGGGCGTCGATCTCGGCGAGCTCCTCGGCCAGCTGGCTGCTGCGGCTGTTGGCGGCCTCGGCCTGCTGGCTCAGGCGCAGCAGCTCCACGTGCAGGGTGTGGGCGCGCTGCTGGGCCTCGGCGGCCTCGCGCCGCACGCCGGCCAGGCGCTGGCTGGCGTCGGTGTAGGCGGCCTCCAGGCGCACCTGCTGGGCGCGGGCCTCGTCGGCGATCAGGGCCTGGGCGCGCTGCTGGCGGTCGAGGTTGTCGATCTCCTGGGCGCGCGCCAGCATGCCGGCCTGCTCGCTGTCGGGCGCGTAGAAGGCCACGGCGTGCTGGCTCACGGCGTGGCCCTCGCGGGTCATGATGACCTCGCCGTGCGTGAGCTGGCTGCGCTGGGCCAGGGCGGTGTCAATGGAGTCGGCGGTGTAGACGCCCTCCAGCCAGTCGGACAGCAGGGCCTGCAGCGACGCGTCGCCGAGCTTGAGCTGGTCGGTCAGCGGCGGCAGCGTGCGGTGCGTGTTGGCGATCTGGCCCAAGGGCAGGGCGTAGAAGGCCAGGCGCGCCGGGGGGGCGTCGCCCGCAAAGGCGCGCACGGTGTCCAGCCGGCCCACGGCCAGGGCGTTCAGGCGCTCGCGCAGGGCGGCCTCGAGCGCGGTTTCCCAGCCGGCGGTGATCTGCACCTGCTTCCACAGGCCGGGCAGGCCGGCGAGGCCGTGTTTCTCGAGCCAGGGCTTGAGCTTGCCCTCGGTCTGCACCTTGTCCTGCAGCGCGCGCAGCGCGGCCAGGCGGGCGCCGATGTCGGTGAGCTTCGCGGCCTCGGCCGCGGCCGTGTCCTGCGCGGCGCGGCGCTGCTCGTCGAGCGCCGGCACCTGCTCGGAGAGCTCGGCCAGGCGCGCGTCGGCCTCGTCGCGGCGCTCGTTGGCGGCGGCCTCGTCGGCGCGCAGGGCCTCGATGCGCGCCATGTCGGGCGCGTTCAGGCCCTTCTGCTCGGCGGCCAGGCGCTCGCGCCGGGCCTTCAGGCCGCGGCTCTGTTCTTCCACGTTGCGGCTGTCGGCGGCCAGCAGCTGGATCTGCTGCTGCACCTCGGCGGCCTTGGCGCGCTGGGCGTTGGCGGTCTGCTGCGCGGCGCGCACAGCCTCTTCGGCGTCGGGCAGGGCGAAGCCCTGTTCCTCGGCCTGGGCGTTGAGCGTCTCGGCCTGCTCCTCGGCGGCCACGATGCGCGCGGCGATGTCCTCGAGCTCGGCCTCGGCCTCCTCCTGCCGCGCCGCCCACTGCGCGTTCTGCGCCTGCAGCTCGGCCAGCCGCGCCTGCGCGCGCTGGCGGCCCTCGACGACGTAGCGGATGCGCTCCTCGAGGCGGCTCACCTCCAGCGCGGCCTGGGCCAGCTCGCCCTGGCGCGCGTGCAGCACGTCGTTGGCGGCGTAGTGGGCCTGGCGCACCTGCTCGAGCTCGGCCTCGGTGTGGCGCAGCTCGGCCAGGCGCGACTCCAGCGCATTGGTGGCCTCGGCCACCGCGGTGCGCACGCGGGCCTCCTCGTTGGCGGCGTCGCGGTGCTTCAGGAACCACAGCTGGTGCAGCTTCAGCGTGCCGGCTTCCTGCAGGCTGCGGTACTGGCTGGCGACTTCGGCCTGCTTCTCGAGCTTGTCGAGATTGGCGTTCAGCTCGCGCAGGATGTCTTCCACGCGCGTGAGGTTCTCGCGAGTGTCCTTGAGGCGGTTCTCCGTCTCGCGGCGGCGTTCCTTGTACTTGCTGACGCCCGCGGCCTCCTCGAGGAAGAGGCGCAGCTCCTCGGGCCGGCTCTCGATGATGCGGCTGATGGTGCCCTGGCCGATGATGGCGTAGGCCCGCGGGCCCAGGCCCGTGCCCAGGAACACGTCCTGCACGTCGCGGCGGCGCACCGGCTGGTTGTTGATGAAGTAGCTGCTGGTGCCGTCGCGCGTGAGCGTGCGCTTGACGGCGATCTCGGCGAAGGCGTTCCACTGGCCGCCGGCGCGCGCCAGCGTGTTGTCGAACACCAGCTCCACGCTGGCGCGGCTGGCGGGCTTGCGGTTGCCGCTGCCGTTGAAGATGACGTCCTGCATGGACTCGCCACGCAGCTCCGAGGCCTTGCTCTCGCCGAGCACCCAGCGCACGGCGTCCATGATGTTGCTCTTGCCGCAGCCGTTGGGCCCGACCACGCCCACCAGCTGCCCGGGCAGCTGGAAGGTGGTGGGCTCGGCAAAGCTCTTGAAGCCCGAGAGCTTGATCTGCGTGAGGCGCATCGGGGGTGGCTTCCCGCGCCGCGGCCGGCTGGCGCCGGCAGCGCGCAAGTGCTTGATTCTGAAAGGAAAAAGCGCTCCGATTCGGGGCGCCAGCGGGGCCGGATGATAGCATCGCGCCCCATGCCGCCCGCCCTGCAGGACCTGCCTGCCGCCCCCCCTGCCCAGGCCCCGGACACCGGCCGCCCGGCCTACCAGAAGTTCGCCGTGCACGTGGCGCCGAGCCGCATCGATGGCCAGGGCGCGTTCGCCGACGAGCCCATCCCGCCGCGCCTGAAGATCGGCGAGATCCGCGGCGAGAGCATCAGCGTCGCCGAGGCGCGCATCCGCGCCACGCGCCACGAGCGCATCATGATCGTCGAGCTCTCCGAGAAGAAGGCCATCGACTTCAGCAAGAGCGCCGACCCCATGCGCTACACCAACCACAGCTGCCGCCCCAACGCGCGGCTGGTGATCCGCAACGGGCGCGTCGAGTTCTACGCGCGGCGCGCCATCGCCGTGGGCGAGGAGATCACGGTGGACTACGGCGAGACGCACCACGAGGGCCGCCTGGCCTGCCGCTGCGGCGCGCCGGGCTGCCGCGGGGCGCTGTAGCCGCGCGGCCCGGCCGCGCGCGCTGGGGCTACTTGAGCGTGTTGGCCAGGAAGGCCTGCAGCCGCTCGCTGCGCGGGCGCTTCAGCACCTCGTCGGGCGCGCCCTGTTCCTCCACGCGCCCCTGGTGCAGGAACATCACGTGGCGGCTCACCTCGCGCGCGAAGCCCATCTCGTGCGTCACCACCAGCATGGTGCGGCCCTCCTCGGCCACGCCACGCATCACGCGCAGCACCTCGCCCACGAGCTCGGGGTCCAGCGCCGAGGTCGGCTCGTCGAACAGCATCACCATCGGCTCCATGGCCAGCGCGCGCGCGATGGCCACGCGCTGCTGCTCGCCGCCCGACAGGTGCGCCGGGTAGGCGTCGCGCCGGTGCCAGACGCCCACGCGCTGCAGGTGGGCCTCGGCGCGCTCCAGCGCCTCGGCCCGCGTGAGGCCCAGCACCTGCATGGGCGCCTCGATGACGTTGGCCAGCGCCGTCATGTGGGCCCAGAGGTTGAAGTGCTGGAACACCATGGCCACGCGGCTGCGCCAGCGCTGCAGCTGGGCGGCGTCGGCGGCGCGCAGCGCGCCGTCGCGCCCGGGCACCAGCGGCAGCGGCTCGCCGGCCAGGGCCAGCGTGCCGGCGTCGGGCGGCTCCAGCAGGTTCAGGCAGCGCAGGAAGGTGCTCTTGCCCGAGCCGCTGGCGCCGATGAGCGCCACCACGTCGCCCTGGCGCGCGCTGAGGTCGATGCCCTTGAGCACCTCGTGCGCGCCGAAGCGCTTGTGGATGCCCCGCGCCTGCAGCAGCGGCGCGTCGGCGGTGCCGGGGTGGGCGTGGGCGGGCAGCTCGTTCATCTTCATGGCCGTGGCGGGGCTCGGTGGGGTCGGGGGTGCACGGGCGCCGGGGCGCTCATCCGCTCAGGGGCTGAGCAGGGGCCCGGTGCGCGCCAGCGTGGTGCCGGCGATCTTGGCCAGCCGCTTGCCGGGCCAGGCCCAGCGCGTGGCGCAGCGCGCGTACAGCACGCCGGCCGACTGCGCGCGCAGCGGGCGGCACTCGCCGGTCTCGAGCTCCACGAGGTCGGCGATCAGGTCGCCGGCCGCGACGCGGTCGCCGGGCTCGCGGTGGAACACCACGACGCCGGCCGCGGGCGCGGTGACGGGCTCGCTGCCGGCCAGCGGCGTGGGCGTGCAGCGTGGCGCCGGCAGCGGCGCCGGATCGCCGGCCACCAGGCCGCGGCGGCGCAGGAACTCGATCAGCGCGGCCGCGTCCTGCTCGGCCCAGGCGTGGTGGGTGTCGGCCTCGCCGCGCAGCTCCACCGTGGTGCTGAAGCAGGCCAGCGGCAGCGGCTTCGGCGCGAAGGCCTGCTGCAGCAGCAGCCAGGGCCGGCTGCAGGCCTCGTCGAAGGGCGCGTCGCCGCTGTCGGTGGCCAGCAGCACGGCCTCGGCGCCCAGCAGCGCGCCCAGCTCGGCGGCCAGGTCGGCCTGCGGCGTGAGCGCGTACAGGTGCATGCTGGCCTGGCTGTCGCAGTGCAGGTCCAGCACCACGTCGCTGTCCACCGCCAGCTGCAGCAGGCGGCGCTTGAGGTCCTGCACGGCCGTGTCGGCGGGCAGCGCCGCGGCGGCCTCGGCCAGGGCCTGGCGCACGCGGGCCACGTTGGCCGCGGCGTCGTCGCCCAGCCCCGCGGCCAGGCGCGCCTGCGCGGCCGGGGCCAGCTCGGCGAAGCCGCGGTTGAAGTTGCCGCCGTCACGCAGGTCGAAGCGGCCGACGGGGTGGCCCAGCAGCTGCTGCGCCAGCCCCACGGGGTTGGCCCAGGGCACGAGCTGCACGCAGCCGAGCAGCTGGCCCGCCGCCTCCAGCTGCGCGAGCTGGCGCTTGAGCGCCTGCGCCACCAGCAGCGGCGGCACCTCGTCGGCGTGCAGCGCGGCCTGGATGGTGGCCTTGGGGCCGCGGTGCCGCGCGGGGTCGGGGCCGAAGCGCCACACGGTGAGCGCCTGGCGCAGGCCCGGCGTGCTGCCGAGGAGGTCGATGGTCTGGGTGTGCATGGGGCAGGGGGAATCGGGTTCAGGCCGTGGCCGGTTGGGGGGTGGCGGCCGCGGGCCGCTCGGGTCGCAGGTGGCGCATCAGCCGCCGCTCCAGCAGCCGGAACAGGCCGACGAGGCTGAAGGTGAGGCTGAAGTAGATCACCGCGGCCATGCCGAAGGCTTCCACGGGGAGCAGGTGGTTGGCGTAGAGGTCGCGCGCCACGCGCGTGACGTCGACCAGCGTGACCGTGCTCACCAGCGCCGTGGCGTGCATGAGGCCCACGACCTCGTTGCCGTACTGCGGCAGCGCGCGGCGCAGCGCGCTGGGCAGCAGGATGCGGCGGTACAGGCGCCAGCCGTCCAGGCCGTAGGCGCGCGCGGCCTCGACCTCGCCGGCCGGCGTGGCGCGCAGCGCGCCGGCGATGATCTCGGTGGTGTAGGCCGTGGTGTTGAGCGCGAACGCCAGCCAGGCGCAGAACCAGGCCTCGCGCAGCAGCGGCCACAGCAGGCTCTCGCGCACGGCCTCGAACTGCGCGAAGCCGTAGTACACGACGAACAGCTGCACGAGCAGCGGCGTGCCGCGCACGACGTAGGTGAAGAGCCACACGGGCCTGCTCAGCCACGCGCGGCGCGACACCCGCGCCACGGCCAGCGGCACGCTCAGCACGAAGCCCGTGGCCAGGCTGATGGCGAGCAGCAGCAGGCACACGCCGATGCCGTGCGCAAACGCCGGCAGGTGCTGCTGGATGACGGGCCAGTCGATCATCGGAACCCCATCGGCTAGAACTCGACGCGCCGCACGCCCAGGCTGAAGCGGCGCTCCAGCCAGCCCAGCGCGGCGATCGACACCGTGGTCACGGCCAGGTACAGCAGCGCCACGGCCACGTAGAAGGTGAAGGGCTCGCGCGTGGCCGCGGCGGCCAGGTTGGCGCGGTGCACCATGTCGTCCAGGCCGATGAGCGACACCAGCGCGGTGGCCTTGACCATGACCAGCCAGTTGTTCGCGAAGCCCGGGATGGCGTGGCGCACCATCTGCGGCAGCACGATGCGGCGCAGCACCTGGGCGCGCGTCATGCCGAAGGCCTGCGCCGCCTCGGCCTGGCCGCGCGGCACGGCCAGGATGGCGCCGCGGAAGGTCTCGGTGAGGTAGGCGCCGAAGATGAAGCCGATGGTCAGCACGCCGGCCGCGAAGGGCGGCACGTCGATGTAGTCCCAGCCGCGCGCCGCGCCCAGGTCGTTGAGCAGGATCTGCCCGCCGTAGAAGATGAGCAGCATCAGCACCAGGTCGGGCAGGCCGCGGATCAGCGTGCTGTAGGTGGCGGCCACGGCGCGCGCCGTGCGCGAGGCCGAGAGCTTGGCCACCGCGCCGGCCAGCCCGAACACGCAGGCCACGGCCAGCGACAGCGCCGCCACGCTCAGCGTCGAGGCCAGCCCCTGCAGCAGCGCCGGGCCGTAGCCGTGCAGCAGGGCCACGTCAGTTGCCCGAGATGTCGAAGTCGAAGTAGCGGTCGGCCAGGCGCTTGTAGGTGCCGTCGGCCTTGATCTTCTTCAGCGCCGCGTTGATGCGGCCCACGAGCTCGGTCTCGCCCTTGCGCACGGCCACGCCGACGCCCGTGCCGCCTTCCAGCCGCACCGTGGGGCCCACCTGCGCGTAGCCCTTGCCCTGCGGCGTCTTGAGGAAGGCCTCGCCCGAGACCACGGTGGAGCCGAAGGCGATGTCGCCGCGGCCGGCCGCGAGCTCGAGGTAGACGTCGGTTTCCTTGTTGACCTGCAGCAGCTCGCTGCCGGGGTAGCGCTGCTGCAGGTACTGCGCGCGCGGCGTGTTGCGCAGCACGATGATGCGCCGGCCCTTCAGGGCCTCGGGGCTGGCGTCGCGGAAGGCGCCGGCCCGGGCGACGAAGCGGCTGGGCACGTCGTAGTAGGGGTCGCTGAAGTCGGCGGCCTTGCGGCGCTCGTCCGTGATGGTCATGGAGGCCACGATCATGTCGAACTTGCGCGCGCGCAGCGCCGGCATCATGCCGTCCCACTCCTGCTGCACGAGCTGGCAGCGCACGTTCATGGCCTCGCACAGGGCCAGCGCGATGTCGATGTCGAAGCCGCTCAACTTGCCGTCCGGGCCCATCTTGGAGAACGGCGGGTAGTTGCCCTCGACGCCCACGCGCAGCAGCGACGGCTTGCTCTGCGCGAGGGCCGGCCGGCCGGTGGCCAGCAGCGTGGCGGCGCCGGCCAGCAGCAGGCGGCGGGTGAGGGCGGTGCGAGGGTTCATGGGCGGTCCGTGAAGCGGTGGCTCGGGGCCGTTCGTCGACCCCGCGGCGGGGTTGTAGCAGCGGGTCCCGGGGCCGCCCAGCGGGTGGGCCGCCGGCTGTCGTGCCCAGGCAAGTCGGCGTCGCTTGCGCGATGCCGCGGCCGCGCCGGGCCGCCGTTCAGCCGGCCGGCACGGGCCAGGCGCGCACCCGCTCGC
>ERZ1066136.1125-NODE-1125-length-14848-cov-11.900899_pt1 | contig 14848 bp, 14 predicted proteins | sample MGYA00382783_ERZ1066136 | MGnify/ENA primary metagenome ERZ1066136 (study PRJEB33369, sample SAMEA5778366) | biofilm metagenome | biome: Industrial cooling water; feature: Water cooling tower basin; material: Biofilm | place: United Arab Emirates | collected... | reverse complement strand
CCGCACACGCCCCTCGCCGGCGCCGCGCCGCTGCCCGAGGTGCGGGCCCGGCCCCATGCCGGCCCGGCCGAGCGCCGGCTGCGGCTGGGGCCGGGCGCGCCGGTCGTGCTGCTGCCCGACTGGTGCGACGCGGCCGCGGCCGGCCTGCCCCACCTGCTGCCGCTGCTGGCGCTGTGGCTGGCACGCGAGGGCCTGCACGTGCTGGTGCACCGGCCTGGCGCACCGGGGCGTGCCGAAGGCGCCACCGCCGTGCTGGCCAGCCTGGGCATCACCGCCGCCCACGACGCCGTCGACGTGGCCGACCGCTGGGCGCGCCGCGAACCCGCCTGGGTGAGCAGCGCCGTCCTCGCACCCGCCGCCGTCGGCGACTGGCGGCTCGCGCAGCCGGCCGGCAGCCGGCTGGTCCTGCCCCTGGTGCCCTGCACCCAGGCCCACGAGGCGACGGCGGCGGCCCACTGGGCCCGCGCGTCGGACGCGTTGGTGCTGTGCCTGCACGGCCCGTTCGCGGCCGAGGCCCGCCACGGACCCTGGGTCGAGGCCTGGCGCGGCCGCGAGCCACGGCCCGGGCTGGGCCTGGCGGTGATCGACGAGCCGCTGGCCCGCTGGGCACCGCTGCCCCGGGGCGCCACGGCCGCCACGGCCGCGGTGTGGGTGCAGGACGTGCTCTCGGGCGCGCGCCCGCTGCCCGAGCCGCTGCAGCGGCTGGCCAGCTGCCTGGCCGGCGCCCTGGGCACGCTGGGCCGACCCCTGGCCGCCGGGGCGGATTCCTGCCTATAATCGCGGGCTTTGCCACGAAGCTGCACGAGCAACGCGCCCTGGCGCACCGTTCAGCGGCCCCGTGGGGCGCAGGCCACGAGCCAACGCCGTCCAAGAGCCTCCCGAGCACCGCGTGGCGCCCGCCGCCCGCAGGCTCCATCCCTGCCAACCCCGGGCCTTCGCGAGAACAGCCCCACGACCCAATGACCACGATCCGCGTCAAAGAGAACGAGCCTTTCGATGTCGCCCTGCGCCGCTTCAAGCGCACCATCGAGAAGATCGGCCTGCTGACCGAGCTGCGCGCGCGCGAGTTCTACGAGAAGCCGACCTCCGAGCGCAAGCGCAAGAAGGCCGCCGCCGTGAAGCGGCACTTCAAGCGCGTGCGCAGCATGCAGCTGCCCAAGAAGCTGTACTGAGACAGCGCCGCAGCCGGCGCCCCCTGCGGGCGGCGGCCGCCGGCCGGCTCCGACGCTGAGAGCAAGCCCGCGCGGGTCATCCGTGGCGGGCTTTTGTCGTTGCACGCCCCGCCCGCGACGCCCTCCGAACCGAACCACGGCCCCCCTGGCCCCACCCGAGTTCCGCCCATGAGCACCCTCAAGGACCGCATCCAGGACGACATGAAGGCCGCCATGCGCGCCAAGGAGTCCGAGCGCCTGTCGACCATCCGCATGCTGCTGGCCGCGATGAAGCAGCGCGAGGTCGACGAGCGCATCACGCTCGACGACGCCGCGGTGGTGGCCATCGTCGACAAGCTGATCAAGCAGCGCCGCGACAGCATCGCGGCCTTCCAGCAGGCCGGCCGCGACGACCTGGTGGCCAAGGAGTCGGCCGAGGTGGCGGTGCTGCAGGCCTACCTGCCGGCGCGCCTGTCGGCCGACGAGGTGACGGCCGCGGTGGCGGCGCTGGTGGCCGAGCTGGGCGCCAGCGGCCCGGGCGACATGGGCAAGGTGATGGCCGCGGCCAAGGCGCGGCTGGGCGGCAGCGCCGAGATGGCGCAGGTGTCGGCCGCGGTCAAGGCCGCGCTCGCCCGCTGAGGCCCGCCATGAGCACCCTGCCCCTGCTGCAGGCCGCCCAGCTGCGACCGGTCGCGCCCGATGTCTGCGTGGCCGCCCAGCTGAGCCCGGCCGCCATGGCCGAGGCCGCGGCCGCGGGCTTCCGCAGCGTCGTCAACAACCGCCCCGACCACGAGCACGGCCCGGGGCAGCCCACGAGCGCCGAGATCGAGGCCGCCGCGCGCGCCGCCGGGCTGGAGTACCACCACCTGCCGGTGGCCGGCGGCTGGCAGTCGCCCGAGGAGATCGCGGCCTTCGCCGAGCTGCTGGCCCGGCTGCCGCGGCCGCTGCTGGCCTTCTGCCGCTCGGGGGCCCGTTCCACGCGCCTGTTCGTGGCCGCCCAGCGCGGCTGAGCGCAGCCCGCCCGGCGCCCGATGCCGCCACGGCCCGCAGGGCCGTTCAGCGGGTTTTCAGGGCGCGGCACCATCATCCCCGGTTCCTAGAATCGCCGCCACCGCGCCGCAACGGGCCGGCGGCCGGACGAACCAGAACACGGAGACGCACGCGTGGGCGGACTGCTGAAGATCTCGGGGCTCATCGACACCCTCAACGAGTGGGTCGGCAAGTTCATCATGTGGCTGGTGCTCGCGGCGGTGCTCATCAGCGCCGGCAACGCGATCATGCGCAAGGCCTTCGACATCGGCTCGAACGCCTACCTCGAGATCCAGTGGTACCTGTTCTCGGCGGTGTTCATGCTCGGCGCGGGCTACGTGTTCCTGCGCAACGCCCACGTGCGCATCGACTTCATCAGCTCCAAGCTGAGCAAGCGCACCAACGCCATCATCGACATCCTGGGCATCGTGATTTTCACGATCCCGCTGTCGATCATCCTCGTCAACCTGTCGTGGCCGGTGTTCGAGCGCGCCTGGGTCTCGGGCGAGATGAGCCAGAACGCCGGCGGCCTGATCCGCTGGCCGGTGCTGCTGCTGATCCCGGTGGGCTTTGCGATCCTGGCGCTGCAGGCGGTGTCCGAGCTCATCAAGCGCAGCGCCTTCCTCACCGGTCACCGCGCCGAGCCGTTCTCGGTGGAGCAGGAGAAGTCCGCCGAGGAGCTGCTGGCCGAGGAGCTGGCCGCCAAGGCCGATGCCGAGCGCGACGTGGCCAACCAGCCGCGCATGCCGCTGACCGCCCACGACGACAACAACTCGAACAAGGGCTGACGACATGACCGCCTTCATCGCCCAGAACTTCGTCCCGCTGATGTTCGCGGGGCTGCTGTTCTTTCTGCTCACGGGCATCCCCGTGGCCTTCGGCCTCGCGGCCACGGGCCTGTTCTTCGGCTTCATCGGCATGGAAGTCGGGCTGTTCCCGAGCAACCTGTTCTCGGCCCTGCCGCTGCGGGTGTTCGGCATCATGCAGAACGACACCCTGCTCGCGATCCCCTTCTTCACCTTCATGGGGATCATCCTCGAGCGCTCCGGCATGGCCGAGGACCTGCTCGAGACCGTGGGCCAGGTGTTCGGCCCGCTGCGCGGCGGCCTCGCGGTGGCCGTCATCCTGGTGGGCGCGCTGCTGGCGGCCACCACGGGCGTGGTGGCGGCGGCGGTCATCAGCATGGGCCTGATCTCGCTGCCCATCATGCTGCGCTACGGCTACAACCGCACCATCGCCACCGGCACCATCACGGCCTCGGGCACGCTGGCGCAGGCCATCCCGCCCTCGCTGGTGCTGATCGTGCTGGCCGACCAGATGGGCCGCTCGGTCGGCGACTTCTACGCCGGCGCGCTGGTGCCGGGCCTGCTGCTCGTGGGCCTGTACCTGGCCTTCGTGATGGCGGTGGCGTTCATCAAGCCCACCTGGGTGCCGGCGCTGCCCGTGGAGGCGCGCATCTACCGCGAGAAGAACGGCGCCAGCGGCCACGTCTCGCTGCTCGTGCTGCTGGTGGTGTGCGCGGTGGCCGGCTGGGCCTGGGCCCAGGTGCACGAGTCGATCATCAACCCCTTCACGGGCCGCGAGGGTGCGGCGCCCGGCGACGAGGTGGTGATCCTGTCGCTCACCGTGGCCTCGTTCCTGGCGCTGGCGCTGGCCATCGCCAACCGCGTGCTGCGCTTCGGCCTGCTGTCGCGGCTGGCCGAGCAGGTGACCTTCGTGCTGATCCCGCCGCTGGTGCTGATCTTCCTCGTGCTGGGCACCATCTTCCTGGGCATCGCCACCCCCACCGAGGGCGGAGCGATGGGCGCCGTGGGCGCGCTGATCATGGCCATGGCGCGCCGCCGCCTGGGCTTCAAGCTCATGCGCCAGGCGCTGGACAACACGGCCAAGCTCTCGGTGTTCGTGCTGTTCATCCTGATCGGCTCCACCGTCTTCAGCTTCACCTTCAACGCGGCCGACGGCCACATCTGGGTGGAGCACCTGTTCGACAAGCTGCCGGGCGGCGCCCTGGGCTTCCTGATCGTGGTGAACACGCTGGTGTTCCTGCTGGGCATGTTCATCGACTTCTTCGAGATCGCGTTCATCGTGATCCCGATCCTGTCGCCGGTGGCCGAGAAGATCCTGCCCGAGCTGCTGCCGGGGGTGCCGATCGACGCCGTGATGGTGTGGTTCGGCGTGATCATCGCGATGAACCTGCAGACCTCGTTCCTCACGCCGCCCTTCGGCTTCGCGCTGTTCTACCTGCGCAGCGTGGCGGCCAAGAAGGACTACACCGACCGCGTCACCGGCGAGCGCATCCCGGCGGTGCTGACGAGCCAGATCTACAAGGGCTCGATCGCCTTCATCTGCGTGCAGCTGGTGATGGTGGCCACCATCATCACCTTCCCGAGCCTCGTCACCGACCGCATCGTGGCGCCCAACCAGGCCGTGAGCCCGGAAGAGGTGCTCGAGCGCATCGACGCCGGCCGCGAGGCGCTGCAGAACATGTCGCCGACGATCGACGACGCCGCCTCCGAGCCCGAGGCCGGGCTGGACGCCGATCCCACGGCCTCGGAGCCGGGCGAGGGCGAGGACGAGAACGACCCCAACAAGGCCCTGCTCGACGCCATCAAGAAGGACAACAAGTAAGGGCCGGCGCCGCGGGCGCGGCGCACCAAAGAAGAAGGGCCTCGCGATGCGAGGCCCTTTTGCTTGAGGCGTTCAGCGAGCCGGCGCGCCGCGGGCGGCGCGCCGTGGGCTCACAGCTTCTGGCGCTGCATGAAGCTGTCGAAGGTGGCCTCGGTGAAGCGGAACCACAGGTTGGCGTCGCGGCGGAACGCGTCGTAGTCGCTGTAGATCTTCTTCCAGGCCGGGTTGCTGCTGCTGAGCTCGCTGTAGATGCCCATCGAGGCCTTGAAGGCCGCGTCCATGACATCGCGCGGGAACGGGAACAGCTTGGCGCCACCGGCCACGAGCTTCTTCAGCGCGGCCGGGTTGCGCGCGTCGTAGCGCGCCTGCATCTCGGTGGCGGCGTAGGTGCAGGCCGACTCGAGGATGGCCTTGTTCTCGGCCGACAGGCTCTCGAAGGCCTTGTTGTTGATGTAGAACTCGAGCTGCGCGCCGCCTTCCCAGAAGCCGGGGTAGGCGTAGTTCTTGGCGACCTTGTAGAAGCCCAGCTTCTCGTCGTCGTACGGGCCCACCCACTCGGCGGCGTCGATCGTGCCCTTCTCGAGGGCCTGGTAGATCTCGCCACCCGGGATGTTCTGCGGCACGGCGCCGATGCGCTCCATGACGCGACCGCCGAAGCCGCCGACGCGGAACTTCTTGCCCTTCAGGTCGTTCATGTTGCGAATCGGGGCGCGCCACCAGCCGCCCATCTGCGCGCCGGTGTTGCCGCCGACGAAGTTGATGATGTTGTAGTTGGCGTAGAACTCGCGCATCAGGCGCATGCCGTTGCCCTCGAACATCCACGCCGTGAGCTGGCGCGAGTTCAGGCCGAACGGGATGGCGGTGGCCAGCGCGAAGGTCGGGTCCTTGCCGAAGAAGTAGTACGGCGCGGTGTGCGACATCTCGATGGTGGCGGCCTGCACGGCATCGACCACGCCGAACGCGGGCACGATCTCGCCCGGCGCCGCGACCGTGATCTGGAAGCGGCCGTTGGTCATCTCGCCGACCTTCTTGGCCATGATCTCGGCGGCGCCGTAGATCGTGTCGAGCGACTTCGGGAAGCTCGAGGCCAGGCGCCAACGGATGTTGGCCTGGGCGTGCACGGCAGGCGCCACGCCGGCGGCCAGCACCCCGGCCAGGCCTGCGTTGCGGACGAAGGAACGACGTTCCATGGTGATCATCTCCTCAGGATCGAACGAACGGTGAAGTCAGGCTTGCAGAACTGCCTGTGGGAACGGCGAAATTCTAGGAGTCGCCCCCGGGGCGCTCGGGCGGGTTTTCCCGCTCGAAAGCCCCCAGCCACACCCGGGCTTGCGCCGGCGGCGCGCAGTGTCGCGGGGCGCACCTGAACGTCCGCTGAGTGCCCTGCGCCGAGCCGGGCAAACCCCGGGGCGCGGCCGCCGTGCGCGCGCTCAGGCGCCGGCGAGCTTAAGCCCGGGCACGAGCACCGAGCCGATGGTCTTGCCGCCCTGCGTGTAGGCGTCGGCGCCGATGGCGGCGATGTCGCGGAACATGGTCTTGAGGTTGCCCGCGATGGTGACCTCGTGCACCGGGTGCACGATGCGCCCGCCCTCGACCCAGAAGCCGGCCGCGCCGCGCGAGTAGTCGCCGGTGACGTAGTTGACGCCCTGGCCCATGAGCTCGGTGACGAACAGGCCGCGGCCCAGCTTGCGCAGCATGGCCTCGAGGTCGTCGCCGCGCTTCGTGCGCCGGCTCGTCATGACGAGGTTCTGCGATCCGCCGGCGTGGCCCGTGGTCTTCATGCCGAGCTTGCGCGCCGAGTAGCTGCTGAGGAAGTAGCCCTGCACCACGCCCGCGTCGACGACGCGGCGGGCGCGCGTGCGCACGCCCTCGTCGTCGAAGGGCGCGCTGCCCTTGCCCTTGCGCAGGTGCGGGTCCTCGTCGATGTCGATGTGCGGCGCCAGCACCTTCTGGCCCAGGCTGCCGACGAGGAAGCTGGCCTTGCGGTACAGCGCGCCGCCCGAGGTGGCCTGCACGAAGGCGCCCAGCAGCCCGGCGGCCACCGTGCTCTCGAACAGCACCGGCACCTCGCCCGTGGCCACGCGCCGGCTCTTCAGGCGCGCCAGCGCGCGCTCGGCGGCATAGCGGCCCACGGCCTCGGGGCTGGCCAGCTCGGTGGCGTCGCGCATGCTGCTGTACCAGCCGTCGCGCTGCATGTCGCGGCCCTTGCCGGCGATCGGGCTCACCGACAGGTAGTGGCGCGAGCTGGCGTAGCCGCCGCGGAAGCCGCGCGTGTTGCCGGCCCAGAAGTGCGCCTGCTGTGCCGAGACGCCCGCGCCCTCGCTGTTGGTGATGCGCCGGCTGGTGGCCATGGCGGCGTCCTCGCAGCGCATGGCCAGCTCGGCCGCGGCGGCGGCGTCGATGGCCCAGGGGTGGAAGAGGTCGAGGTCGCGCGCGGCCTCGTCGGGCGTGGCCAGGTCGTCGGCATCGGGCAGGCCGGCGGCGGGGTCTTCGGCGGTGAAGCGCGCGATGTCGTAGGCCGCCTGCACGGTGCGGCGGATGGCCGCGGGCGAGAAGTCGGAGGTGCTCGCGTTGCCGCGCTTCTGGCCCAGGTAGACGCTGACGCCCAGGCTCTTGTCGCGGTTGCGCTCGACGTTCTCGAGCTCGCCCTTGCGCACGCTCACCGACAGGCCCACGCCCTCGCTCACCTCGGCGCCGGCATCGCTGGCGCCCAGGGCCTTGGCGATCTGCAGCGTGTCCTCGACGATCTGCTGGAACTGCGCCTGCTGGAAGGCGAATCCGGAAGGGTCACGCGGGGACTGCGTCATGCGGCGGGGCTCGGTGCGGGGTGTGCGGAAGAAGCTGCGCAACAATCATAGCCCTGCCCCCCGATGGCGTTCAGCGGCCCGCCGCCGCCCCCAGCCCATGCCCCGCAAAGCCGCGCCGCACCGTGGTCTCGACGTCCACTACGGCGATGCCGACCCCGACGACGCCGACGCCCGGCCCAGCAAGTCGGCCCTCAAGCGCCAGTCGCACGACCTGCAGACGCTCGGCCTGGAGCTCGCCGAGCTGTCCGTGCAGCGCCTGGCCGCCACGCCCATGCCCGACGCGCTGCGCGAGGCCATCCTCGAGTACCGCCGCACCAAGAGCCACGAGGGCCGCCGCCGCCAGCTGCAGTACGTGGGCAAGCTGATGCGCAGCGCCGACGAGGCGGTGCTGCGCGAGGCCGTGGCCGCGGCCAAGCTGGGCTCGGCCAAGGAGACGCTGGCGCTGCACGAGGCCGAGCGCTGGCGCGCCGAGCTCATCGCCGACGACGATGCGCTCACGCGCTGGATGCAGCAGCACCCCGACACCGACACCCAGCAGCTGCGCAGCCTGGTGCGCGCCGCGCGCCGCGACGCCGTGGCGCCCGAGGCGCGCCAGCCGCGGTCGCACCGCGAGCTGTTCCAGTTCATCAAAGGCGCGTCCGGCCTGGGCGCGGCCGCCGAGGCAGAGCCCGAGGAGCCCCTGGCGTGAACCCCGTCCACGACCCCGTCCGCATCGGCCTCGTCTCCATCAGCGACCGCGCCTCGGCCGGCGTCTACGAGGACAAGGGCCTGCCCGCGCTCAAGGCCTGGCTGGGCCGCGCGCTGAAGAACCCGGTCGAGTGGGTGGAGCGGCTGATCCCCGACGAGCGGGAGGGCATCTCGGCCACGCTCGTGGAGCTGGTGGACACCGCCGCCTGCGACCTCGTGCTCACCACCGGCGGCACCGGCCCGGCGCCGCGCGACGTGACGCCCGAGGCCACGCTGGCCGTGGCCCACAAGGTGATGCCGGGCTTCGGCGAGCAGATGCGGCAGATCTCGCTGGCCTTCGTGCCCACGGCCATCCTGTCGCGCCAGGTGGCGGTGATCCGCGGCCGCGCGCTCATCGTCAACCTGCCCGGCCAGCCCAAGGCGATCGCCGAGACGCTGGAGGGCCTGCCCGCGGCCACGCCGCCGGTGCCGGGCATCTTCGCCGCCGTGCCCTACTGCATCGACCTCATCGGCGGGCCCTACCTCGAGACCGACGACGCGGTCTGCCGCGCCTTCCGGCCCAAGTCGGCGCAGCGCCCGGCCCGCGGCTAGGCGGCCGCTCAAGGCCGCGGCGGCGGCACCGATAACGCGGTGAGCAACGACCGCGTCGCCGCCCATGCCCCCGCCCTCCCCCGACCGCGGCGCCGCACCGACGCCGCTGTTGCCGTCCGTGTCCATCGTCGAGCAGACGATGCGGCAGGCGCGGCGGGCGGTGGCCATCACGCTGGCGGGCGCGGCCTGCTGGACCGCCGTGCTGCTGACCGAGCGCCTGTGGTCGGCCGAGCAGCTGGCGCGCGCCGCCGCCCGCCTGGCGTCGGCGCACGAGGTCGCCGGCCGCCTGCGCGTGACCGAGCAGCAGCTCGTGCAGGCCGCGCAGCTGGCCTCGATCACCGGCGAGTCGCACTGGATCGACCGCTACGACCGCCTCGTCGACCAGCTCGGCCAGACGGTCGAGCACGCCAGCCTGCTGGCCCCGCTGCCCGTGGCGCAGCGCTACCGCGAGCAGACGGCCGCCGCCGCGGCGGAGATCGCGCGCATGCGCGCCTCGGCGCTGGAGGCCCTGCGCAGCGGTGCGCACGAGTCGGCGCGCGCGCTGTTCGACGGCGAGCGCTACGGCCGCCACAGCCAGCTGCTCAGCGAGGCCAACGAGGAGCTGACGAGCGCCTCGCTCGCCGCCACCCAGGCCGAGGTGGCGCGCCTGGAGCAGCGCACCGGGTTCATGAGCGGCGGCGCCGTGCTGATGGCCCTGCTGGCGGGGACCGTGCTCTGGCGGCGCCTCTCGCGGGGCCTGGACCACACCCGCGGCACGCTGCGCGACGCCGAGGTGCACATCCAGCGCCTGGCCAGCTCCGACCCCCTGACCGGCCTGGACAACCGCGCCGGCCTGCACGACGCCATGCACGCGCGCATGGCGCGCGCCGTGAACAACGGCGAGACGCTGGCCGTGCTGATGGTGGACCTGGACCGCTTCAAGCCCGTGAACGACCGCAACGGCCACATGGTGGGCGACATGGTGCTGCGCGAGGTGTCGCGCCGCCTGCGCCTGTGCCTGACGCCCGACGACCTGCGCGCGCGCTACGGCGGCGACGAGTTCGTGGTCGTGGTGCCCGAGCGGCCCGAGCCCTTCGGCTCGCGCGCCACGGCCGAGCAGATCATCGAGCGGCTGTCCGAGCCCATGCAGTTCGGCGACCTCAGCGTGAGCATCGGCGCCAGCGTGGGCATCGCGCACTTCCCGGCCGATGCGCAGACCGCCGACGAGCTGCTGCGCAAGGCCGACTCGGCGCTGTACCGCGCCAAGCAGGGCGGGCGCGGCCTCGTGCACCGCTACGACGCGCAGCGCGACGAGCTCATGGCCGAGCGCCACCGCCTCGAGCAGGAGATCAAGGAAGGCATCGCCACCGGGCAGTTCGTGCCCTTCTACCAGCCCATCGTGGGGCTGGAGCGGCGCAACGTCGGCTCGATGGAGATGCTGTGCCGCTGGCGCCACCCGGTGCGCGGCGTGGTCACGCCCGACAAGTTCATGGCCGTGGCCGAGAACTCCGGCCTCATCGGGCCGCTGACCTTCGCACTGCTGCGCGCCGCCTGCCGCGACATGGCGCGCTTCGCGCCCCACTGGCGGCTGTCCATCAACGTCGCGCCGCAGCAGATCGAGAACCCCGAGCTCGTGACGCAGCTGCTGGCCATCGTGCACGAGGCCGGCGTGCCGCCGTCGCGCCTGGACGTCGAGCTCACCGAGACGGCGCTGGTCAACGACACGGCGCGGGCGCGCGCCGTGATCCTGCAGCTCAAGAAGGCCGGCATGACGGTGACGCTGGACGACTTCGGCACCGGCTACTCGAGCCTGAGCTACCTCGCGGAGATGACCTTCGACCGCATCAAGATCGACCGCCGCTTCGTGCAGACGCTGGACAAGCCGCAGAGCGCCAAGATCGTCGACGCCATCATCGGCCTGTCGCGCAGCCTGGGCGTGGACACCGTGGCCGAGGGCGTGGAGACCGAGCTGCAGGCGGCCACGCTGCACCGCATGGGCTGCCGCAACGCCCAGGGCTACCTGTTCGGCCGGCCGATGCCGGCGCGCGAGCTCGACGACCGCGTGGCCCTGGCCCGGAACGTGATGGCGCCACTGCCGAAGCAGGCCCAGCGCGTGGACTGAGGCCGGCGACCTACTTGACGAGGCGGTTCAGGCGCTCGGCGTCGAAGGCGGCCTCGGTGCGCGCCTCCTGCGGCACGCAGTCGGCCAGCGGCAGCTCGCGCGAGCGCGCCGACAGCTTCTCGATGGCCTGCCAGAGCAGCGCGATCTGCTGCTCGTGGCTGCCGGCGTTGTCGATCAGGCCCTTCATGGCCTGCGCCACGGGGTCGTCGCCGGCCGTCACGCCGTAGGCCGAGAAGCCCATGCGGGCGGCCGCGGCCTCGCGCTGCTGGTCCTGTTCGGCCTGGATGATGCGCGCGGGGTTGCCCACCGCCGTGGCGCCGGCCGGCACGGGCTTGGTCACCACGGCGCCCGAGCCGACGCGCGCGCCGGCGCCCACCGTGAAGCCGCCCAGCACCGCCGCGTTGGCGCCGACGATCACGCCGGCCTCCAGCGTGGGGTGGCGCTTGGCGCCCTTCACCAAGGAGGTGCCGCCCAGCGTGACGCCCTGGTAGATGGTGCAGTCGTCGCCGACCTCGGCCATCTCGCCGATGACGACGCCCATGCCATGGTCGATGAAGACGCGGCGGCCGATGGTGGCGCCGGGGTGGATCTCGATGCCCGTGAGCCAGCGCGCGACGTGCGAGACGAAGCGCCCGGCCCAGCGCAGCCTGCGCCGCCACAGCGCGTGCGCCCAGCGGTGCATCACCAGCGCGTGCAGGCCCGGGTAGCAGGTGAGCACCTCCCAGCGCGAGCGCGCGGCAGGGTCGCGCTCGAGGATGCAGGCGATGTCTTCACGCAGGCGGGCGAACATGCGGCGCAGTGTAGCCAGGGGCGCTCAACCCTGCTTCCGTCTTCCGGCAGGGGTCTGTGGCAGGGCGCCGGGCCGGCGGCCCGCGGCGGCCTCGTCCACGGCGCGCGCGATGCCGCGCAGCACGTGCACCTCGTCCACCGTGAGCGCGGCGCGGTTGAGCAGCTGGTTCAGGCGCGGCATCAGCTTCTTCGGCGAGGCCGGGTCGAGGAAGCCGATGCGCTCGAGCACGCCCTGCCAGTGCGCCAGCGCGCCCTGCACCGCGGCCACGTCGGCCAGGCCCTGCGGCGCCAGCGCCGGCGCCGCCGGCACGATGGGGAAGCCGCCGAGCGCCTGCCGCCACTCGTAGGCGATCACCTGCACGGCCTGCGCGAGGTTGAGCGAGCCGCCGGCCGGGTTGGCCGGGATGCTCAGCACCTCGTGGCAGCGCCAGACGTCCTCGTTGGCCATGCCGGTGCGCTCGGTGCCGAAGACGAAGGCCACGCGCAGGCCCTCGGCGGCCAGGGCGGGCAGCCGCTCGCGCGGGGCCACGGCGGCGGGGCCGAAGTCGCGCGGCGTCATGGCCGTGGCGCAGGCCCGCGTGACCCCGTCCAGCGCCTCGGCCAGCGTGGGCACCACGCGCACGCCGGCCAGCACGCCCGTGGCACCGCTGGCCAGGGCCACGGCCTCGGGCTGGCGGTGCAGGTCGCCCTGGCGCGGGGCCACCAGCACCAGGTCGTCGAAACCCATCACCTGGAGGGCCCGCGCCGCCGCGCCCACGTTGCCGGCATGGCTGGGGCGCACGAGCACGAAGCGGGCGAAGTCGGTGGCGGGGGTCATGCGGCAGCGGCGGGGTGGCGGCGATGGGGTGGCGGCGGGTGGCCGAAGGCGGGGTCGCCGGCTAGAATCGAGGGTTTTCGCGGACGGCCGACGCATTGTCCCGCCGCGCGCTCTTTTCCACCCGCCGCCCGCCCTTCCCCACCCCGGACCCGCCATGTCGCAGACCCTGCACCCCATGCTCAACATCGCCGTCAAGGCGGCTCGCACCGCGGGTTCGATCATCAACCGGGCGGCGCTCGACCTCGAGGTGCTCAAGGTCGGCAGCAAGGGCCCCAACGACTTCGTCTCCGAGGTCGACCGCAACGCCGAGGCGGCCATCATCCAGACCCTGCTCGAGGCCTACCCCGGCCACGGCATCCTGGCCGAGGAGAGCGGCCGCGAGCACGGCGCCCGCGACAGCGAGTACGTCTGGATCATCGACCCGCTGGACGGCACCACCAACTTCCTGCACGGCTTCCCGGTCTACGCCGTGAGCATCGCGCTGGCCGTGCGCGGCCAGGTGCAGCAGGCCGTGGTCTACGACCCCACGCGCAACGACCTGTTCATCGCCAGCAAGGGCCGCGGCGCCTTCCTGAACGACCGCCGCCTGCGCGTGAGCAAGCGCACGCGCCTGTCGGACTCGCTCGTCGGCACGGGCTTCCCGTTCCGCCGCGGCGACAACTTCAAGCGTTACGTCAAGATGTTCGAGGAGGTCATGCAGGCCTGCGCCGGCCTGCGCCGCCCGGGCGCCGCGGCGCTGGACCTCTGCTACGTGGCCGCGGGCTACTACGACGGCTTCTTCGAGATGGGCCTCAACCCCTGGGACGTGGCCGCGGGCTCGCTGATCATCACCGAGGCCGGCGGCCTGATCGGCAACTTCGCCGGCGAGAGCGACTACCTGCACCAGCGCGAGGTGGTGGCCGGCAACCCCAAGGTCTTCGGCCAGCTCGTGAACATCCTCGCGCCCTACACGCGCGTCATCAAGGACGAGCCCGTGGTGCCGGGCCGCAGGCCCGCGGACGGCGACGACGCCGTGCTGCAGGCCGTGGCGGCGGCCCCGGCGCCGGCCGCCGCCCCGGTGGCGCGCAAGGGCGCGGTGCGCATCCGCCGCGCCGCCCCCGAGGGCGACGACGCGCCGATGTGACCGCCCGGGGCGGGCCCTGGCGGGCCGGGGTTCAGCCGAACCAGATCTGCCACAGGCCGTAGAGCACGTGCCCCCACACGAGCACGTTGAAGCCCAGCAGCGCGAACACGCGTGACGCGGCCCAGAAGGCGCGCGCGCGGCGGTCGCAGGCGGGTTCGCCGGTGACGGCGTAGAGCACCACGTACAGCGCCGCCGGCGCCAGCGTGCCGACGATCAGCACGCCCATCACCCAGTAGAAGACAGTCATTCGGCGATTATGGCCAGCGGCCCCGGGGTTGCCGGGGCCGCTGGAAGCCCGTGGACGGGCCGGGACGATCGCGCGGGGCGCGTCAGTCGATGCGGATGCCGCCCTGCAGCACGATGGTCGTCGGGAAACGACCGTCGCCGTTGGCCACGTTGCGGTTGGCGCCGCTGGTGCGCACGCCGTCCGACAGCGCGTTGTCGCCGCCCACGCCCTGGAAGGCGATCTGCGAGATCGGCGACGCCGCCAGGGCCTGGGCCGCGGTGGTGAAGCCGGTGCCGCAGTCCTGCACCAGCGCGAACGAGCTCAGCGGGATGGCGTAGTCCGTCGCCGGCTGCGCCGTGGGCGTGACCACGCGGCGCAGCTGCAGGCGGCAGGTGTTGCCGTTGGGCGGGTAGCGCTTGCCCAGGTCCATCACGATCATGAAGTTGTTCGTGCTGCTGTTGAACCACTCCGGGTTCTGGCCCAGCTTGAAGCGCAGCGTGGTCTGCGTGCCCACCTGCACCCCCGGGGTGTCGGCGGCCGGGCTGAAGCCCCCCACCACGCCCGGCGCCTGCACGTAGATGCCCATGTACATGGCCGTGGCCGGGCTGGGCGTCGTGTAGTAGTAGAAGAAGAAGCTGTCGGCCGCGGGGCGCGCCGGCGAGAACTCGCCGCCGCTGCCGCAGTTGATGGGCTGGCCGTCGCAGTTGAAGCCGTCGAAGTTGCTGCCGCTGAAGCCGCCGTACTCGCCGCCCTCGACGGTGCGCCCGCCGCCGGCGAAGCCGGTCGAGAAGGTCAGCGGGCCGGAGCCGCCGCCGCCACCACCACCACCACCGCCACCGCCCGTGGCCGCGCCCAGCAGCGTGATGTTGTCGAAGTAGTAGGCCTTGCCCGGGGGCGCG
>ERZ1066136.1124-NODE-1124-length-14882-cov-6.594658_pt1 | contig 14882 bp, 20 predicted proteins | sample MGYA00382783_ERZ1066136 | MGnify/ENA primary metagenome ERZ1066136 (study PRJEB33369, sample SAMEA5778366) | biofilm metagenome | biome: Industrial cooling water; feature: Water cooling tower basin; material: Biofilm | place: United Arab Emirates | collected... | reverse complement strand
TATGGACGAGGGCGAGGCCAGGATCCTCGGGCACTGCGTCCGGCAGGACTACCGCGCGGCGCGCCGTGCGCTCGGGGTGGTTCCGCAGGAACTCGTGTTCGACCCGTTCTTCACCGTACGTGAGACCCTGCGCATTCAGTCGGGCTATTTCGGTCTGCGGGACAACGACGCCTGGATCGACGAGATCATGGAGCGGCTCGACCTGGCGCCGAAGGCCGACGCGAACATGCGAGCGCTGTCCGGAGGCATGAAGCGGCGGGTCCTCGTCGCGCAGGCGCTGGTCCACAAGCCGCCGGTCATCATTCTCGATGAACCGACGGCCGGAGTGGACGTGGAGCTCAGGCAGGGGCTTTGGCAGTTCGTGGAGCAGCTCAACCGGGACGGCCACACCATCGTGCTGACGACGCACTACCTTGAGGAGGCGGAAGCCCTCTGTGCGCGTGTCGCGATGCTCAAGCAGGGGCGCGTCGTGGCGCTCGGCGCCACGCGGGATCTCATGCAGAGCGTTTCGGCCCTGCGTCTTCAGGTCTGGCTCTCGCCGGATCGGCTGCCGCCGACCCTCGAGGCGGGGGCCGTCCGTGGCCCGGACGGATCCGTGACGATCCCCTTGGGGCGGCACTCCGACGTCGCTGACGCGCTCGTGGCCATTCGCACCTCCGGCGTCGAGGTGACGACCGTCCGGATTCTCGAACCCGACCTCGAAGAGGCCTTCCTGCACATCGTGGGCGGTCAATGACCGGATTCCGTACCCTGCTGCACAAGGAACTGCTGCGATTCTGGAAGGTGAGCTTCCAGACGATCGCCGCGCCGATCCTGACCGCGCTGCTGTATCTCCTCGTGTTCGGCCATGTGCTCGAAAGCCGCGTGGAGGTGTTCCCCGGCGTGCCGTACACGGCGTTCCTCATCCCGGGACTCGCGATGATGTCCCTGCTGCAGAACGCCTTCGCGAACAGTTCCTCCAGCGTGATCCAGTCGAAGGTCACGGGAAACATCATCTTCGTTCTCCTGCCGCCCCTGTCGCACGCCGAGTTCTTCTGGGCCTATGTGGTGGCGGCCACCATCCGGGGCCTGATCGTGGGGGCGGGCGTGTTCCTTGTGACACTCGTCACTTCCAGCGTGCCCTGGCCGAATCCGCTCTGGGCGCTGGCGTTCGCCCTGCTGGGCGGTGGCATCCTCGGGGTGCTGGGGTTGCTCGCCGGTATCTGGGCCGACAAGTTCGACCAGATGGCGGCGTTCCAGAACTTCATCATCATGCCGCTCACGTTCCTGTCGGGCGTGTTCTACTCCGTGCACACGCTGCCCGCCTTCTGGCAGGGGGTGTCGCACCTGAACCCCTTCTTCTACATGATCGACGGTTTCCGGTACGCGTTCTTCGGCATCGCGGACGTGAACCCCTGGCTGAGTCTCGCGATTGTTGGGGCCAGCTTTGCTGGCTTATCATTCTCCTGCATCCAGCTCCTCCGGTCCGGATACAAGCTGCGCCGCTGACGGCCCGCGCGCCTCGCGCAAGGACGACTTGGATCCGGCACGCCCGGATGCACGGACCCGCCGCCCCCACTGGAATTCATCATGGTCACACCCGATCAGGTCAGGCAGTACATCTTCGACAACCTTCCCTGCGAACACGTGGAAGTCGCCGGCGACGGCCACCATTTCGAGGCGGTCATCGTGAGCGCGGTGTTCGAGGGCAGGACGCGCATCCAGCAGCACAAGGCGGTGTACTCGGCCCTGGGTGATCGCATGCGCGAGGAGATTCACGCGCTGTCGATGAAGACCTACACCCCCAAGGAGTGGGCGACCCGCTGAGGGCGGACCCTACGCAACGCCCGCCTCCGGTGTCCGGGGGCGGACCAGTCGACTAGCCGATCGGGCGCAAGCTCGAGTTCCAGACCCATGGACAAGCTCTCCATCGAAGGTGGTACGCCGCTCATCGGCGAGATTCGCGTGTCCGGCGCCAAGAATGCGGCGCTCCCCATCCTGTGCGCGTCTATCCTGACCGCGGAGCCCCTCCGGCTGGCGAATGTGCCGCACCTGCGTGACGTCACCACCATGCTCTCCCTGCTGGGCCAGATGGGCGTCGAGATCGCATTGCACGAGAAACTCGACGTGGAGCTGTGCGCGGCCCGGCTGACGAACTGCGTCGCGCCTTACGATCTCGTGAAGACGATGCGCGCGTCGATCCTCGCGCTCGGTCCGCTCGTGGCCCGCTTCGGCGAGGCGCGGGTGTCCCTCCCCGGGGGGTGCGCCATCGGCATGCGCCCGGTCGACCAGCACATCAAGGGGCTGGAGGCGCTCGGCGCGGAGATCGCCATCGAGCACGGGTATATCCACGCGAAGGCGTCGCGCCTGCGCGGGGCGCGCATCGTCATGGACATGGTGACCGTGACGGGCACGGAGAACCTGATGATGGCTGCGTCTCTTGCCGACGGCACGACCGTCCTCGAGAACGCAGCGCGTGAGCCCGAGGTCGTGGATCTTGCCCGCTGCCTGGCGGCCATGGGCGCCCGAATCTCGGGGGCGGGCACGGACGTGATCACCGTCGAAGGGCGGCCGTCGCTGGGCGGGGCGAGTTACATGGTGATGCCGGATCGCATCGAGACCGGGACGTTCCTTGTGGCTGCAGCGGCCACGGGTGGCGACATCCGGCTTCGCGATGCACGCCCCGACACGCTGGACGCCGTCCTGGCCAAGTTGTCCGAGGCGGGCGCGAAGATCTCCTGCGAGGCGGACGCCATCCGTCTTGTGCAGTCCGGCCGGCCCAAGGCGGTCAACCTCCGCACTGCGCCCTATCCCGGGTTCCCGACCGACATGCAGGCGCAGTTCATGACCCTCAACTGCGTCGCGGATGGCACGGCCATGGTCACCGAGACGATCTTCGAGAACCGCTACATGCACGTGCAGGAGTTGCGGCGCCTGGGTGCCGACATCCGTGTCGATGGCCACACCGCCGTGGTGAAGGGCGTACCGGTGCTCGAAGGTGCCACGGTCATGGCGACCGACCTCCGGGCTTCGGCGAGTCTGGTCATCGCAGGTCTCGTGGCCCGGGGCGAGACGGTGATCGACCGCATCTACCACCTCGACCGCGGCTACGAGCGGATCGAAGAGAAGCTGTCCCAGGTCGGCGCCCGGGTGCGCCGGGTCGGCTAGGGCGGCTTCCGGCGCGGGGCTGCGGGTACAATCGCGGTCCTGCCCATCACTTCTTTCCAAGGGCGTCGGCGGGCCGGTCGCAGACCGGCAGACATATCGGCGAGGCGGGTCAAACTCGGGTGGCGACGCGGCAGAGGCGGCGTGGCACCCTCCGGAGCGAAAGGCAGTGCAAGGCATCACCATCGCCCTCTCCAAGGGGCGCATTTTCGAGGAGACCCGGCCCCTGCTGGAGGCGGCGGGCATCCGTGCCGCCGAGGACCCCGAGACCTCCCGAAAGCTCATCATCGCCACCAACCGGCCGGACGTGCGAATCATCATCGTCCGGGCGTCCGATGTGCCCACCTACGTGCAGCATGGCGGCGCCGACCTCGGCATCGCCGGCAAGGATGTCCTGATGGAGCATGGAGGCGAAGGGCTGTATCAGCCCCTCGACCTGGGTATCGCCCGGTGCCGGCTGATGGTCGCCGTCAGAGAGGGATTCGATTACCGGGAAGTCGTCCGGCAGGGCGCCCGCCTCCGTGTGGCGACCAAGTACCTGCAGGTGTCCCGCGAGCACTTCGCGGCCAAGGGCGTCCACGTGGACCTCATCAAGCTCTACGGTTCCATGGAACTCGCGCCACTCGTCGGGTTGGCGGATGCGATCGTCGACGTGGTGTCCAGCGGCAATACGCTGAAGGCCAACCGGCTCGTGGCCGTGGAGGAGATCGCCTCCATCTCGGCGCGGCTCGTCGTGAACCCCGCCTCACTCAAGCTGGCAGGTTCCAGTCTCAGGCCCATCATGGATGCGTTTGCGCAGGCAACGGCGGTCGACGCATGAAGATTCGTCGGCTGGACACCCGCGCCGAAGGTTTCGACCCGGAATTCGAACGACTCCTTGCCTTCGAGGCCACTCTCGACCGGACGGTCGAGCGGACCGTGGAAGACATTCTCGCGGACGTGCGCAAGCGCGGTGATGAGGCCCTGCTGGAGTACACGCGGCGTTTCGGGGGCGGCGATGCGCCGGGCATGGCGGCGCGTTCCATCAGCCAGGAGGGGGTCGGCGAGGCCCTCACGTCCTTGCCCGACGCGCAGCGTCAGGCCCTCGAGGCCGCTGCCGCGCGGATCCGCCGATACCACGAGCGCCAGGTGGTCTCGAGCTGGGACTATCGCGAGGACGACGGCACCCGCCTGGGTCAGATCGTCACGCCGCTCGACCGCGTCGGTGTCTATGTGCCGGGCGGCAAGGCTGCTTACCCTTCCACGGTGCTCATGAATACGCTTCCGGCCAAGGTCGCCGGCGTGCGAGAAGTGGTCATGGTCGTGCCCACGCCCGACGGGGTGCGCAACCCGTTGGTCCTGGCGGCCGCAGCGGTCGCGGGGGTCGATCACGTCTTCGCCATCGGTGGCGCCCAGGCGGTGGGCGCCCTCGCATTCGGTACCGGCACGGTGCCGCGTGTCGACAAGATCGTCGGACCGGGGAACCGGTACGTCGCCGCCGCGAAGCGGCAGGTATTCGGGCGCGTGGGGATCGACATGGTGGCTGGGCCATCGGAGATTCTCGTCGTTGCCGATGGGTCCACACCCGCGGACTGGGTCGCGATGGATCTGTTCTCGCAGGCAGAGCACGACGAACTCGCGCAATCCCTGCTCCTGTGCCCCGATGCCGGATATCTGGATGCCGTCGAGGTCGAGATGCGCCGGCTGCTGGCCGGTATGCCTCGGCGGGAGGTCATACAGGCTTCGCTGCAAGGCCGGGGTGCCCTCGTACTCGTCCGTGATCTGGCCGAGGCCTGCGAAGTTGCGAACCGGGTCGCGCCGGAGCACCTTGAATTGTCCTTGCGGGACCCTGCGAACTGGGTGTCCCGCATCCGGAACGCCGGGGCCGTGTTTCTCGGGCGCTATACGTCCGAATCGCTCGGGGACTACTGTGCGGGGCCGAACCACGTGCTGCCCACAGCGGGCACGGCCCGCTTCTCGTCGCCCCTCGGCGTCTACGATTTCCAGAAGCGCACGAGCCTGATCGAAGTCTCGTCAGCCGGCGCGCGGACACTCGGGAAGATCGCCGGGGTGCTTGCGGATGGCGAAGGTCTCCCCGCGCACGCGGCGGCGGCAAGGATGCGCCTCCATGGGTGAGCTTCGTCCGCTCAATCCCGCAGAACAGGGAGGCGTCTCGAGCGTGACGCCGGCCGGCGTTCTGCGTCCCGAGATCTTCGAATGGAACGCCTACCACGTGGCGGACAGCACCGGGCTGGTCAAGCTGGACGCGATGGAGAATCCATACGTCCTGCCCGAGAGTATCCAGACCGAACTGGCTCGCGTGCTGGGGGCGGCGCCGCTCAATCGTTATCCGGATGCCGCCGCCCGGGAACTCGTTGCCGAGATGCGGGCCCGGCTCGACATTCCCGCCGAGGCCGCAGTCCTGCTCGGCAACGGCTCGGACGAACTGATCCAGATCCTTTGTCAGGCCGTCGCGCGTCCGGGGGCCGTGGTCCTCGGCGTCGAGCCGTCCTTCGTGATGTATCGCATGTCCGCACTGGCGGCCGGCGCCACCTACCGGGGTGTTGCGCTCGGCGAGGGTTTTGCCCTCGACCGGGGAGCGTTGCTCCAGGCGATCGACGAACATCGGCCCGCACTGATCTTTCTCGCCTATCCGAACAACCCGACGGGTAACCTGTTCGATGACGCGATCCTGACCGAGGTCGTAGAGGCGGCGCCGGGGCTCGTCGTCATCGACGAGGCCTACCAGGCCTTCGCGGGGGCGACCTGGATGTCGCGTCTGGCCCGCCATCGCCACGTGCTCGTGATGCGCACGTTCTCGAAGCTGGGACTTGCGGGCCTGCGTCTGGGGTATCTCGTCGGCGCGCCGGAGTGGGTCGGGGAACTCGACAAGTTGAGGCTACCCTACAATATCAACGTTCTTTCGCAGATGGCCGCCACGGTCGCTCTCCGCCATCTTCCAGTCCTGACGAGTCAGGCAGCCCGACTCGTGGAGGAGCGTGCACGGTTGATCGATGCTCTCGGGCGCCGATCCGGCGTCCACGTATTTCCCTCGCGGACCAACTTCGTCACGTTCCGGATTGCCCAGGGGCCTGCCGTATTCATGGGGCTCAAGGTCGGTGGCGTGCTGATCAAGAATCTCGACCCTGCGCATCCGTCCCTCCGCGACTGCCTTCGCGTGACCGTCGGCACGCCCGAGGAAAATGCAAGATTTTTGGCCATACTCGACGCGGTCCTTCACTCCGGGGTGTCCCTCGATGACTGATTCCGCTGCGCCTGCAGTGTCTGCGCGCCGCGCCGAGGTTCGGCGCGATACTCTGGAAACGCGAATTCGCGTCGCCCTCGATCTCGACGGCACCGGCCGGTCTTCCATGGCGACGGGCATCGGGTTCTTCGACCACATGCTCGACCAGGTGGCAAGACACGGTCTGATCGATCTCGAGGTCGAGGCCCAGGGTGATCTTCACATCGACGGTCACCACACCGTCGAGGACGTGGGGATCACGCTCGGCCAGGCGTTCGCGAAGGCGCTGGGCGACAAGCGCGGAGTCAGGCGGTACGGCCACGCCTACGTGCCCCTCGACGAGGCGCTGTCGCGCGTCGTCGTGGACTTGTCTGGGCGCCCGGGGCTCGAACTGCATGTGCCGTTCACGCGCGCCATGGTGGGCGGCTTCGACGTGGATCTCACCCACGAATTCTTCCAGGGGTTCGTCAATCACGCAGCGGTCACGCTCCATATCGACAATCTGCGGGGTGTGAACGCGCACCATCAGGCCGAGACCGTCTTCAAGGCGTTCGGCCGCGCGCTGCGCATGGCGGTGGAACCCGACCCGCGTGCGGCAGGAATCATGCCGTCCACCAAGGGCTCGCTCTGAAGCTACTTCCGATCCGGGTGTCCTGAGATGCGTATTGCAGTCGTCGATTACGGCATGGGGAATCTCCGATCTGTGGAGCAGGCGGTCCGGCAGGTGGCGCCAGGCGCGGAGATCGTCGTCACGGAGCGGCCGGCGGACGTGCTTTCCGCGGATCGGGTCGTGTTTCCCGGACAGGGCGCCATGCCGGACTGCATGCGGGAACTCGACGCCCGATCCTTGCGTGCTGCGGTCATCGAGGCGGCGCACACGCGTCCGTTCCTTGGCATCTGCATCGGTCTGCAGATGCTGTTCGACCGAAGCGAGGAGGGGGATACCCCTGGACTGGGGATCTTCGCGGGATCGGTGCGCCGTTTCGACCGGGCCGCGCTCGTCGATGCGTCGGGTCGCCGGCTGAAGGTGCCGCACATGGGATGGAATCGGGTCCGCCAGGTCAGGGCGCATCCCCTGTGGGCCGGGATCGAAGACGGCGCGCGGTTCTACTTCGTTCACAGTTACCACGTGGTCCCGGTTGATCCCTCCCTGGTCACGGGGGAGTCCGATTACCCCGGGCCGTTCGCGTGCGCCGTTAGCAGCGGCCAGATTTTCGCGGTACAGTTCCATCCGGAAAAGAGCCATTCCGCAGGACTCAAGCTGCTCACGAACTTTGTCGCATGGACACCCTCCGGGTTGGCCGCCTGACCCCTCCCGCCGGCCCCTCCCACGAATAGCGCCGAGATTTCGTCACTTCGTTCGACCTCGCAGCCGTGCGAGGTCCGTCGCCCCGCCGAGGACACCATGCTGATCATTCCTGCCATCGACCTGAAAGACGGCCATTGCGTGCGCTTGAAGCAGGGCGCCATGGAGCAGGCGACCGTGTTCTCGGAGGATCCCGGCGCCATGGCCAGACATTGGGTTGATCAAGGCGCAAGGCGGCTTCATCTGGTCGATCTCAATGGTGCCTTCGCCGGCAAGCCGCGCAACGAGGACGCTATCAAGGCAGTCGTCGAGGCAGTAGGTGACCAGATTCCGGTTCAGCTTGGCGGTGGCATTCGCGATCTCGACACGATCGAGCGCTATCTCGACGATGGGCTCAGCTACGTCATCGTCGGCACGGCCGCAGTGAAGACTCCCGGGTTCCTGCATGACGCCTGCTATGCGTTTCCCGGACACATCATGGTTGCGCTGGATGCCAAGGGTGGAAAGGTCGCCGTCGATGGGTGGTCGAAGATGACAGGTCATGACGTCGTCGACCTGGCCCTGAAGTTCCAGGACTACGGCGTCGAGGCAATCATCTATACCGACATCGGCCGGGACGGAATGCTCTCCGGGGTGAACGTCGAGGCGACGGTCGCTCTCGCCAGGGCGCTGTCCGTTCCGGTGATCGCGAGTGGCGGCATTGCTGCGCTTGACGACGTCCGCAACCTGTGCGCCGTTGCCCACGAGGGCATTACGGGCGCCATTTCCGGCCGAGCCCTCTACGAGGGTACGCTCGATTTCGGGCAGGCGCAGAAGCTCGCGGACGAGCTTTCGGAGGCTAAGTAGCCATGCGCCCGCTCGGGCACCCCGCCGCACTCGGAGCGCCCTGATGGGCTTGGCTACGAGGGTCATTCCGTGTCTGGACGTCACCGCGGGCAGGGTCGTGAAGGGCGTCAACTTCGTCGGATTGCGGGACGCTGGTGACCCGGTCGAGATTGCGAAGCGCTACGACGACCAAGGGGCTGATGAGCTCACGTTCCTGGACATCACGGCCAGTTCCGATGGCAGGGATACGATGGTGAACGTCGTCGAGCGGGTGGCGTCCCAAGTCTTCATTCCCCTGACCGTAGGGGGTGGTGTCCGATCGATCGAAGACGTCAGGCGACTGCTGAACGCGGGTGCGGACAAGGTCAGCATCAACACGGCGGCCGTCCAGAATCCCCGGCTGGTGGCGGACGCGAGCGCGCGGTTTGGCTCACAGTGCATCGTGGTAGCGATCGATGCGCGTCAAGTCGTCGACGGACCGACCCCGTCCTGGGAGGTGTTCACGCACGGGGGCCGCAAGGCAACCGGCTTGAATGCACTGGATTGGGGACGACGAATGCAGTCCGCCGGGGCCGGGGAGATCCTGCTTACGTCCATGGACCGGGATGGCACCAGACTCGGCTTCGATCTTCCTCTGACGAGGGCGTTCTCCGATGCTCTGGAAGTGCCGGTCATTGCGAGCGGCGGCGTTGGCAATCTCGAGCATCTTGCGGACGGGGTCCTTGAGGGTCGCGCGGATGCCGTGCTGGCCGCCAGCATCTTTCACTACGGTGAGTTCACGGTCGGCGAAGCGAAGCGGCGCATGGCTGAACGTGGGATCGAGGTACGTCTCTGAGTGCTGCCATGACTGATGCTTGGCTCGACGAGATATCCTGGGGCGCCGATGGACTGGTGACGGCGATCGCGCAGGATGCGGGCACCGGCCGTATCCTGATGGTCGCTCACATGAATCGTGAAGCCGCCGCGCTGACCGCGTCCACCCGCATCGCCCACTATTGGTCTCGATCCCGCCAGCGGCTGTGGCGCAAAGGCGAGGAGTCCGGAAATACGCAGCGGGTGTCCAGACTGGATCTGGACTGTGATGGAGACGCCATCCTGATGCAGATCGTCCAGAGTGGGGGCATTGCCTGCCATACCGGCAGGGAGAGTTGCTTCTTCCGTGAGTTGCGCGATGGGGTCTGGGTCACGCGGGATCCCGTGTTGCGCGATCCTGCTGCCATCTACGGGGCGTCTTCGAAGAAGGAAAGGTCCTAATGGACACACGAGTTCTGCACCGCATCGCTGAGACGCTCGAGGCCCGCAAAGGGGCGGATCCGGGGTCCTCCTACGTTGCGGCGCTGTATTCGAAAGGCACGGATGCCGTGCTGAAGAAGGTGGGGGAGGAGGCGACTGAAGTGATTCTCGCCGCGAAGGGCGGTGATAAACTTCAGATCGTTCGGGAAACAGCGGACTTGTGGTTTCACTGCCTGGTCATGCTGGCGCATGCGGGCTTGGGACCGGAAGATGTCCTCACCGAACTGCGTCGTCGCGAGGGAATCTCCGGGCACGACGAGAAAGCGGCGCGGGTCCGTTGACCGACGGCGTGCGCGAAGAGGCCTCGATGAGCGACGATCCCAACTGTGTCTTCTGCCGCATCGTTCGTGGTGAACTCCCGAGCCGAAAGGCCCACGAGGACGCCGAGATTCTTGTCTTCCACGACATCCATCCGGTGGCGCCGATGCACCTGCTGATGATTCCGAAGCGGCACATTGTTTCGATGGCTGAACTGGCCGACGACGATGCACCGTTGATGGGCAGAATGATGGTGCTGGCCCGGCAGTTGGCTGAGTCGCAGGGTTCTGTCGGTGGGTTCCGGTTGATCGCCAATACGGGACAGATCGGTCGGCAAGACGTTTATCATCTTCATTTTCATCTACTCGGTGGGGACAGGCCACTCCCGGGTATGATCGCGAAGGTTTAGTGCGCGGGGTTTGCACCCTGTAACTGGAGGCACGCATCATGGGTAGTTTCAGTATCTGGCATTGGCTGATCGTTCTGCTGGTCGTCGTGCTCATCTTCGGGACCAAGAAGTTGCGCAATCTCGGGCAGGATCTCGGGGGTGCAGTCAAGGGCTTCAAGGAGGGCATGAAGGGCGACGAGACTCAGGCGGCCGCGAGCAAAATCGAATCGGGCGCCGGTCATACCATTGATGGCGAGGTCAAAGAGAAGTCCAAGGCCTAGGCTGGTCTGACCGAGGGCGACGTGTCGTGTTGGATATCGGCTTCTCCGAATTGATGGTGGTCGGTGTGGTTGCGCTCGTCGTGATCGGACCGGAGCGTCTTCCGAAAGTAGCCCGTACGGCTGGGCACCTCATGGGGAGGATGCAGCGGTACGTCGCCGACGTGAAGGCCGACATCAATCGTGAAGTCGAGATGTCCGAACTGAAGGACCTCAAAAAGACGATGGACGATGCTGCGTCGACGATGAACGACGCCATGCACGCCCACGTGGGGGAACTGACTGAAGAGGTCAGAAAAGCAGAACAGGAGTTCGGGCGCCTGTCCAATCCGATGATGCATTTTGGGCTGGCGGGCGGCGCGGGATCTGCGTCTACGGCGAGTTCCGAGTTGTCTGGCGACCGATCCGAAGGCGCGGGAGCTCAACTGAATCTTGAGCTTGCCCAAGGGGGCGAGACCACCGTGACAGGGCGTGAGTCCCGCGCGCCTTCGTCGGGTACCGAGGGTTGACTGCGTCGCCTTTCACCTCTGTCTCGGATTTGCATGGGCGCGGCTGCGGGATGATTTATGAGTGAACCCGATTCCTTTCTGTCGCACCTGATCGAACTGCGGGACCGCTTGCTTCGGTCAGTCTTGGCCGTCGTGATCGTGTTTCTGCCGTGCTTTTACTTTGCCCCGCAGCTGTACGACATCCTGGCGACGCCCTTGATGAGCGCGCTGCCCGAGGGCGCGCACATGATTGCTACTGGTGTCGTCGCGCCGTTCCTGGTCCCCGTCAAGGTCGCGCTCATGGTCGCGATCTGTGTGGCGCTACCGGTCTTGCTCTATCAGGCTTGGGCATTCGTGGCACCGGGTCTGTATGCACACGAGAAGCGCTTCGTTCTTCCCCTCGTCATTGCCAGTACAGCGCTTTTTTTCGTTGGGGTGGCGTTCTGCTATTTTTTCGTGTTTGGTGTTGTGTTCAAGTTCGTCTATTCGATTGCACCGAAGAGCATTGAGGTAGCCCCGGATATCGAGAACTACTTCAGCTTTGTCCTCGGAATGTTCATGGCTTTTGGGGTGACATTCGAGGTGCCGATCGCCGTTATTCTGCTGGTCAAGATGGGAATGGTTTCGGTCGCCAAGCTGCGCGAGATCCGTCCCTATGTCATCGTGGGGGCCTTCGTCGTCGCGGCCATCGTCACCCCTCCTGACGTCATTTCGCAGATCATGCTCGCCGTCCCTCTCTGGTTCCTCTACGAAGTCGGGATCATTGTGTCTACCTTCATCGAAAAACCGGGGGCGCGCGAGGCTGCGTCCTCCAACCGGTAGTCATCGGAAGGCTCGCGCAATGTTGACATACAGGAACCGGATCAATTAACCTTCCGCTCTTACCCGAATTCTGGTGCGGCGGTTCAATATGAAGACGTTTTCTGCGAAGGCTGAGGCGGTCGAACACGAATGGTTCGTCGTCGACGCGACGGACAAGGTTCTAGGGCGGCTCGCTTCCCTGATCGCACATCGACTCCGGGGCAAGCACAAGACCGTCTATACGCCTCATGTGGATACCGGCGATTTCATTGTTGTCGTCAACGTGGACAAGATGAAGGTGACGGGTCAGAAGGCGACGCAAAAGGTCTATCACCGGCACAGTGGATATCCTGGCGGCATCTACAGCACCACGTACGAGAAAATGCATGGTCGTTTTCCGGGACGTGCGCTTGAACTTGCAGTCAAGGGAATGCTGCCCAAAGGTCCACTTGGATATGCCATGGCCCGAAAGCTGAAGGTGTATGCGGGTGCCGCGCATCCGCATGCGGCACAACAACCCAAAGTTCTGAGCGTTTGAGGAGAGACGTCGTGGCCGTTCAGCAGAACCTCGGTACCGGGCGTCGGAAAAGTGCCGTCGCGCGAGTTTTCATTCGCCCAGGGAAGGGTGCTTTCAATGTCAACGGGAAGCCCGTTGATGAATTCTTTTCCCGACAAACCGGGCGGATGGTAGTTCGTCAGCCGTTGGAGTTGACCAATAACCTCGGCTCCTTTGATATTCACGTCAATGTGACTGGCGGTGGGGAGTCAGGGCAGGCAGGTGCGGTCCGGCATGGTATCGCTAGGGCGCTAGTTGAGTACGATGCTTCGCTGAAACCAGCACTTCGCAAAGCGGGACTGATTACGCGCGATGCACGCGAGGTGGAAAGAAAGAAGGTCGGCCTTCACAAGGCGCGTCGTCGCAAGCAGTTCTCGAAGCGCTGATGCCCAGTCGAGGGCGCTGACCAAAAAAAGGCCGCTTCTTGCGGCCTTTTTTTCCGCTTCCCCCCTGTGAGGCTCTGTTTGGTGCGCGAAGCCACCGGTAACGATGGGCTGGCTAGAGAGAACCTGGATCAATCGCGATGCGCGAACCCAATTTCGATACTGAAGACGCACTCCACACGATCGTGGGAGCCAGCAGTGTCTTCCGTGGCGACGTCGAGTTCACCGGTTCGATGCGAGTCGAGGGCAGTGTGATCGGCGGAGTGTCTGGGGTCCCAGGGGGTGCTTCACGTCTCTGGCTAGACGAGGGAGGTTCCATTATCGGCGACGTGCATGTGACCGATGCACTCATAGACGGGCGCGTTACAGGTAACGTGTATTGCATGGGCTACCTTGAACTGGGCGCCTCCGCTTTCATCAAAGGAGATGTGCACTATGCCTATCTGGAAATGCACATTGGTGCTACCGTTGCCGGGCATCTAGTGCGGGAAACGACGACGCTGGCGGAAGGCAAGGTCGTGCCGTTGAAATCCGTAGTTCAACAGGTGCCGCGTAACTCAACTGATGGCATCGGTGACTGAGAACGAAGAATTAGGAGCAAGAAATGACTGACCTCGTGGCCGTATCAACCCCAGTTCTCTTCACGCATACGGCGGCTGCAAAAGTGAAGGAATTGATGAATGATGAAGGTAATCCGGATCTGAAGCTTAGGGTCTTCGTATCTGGCGGCGGATGTTCAGGCTTTCAGTATGGATTTACTTTCGAGGAGTCGGTTGCAGAGGACGACACCGCCGTAGAGACCGACGGCGTCACTCTCCTCATCGATCCCATGAGCTTTCAATATCTCACGGGTGCCGAGATCGACTACCAAGAGAACATCGAGGGCGCGCAGTTCGTAATCAGGAATCCGAATGCAACGTCGACGTGTGGCTGTGGATCATCTTTCTCTGCCTGATTCAGCCATTTCGCTGCAAGCAATCGCCCCATCACGGGACATAGACGAGGACATCGAAGTTATTCGAATCGACTCGTTTTGCCGCCAGCTACCTGCCGGAGGGAATTCAACAATTCAAGTGGTTCTCGGGTCACCAGCATAAAAGTACTGCGCAACCCGTTAGGTACATCTTCTCGCTGCTGGCCGGCAAATCGTTCTGGGTCAACATGCACGCCATTGACGTGGAATTCGTAGTGCAGGTGCGGTCCAGTTGTTATGCCCGTCATGCCAACGAATCCGATGACCTCACCTTGGCTCACGCGGTCACCCGCGCGCAGGCCGCCCGCGAAACCGGACAGGTGTCCATACAGTGTGCTGAACCCTGTCGAGTGCTGAATCACAACTGTATTGCCATACCCATTCTGCCAACCAATAGCCTTAACTTCGCCATCCGCCGTAGCACGCACACGCGATCCAATTGGCGCCGCAAAATCGATCCCTTTGTGGGCGCGCCAAACCTGAAGCACTGGATGAAGACGGACCGCCGAGAACCCTGAAGTGACACGAGAAAACTCAATCGGCGATCCGAGGAACACTTTCTTCACGTTCCTTCCCGTCGGAGTGTAGTAATCCACACGGCCAGTAAGGGGGTTGCGGAAACTCAACGCCTGAAAGACTTTCCCAGAGTTCACGAACTCTGCGGAAAGAATTCGCGGTTCCCCAACTTCATGCCCGACATATAGGGCTTGTTCGTACACAACTGTAAATCGATCTCCCGGGCGAATCCCGCGACGAAGGTCAATCTGATCCGAGAAGACGTCAGCGAAGGCAGACGCGACTTGATCGGGCACATCTGCCTTGTCGGTTGCTGCAAAAAACGATGACGATACCGTCCCCGACCTTAGGTATGTCCGTCGCTCAAGCCGTGATTCGATCTCAGTGGCCTTGAAATCGTTATGTGCCGTCCGTTCCCAGCGGTGCTGCACAGCGTCACCGACATAGGAC
>ERZ1066136.1123-NODE-1123-length-14895-cov-12.857412_pt1 | contig 14895 bp, 15 predicted proteins | sample MGYA00382783_ERZ1066136 | MGnify/ENA primary metagenome ERZ1066136 (study PRJEB33369, sample SAMEA5778366) | biofilm metagenome | biome: Industrial cooling water; feature: Water cooling tower basin; material: Biofilm | place: United Arab Emirates | collected... | reverse complement strand
CCGTAGAGGTCCGTGAGGAAGAACTCCGCCGCGCGCGCGTAGCGCGGCTGGGCCATCAGGTCGGCGTAGCTCACACCGAAGCGCGCGTGCTGGTAGCGCTTGACGGCGTCGCAGGAGGCCGCGAGCGCCGCGTCGGCGGCACGCGCGGCGCGCTCGGCGGCCACGGCTTGCAGGCCATGCAGGATCTGGTCGGCGGCAGGGGGCATGGCAACGCAACAAGCTGAGGGCAGACGGGGTTTCCGCTAGTCGGCGCACCCTAGGGAGGCCGCCATCGATGATGCAACACTCACAGCATGCAGCGTCGCACCTTGCTGAAGTTGGGGCTGGCCGGCGGCGTCGCCCTCGCCGCTGGGGCGGGCCTGGTCGCCCTCGTGCAACCAGCGCGCGAGGGCACCCGCCTGACGGCCCCGGCCCGCGCCTTCTACGCCGCCGTCGCTCGCGGTGTGCTGGGCAGCCTGCTGCCCACCGAGCCGGCGGCGCAGGCAGCCCTGCTCGAGGGCCATCTGCAGCGCCTCGAGCAGGCCATCGCCGGCATGCCGCCCTCGGTGCAGCGGGAGATCGACGAGCTGTCCACCCTGGCCGCCAGCGCCCCGGGCCGCCTCGCGTTGATCGGCCTGGCCACGCCCTGGGACGCCGCCAGCGCCGCGGAAGTCCAGTCGGCGCTCCACGGGCTGCGGCATTCGCGCATCGCCCTGCGCCAGCAGGTGTACCAGGCACTGCGCGAACTGACCAATGCCGCCTTCTTTGCCGACACCGCCACCTGGGCCCTGATGGGCTATGCCGGGCAGCGGCATGTGCCCAACATCCCGCCGGCCTGAGCCGCACCCTGCCATGAGCGAGCCCATCCCCGACCCCATCCGCGCCGGCCTCGCGCGCGGCTGGAAGGTGCTCGGCGGCCCCCACGGCGCCGCCCCCGACCAGCTGCTGTGCGACGTCGCCATCGTCGGCAGCGGCGCCGGCGCGGGCATCAGCGCCGAGCTGCTCACCGCCGCCGGCCTGAACGTGGTGATCATCGAAGAAGGGCCGTTGCGCTCGAGCAGCGACTTCCGCCAGCTCGAGTCCGAGGCCTACGCCACGCTCTACCAGGACAGCAACGGCCGCAAGACCGCCGACAAGGCCATCGCCATCCTGCAGGGGCGCTGCGTCGGTGGCTCCACCACCGTCAACTGGACGAGTTCCTTCCGCACGCCGGCCGACACGCTGAAGTTCTGGGCCGAGCGCTTTGCCCTGCCCGAGATGGCCGACGGCTCGATGACGCCGTGGTTCCTGCAGGCCGAGCAGCGGCTGAACATCGGCGCCTGGCTGGTGCCGCCCAACGCCAACAACCACAAGCTGCGCGTCGGGGCGGCCAAGCTCGGCATCGCCGCGCCGGCCATCCTGCGCAACGTCAAGGCCTGCTGGAACCTCGGCTCCTGCGGCCTCGGCTGCCCGACCAACGCCAAGCAGTCGATGCTGGTGACCACCATCCCGGCGGCACTGGACCGCGGGGCCACGCTGCTGGTGCAGACCCAGGCGCACACGCTGGAGCTGCAGGGCGAGCGCGTGCAGGCCGTGCACTGCCGGCCGGTGGCCGTGAACGGCGCACCCGGCACCGGGGGCACGCGCGTGGTGGCCCGGCACGTCATCGTGGCCGGCGGCGCCATCAACTCGCCGGCCCTGCTGCTGCGCTCCGGCCTGCCCGACCCGCACGGCCGCCTGGGCATCCGCACCTTCCTGCACCCGGTGGTGGCCACCATGTCCACGTTTGCCGAGCGCATCGAGGCCTGGGACGGCGCGCCGCAGACCATCTACACCGACCACTTCCTCGAGACCCAGCCCATCGACGGCCCGATCGGCTACAAGCTCGAGGCGCCGCCGCTGTACCCGCTGATCTCCACCATCGCCATGCCCGGCATCGGGCAGGACCAGGCCGAGGCGCTCAAGCGCTTTCCGCACACGCAGGCGCTGCTCGCGCTGCTGCGCGACGGCTTCCACGAGCAGTCACCCGGCGGCACGGTGTCCATCAAGGGCGACGGCACGCCGCAGCTCGACTACCCGCTCACGCCCTTCATCTGGGACGGCGCCCGCCGCGCCCTGCTGAGCATGGCCGAGATCCAGTTCGCCGCCGGCGCCGAGCGAGTGATGCCGCTGCACGAACAAGCCACCTGGACGACGAGCTGGGCCGACGCCAGGGCGCAGATCGCCCAACTGCCCATGGCGCCGTACCAGACGCGCGTGCTCAGCGCCCACGTCATGGGCGGCTGCGGCATGGCCGGCAAGCCGGAACTCGGCGTGGTGCGGCCCGACGGCCGCCACTGGCAGGTGGAGAACCTGTCCATCCACGACGGCTCGCTGTTCCCGACGAGCATCGGCGCCAACCCGCAGCTGTCGATCTACGGCCTCGTCAACAAGCTGGCCACGGGCTTGGCGCGGCAGCTCTCGGGGCGCGAGGTGAGCCTGGCCTGATGCTCGCGCGGCTGCTGCAGGGCGTGGTGGCCTTGGCGCTGCTGCTGGCGGCGGCGGGCGCGGCCTGGGCCTGGCAGCAGGGCCGGCCGGGCTGGGCCCTGGCGTGGGCGGTGTTCGTGCTGGGCTTCCACGCCTGGGTGATGGCGCTGGAGTTCACGCTGCTGCGCCTGGCCCACGGCCGCGACCCCGCGCCGCGCGCCACGGCGGGCCAGCTGCTCAAGGCCTGGGGGCACGAGGCGATCACCGCGCCCGTGGTCTTCGGCTGGCGACAGCCCTTCTGCAGCCGCGCCGAGCCCGACCACCTGCCGCCCGACGCCCACGGCCGCCGCGGCGTGCTGCTGGTGCACGGCTTCGTGTGCAACCGCGGCCTCTGGAACCCGTGGCTCAGGCGCCTGCGCGCGCAGGGCACGCCGTTCATCGCCGTGAACCTGCAGCCGGTGTTCGGCTCCATCGACGACTACATCCCGCTCATCGACGCCGCCGTGGCGCGGCTGCAGGCCGCCACCGGGTTGCCGCCCGTGGCCGTGGCGCACAGCATGGGCGGCCTGGCGCTGCGCGCGTGGTGGGCCCATCTGGGCAATGAACACGGCCACGACGAGCGCCTGCACCACGCCATCACCCTGGGCACGCCGCACCACGGCACCTGGCTCGCGCGCTTCGCGATGACGCGCAACGCGCGCCAAATGCAGCAGCTCTCGCGCTGGCTGCAGACGCTGGCCCCGCGCGAGACGGCGGCGCGCCGAGCACGCTTCACCTGCTTCTACAGCCACTGCGACAACATCGTGTTCCCGCCCAGCACGGCCACGCTGCCGGGCGCCGACAACCGCCACGTGCCGGGCCACGCCCACGTGCACCTGGCCAGCTTCGAGGGCTGGTGGGCCGAGCTGCAGCGCTGGCTCCGGCCCTGAGCTTCAGGTGAAGCGGCGCTCGCCGGGCAGCACCACGCCGGCCTCGATCTCGCCCTCGCGCGCGATGCGCTCGCGCACCTCGGCGTAGATCGGCGTGAAGTCCGGCGCCGTGGCCTCGAACAGCTGCTGGAACGAGTCGATCACGAAGTACGTGGCCTGGAAGGTGTCGATGCGGTAGCGGCTGCGCATGAGCCGCCGCAGATCGAAGCCCACGCGCTGCGGCTCGGGGCTGGCCACGCTGTGCGGCAGCTCGCCGGCCGAGCTGAGGATGCCGGCGCCGTAGGCGCGCAGGCCCTGCGGCGTGGCGATGAGCCCGAACTCCACCGTGTACCAGTACAGCCGCGCCAGCAGCTCGCAGGCGTCGAGCCGGCTGGCCTTGAGCCCGCCGGCGCCGTAGGCCTGCATGTAGTCGGCGAACACGGGGTTGAACAGCAGCGGCACGTGGCCGAAGAGGTCGTGGAAGACGTCGGGCTCGACGACGTAGTCGAACTCCTCGGGCTTGCGGATCCAGTCCGTGACCGGGAACTTGCGCGCCGCCAGCAGCGCGAAGAAGGCCTCCTCGGGGATGAGCCCCGGCACGCCCACCACCTGCCAGCCCGTGGCCTTGAACAGGCGCTCGCTCACGGCGTCGAAGCGCGGGATGCGGTCCGGCGTGCCGAGCTGCTGCACCGCGGCGATGAACTCGTCGCAGGCGCGGCCCGGCAGCTGCTGCAGCTGGCGCGTGTACAGGCGGCGGTAGGTGTCGTGGTCGGCCGCGCTGTACTGGGCCCAGTCCTGCTCGCAGGTGTAGTCGGCGCGCGCCTTGGCGTAGTCGCCGCGCGGCGGACGGTCACCCGTGCCGTAGGTGACGGGCGCCACGCCCTTGTTGACGCCGTCGTGGAAGTCGACCGCGCTCATGGCCTCAGGCCTTGGCCAGCACGCCGCGGCGCATCTGGTCGAGCTCGATGCTCTCGAACAGGGCCTTGAAGTTGCCCTCGCCGAAGCCCTGGTCGCCCTTGCGCTGGATGAACTCGAAGAAGATGGGCCCGAGCTGGTTCTCCGAGAAGATCTGCAGCAGCAGCTCGCCGGCCTTGCCGTCGACGAGGATCTTGCGCGCCTTGAGCGCCGCCACGTCCTCGCCGTGGCCCGGGATGCGCTTGTCCACCAGCTCGTAGTAGGTGTCGATGGTGTCCAGCAGCTTCAGGCCCTGGGCGCGCAGCGCGTCAACCGTCTTGAACAGGTCGGTCGAGCCCAGCGCGATGTGCTGGATGCCCTCGCCGTGGTACTTGTCGAGGTACTCCTGGATCTGGCCGGCCTTCTCGTTGCCCTCTTCGTTGATGGGGATGCGGATCTGGCCGCAGGGGCTGGTCATGGCCTTGCTCTTGACGCCCGTGACCTGGCCCTCGATGTCGAAGTAGCGGATCTCGCGGAAGTTGAACAGGCGCTCGTAGAACTCGGCCCACTCGCCCATGCGGCCGCGGTGCACGTTGTGGGTGAGGTGGTCGATGTAGGTGAGGCCGTGGCCCGGCGGGTTGAGGCCGGCGCTGGCGGCACCCGGCAGCGGCTCGAAGTCCACGTCGTAGAAGCCGATGTTGCCGATGTCGCCGTCCTTGGCGCCGTTCTTGCCGCGCCAGCGGTCCACCAGGTAGATCAGGCTGTCGCCGATGCCCTTGATGGCCGGGATGTTGAGCTCGCCCGGGCCGGCCGTGCCGGCAAAGCCCCAGGCGCCCAGCGACAGCGCGCGCTCGTAGGCGGCCTTGGCGTCCTGCACGCGGAAGGCGATGGCGCAGATGCTGGGCCCGTGCTGCCGCGCAAAGCGCTGCGCGAAGCTGTCGGGCTCGGCGTTGACGATGAAGTTGATGCCGCCCTGGCGGTACAGCAGCACGTTCTTGCGGCGGTGGCGCGCGATGGCCGTGAAGCCCATGCGCTCGAACAGCGCGCCCATGGCGGCGGGGTCGGGCGCGGCGTACTCGATGAACTCGAAACCGGCCGTGCCCATCGGGTTGTCCCAAGGCTTGAAGTCCATCGTCGTCTCCTGTGGTGGGCGTGAATCCGCGCACTGTAGGGGCGGCGGCGCGCAGCGTGCTTGCGTTTGGCGGCGCGGCGCAGGCCCCTGGCGCAGGAATCCTGCAAGAATGGGCCGCATGGAGCCCTCATCCGGCCTCGACGCCATAGACCAGCGCATCCTTCAGGCGCTGCAGGCCAACGGCCGCGCCACCTACGACGAGCTCGCCCAGGCCGTGGGCCTGTCGGCCAGCGCCGCGCTGCGGCGTGTGAAGCGGCTGGAGGACGCCGGCGTCATCGCTGGCTACGTGGCCCTGGTGGACCCGGGCCGCGTGGGCTTTCCGCTCACCGCCTACATCAGCGTGCGCCTGGCCAAGACCAGCGCGACTCGCAACCCGGTCGACGACTTCGCGGCCGCCGTGCAGACCTGGCCCGAGGTCGTGGAGTGCGCAGCGCTCACCGGCGAGATGGACTACCTGCTGCGCGTGCTGGTGCGCGACATGGCCCACCACTCGCGCTTCATCATGGACCAGCTGCTGCGCCACCCCAGCGTGATGGACTGCAAGACGAGCTTCCAGCTGCGGCGCCTGAAGGGCACGACGGCCGTGCCGCTTTGAGAGAAAGCGCCACCGCCGTGCCGTTGTAGACACTGGTGCGCCGGGCGTGGCCTGCCGCGCCACCACAATCGCGCCCCATGTTCGAATGGATCAACACCCTGCAGGCCTGGCTGCAAGGCTGGATGAGCGCCGAGGCCGGGCTCTGGGGCCTGTTCTTCTCGGCGTTTGCGTCGGCCACGCTGCTGCCGGGCAGCAGCGAGGTCGTCATGACGGCGCTGGTCACCGCCTTCCCGGCCATCGTCTGGACGGCCTTCCTCGTGGCCACGGCCGGCAACGTGACCGGCTGCTTCGTCAGCTACGGCATGGGCTACGGCGCCAAGCAGGGCTTCGAGCGCTTCCAGCGCGTGAAGGTCGACCTCGAGCACCCGCTGGTGCAGAAGCTGCGCCAGTGGGGGCCGCCGGCGCTGTTCCTGAGCTTCCTGCCGCTGGTGGGCGACGTGCTCGTGGTGGCCGCCGGCTGGCTCAAGCTGCCGCTGGGCCGCAGCATGCTGTGGATCGCCGCCGGCAAGGCCACGCGCTACCTGGTGCTGGTGCTGGGGCTGCTGGGCGTGCTGTCCTTCGCCTGAGCCCCGCGGCCCTGGGCGGGCCTCAGGCCGGCATCGTCTTCATGATCTGCGTCGGCGTGGGCGCCGGCCAGCCGGCCTCGTGCGCCACGCGCACGATGGCCTCGTTGGTGTCGAAGTAGACCTGCCAGTAGTGGTCGGTGTGGCAGTACGGCCGCACGGCGATCACCGGGCCCACGAGGTTCAGGTCGAGCAGCGCCACGTCGGGCGCGGGGCTGTCCTTCACGTTCGGGATGGCGGCCACGGCGGCCTTCAGCCGGGCGATGGCCTCGGCCACGTCCACGCCGCCGGCCAGCTGCGCCGTGCGGTCGACGCGGCGGAAGGGCAGCGCGCTGTAGTTCGACACCGTGTCGCCGAAGACCTTGCCGTTGCCCACCAGCGTCATCACGTTGTCGGGCGTGATCAGCGTGGTGCCGAACAGCCCCAGCTCGTGCACGGTGCCCGTGATGCCGCCGACCTGCACGAAGTCGCCCACCTTGAACGGCCGCAGCACCAGCATGAAGGCGCCGGCCGCGAAGTTGCCGAGCATGCCGCTCCAGGCCGCGCCGATGGCCACGCCGGCGCCGGCCAGCATGGCCGCGAAGCTCGTGGTCTGGATGCCGAAGTAGCCCAGGATGCCGAGCACCAGCGCGATGTTCAGCGTGACGGCGACGATCGAGCCCAGGTACTTGGTCAGCGTGGGGTCGACGTTGTTGCGGTTCATCGCCGCCTGCATCACGGCGATGACGCGGCCGATGAGCCAGCGGCCGACGATCCAGAACGCGATCGCGGCCAGCACCTTGACGGCCAGCTCGCTGACGGTGGTGCTCATGAAGGCCTGGAAGCGGGACATGTCCATGCGAAAACCCCTCCTGCAAGACCCCTCGTGACATGGGGGTGCGGGGGCACTATCGCACGCCGCCCCGGGCGCGCCGCCGGCGGATCAGTCCTCCTCGATCTCGTGCAGCAGCCGCGTCGTCGCGTCGGTGGACAGCTGCAGCAGCTCGGCGATGTCGCGCACGTCGTCGGGCAGGGCAGCGTTGTCCCAGCCCGCGGCGCTGTGGCGCGCCACGCGGATGGCCAGCATCACGTTGCGCAGCTGCGGCGTGCTGCGTGTGGCGTGGTCGTCGGTCAGCTGCACCAGCAGCCCGGGCAGGCGCCACTGCTGCATGAGCCGGTGCTGCAGCTCCACCAGCTCGATGCCCAGCACCTCGCGCTGCACGGCGGCCGAGCGCAGCGTGGCGTCGGCCGCCTGCAGCGCGGCGATGCGCAGCGCCAGCGTGGGCGCGTGCAGCCACAGCAGCAGCTCGGCGAAGTCGTGCAGCAGCGCCGCCTCGTGGATGAGCGGCGCGTCGTAGTCCATGCGGTGCACGGCAAAGCCGATGGCGAAGCGCGCGGCGCGGTGCGAGCGGCGCAGCACGGCCTGGAAGCCCTCCAGCGCGGCGGGCATGTCGGCGAGCAGGTCCTCGGCCACGGCGAGATCGCTGAACTGGCGGAAGAACGGCGGGATGCCCAGCATCACCAGCGCGGCGGTCACCGTCTCCACCTCGGTGGCGTCGCGGTTGCGCAGCAGGTGGCCCACGTGGGCCAGCAGCTTGAGCGTCAGCAGCGGGTCGTCGGCCACGATCTCGGCCAGCCCGTGCGCGTCGACGGCGTCCTCGTGGTCGCGCAGCTCGTCCAGCCGCGCCGCGGTGGCCGCCAGCACCGGCAGCGCCTGCGGGCGGAACAGCGCCGCCCAGCCGGGCAGGTCGCTCGGGGGGCGGGTGATGCGGGCGAGGCCGGGCATGGGGCGCGGGCGGTGGCGGTCTTTGGGCTCTGCTTGGGTTTTCGGTCGCGCTCGCCGCGGCCTTGAGCGAGCGGGCGCGCCGGGCTCCGGGCCGGCCCGCTCAGCGCAGCGCGAGCATCAGGCCCTCGCGGGCATCGGCCGTGCCGTCCAGCAGCGCCCGGTAGGCCGCCTCGGCCGTGGCCGGGCCGCGCCGCGTGACGATGCGCACCCAGGGCTCGTCGCCCCGCTGCACGGCGGCCAGGAAGGCCTGCCAGCCTTCGGCCAGGCGCTGGCCGAAGGCCTCGGCGCCCCAGCCCTCGGGCGGCGGCGCGCTGCGCCTGGCGGCCTGCGCCGGCGCGAAGAACAGCGTCGGCCGCGGCCCCGGCAGCCCGCTGCCCGAGCCCAGCTCGCGCCAGTGCGTGCCGCCGATCGAGCTGCTGAAGCCCAGCCGATCGCCCCAGTGGCCGTGCACGCGGCGTCGCAGGCCGGCATCACCCGCGAAGTCGACGTAGACCGCGGGCTCGTCGGCCGGCAGCGTCTCGAGCGCGCCGTAGGCCAGCGCCTCGTCGAAGCAGCCCAGGCCCCGCACGAAGCCCACGCGGGCCTCGGACGTGAGGCCCACGATGGCCGGCCGTTCGGCGCGCGGCCGCCGGGCCAGGCAGAAGGCGGTGGCGAAGGCCGTCTTGCTCGAGGCGCTGGACAGCAGCAGCCGCCGCGCGCCGAAGAAGCCCGCCTCGGCCAGGAAGTCGTCGAGCAGGAAGGCGGTCATGAACAGCGGCTTGAGCACGGCCTGCAGGCCTTCGAGCCCGGGCCGCCAGGCGGGATCGGCGTCGCAGAAGCCGTAGGCCTGGTAGGCGGCGGCCAGGCCGGCGCGGTGCGGCGACTGGTCCATGAAGCCCCCGGCCTTGAGGCGCCCCGGCTGCACCACGAGGTGCGTGCCCAGCGGCAGGTAGCCCCAGATGCGCCGGCCCACGGCCAGCCCGTCCACCTGCGACTCGACCACGGTGGCGAAGCCCCAGGTCGGCAGGCAGCCGAAGCCGGGCTCGGGCGCGGGGAAGAACTGCCAGTACTTCATGGCCTCGCCGAAGGCGGCGTAGGTGATGTTGTTGGCGGTGAGTGCGACCTGCTCGATGGCCAGGCGGGCCTGGCCGGGCTCGAGCGCGCGGGTGGCGTCGGGGTCGGGGCGCCAGAGCGTCTGGTGGAGATCGCCGCGGGCGATCAGCAGGCGGTGCGTGTCGGTGTCGTGCATGCCCCGACTGTGCCGCGTGCCGCGGCGGCTGCCCACAAAGAAAAACCCCGCAGGGCGAACCCTGCGGGGCCTTCCGCGGCGGGCCTCACGGCCTCAGAGCCGCGTCACGCCGAGCACACGGCCCACGAGCTGGCCGTTGACGTACAGCGCGCCTTCGGGCGCTGCGGCGTCGGCGTGGTACTCGAGCACGGGCTCGGTCACGGGCGGCTCGTCCACGAGGGCCACCTTCTCGGCCATCGTGTCGAGCATGCGGCTCAGGCCGCGCAGCACCGCGGCGGCGAAGCCGCGCGCCTTGCGCTCCTCGGCGGGCACGGGAAAGTAGAACAGTTCACGCGTCGTCATGATCGATCTCCATCGGCCGGGGCCGATTCGCCACGCGCTCCGGGCGTGGCGGGGTGTTCAGGGGCTGGGCTTCATTCGGCTGAGTTCGCTGCGCAGCTCGCGCAGCAGCAGCTGCCGGCGCTTGCTACCGTCGTGGCGGCCGGCGCTGCGGGCGCGGGCCAGGGCCACGAAGGGGTTGCGCGGCTTGCGGGTCTCGAGGATCGGCTTCATCGGAGGCTCCTTTCGTGGCGGGTCATGGGCGGTGGGCGGGGCACAAACAGCAAGGCCCGGGTGCTGGTGCAACCCGGGCCTTGGTGAGCAGAGCGTGTGCGGATGGCTGCGAGGGCGCTACCGCGTGTCACGCCGGTTCACCGGCACCCGGGATCGGGCGAACGACAGGTTCAGGTCCATGGTGTCGGTTGAAGGGTGGAGGGGCTGTGTCGGCGAGGGCCTGGCCGCGGACCGGGGTCGGCGGCTGGGCAAGTCGTCTTTCACAGGATTGAGCAAATGATAAAGACTCGGTTATCAGGCGGCAAGGGGCTCGAACGCGGAAAAACCCGCAATCCGGCCTTCAAACAAGGGGTTTGACGGGCGCACGGCCCGCGGCACGCGCCGGCCCGGTGGGCTCGGCCCGTGCGGCCTATTTCTTGCGCTTGAGCGGCGCCACGCCCTGCTGGCTGCGCAGCCACAGGGCCTGGGGGTCGTCGGCCGCGGGCTGGGGGCCCGGCGTGGCGCGCGGGGCCGGCGTGGCCGCGGGGGCGGCCGGCGCGGGCGTGAGCACCTCGCCCAGCAGGTCGAGCAGCCGGGTGCGGGCGCGCTGCGGGTGGCGGCGGTAGTAGGTGAGCACGAGGCCCACGATGAAGCGCTCGTCGTCGTCGGCCGGCACGGTGTCGTCGCGTGGCGCGGGCGCCGCGGCGGGGCCCGCGCTGCGGTAGTCGGCCGGCAGCGTGGCGCCCAGGGGCGGCGGCAGGGCCTCGCTGCCGGGGCCGTGCGGCACGTCCATCCAGCCGCGCGGCTTGTGGCACAGGTGCTCGAACTGGCGCGCCAGGCGCTCGCCGATCTGGCGGCTGCGGCTCTTGATCTGGCTCCAGTAGCTGGGCTGGATCTGCACGCGCTCGGCGAAGCGGCGCTCCAGGCCGCGCAGCGTGGCGGCGTCGGCGTGGCGCGCGGTGGCGCGCACGAACTCCTCGAACAGGGCCAGCGCGTTGTCCAGGCGCACCTGGGCGAGGTCGGGGGGGCTGGCTTGCATGAAGCGCGGATGATAAATCCGCCTTGCCCCGGGGCCCGGGTGGCCGGGGCCTGGTTCAGGCGCGGGCCAGGCGCACCCAGTGGTTGTCGGGCGCCAGCGGCGCCGGCCAGGCCAGCATGCGCGGCGGCTCGGCCGCGTGCCAGCGCGCGGCGCCGAAGCCGGCACCGATGGCGACGCCGGCGCCGTGGTCGGACGGCGCCAGCGCGCAGGGCTCGGTGAGCTCGGCCACGCGCGTGAGCGTGCCCGGCGACGCCGGGTGCCACCACAGGCAGCGGCCCGCCTTCTGCGCGCTGAGCACGAAGCCGCCGCCGGGTGCGGCGGCGATGTCGCCGGCGTAGCCGCCGCCTGGTGCGTCGGTGCTGGGCACGAGCAGCCGGTGGCCGTCGAGCACCGCCAGCAGCGGCGCCGCCGCGCGGGCCGTGGGCTCGGCGTGTTCGGCCTGCAGCGCCACGCCCAGGCGGGCGCCGTCGTGTGACCACGCCAGGTGGCGCAGGCTGAGCTCGCGGTCGGCCAGCGTCCAGCGCCCTTCGAGCCGGCCGCTGGCCGCATCGAGCAGCACGAGGCTGCTGTCGATGCGCTCGCCCTCGCGCTTGCGGCCCTGGGCGTCGCGCGCGATGCCGCCGTTGGCCACCACCACGCGGCCACCGTCGGCGTGCAGCAGCTGGTGCGGGTCGCTGCCGTGGGTCTCGAAGGCCGCCACCGGCGCCAGTGTGCGCAGGTCGCGCACGCTGAGCCAGCCGCGGCCGGTGCGCGGGTCGGTCTCGGTGCTCAGCAGCGTGGCGCCGTCGGTGCCGACGAGGGCGTGGCCGTTGAGCGTGCGCGCCCCGGGCTCGGCCGGCCACGCGTGGCGTGCCACCACGGCGCCGTCGGCCGCCAGCCGCCAAAGCCAGCGCCCGGGGCGGTTGCCCACCACGACGACACCGCCGTCGGCCAGCGGTTCCAGGCCGTGGGCGCGGCCGGGCAGGGGCACCTCGGCGAGCAGGGCCAGGCGGCCCTCGGCCCAGTCGATGTCCAGCAGCGCCGCGTGGTCGCGCCCGCCGCGGCGCCAGGCGGTGGCGTAGCGCTCCACGGCCGGCGGGGCCGCGCGCGCCGGCGCGGCAGCGGCCAGCGCCAGCAGCGCGGCCAGGGCATCGCGGCGCTCCATGCTCAGAACCTCGCCGTGGTGGTGAGCTGCACGGTGCGCGGCTTGCCCGGGATGTAGTGGCCGCGGTAGAGGATGTCGGCTGTGGTCTTGTCGAACAGGTTCGTGACGTTGAGCTTGAACACCAGCGGGCCGTGGTCGTATTCCGCCATGAGGTCGGCGGTCACGAAGCCCGGCGCGCGCACGCTGCTCTGCTGCGGCGTGTCGGAACTGCGCGCGTTGAGGCCGCCGCCCACGCGCCACTGCGGCGTGAGCTTGTAGGTCGTCCACAGCGTGGCCGAGTGCTTGGGCGTGAGGCCGGGGCGCGTGCCCACGGGCTCGCCCTGCAGGCTGCAGTTCGCGCAGGTGACGTCGCCGGCGGCGTTGATCTGGTCGGCGCCCTGGTCGATCTCGGCGTCGGGGATCCAGGCCCAGCTCACGAACACCTCCCAGGCCGGCGTGAGGCGCCCGGCCACGTCGACCTCGAAGCCCGCCGCGTGGCGCTGCCCCGAGAGCACGTAGTTCGTGGGGCTCACCGACTCCTCGTCGCGGTTGCGCTCGTTGTACTTGGTGGCATGGAACACGGCCAGGCGCAGCGTGGCGGTGCCGGCCTCGTTGTCGAGCTTGGCGCCGATCTCGACGTTGCGGCTCTTCTCGGGCGGCGTGTTGCTGCCCAGCGCGTCGTACTGGTAGGCGTCGCCCGAGGTGTTGAAGCTGGTGCCGAACGAGGCGTGGAACGAGCGCGTGGCCGAGGGCTGCCACAGCAGGCCGACGCGGCGGCTCCACAGCGAGTCGGCGCGCGCGCGGTCGGCCGTGAGCGCGCCAAAGCTGTCGGCCGCCGTGCTGTAGGTGCGGTAGCGGCCCTCGAAGCGGTCCCAGCGCAGGCCGCCGAGGAGCTTCCAGGTGGGGCTCAGCTGCAGCAGGTCCTGGGCGTACAGGCCCACGGCGTCGGACTCGAAGTCGCGGTTCTTGTGGACGATGCGCAGGGACTCGTCCACCGCGCCCAGGCCGCGGTTGTCGCGCACCGTCACGTCGGGCTTGAGCAGCGCGCCGCTGGCCGGGTTGGACACGGTGTAGCCGGTGAAGCGGTCTCGGGTGAGGTCCACGCCCGCCTGCACCGAGTGCTTCAGCCCGAAGGCACTGAACTTCCTGTCGAGGTCGCTCTGGACCGTGAGGCTGTCCAGGTCCTGGATCTTGGCGCTGGTGCCGGTGCCGCCCGAGCGGCGCAGCACGGTGGCGTCGCTGAAGTTGGCCTGCGTGGCGGCCACGCCGCCGGGCTGGGCCGTGGCCGGGGCGATGCGCACGGCGCTGGCGCGCTGGTCGCGCTCGTAGCGGCCCAGGCGCAGCGTGGTCCGCCACTCGCTGCGGTCGGCCATGCGGTGCACGTGGCCCAGCGTCAGCGTGTCGGCGCTGCCCAGGCTCTGGTCGCTGGTCAGGCCGTAGTAGGCGCGGCCGTCCACGCCCGGCAGCATCCGGCCCTGCAGCCAGGGCAGGCCGTAGGTGACGCCGTTGCGGTTGTCGAGGTGGTACAGGCCCACGAGGAACTCGTGGTTCGTGCCGATGCCCCAGCGGAAGCTGGGCGCGATGCCGTCCTTGTCGATCTCGTTGCCGTAGTTGTCGGCTACCGTGGCCATGGCGTTGACGCGGAAGGCGGCGTTTTCGCCCGTCTTCACGTTGAGGTCGGCCGTGCCGCGCACGTAGCCGCCGGTGCCCAGCGTCACCGACACCTCGCTGGGCTGGAACAGCCGCGGCAGCTTGCTCACCTGGTTGACGGCGCCGCCCGTGGAGCCGCGGCCGAACAGCAGGCTGGCGCTGCCGCGCAGCACCTCGAGGCGGTCCCAGTTGAAGCTGTCGCGCTCGTAGAAGGCGGGGTCGCGCAGGCCGTCGACGAAGATGTCGCCCGTGGCCTGCAGCGAGAAGCCGCGCAGGCGGATGTCCTCCTCGCCGCCCTCGGCCGCCAGGAAGCTGACGCCGGCGGTGTTCTTGAGCGCGTCCTTGAGCGTGTCGAGATTGCGGTCGTCGATGAGCTTCTCGGTCACCACGGTCACGCTCTGGGGCACGTCGCGCAGCTCCTGGCGGCCCTTGCCGATGCGGGTGTCGGTGGCCTGCACGCTGTCCTTGCCGGCGGGTGTGTCGACGGCGGCGCGCGCGCGCACCACGGGCAGGGTCGCGGGCTCCGGGGCGGCGGGCGGGGTCTGCGCGTGCAGGGCGCCGGCGGCTGCGGCGGCGATCAGCGTCAGGGCAGGGCGGAAACGTCGGGACATCGTGTTCTCGGAAGGCAGGTTGAAGGGCTGAACCTGGCCGGTTTGCTGGGCTCTGGGATCGGGGCGGGCCGGCCGTGCGCGGCCCGATGCGCGGGCGATCAGTCGCCGGCGTACTCGATGGGTGCGATGACCTCCACCTCGACGGCGACGCCGTCCTCGAGCTGGGGGGCGAAGCGCGCCTGCGCCATGGCGGCCAGGGCCTGCTCGTCCAGGCGCCGGAAGCCCGAGCTGCGGTGCAGCGCGATGCGGGCGGGCCGGCCCTGCGCGTCGATGCGCACGCGCAGCCAGACCACACCCTGCTCGCCGGCGCGCCGCGACAGCACGGGCATCTCGGCCGGCGGCATCACGAGGTAGCGCACCTGGTCGGCGCGCAGCACGCGCGGTGTGGGCGGGGGCGGCGCCGGCCGTGGCGGCGGGGGCGCGGCCACCGGC
>ERZ1066136.1122-NODE-1122-length-14896-cov-13.736608_pt1 | contig 14896 bp, 9 predicted proteins | sample MGYA00382783_ERZ1066136 | MGnify/ENA primary metagenome ERZ1066136 (study PRJEB33369, sample SAMEA5778366) | biofilm metagenome | biome: Industrial cooling water; feature: Water cooling tower basin; material: Biofilm | place: United Arab Emirates | collected... | reverse complement strand
GCCACCCCGCCCGCGGCGCCATGGCCGTGCTGGCGCCGCGCACCGGGCCGCCGCGCACAGGGCCGCCGCGCACAGGGAGGTCGAGAGCCGTGGGAGAGCCGTGGGCTGAAGGCGGGGCGCCGCCGCAGCCAAGGCAGGCCGCCCTGCCGTGCGCATGTCCACCGGAAGCGGTGCCAGAAGCTGTGGACCAAGCTGGGCGCCGCAGGCGGTCCCCGGACAGCGCTGGAAACCGGGACGGACCCGCGCAGCCCCGCTGCGGCTTGCGGCGCGGCCATCCACCGCGGCCTCGATCTCCGCGCAGCGCGAAGATCCAGGCCGCCTAGGCCGCCGCCCGGCGGCCCCGAAGGCATCGCACCGGTCGGTGTCGTGGCTCGGGCGCTGACCGAGTCGCGCTTTGTCGAGCGGTCAGCGGCGCTGGATCCAGCGGTCGACCTGTTCCCCGAGCAGCGGCAGCGGCAGGGCGCCGTGGCGCAGGACTTCGCGGTGGAAGTCCGCCAGGGAGAAACTGGCCCCCAGGCTGGCCTTGGCGGTGGCGCGCAGTTTCTTGAGCTCGGCGGCGCCGAGCTCATAGGCCAGGGCCTGTCCGGGCCAGGCGATGTAGCGGTCGACCTCGTTCTCGATGTTGGCCTGGCTCAGCAGGGTGTGGTCGCGCATGAATCCGATCGCCTGGGCGCGGCTCCAGCCGTCGTTGTGCAGCCCCGTGTCGACCACCAGGCGGGCGGCGCGCCAGGCCTGGTAAGAAAGCTTGCCGAGCCGCTGCAGGTCGTCGCTGTAAAGGCCCAGCTCGTCCGCCAGCTCTTCGGCGTACAGGGCCCAGCCCTCGACATAGGCGGTCGAGCCCAGATGGCGCCGGAAGGCCGGCAGGTCGCCGCGCTCGGCGGCGATGGCGATCTGGGTGTGGTGGCCCGGGACCGCCTCGTGGAAAGCCAAGGCCTCGGCCTCGTAGCGCGGGCGGGTGGTGGGCGCGAAGGTGTTGACGTAGTAGCGACCGGGCAGACCGCGCTCCAGGCTCGGGGGCTGGTAGTAGGCGGTGGTGCTGTCGGGAGCTTCGTGGGCCGGGATCTCGGTCACCAGGCAGCGCGCGGCGGGCAGATCGCGGAACACCGCGGGCACCGCCAACTCCGCGCGCCTGAGGGCGGATTGGGCGCTGGCCAGGATCTCGGCCCCGCTCTGGAAGTAGAGCGCGGGGTCCGATTCGACCTTGGAGCGCAGGGCGGCGAAATCGCCCGTGCCCCACAGGCGGCCGGCGAGCTGCACCATCTCGCGCTGGATGGCGTCCAGCCGGCCCAGGCCGTAGGCGTGAATTTCCTGGGGCGTCTTGGGCAGGCCGGTGTGGTGGCGGGCCAGCTCGGCGTAGAGCGCCGCTCCGCCCGGCAGCCAGACCAGGCCGGCCTTCTCGTCGCTGCGCGCCACGGGGCGGATCTCGCGCTCGAGCAGGCTGCGGTAGAAGGCCAGGGCCGGGTAGATCTCGAGCTCGATGCGGTCGTAGACGGCCCCCAGGAAGCGGCCGCGCTCATCGGGTTCGAGCGCATCGCCTGCGGCGGGGATCAGGATGCGCGTGCCCAGGGCGCGCAGCTCCCCGCGCAGGAAGCGTTGGTTGACGCGCCGCAGCAGGTCCTGCTTGCGGCCGTCGCCATATTCGCGCGAGGCGATCGCCGCCAGGGTCTCGGTCTCCCCGTTGCCGAGCGGCACCCAGCGGCCGCCGGCTGCGGCGGCCACCAGCAGCGGGCTGTCCCAGTAGGGCGTGGCCAGGATGCGGTCGATCTGCGCGATGGTCTTGTCGACCAAGACGGCCGGAGCCACCTGGCCGCGGGACAGGCCACGCCGGTGGGCGTCGCCCAGTCGGCGGATCACCAAGGCCATGTTCGACCAGCGTTCGAGGAGTTGCTCGCGCTCGTGGCTGGTGCGCGCCGGCTGGTCGACCGCCCGCGCCAGCAGCTCGGCCTGCGGGCCGCCCAGGGGATCGACGCTCCACTCATCCAGGCCGCGCTGCAGCTCGTCCAGCTCCTGCTGGATCAGCTCGCCGAACAGGCGCGCGCTCAGGCCGTCCTCGTCGTCGAGCTTGCCCTGGTCGAGGGCCTTGAAGCGCTCTTGCAACGTCCACAGCTCCGCGCGCCGGGCCTCCTTGGCCTCGGGGGTGCGGTTGGTGAGCTGGCCGTTGAAGCGTGCGTCCCCCAGGTAGGAGGCGAACTCCGGATGGGCGCGCAGGTAACCCTGCCAGCCCTCGTCGATCAGCTGGGAGAGGGTTTCGTTGCGCGTCGATCCGGCGGCGTCGGGCCACAGGCCCACCTCGGCCGGCGGCGGAGCTTCGAAGGCCCGGCAGGCCCACAGGGCCGAGACCAGGAGCAGGGCGAGCGGGATCGAGCGCTGGAGGCGGAAGGGGCGCATGGGAGACGGGGGCGTGGCGCGGAGCGGCGCGGCATGGTAGCGACGGGGAGCGAGCAGGCGCTGCGGGGCGGCACGGGCTTGTCCCGGGCGCCCCCGCCGCCGGGCCTGGGGGCCGAGCGGCCCCGGGACTGCGTTGAAGCGCGGGGCTCCAAGACCCCGCGCCGAGAGCCCGCACCGAGAGCCCGCACCGAGAGCCCGCACCGAGACCCCGGTCGGCCGATCGCCCCGGAGCCGGCCCGGCCCGCGCGGGTGCGCTGCCCCGCGCGAGCGCGCCGCGCCGCCGGGGGACCGCGGCGCCGAGTGCTGCAGCCCGCAGGGACCTGCGGCCGGCGGTCACGCCCCGCCGGGGCCGCGCGCAGCGGCGCAGCGGATCGCGCCGTGCGGCGCGCATCTCGGCCCGCATTTCGGCGCGCATATCGGCGCGCATCTCGGCGCGCATCTCGGCGCGCGCCGCACGGGCCCGGGGGGCCGCCGCGGCCGGCCCCGATCTCCCCACCAGCCGGGCCGCAGGCACAGCCGGCCCTGGGGGCCGGCTTGTTTTGCTTCCAAGCCGACCGCGCGGGAATCGAGCGGCGCGCGGCGGGCGTCGAGCTGGCCGCGGGGCCGGTCCCCGGCGCGCTCCCGGCCCGGGCGCCGGATCGGCCCGCTGCGCCCGGGCGGTGGGGTCCCAGGGCCGCCGCCCGGGCCCCGATCAACCCAGCCGGAAGCGGTAGGTGCGGTAGGTGACCTCGCGCCGGAAGCGCTCCCGGTCGAGCTTGGCGGGCAGTTTTTCGCAAACGTAGCGGCGCAGTTTGGCCAGCCGCTTGCCGAACAGGTTGCGGGCGACCCAGGACAGCGCCCGCTTCTCGCGCGTGAAGTACTCGCGGCCCAGGTCGAACAGGGGCAGGCCCAATCGCTCGTAGTACTGGCGCCCCAATTCGAGGGTCGGAAGCACCGATTCGGTGATGTCCTCCATCTCCTCGACCTGGAACCCGGCGGCCTGGGATCGCTCCAGGAAGGGCTGCAAGACGTGGCAGGCGCGGTAGTAGCGCTCGTTGCGGTGCCGGAAGTAGTCGCAGATCAGCAGCCTTCCCTGGGGCGCGAGGGCGCGCCGTGCCGCGTCGAAGAGTTGGTCGAGGGGCACGTATTGGCTGCTCTCGCTCATCAGCACCAGGTCATAGGGGCGCTCCGGCTGGAAATCCTGGAAACGCTGGCGGTGGAATCGCACCTGGCTGCCGAGGCGCGCCCGGACCAGCTTTTCCTGGTGCTCGCAGGGGCTCATGGGCTCGACCTCGAGTCCGGCGGCGAGCAGGCGCTGGCTCATGGAGCCCGTTCCACAGCCCACGTCCAAGACGCGCTTCACGCCGGCGGGAATCTTGCCGGCCAAGCGCTCCGCGTAGCGGTCTTGAGCGCTGCGGAATCCATCCAGCGTGCGCGGATCCGAATCGCTCCAGAGTCCGAAGTGCAGATGGTCGAGGCCAAAGACCTCCTTGTAGAGCCTCAGCGAGTAGTCGTACGAGAGCCCTTTGCCGCTGGCCATAAATCGGTCGCTTTTTGGGGAGGATCGTTGTTCGACCCGCGCGCTACGAACCGTGACTTTCGCCCGCAAGCGGGGCAAGCGATATCGGTGAAATCGGGCGCATTTATCCGAGGCCGCGGGGGAATTGGAGGCCTTGGATCAGGATTGGTCTGGCGCCTAGAACTTTGGACGGGAGGCCCTATCGGGGCCAAACCCTAGGGGAACTCCCGGGCTGGCGGCCGCGGGTGGGCGCCCGGCGAGCTGGGCACCGGGCTTGGATCGGCCCCAGGATCCGACCCGCTTCGACGGCCGCAGCCGGGGCCGAGATCCCTGGCGACAAAGGACGCGGGAACGGACGCTTCCGGAGCGGCGCCAGCCCGGGCCCCGGCGCGGGCCGACCTCGGCCTGCGGGAGCCGCTGCGGCCGGCGGATGCCGGCCCAAAGGCAACCGCCGGGTTGGAATGGCGGCTCGGGCGCAGCCCGAGGCGATTTTTTCTCAACCTGTCAGCCCGTCGGCGGCCGGGGGCGCTCGATCGGGGCCCAGGCTCCGCCGGAGAGGTCCAGCACCCGGGACAAGGCGCACAGGACCAGGGAGTGGCGCAGCTCCCCGCTGGCCACCGCGGCGCGCAGCTCGTCGGGGGCCAGTTCGAGCACCTGGATGTCCTCGCCCTCGTCGGGCTGCTGGGCGCCGATCCGCCGGGCCCCCTCCGCCAGGAACATGTGCAGCAGGTTGTCGTGGATGGCCGGGTTGGCCTGCACGGCCCCCAGGCCGATCCAGCGCTCGGCGGCGTAACCGCATTCCTCGAGCAGCTCGCGCCGGGCACCGGCTTCGGGGGCCTCGCCGCGGTCGACCATGCCCCCCGGGATCTCGAGGGTCAGGGAGCGCGAGCCGAAGCGGTACTGGCGCACCATCACGAAGCGGCCGGCGGGGGTGCGGGCCACCACGTTGCACCAATCCGGGGCCTCGAGCACCAGGCGCTCGAGCTCCCGTCCGCTGGGCGGATGGATCAGCCGGTCGAAGCGCGGCCGGAACAGCGGCAGCGGCGGCCCCGGACGGGATCCACGCCAAGGCCAGGGCGCCGGCGCTTGGTCTCGATCCTGCATGGGCACAGGATACGGGCCCCGAGCTGCCGCCCAAGCCGCGCGCCCGGTTAGCCTGTTCGCCCCCATGGTCCCGGCCGCCCCGCCCACCAGCCCGCCCGGACAGGTCCTGCGGGGCCATCTGGCGCTGTGGATGGTGCAGCTGTGCTTCGGGTTGTTCCCGGTGTTCGTGCGCTTCGCCTACCGCGGGGGCTTCGAGGCGCGCTCGATCCTGGCCTGGCGGCTGGTCACCGGCGCCCTGGCCTTCGGCCTCTTGGCCTTGAGCCTCGATCGCCGCGGCTTCGCCAGGGCGCGCGCCGATTGGCGCCCGCTGCTGCTGTGCTCCCTGACCGGGGTGGCCCTCAACCAGGGCCTGGCGCTCGAGGGCATGGTGCGCTCGACGGCGCTCAACGCCGCCCTGATCATGACCTTGATCCCGGTCTTCACGGTCGCGATCTCGGCCTGGATGGGGGTCGAGCGCCTGACCCCAAGGCGCCTCCTGGGCCTGCCGGTGGCCTTCGCCGGGGCCGCCTGGGCCGTTCTGGCGCGCTTCGAGGGCCAGGCGGCCTCCCTGGGCGAACACCGCCTCGGCAACCTGATGATGGCGACCAACTGCCTCTTGTACGCCTTCTATCTGGTGTACTCGCGCCGGCTGCTGGTCCGCCACCGGCCGGAGGTGCTGGTGGCCTGGATCTACCTGCTGGCCCTGCCCTTCGTGCCCCTGGCGCTGATCGGGCGCTCGCCGCTGCCGGAGCCCTCAGCCGGGGCCTCGCCCTGGATCGGCCTGGGCTTGATCCTGCTGTTCCCGACCCTGATGGCCTACGGCCTCAACACCTACGCCCTGCGGCGGGTGCCGGCCTCGGTGACCGCGATCTACATCTACCTGCAGCCCCTGGTGGCCGGCATCGGCGGCGCCGTGGCCCTGGGCGAGGAGCCTCCCGCGGACCTGCTGTTCGCGGGCCTGCTGTTGTTCACCGGCATCGCCCTGGCCACGGTGCGGAGCGGCCCCCGGATCGCCGCCCCGGCCGCGTCCGGCCTGGGCCTGGCCCGCCCCACGGCGCGCGCCGCGGGGGAGCCGGCCAACGGGGTGGCCAGGGCGCTTCGCGACGAACGGCCCTGACCGCCGCAGGGCCGCGGGCCCCGCGCCACGGCCGGCAGCGGGAGCGCCGCTCGGGGGCCGGCGCGGCGGAGCGCCCGCGCCGCGCCGGCTGTGCGGCTCTGGAAGCGAGGCGCGGCCTCAGCGATCCGCCGTGGCCGCCGGTTCCGCCGGCGGGCCGTCGCTCGGGACCCGGGCCGCGCCCAGTTGGGGGGCCAGGGGCTCGATCCAGCGCTTGGCCTCGCGGGTCAGCCATTCGCGCCGGAAGGCGCGCGTCTTCGGCGTGTCGGGGTAGGCCTCGTCGGCGCGGTAGGGGTAGCCGCTCATGCCGTGGAACGGCAGCGGCGTGACGTACAGCGCTTCGCTGGTGTTGGGGTCGCGGTCCTTGGCCCAGCCGTCGAAGAACACCAGGTAGTCGCGGACCTGTCCCGGGGGCAGCGGCGGCAGCGCTCGGGCGTCGAATTCCAGCGTCAGCGCGTCGCCGGCGCCCAGGATCACGAACAGGTCGTCGATCTCGGCCAGCAACGGCCGGGTCTCGCCCAGCTTGGTGTACTGGCCCGGGTGCATGTTCCAGCGCGGCTGTTCCTCGGTGTCGTGCCAGTCGAACCACTCGAGCAGCACCACCCCGCAGCTCGGGTCCTGGCCCGGCGCGGGCACCCGGCGGCTGAAGCCGCGCTCCCACAGCTTGGCCGAGGCCAGCGGGGCTTCGTGGCGCGCCGTGGGCGCGTCGTCCGCGCAGGTGGCCAGGATCAAGCGGTCCCAGTAGAGGCGCAGGGTCGAGCTCAGGCGCAGGCGCGGATCGGCCGGGTCGAGGGCGCCGTCCAGCTCGATCACCATGGTCTTGGTCTTGCCCGCCGGGAAGCCCACGGGCGGTCCCAGGGGACGCCAGCCGCCCTGGCCGTCGGGCACCTCGAGCACCGGCGGCACGAACTCCCAGTCCGGATGGCGCGCGATGGCCAGGTTGACCGAGGCGTCGCTCCAGTAGAACCAGCCGGTGGCCACCAAGCGCGGGCGCCGGGCGCCGGCGAGCGCCGCGGGATCGAAGCGCAGGGTCAGGGTGTAGGGATCCGCCAGGCCCATGTATTGGCCGCGGTGGGGGACGAACGGCTCGGCGAAGCGGCCGTCGATTTGGGCCAGCTCCGCGGCCCAATCGCGACCCGTGTCGTCCAGGGCCGTGAGCGCTTGGGCGTGCTCCGCGATCGTGTAGAGGTGCTCCTCGGGGAAGGGCGGGAAGGTGAAGCGTTCGTTGGGGAACACCTCGACGCCGGGCGCGTGGTCCACGGCGAACAGGCGCGCCTGGTCCAGGTAGGTCACCTCGCGCAACTCCTCGGTGAACTGCAGCGTCAGGCGGCCATCCTTGGGCGCCAGCTGGTCGCCGCGCACCAACACGTACTCGTCGTGGTCGGGGGGCACGAACACGCCCGGGGCGATCGGCAGTCCGAGGGGCGTGATGCCGATCACGTCGCTGATGAACTCGAAGCGCTCGCCGTTCCAGGCGTACAGGAACGGACAGGAGCCCACCAGGCCTTCGATCTGCTCGAAGGTGCGGCCGGCGCCGGCGGGCAGATCCAGCTGGCTCTGGATCACGCCGTTGGGCCAGGTCACGCGCAGCACGTCGATCTGCGGGCGGTCGCCGAGGCCGAGGGTCAGGGACTCGTCGCGCCAATAGATGCGGCGGTAGATCGGGCCGGCGCGCAGCTCTACCAGCGCCCCCAGCCCGTGGGCGGTGTCCTTGACGCCCTTGAGCGCCAGCGTGAAGCCGCCCCCGGCGGCCTGCAAGCCCAGCGGCAGGAGGCCTGCGGCGAAGGCCGCCGTGAGCTCGGGACCCGGTCCCAGCGCCAGGCCGGCGGGCGCGCCGAGCTCCGGCCGGGGCGGCAACAGCTCGAGCGCCGGGCGCTCCGCCGCGGTGCCCAGCTCGAACACGGCCTGGAGCGCGCCCCGTGGATCGAGCCAAGCGAGGTCCACCGCGCCGGATAGGTCTAGATCGGCGAGCAGCGCCGGAGCCGCGCCGGGGCGCTGCGCGCGCGCCGGGCCCTCGGGGGTGAACCTGGCGCCGAAGGCGTTGCCCAGCAGCTGACCGGAGGCCGGCAGGAACAGGTCGACGAAGAAGTCCGCGTCGAAATCCGCCGCCAGGGGCCGGGCGCTCCAGTCCTGTCCGGCGGGCAGGCGCGCGCTCACGTCCTCGAACCGGCCGGCGCGCAGGCTGTCGAACCACAGGGCCCCCGAGCTGCCACCCAAGAGCAGGTCCACGTCCTGATCGCTGTCCAGGTCCTCGGGCAGCAGCCAGCGGCAGTCGAAGCCGGGCGGGATCCCGAAGCTCTGGCTGTCGTCCGTGAAGGCGCCGGAGCCATCGACGCCGTCGTTGCGCAGGAAACGCGCCCCATACTCGCCGCACAGGGCCAGGTCCAGGTCGCCGTCGTGGTCGTAGTCCCAGGCGACCAGGTCGCGGGTCGCCCCGTCCAGCTGGAGGTCGACTTCGAGGCGCTGCTCGAAGGCGCCGCCCTCCCAATAGTCGGGCCGGGCGAACAGGCGCAGCCGGCCGTCGATCACCACCGCTAGCTCGGCGTCGGTGAACAGGACATGGTCCTTGAGGAAGGCGCGGCCGTCCGCCAGCTGGCCTTCGAGCACCTCGCGGACGCGCTTGTCCTCGCCCAGGTCCAGGGCCGCGAAGCGCTCGACCGCGCCGGGCACCAGCAGCTCCTGGCGTCCGTCGGCCAACCGGGCCACCAGTCCGCGCCCGTCGATCCAGAGCGTGTCCGGGGCGCTCGGCGTCAGGTCCAGCACCAGGCTGGCCGGATCGCGGCCGGGGGGCAGGCCGACCTTGTCCCGCAGGCGATCCCCGGTCAAAGGGTGCCAGCGTTCCTCCAACGCCACCCGGGCCGCTTGACGGGGCGGCCCCGCGCTGGACACCAGCGGCGCCGGCTGGGCCTTGGGCGCCGCCAGGGTCGGCGCGCTGCTGCCGGTCGGCCGGGGGATGTCGAGCCGGCCGAAGTTGCCCCGTTGGATATCCGTGGTGCTCGGATTGGTGATGCCCCGGGCGATCAAGGCGTCGCGCTCGGCGAACAGTTCGTTGGCCGCCTCGATCTGATCGAGGCGCATCAGTTCGGTGGCGTACTGGTACAGGATCGGCAGGTACCAGGAGCCCGCGAATTCGACCCCGCGCGCGCGCAGGGCCGCGTAGTGCCGCAGCGCCTCCTGGGTCAGGCGGTCGGCCTCCGCCTCGGAGGCCCCGTCGCCCAGGTCCGTGAGCGCGTCGGCCAGGCGCAGTTCGGTGGGGATGTCCTGCGGCGCGAGCGAGTGGGCGCGCCGCAGCGCCTCCAGGGCCCGCTCGGTCTCGCCGGATTCGAAGTACAGGCGGCCCAGATTGAAGTGCAGGGCCGGATTGTCCTCGAGCGCCTTGGCTGCCGCCTGGAGCTGGGCCAGGGCCGGGTCGCGGTCGTTGTTGGCCAGATGGATGATCGCGGCCCGCAGGCGGTCCTCCGGCAGGGGACGCTTGCCCGCCACCAGCGGTTCGATCGCCTCCAGGGCTGCCCCGAGGCGGTCCTGGGCGAACATCGAAGCCGCGCGCTCGCGGGCCACCTGGGCGGCGACCGCGGCGGCCGAGTCGTGATCGGGGCCGCCTTGGCTGCAGGCGGCGGCGAAGAGCAGGATCCAGGGAGCGAGCGCCTGGGTGGGGCGCAGACGGGCAGCTTGCATGGGTCCATTAGGCGCGGCGGCCGGCCGCCGTGGAAGCCCCCCGGGCTTCGTTTCCCGGCGGACAAAGTCCAGAATCCGCGGTCTCTCCTCCGGCCCCCCGCGACCATGACCCACAGCGCTCCGACCGCCGCCCCCGCCGCCTTGCCCCCGCGCTTCGAGCCCGGCAAACGGGCCCTGGTCGTGGGCGCCTCCACCGGCATCGGCGCCGCCCTGGTCGAGCAGCTGGTGCGCGAGGGCTACGCGGTCGCCGCCCTGGCCCGCCGGGCCGACAAACTGGCCGAGCTCGAGCTGCGCTGCGAAGCCTTCGAGGACGAGCGCGGCGGGCGGCTGATCGTGCGCGCCCACGACGTCGAAGCCCGCGCCGAGATCCCGGCCCTGTTCGAGGAGCTGGTGCAGCGGCTCGGCGGCCTGGATCTGTTCGTTTATGCGGCGGGGATCATGCCCCCCATGGGGCGGCACGAATACTCGACCGAGAAGGACGTGCAGATCCTGGAGGTCAACACCCTGGGGCTGATCGCCTGGGCCAACCCGGTCGCGCGCCTGCTGCGCTCCCAACGCCACGGCACGATCATCGGCATCTCCTCGATCGCCGGCGACCGCGGGCGCAAGGGACACCCGGCCTACTGCACCTCCAAGGCCGCCATGGACACCTACCTGGAGGCCCTGCGCAACCGCCTGGCGGAGGATCGCGTGCACGTCTGCACGATCAAGCCCGGCTACGTCGACACCGCCATGACCCAGGGCATGGACAAGCTCTTCTGGCTGGCCAGCCCCGCGGAGGCGGCCGAGAAGATCCTGGCCGCGGCCCGCGCGCGGGCCAACGTGCGCTACGTCAAGCGGCGCTGGTGGCTGGTAGGCACGGTGATCAAGAGCATCCCCTCGTTCCTCTTCCGCCACCTGAACGTGTGACCGGCTGGGGCCAAATCGTCTCGGGCTGCGCCCCAGAAGCGCTACCCAGAAGCGCTACCCAGAAGCGCTATCCAACTGCCGGATGCCCTTGGGCCGGCGTGCGCCGGCCACGCAGCCTGGGATCGGCGCTGCGCACCGTCTTCATCCCAGCGATGAGCGCCTGAGCCGGCAGCGGGCTGGCCGCTGCCGCCGGCAGAGGCGCACGCTGCCCGGCCGCGGTCCGGGCGGCGTCTTTTCGCCCGGCGGCCCCGGCGGGGCCGCCGCCGTCTTGGGCCCGCGGCGAACAGCCCGCGGGCGCCAAGGGCGCCAGGCCGGTTCCCGGGCCGGTCCCCGGGCCGGTGGCCCTCAGGCCCGCGCGGCGTCCGCCTGGGGCTGGCCCAGCCGGTCGTCCCGCGGGCGGATCCAATCCGGCGCCGCGCCGAGCAGCCCCAGTTCGCCCAGGATTTCGCGGGCCGCCTCCGGCGTGATCCCGGGCAGGCTGGCGATCGCGCCGATGCCGCCCGCGTGGGCGCTGTCGAAGGCGATCGCCAGCAGCCCGAAGCGGCGCGACCAGGGCCCTTCGATCAGGCGCGCGGACTGGATCCGCTGGCGCGGCAGGTAGATCGTTTCGCTGCGCCACACGCCCCGCCGCAGCCACAGGCCCTGCGGGCCGAAAGCGAAACCGTGGCGCCGCTTCAGGGCGCGCAGGTAGGCGCCGAAGAACGGCAGCAGGAACAGCAGCAGGCCCAGGCCGAACGGCCCGTAGGCCCAGCTCGAGAGCGCCGTCAGCAGCGCCGCGAGCAGCGCCGATTCCAGCGCTTCGCGGCGCAGCAATCCGGGAGCTGCGGCGCGCCAGGCGCTCTCCGGGGGGGCCGGCGGCAGGCCCAGCCAGGCTTCGAGGCGCGCCCGATCCGCCGCCCGCAGGGTCGGCACCAGGGCGCCGCCGAAGGCCGCCTCGGCCTCCTCCCGCCCGCCCTCGCCGCCGGCCGCGTCGACCCACAGGGACAGCCGCGCCAGACGCCGGTCGAGGGGCCCCGCGCGCCAGGCCGCGCGCTGGATACGGCGCGGATCTAGCCGGGTCTGGCGCCGCGTCAGCAGGCCGCTCTGGAACTCGACCCGCCCTCCCAGGGGCCGCAGCGAGTAGCCCCCGTGGCGCAGGCAGACATCCAGCAGCGCCAGCAGCTTGACCAGGCCGAGCAGCGCCAGCAGCAGCCACAGGTGGCGCAGGCCCAGGTCGAAGTGCGTGCCCTCCACGGCGATCTCGAAGCGCTCCAGGGGCAAGCGTTCGAGCAGGTCGAATTCGTTGGCCACGGCCCACAGGCCGAACGCCAGGGCCCAGCCCCGCCCTCCGAACAGCCCCAGATAGAGCAGCTCGCGCAGGCTCAGCGTGCGCTGCTCGGGCAACCCCTCGGGGGCTTGGACGCCTCCGCTGGACAGCCCCAGGTGCTGGGCGATGCGCTCGCTTTCGGCGCTGGACACGTAGCGCAGCACCGCTTCGGGCGGACCGCCGCTGTCGGTTTCGATGCGCAGTTCCCAGAGCCCGAGCAGGCGCGCGAGGGCGGGTTGCTCGCGGCTGATGTGCAGCACGCGCGCGGATTGGATGTGGCGTTCCTTGCGTTCGAGCAGCCCCTCCCGCAGCCACAGCCCCCCCGGTTCCAAGGCGTAGTGCCGGGACCAATGGTCCAAGGCCGCATGCAGCAGGGTCGGCAGCAGCAGCCACATCCAGACCAGCCGCTCCCGGTCCCCGATCGAAAACACCAGCAGGGCCAGCAGCGGCAGCAGCCAGGGGCGCAGGGCCGCGATCCAGCGCAGCGCCAGGGAGGCCCCGTGCGCGCGCCGCGCTCCGGGAGGCCTCATCGCGCTTCGCGCTCCAGGCCGGAGAGCAGTTCGGCGCGCAGGCGCTCGGCGACCTCGAGGGACAGGCCCGGCAGCCGGATCTCCGCCGCCTCGCTGCCCGCGGTGTGCAGCACCAGGTCGGCCAGACCGAAGCGCTGATCGATCGGCCCGCTGACCAGGTCGACGAACTGGACCCGTTGCCGCGGAACGAAGGTCCAGCGGCGCCACAGGCGACCGCTCTCGATCGCCAGACCCTGCGGATCGAGTCGGTAGGACAGGCGCGCATGCAGCTTGGGCGGGCGCGCCCAAAACCAGGCCCCCAGAGCGGCCAGGGCCAGGGCCACGGCGGGGGCCGCGGCGGGGGCCCACTCCTGGCGATCGATCCACAGGCTGTAGGCCAGCCCGGCGCCGGAGGCCGACGCCAGGCACAGCCAGGCGACCAGGCCCGCCCAGCGCTCCGACTCGATCCACGACAGCTCCGGCTTGCCGCACAGCACGGCGACGTCGGCGCGGGGCGCCGGCTGCCCAAGCGTGGGCTCCGCGGCCGGGCCCGGGGGCGGGCCGGCGGCGGCCCCGGACCCATCCGAGCACTTTTCGGCATCGGCCGTGGGCGAGCTTCCGGCCTCGGGGGCCAGATTTCGGTGCGCTTCGGGCGGCTGCATCTCGAGGGGAGACTACGGCATTCGCCAGGGTTCCTTTCGCCTTCCGCCCGGGGGCCCGGGGGCGGGCATACTGTTCCCGTGTCGATCCCGCTCCAAAGTCGTCCGAGCCCCCCGGCGGGCTCCGCCCTGGCCGCCGAGCCGGCGGCCCGCCCCCTGCGCAGCCTGGAAACGAGCCTCGAATACCTGCCCGGGTGGGGCGGTGCGGTGGGGGCGCAGAGCCCGGTCTGGCGGCCGGCGGACCTGGCCGGCCTGCGGCAGGCGCTGGCCGAGGCGCGCGCCCGCGGGCTCTCGATCGGTCTGCGCGGGGGCGGCAACAGCTACGGCGACGCGGCCGTCAACCAGGGCGGGGGGGTGATCGAGCTGACGCGCATGAACCGCATCCTGGGCTTCGACCGGGAGACCGGGGTGGCAGAACTCGAGCCCGGGGTCACGATCGAGCAGCTCTGGAAGACGATCCTGCCGCTGGGCTTCTGGCCCAAGGTGGTGTCCGGAACGATGTTCCCGACCGTGGCCGGCGCCGCGGCGATGAACATCCACGGCAAGAACAACTACAAGGTCGGCACGATCGGCGATGCGCTGCTGGAATTCGATCTGGCCCTGGTAAACGGCGAGGTCTTGACCTGCTCGCGCGAGCAGAACGCCGACCTGTTCCATGCCGCCATCGGCGGTTTCGGGATGCTCGGGGTGATGACGCGCCTGGTGCTCAAGACCCAGCGCGTGCATTCGGGGGATCTCGAGGTGCGGGCGATCAGCTGTCCGGACCTGGGCGCCATGATGGCCGCCTTCGAAGAGCGCAAGTCGGTCGCCGACTACCTGGTCGGTTGGGTGGACTGTTTCGGTTCAGGCCGCGGGCTGGGCCGCGGACTGATCCACGAAGCGCGCTACCTGGCGCCGGGGGAGGATCCGGCGCCCGAGCGCAGCCTGACCCTGGCTCACCAGGAGCTGCCGAGCCGCATCCTCGGCCTGTTCCCGAAGTCGCAGGTTTGGCGCTGCATGGCGCCGATCTGCAACGACCTGGGCCTGCCGCTGCTGAACGCCACCAAGCACTTCATGGGCCGGCGCGAAGCCGCTCAGCCGCCCTACCGGCAAAGCCACGCGGGCTTCGCCTTCCTGCTGGACTACGTGCCCAACTGGAAGCGCGCCTACGGGCCCGGCGGGCTGATCCAATACCAGGCTTTCCTGCCGGTCGAGACCGCGCTGGAGACCTACCGCGAGCTGCTGACGCTCAACCAGCGCCGCGGACTGGTGCCCTACCTGGGTGTGTTCAAGCGTCACCGGCCCGATCCGTTCTGGCTGACCCACGCGGTGGACGGCTGGAGCTTCGCCATGGATTTCCGCGTCACGCGTTCGAATCGCGAGGCCCTTTGGCGCCACACCGCCGAGCTGACCGAGCGCGTGCTCGCGGCCGGCGGACGCTTCTATTTCGCCAAGGACCTGGTGCTCGGCAAAGCCGCGGTGCAGCGCATGTTCCCCGCGGATCGGCGCGAGGCCTTCCTCGAGCTCAAGCGCCGGCTCGACCCCGAGCTGCGTCTGCAGACCAACCTCTGGCGGCGCCTGTTCGAGGCCTGAGCGCCGCTGCGGCGGGCGCGGGCCGGCGACGGCGCGCAGGGGGGGACGAGGGGCCGAGGGGGCTCGCCCGAACCGATCGAGCGTCCGCCGCCGGCCGGCCTGCATGGGACCCGTGGCTGAACGTGCCCGGCCGCGGGCCCGCTGGCGTCGGCGCAGGCCGCGGTCCGCGCGGCGCCGCGATCC
>ERZ1066136.1121-NODE-1121-length-14904-cov-7.441511_pt1 | contig 14904 bp, 17 predicted proteins | sample MGYA00382783_ERZ1066136 | MGnify/ENA primary metagenome ERZ1066136 (study PRJEB33369, sample SAMEA5778366) | biofilm metagenome | biome: Industrial cooling water; feature: Water cooling tower basin; material: Biofilm | place: United Arab Emirates | collected... | reverse complement strand
CCTCGTCGAAGATCAGCAGGATGCCGTGCTTCGTGCAGATCTCGCGCAGCTTCTGCAGGTAGCCCTTCGGCGGCACCAGCACGCCGGTGGACCCGGCCACCGGCTCGACGATCACGGCGGCGATGTTCGAGGCGTCGTGCAGGGCCACGAGCTGCTCGAGCTGCTCGGCGAGGTGCGCACCCCATTCGGGCTGCCCGCGCGAATAGGCGTTGGCGCTCAGGTTGTGGGTGTGGGGCAGGTGATCCACGCTCGGAAGGAGCGCGCCGCTGAAGACCTTGCGGTTGGCGACCATGCCGCCCACCGAGATGCCGCCAAAGCCCACGCCGTGGTAGCCGCGCTCGCGACCGATGAACCGGGTGCGGGTGCCTTCGCCGCGGGCGCGGTGGTAGGCCAGCGCCATCTTGAGCGCGGTGTCGACCGCCTCGGACCCCGAGTTGACGAAGAACGCGTGCCCCATGCCCTGCGGCGCGATGCGCACTAGGCGTTCCGCCGCGACGAAGGCGGCGGGGTGGTGCATCTGGAAGCCGGTGACGTAGTCCACGTTTTCGGCCTGCTTCTTGATGGCCTCGACGATGGGCGCGCGGCAGTGGCCCGCGTTGACCGCCCACAGCCCGGCGATGCCGTCGAGGATCTTCCGCCCGTCGATGGACGTGTAATGCATGTCCTTGGCGGACACCAGCAGCCGCGGCTGCTGCTTGAACTGGCGGTTCGCCGTGAAGGGAAGCCACAGCGGGTCCATGTTGAGGTCCTGCAGGGTTTCCGGGATCAGATCGCGAATGTTCATGGCCTGGGCTCCAGTCACGGCGGCGGTGTCCGCGGGACTGCGGGCACCTGGATTCAAAGAGTTGGAAGTATAGACCCGCGGCGTTCCCCTGGACGGTCCTGACGGTGTCCGATTGAGCCGGCAGGGCCTTTCCCGTAGAGTTCAGGGCCCTTCCGTCCTGTCGTCGCCCGCCCCGGAAGCCGTGTCTCCGGCCGGTGACGCCCGGCCCCAGCCGCACCCGCGGCGCCCGGAGAATGTGCATGGCCGAAATCATCCTGCATCAGTACCCCCAGTCGCCGTTTGCCGAGAAGGTCCGCCTGATGCTCGGCTTCAAGGGCTTGCCCTGGCGGGCGGTGGACATCCCCCGGTGGATGCCCAAGCCCGACCTCCTGCCCCTGACCGGTGGCTACCGCAAGACCCCCGTGATGCAGATCGGTGCCGACATCTACTGCGACTCCGCCTGCATCGCCAAGGAACTCGACCGGCGCTTTCCGTCCATCCCGCTGTTTCCCGAGGGCACGGCCGGGCTCGCCCGCACCCTCGGCGCGTGGATCGACAGCGTGCTGTTCTTCGACGTGGTGGGCGTGGTGTTCGGGACGCACGGTGACGCCGCGCCGAAGGAACTGAAGGAGGACCGCCTGAAGTTCTCCGGCGGCATGATCGACATCGCCCGCTACAAGGACGACCAGGCCCACCTGCGTGCCCAGACGCGCGCCCATCTGTTCTGGCTGGAGCACACCCTCGACGACGGCAGGCTCTACCTGCTGGGGCCGAAGCCCACCTATGCGGACTTCTGCGCCTACGGGCCGGTGTGGATGCTGGTGAACCGCGTGCCCGAACTGGGCTTCCTCGCCGACACCCCGCGCCTGCGCGGCTGGGTGGAACGCATGGCCGCGGTGGGCCATGGCATGTTCCGGTCAATGGATGCGAAGGAGGCGCTGTCGGTCGCGCACGCGGCGCAGCCCGGCGAACCGATGATGGAGCATCCCGAGTCGCCGGTCGGTCTGGAGCGCGGCACCCGCGTCGCGGTGTCCGCCGACGACTACGGCAAGGACCCGGTCCAGGGCTACCTCGTCGGCCTCAGCTCCCAGCGCATCATCATCCGTCGCGGCGATCCGGCCGTCGGCGAGGTCAACGTGCATTTCCCGCGCCCCGGTTTCCGCATCGTGCCCGCCTGAGGCGCCGGGCGATCACCCGCAGGACGACTCCATGGATCTCGACTACACCCCCGAAGAACTTGCCTTCCGCGACGAAGTCCGCGCTTTCGTGCAGGCCAATCTGCCGCACGAACTGTCGCGCAAGGTCATCGAGCACAAGCGCCTTACCAAGGACGACTACCTCGTCTGGCAGAAGGCGCTGTACCGCCAGGGCTGGGCTGCGCCCCACTGGCCGAAGGAAGCCGGCGGCTGCGGCTGGAACGCCGTGCAGTGCCACATCCTGGAGGAGGAATCCGCCCAGGCCGGCGCGCCGCGCGTCGTCGCCTTCGGCCTGTACATGGTGGGGCCCGTCATCCACACCTTCGGCTCGCCGTGGCAGAAGCAGCACTACCTGCCGCGCATCCTGTCCTCCGAGGACTGGTGGTGCCAGGGCTACTCCGAACCGGGCTCCGGGTCCGACCTCGCGTCGCTCAAGACCCGCGCGGTGCGCGACGGCGACCATTACATCGTCAACGGCCAGAAGACCTGGACCACGCTCGCGCAGTACGCGGACATGATGTTCTGCCTCGTGCGCACGTCCACCGAGGGCAAGAAGCAGGAGGGCATCTCGTTCCTGCTGATCGACATGCGTTCGCCCGGCGTGGAGGTGCGGCCGATCATCACGCTCGACGGCGAGCACGAGGTGAACGAGGTGTGGCTCACCGACGTGAAGGTGCCGGTGGAGAACCTCGTGGGCGAGGAGGGCCGCGGCTGGACCTACGCCAAGTTCCTGCTCTCGAACGAGCGCACGGGTATCGCCGGTGTGTCGCGCTCCAAGCGTGAACTCGCCTACCTCAAGGCCATTGCCGCGAAGGAGATGCTGGGTGGCCGCCCGCTCATCGAGAACCCGCGCTTCCGCGACAAGATCACCCGCGTCGAGATCGACCTCATGGCGCTGGAGATCACCGTGCTGCGCGTGCTCGCGGCGGATCGCCAGGGCAAGCCGCTCGGACCCGAGGCCTCGATCCTCAAGATCAAGGGCACCGAGATCCAGCAGGCGCTCACGGAACTGATGATGGAAGCCGTGGGCCCCTACGCCCTGCCGCACCTGCCGGCGCAGTGGAGCGACCACTGGCTGGGCGAGCGGGTCGGACCCGAGTACGCCGCGCCGCTCGCGGCGCAGTACTTCAACTACCGCAAGGTCAGCATCTACGGCGGATCCAACGAGATCCAGCGCAACATCATCGCCCAGCAGGTGCTGGGTCTGTAACGGCGGCGGAGCACCCCATGGACTTCGAATTCACGGAAGAGCAGACGCTCCTGCAGGAAGCCGTCGGCAAGTTCCTCGAGAAGAACTACACCTTCGAGCAGCGGCGCGAGATCGTCGGCTCGCGCGTGGGCTACAGCCCCACCGTCTGGGAAGGCATGGCTGGCCTCGGCCTGCTGGGCGTGCCGGTCCCGCAGGACGACGGCGGTTTCGGCGGCGGTGGCGTCGAGACCATGATCGTCATGGAGGCGCTCGGCCGGCATCTGAGCGTGGAGCCCTACCTGGCTACCGTGGTCATGGCCGCGAGCTGCATCGCGACCGTCGGCACGCCGGACCAGAAGAGCTATCTCCTGCCGCGCATCATCGACGGTTCGCTGCGCCTCGCGTGCGCCTTCGGCGAGCCCGGCGCGCGGTACGACCTGAACCACGTGGAGACCACGGCCCGCCAGGACGGCGGCTTCTGGGTCATCGACGGGGCGAAGTCGGTCGTCACGCACGGGGCCGTCGCGGATCTCCTCATCGTGTCCGCGCGCACGTCCGGTGCGCCGGGCGATCGCGACGGTATCAGCCTGTTCTTCGTGAATCCCGGCGAGGACGGCGTCGGCGGGCGCGAGTACCCCACCTACGACGGCATGCGGGCCGCCGAGGTCACCTTCGAGAACGTGCAGATCAGCTCCGACTCCATCATCGGCATGGCCGACAAGGGCCTGCCCGTGCTGGAACTCACGGTGGACCGCGCCATCGCCGCACTGTGCGCCGAGGCTGTGGGCATCATGACCGCCCTCAACGCCGCGACGCTCGACTATCTCAAGACCCGCCAGCAGTTCGGCGTGCCCATCGGGCGCTTCCAGGCGCTGCAGCACCGCATGGTGGACATGCTCATGCACACGGAGCAGGCGCGCTCCATGGCCCTGCTCGCGGCCGTGAAGGTGGACGACGACAACGTCACCGAGCGTCGCCGGGCGGTGTCGGCCGCCAAGGAACTCGTTGGCCGCGCGGGCCGCTTCGTCGGGCAGCAGGCCATCCAGCTGCACGGCGGCATGGGCATGACCGACGAGCTGATCGTCGGGCATTACGTCAAGCGTCTCGCCGCCATCGACACCACGTTCGGTGACGCCGACCATCACCTCGACCGTTTCGTCGCGGCCGAAACGACCCCGGCGGAGCCCATCCTGGCCAAGCCGCGGTCCAAGTGGAAACAGATCTGATTCGGGGAGAGCGCTCGTGTTCGACAGGGTAGGCGTCATCGGCGCCGGATTGATGGGGTCCGAGATCGCGCTGGTGGCCGCGCTGGCGGGCAAGCAGGTGCTGCTGACCGACACGTCCGAGGAGGCGCTCGCCCGCGCCCTCGGAAATCTCGACGCTGTGCTGGACAAGGGCATCCGCCGCGGCTTTTACCAGGAGGCCGACAAGGCGGCGGCGCTCGGGCGCATCACTACATCGACGACGCTGGACCACCACACCGATCGCGATCTCGTCATCGAGGCCGTGTTCGAATCCGAGACGGTCAAGGCCGAGGTGTTCCGCACGCTCGACCGCGTGTGCCGGCCCGACGTGTGCATCGCCAGCAACACGTCCACCATCTCCATCACGACGCTCGCGTCCTACGTGTCGCCCGAGCGCCGGTCTCGCTTCATCGGGACGCACTACTTCTCGCCGGTGTCGCGCATGAAGCTCGTGGAGGTGATCCCCGGCATCGACACCGGCGACGGCACCGTGGGCCTGCTCATGGACTACTGCCGCGACATCGGCAAGGTGCCCATCCGCGTGAAGGACGTGGTGGGCTTCGCGGTGAACCGCGTGCTGCACGTCTTCATGATCGAGGCGATGCGTCTCGTGGAGGAGGGCGTGTGTACCCCGGAGGAAGTGGACGTCGCCTGCAAGCTGGGGCTCGGCCACCCCGTCGGGCCCTTCGAGCTGCTCGATGCCGTCACCAACGGCCTGTCGCTGCAGGCGCAGGAGATTTTGTTCGACGCCTACGGCGAGCGCTTCCGTCCCCGGCCCATTCTCAAGCAGATGGTGAAGGCGGGCTACAACGGCAAGAAGGCCGGCCGCGGCTGGTACAAGTATCCCCCGAAGGACCGCTGAGACCCTTCGCGTCCCGTTTCCGGAGCACCGCATGCCCAGCATCTATTTCGAGGACTTCCGCGTCGGCGAGACGATCGAGATGGGGCGCCGTCTCGTCGACCGCGACGAGGTGATCCGCTTCGCGAAGGAGTTCGACCCGCAGCCCTTCCACGTGGACGAGGCCGCGGCGAAGGACAGCTTCTTCGGCGGTCTCATCGCGAGCGGCTGGCACACGGTGAGCATGGTGATGCGCATGATGTGCGACAGCTATCTGCTGGATTCCGCGAGCCTGGGATCGCCCGGCGTCGACAACGTGAAGTGGCTGCATCCCGTGCGCCCGGGCGACACCATCCGCGCGACGCGCACCGTGATGGAGGCCCGCACGTCGAAGAGCAAGCCCGACGTCGGCATCGTGAAGAGCCGCTGGGAGGTCTACAACCAGGACGAGGTGCTCGTGATGACGATGGAAGGCTACGGCATGTTCCGTGTCCGCAACCCCGGGGCGGAGGGGTGAGCGTGCCGAACCGTTCCGGACCGAAGGTCCACGTGCTGTACCGCAAGGAAGACCTCGACGAGCTGCGCGTGGAAGGCAAGGTGGTGGTCGTGCTCGACATCCTCTTCGCCACCTCGACGGTCGTGGCGGCGCTCGCGCACGGCGCGACGTCGGTGATCCCGACCATGGACGAGTGGGGCGCGCGAGCCTGCGCAGCCGAGCTGCCCGAGGGCTCGTTCGTGGCGTCCGGCGAACTGCACGCCGAGACGCTGCCCGGCTTCGTCGCGCCGACACCGCTCGCTCTCGTGGGGCATGGCATCCGCGAGAAGACCGTCGTCTACTCCACGACCAACGGCACGGTGGCCGTGCAGAAGTCGCTCGGCGCCGCGCATCTCTATGCGGGTGCGCTGCTCAACGGCGAGGCGCTGGTCGAGCGCATCTTTCGGGATCACCCCGGAGACACCGTCATCCTCGTCTGCTCCGGCTCGGCGGGCGCGGTCAACCTCGAAGACATGATCGGTGCCGGCTTCTATGCCGAGCTGCTTGCGCAGCGCCTGGGCGGCGACGGCGGCCTGTCCGACGCTGCGCTCGCCGTGCGCGACCTGTACAACGCCTCCAATCCGTTCGACGCGCTGATGCGGTCGCGGGTGGGACGGATGATGCAGGACCGCCAGCTGGTCCACGAAGTGGAGTTCGCGTCGCGCCGTTCCGTGCTCGACGTGGTGCCCAAGCTCGCCGGCGACCGTCTGGTCCTCGCGTAGGTCCGTGGTCCGGGGGGCGGTCGTGCTGCTGACGGTCGCGCTGTGTGCGTGCAGCACAGTCACGCACCACGGTGACGACAAGATCGCGTTCGACCTGTCGGGCATCGGCCCGGACGGGCTGGAAGGCCCGTCCGACGGGCGCCGTTCCGTGGACTACGAGTACTGCGTTCCGGAGCAGGCCATCTACGTCCGGCAGGTGCAGACCATCGATCCGACGGCGGCCTACCATCCCGACGTGCGCGGCCGTGCGAACTGCAAGCGCGGGGAAGTTCTCATGACCGGCAACACGCACCACGACCGCTGGCGCGAACCCCTGGAGCGTCTTGCCGCCCTGCGCTACGTGAAACGCATCATCCGCACCTTCTGGGAGTGAGTCCCCGATGACGATTTCCACCCGCATGCTTCTTCTCGTCGTCGCCATCCTCGTCGCCGCCTGCGCAGCCCTGCCCGGCAAGGTGCCGCCCGACGACCGGTCGGTGCTGTCCGGTACCATCACCTACCGGCCGCGCATCGCGCTCACGCCGGAGGCCGTGGTGCGGGTGTGGCTGCAGGACATGTCCGATCCGCGCTCGCCCGTGCCCGTCATCGTCGACATGCAGACGATCCGCAAGCCGGGGCAGGTGCCGATCGCCTACGCGCTCCGTTATGATCCGGCGAAGATCGTCGCGCAGCGCCGGTACACCCTCCTGGTGAAGATCTACGAGGGCGACCGAACCCGCTTCGTGAACGCGAAACCGGTCGACGTGCTCACTCGCGGCTGCAAGGCGAACTGCGAGATCGTCGTCGACTTCATGAACTGACAGGGCGCGCGGGGCGCCCGGGGAGGCCGGATGCTCGTCGACCAGCTGCTGCGGAAGGACCTCTTCAAGGGGCGGACCGTTTTCGTGACCGGCGGCGGCTCCGGCATCAACCTGGGCGTGGCGCGCAACTTCGCGGCGCTCGGGGCCTCGGTCGGACTGTGCGGCCGGACGAAGGACAAGCTCGATCGCGCCGTGGTCGAACTGCAGGCGCTGGGCGTGGAGGCCTTCGCCCAGGTGGCGGACGTGCGCGACTACGCTGCGCTGGAGTCCGCGCTCGCCGCCACCGAGCATGCGCTCGGGCCCGTCGATGTCCTGGTGTGCGGTGCGGCCGGCAATTTCCCGATCCCTGCCGAGCAGCTCTCGGCCAACGGCTTCAAGGCCGTGGTGGACATCGACCTGCTCGGCTCCTTCAATGCCACGCGCGCGGCCTTCGACCAGCTGAAGCGCACGCGCGGGCAGGTCATCTTCATCTCCGCCGGCATGGCGTACATTCCGCATCCGTATCAGGTGCATGTGGGTGCGGCCAAGGCGGGCATCGACATGATGATGCGCAACCTGGCCCTCGAGTGGGGCCGCTTCGGCATCCGCGCCAACAGCATCGTGCCCGGCCCCATCGCCGGCACCGAGGGCATGCGCCGGTTGGGCGGCACCGACGATCCGGACGACCAGTCGCTCGCCGTGCCTCTGGGCCGCTACGGCACCGTGGACGAGATCGGGCAGGCCGCGGTGTTTCTCGCGTCGCCGCTCGCCTCTTACGTCACGGGCTGCGTGCTCGTGGTGGACGGCGGGTCCAACCTGCTGGGGAGCGAACCGTTCCGCGTGGCCATCGATCGCGCCCGCGGGGCCGGTCAGCCCTGAAAACGACAACGATCCATCACCGGAGGAGGAAGGCACCATGCGGCACGGAACAGGCAGGCACAGACATCGCGCGACCCTCATCGCACTGGCCCTGCTGGGCGCGGGCGCAGGCGCGGCCCCGGCCCTGGCCGCGGAATCCTTCCGCGATTGCGACCAGTGCCCGGAGATGGTGGTCGTGCCCGCCGGCGAGTTCACGATGGGCGCCCGGGCCGACGACGATTCGCGCGAGGACGACGAGCGGCCGGCCCGCACCGTGAGTTTCGCGAAGCCCTTCGCGATCGGGCGTTTCGAAATCACCTTCGATGAATGGGATGCCTGCGTGGCGGGCGGCGGCTGCGAGAAGGGTCCGGACGAGGGCTGGGGCCGCGGTCGACGTCCCGTCATCCACGTGGACTTCAAGCAGGCAATGGCCTACGTGGCGTGGCTGTCGCGCAAGACCGGCAAGACCTACGCGCTGCCGTCCGAATCCCAGTGGGAGTACGCCGCGCGCGCAGGTGGCACTGCCGAAACTCCCTGGGGCCGCACCAAGGACCAGGCCTGCCGAGTCGCCAACGTGTATGACGCCACGGCCAAGGCCAAGCAGCCCTTCGACTGGCCCGCCTTTCCGTGCGAGGACGGCTTTACCGAAACCGCGCCGGTCGGCAGCTTTGCGCCCAACGCCTTCGGTCTGCACGACACCCTGGGCAATGTGTGGGAGTGGATCGCCGACTGCTATCGGCCCACGTTCGCCGGCGCGCCGACCGACGGAAGCGCCGTCGAAGCGGACACCTGCATGAAGCGCATGAGCAAGGGCGGGAGCTGGAACATCTTCCCCGCGTGGGTGCGGCCGGGCTACCGCTACGGGCTGGAGGGCAACCTGCGCAGCAGCAATCTCGGGCTGCGCGTCGTGCGGGAGATGCCCTGACCGGCGGCGCCTCAGTACCCCGCCGCCTTCAGCAGGACGTCCAGCGCGGCGGGGTCGAAGCCGTCCATCCGCTGCTCGCCCACGAGCAGGATCGGCACGCCGCGCCCGCCCAGGCGACGGTACTCGGCCTCGCCGCTGGCAGACTGTTCCACGTCGATTTCCTCGTAGGGAACGCCGCGCTTCGCGAGATGCGCCTTCGCGAGCTTGCAGTAGCCGCACCACACCGCCGAGAACACGCGCACCTTGCCCTTCGCCACGCCTGGCGCGTTCGAGCGCGAGACCACGGCCGGGCCGCTCAGGGAGTTGACCGGGAGCTTCACCTGCCTGGCCTTCTGTCCGGGCGGCGGCGCGTCGGAGTAGTGGACCTTGCCCGTCTCGTCGGTCCACTTGTAGACCTCCGCCCCTACCGGCAGGACGGCGAGCAGCAACGGCAGAACCACGAAGCGGCGGATCACTCGCATGGTGACGCGGACCGGGGTGAAAGAAGTCGTAGCATAGCGGGGCCGCACCCGAACCAGGAGACGTTCTCATGACCGCTGCCCTCACCACCGGATTCGTCGACCTCGGCGAGGGCCGTCGCCTGCATGTCGCGCAGGCGGGCGCGGGCCCTGCGATGCTGTTCCTGCACGGATTCCCCGAGTACTGGCAGATGTGGGAGCGGGTCATGGTGCACTTCGCGCCGCGCTTCCGCACCATTGCGCCCGACCAGCGCGGATTCAATCTCTCGTTCAAGCCGGCGGCCGTGAGCGACTACCGTGCGAAGCATCTCGTCGCCGACATCCTCGATCTGGCCACCGCGCTTGGACACGAGCGGTTTGTCTTGGTGGCGCACGACTGGGGCGGGGCGATAGCGTGGAACGTGGCGTCCTGGTTCCCGGATCGCGTCGAGAAGCTGGTCATTCTCAACGCGCCGCACCCGGTCACCTTCGCGCGGGAATTGCGTTACAACCCGGCACAACTCGAGGCCAGCCGGTACATGACCCTGCTTCGGTCGGACAAGGCAGAACGCGTGATGAGCGAGGACGGCTTCCGCCGGCTGGAGTCCATGACCGCCGGGCAGTGGCGCGAGAACGGCGGGCCGGGCGACGACGCCACGCTGCGGGGATACCGCGAGGCCTGGGGGCAACCGGGCGCGCTCACCGGCATGCTCAACTGGTACCGCGCCTCGCCGCTGCATCCGCCCGAGCCCGAGGCGCCGCTGCCCCAGATGGACGCCGCGAAGTTCCACGTGCGCGTGCCCACCCTCGTGATCTGGGGCGAACGCGACACCGCGCTGCTGCCGGGGAATCTCGACGGCCTGGATCATCACGTGGACCGCCTCCGCGTCGAGCGCATTCCGGACGCGTCGCACTGGGTGGTCCACGAGCGCAGCGAACGCGTCATTGCGCTCATCGACGAATTCGTCGCCGGCTGAAAGGCCGGCGATGGCAGGAGACACGAACGACATGCGAAGACTTCTCTGGGTGGCGGTCCTCTCCGGCCTCAGCGCGCCCGCGCTGGCCGCGGTGGACTGCAGCCGTCCCAAGACCACCATCGAGCGATTCCTCTGCACCAATGATCGTGTGAGCGAGGCCAACCAGCAGATGGCCTTCGCCTTCCTCAATGCCTACCGCCGCGCGGGCAACGACGAGAAGCGGGCGGAGATGCGCGAGCAGCAGCGCGAGTGGGAGGTGCAGGTGCGCGACGTCTGCCAGGACGTGCCCTGCCTCATGCGCGCCTACTACGACCGGACGCTGGAGCTGGATCAGTACTGAGCGGGGCCAAGATGAAACCGAAGGCCCGCTTCGCGCTCGTTGCCGGCGGACTGATGGCGATTTTCTTGATGCTCACCGTCTGGGAGGACGACCGTCCGCCACGGGTGAGCAGGGAAGACTGCGCGCGGCAGTGCCAGGCGCTGGGCCGTCTCCCGAGTCCGATCCTGGCAGAGCCGGCGTCGGGAAAGGTGTCTGCGACGAAGTTCTACTGTCACTGCATCTGATGCGGGACTCCTTGAATGACATGCGGCCGATCGCGTTGCGATTGCTCGAATCGGTCGTCGATGTAGTCACCGCGCCCCGCCCCCGCACTTGGCCGCATTGCCCAGCCGGATGTCGAACCGGTCCGTGACCGTCTCGCCCATCGTCGTGCCCAGCGCGGCCTCGAAGGCCGCCGAAGGCTGCGTCACGAACCGGAGCGGCAGCAGGGAAAGGGTGTAATCCTCGAACTCGTCCACGCCGATGGCGCCCACGTCGCGATGGATGATCTCGTAGCCCCACGTCCAGCCGAGCAGGGCGGCCACCTCGTAGCGGTCGTCAGCGACGCGGTCCGGATCGGGGCCCTGTGCGGCCTCGATGACGCACACCACCCAGGTCTCGAATTCCATCGTCACCGAGCCGTGCCGGCGGGCGCTGGCGAGAAAGGCCCGCGGCCGGTCCTCGAACAGCGGAAAGTCGCCCTCGTCGTACCACGGCAGCGCATCGAACTTCTGCAGCACGTCGCGGAACCCGCCCACGGGATCGGCTTCCGCACGCTGGAGGCCGAACGGGGGCGTGTCGACGAAGCGCGGCGGCAGCACCGCCTCCGGGTCGCGGCTCCAGCGGAAGTCATCGGCCTTGAACCGGGTGAGCGCCTGCAGGTAGTGGAACTCTCTCGGCTGGTCGCGGAACGTGCGGAAGCGGCCGCGGATGTTCACGCCGAAACGCTCGAAGGTCGGTGTCGGGTCCTCGTCCTGGAAACGGCGGTACCAGGAGATCTCCATCGACCCGCACACGACGTCGTTGCACAGCACCCGGCGGATCTCGGGCGCGAAGACTTCGCCCGGTTCGGCCGCCGCGATACCCGATCCCGCCAGGAGCCCGGCCAGGGACACGAGGCGAGCGAGTCGTGCGAGGGCACGCGGGACGCGAAACGGAGCACGCATCGGATCGTTACGTGCCGGCGCCATTGGAGGCTACCGTCCTACCGGAAGCGTGAGCACGGGCGAGCGGCCCTTGCCGGAAGCGGACTGCAGCGAGAACAGGAAGTGCAGCAGGCTCAGTGTCGACTTCGACGTTAGGTCGTCGTCGGCGATGTAGAACCACCAGCCCCGATGGGCGACGGCCGCGAACGCGTTGTCGGGCTTCGTCTTCGAAGAGCGGATGCGCATGGTGTCCCCCAGGACCTGCCGCCAGGCGAAGGGCTCGCCGTCGGCGTCGCGGGTGATCGTGACCAGTCCTGCGGCCTCATGATCGGCCGGCGGCTCCACCGACTGGGACAGGAAATACAGCACGCCCAGCAATGACCGGCCCCGGATGCCTACCTCGTCCGGCGAACGGCTGTAGGGGAAGGGCGTCATCGCGTACTCCTCGCGGTCCGGGCCGAGGCCGAGGGCCTCGCGCACCGCGGCGACGTCCGCCGACAACGCGTCCGCCGGGTCCGCGGGCGCGCGCAGCCAGAACTTCAGGCGGAAGCTCTGCGGCGCCCCTTCGGCCGCGGGCTCTGCCATCCCCCAGTGCATGCCGAACCGGTCGGCGAGCGACAGGCGCCGAAGGCGCGTGGCCAGGTCGCGAAAGCGCCGGAAGTCCGGCGCGGCCGCGGGTGTCGGACCGGTGGCGCTCGGCGCGTTCTCCAGGTCGTTGATCCGCTGCACGCACAGCAGCATGAGCCGCTCGACGCTCCAGCCCGTCTGCGAGAACAGCATGATCGACTCGATCGGCAGGGGCGAGAGCATGCGGATCGCGAACTCCTCGCCCTGCAGCGGCAGATAGGTGATGGTGGGACGGTTGCCGATGATCATGCCGGCCCCGGCCGTGTACTCGTCCGCAGCGCGGCCCGCGATGACCCTTGCACCGAGCGAGAGGTTGCGGTCGAAGGTGTAGCTGGTCACCACCGACGTGAGTTCCACGAACAGCGGCGTGTCGCGGTAGCGCAGACGCACGAGGTTGAGCAGCATCTGCTCGTCGTGCGAGCGCACGATCTCCCGGTTGTAGTTGGGGCGCTCTTCGCGGACCGCGGAGGGCCCGAAGTTGGATGCGCAGCCCGGTAGCAGCGCGACCACGGCGAGCAGCGCCGCAATGCGCAAACCCGGGCGGACTCTCGGGCCCGTGGTCCCGCCGTGCCTCTCCGCACGGCGCCCGGTGCTTCCCGGACCCATCACAGCCCGGCGAGCGGCTTCGTCAGGTCCGCATCCGGCAGCACGGCGTCCATCAGCGCCGTGAGCTGGTCCGCGAATCCTGCCGGCAGCCCCGCGCCCGGATGGCGCACGGTGCCATCGGCCAGCAGACCCCGGCGCTTCAGGATCTCCTTGCGCACCGCCACCCCGGGCTGCTGCTCGAACACGATGAGCGGCAGGAAGCGGGTGTACAGCGCGCGAGCCTTCGTCCAGTCCTGAGCGCGTGCCGCCTTCACCATTGCCTGCAGCACTTCGGGAAAGGCGAAACCGGTGTTGAAGCCGTCGCTGCCCGCTTCGAGGTCGAACAGGCCGTAGAGCGCGCCGAGGCCCGTGGTGATGCGCAGCGGGCGGTCGGCCAGTGTCGTGCGCAGCGCGCGGAGCTTGGGCGGCGTGGGCACGGCCTCCAGCTTGACGCCCATGACGCCCTCCACTTCCCTGGCGATGCGCGCGAGCAGCGGCACGCCCATGTGGACGCTCGTGGAGGCGGGGTGGTCCTGCACGACGATGGGCACGGGCGACCCTGCTCCGACGCGCCGGTAGTACTCGAACACGCGCTCGTCGTTGGGCACCGGCTCCGCCGAGGGCGCGACCATCACGGCCTTCGCGCCGAGACGGCCGGCCATGGTGGCGAGGTCGATGGTGGCTCGCGTGCCGGGATGACTCACGCCGACGATCACGGGCGTGGCGCCCGCGGCCGCCACGGCGGCGCGGACGGCTGCTTCGCGATCGGCGTCGGACAGACGATTCGATTCGCCGAGCACGCCGAGCACCGTCACGCCATCGACGCCGAGCCCGGCCATGAAGCGCACGAGTCGGGCGAGCGAATCGAGGTCGAGCGTTTCGTCGGCGTGGAAGGGCGTGGCCAGGATGGGCACGACGCCCGCGAAGTCGAAGGAGGGCTGGGTCACGATGGGCCTCGTCGGTGACGGAGAGCCCCGAGTGTACCCGCGTAGAATCCCCGGCTTCGACAGCACGCACACGAGGGGAGGGGAGTCATGGAGATGCCGGTCAATCAGTTCAAGCGCGGGCTCGTGGCCGGGCGGCCGCAGGCGGGCTGCTGGCTGAGCCTGGGCAGCGCGGCGGCCGCGGAAATCTGCGCTTCGGCCGGGTTCGACTGGATGATGATCGACATGGAGCACGCGCCCAACGACGTGCCGCAGGTGCACCAGCAGCTCCAGGCGGTGGCCGCATATCCGACCTCCGCGATCGTGCGTCCGCCCTGGAACGACACCGTCGTCATCAAGCGCCTGCTGGACCTCGGTGCGCAGACGCTGCTCATCCCCTACGTGGAGACCGCCGAGGACGCGCGGAAGGCCGCTGCCGCGACGCGCTATCCCCCGAAGGGCGTGCGCGGCGTGTCCACCAACACGCGCGCCAACCGCTACGCGCGTGTGCCGGACTACTTCGCGAAGGTGGAGCAGGAGCTGTGCGTGATCGTGCAGATCGAGTCGCGCGCCGGCATCGACAACCTCGAGGCCATCGCGGCGGTGGAAGGCATCGATGCGCTGTTCATCGGCCCGCAGGACCTCGCGGCGGGCTTCGGGCACCTTGGCAATCCGCAGCACCCCGAGATGGTGGAGATCATCGGCAATGCCATCACGCGGATTCGCAACGCCGGGAAGGCGGCGGGCATCCTCGCCTACGTGGAAGCCGAGGCGAAGAAGTGGATGGCGCACGGTGCCGCGTTCGTCGCCGTGACTTCGGATCAGTCGATCCTCGCGAAGGA
>ERZ1066136.1120-NODE-1120-length-14910-cov-14.338068_pt1 | contig 14910 bp, 10 predicted proteins | sample MGYA00382783_ERZ1066136 | MGnify/ENA primary metagenome ERZ1066136 (study PRJEB33369, sample SAMEA5778366) | biofilm metagenome | biome: Industrial cooling water; feature: Water cooling tower basin; material: Biofilm | place: United Arab Emirates | collected... | reverse complement strand
CATGACCGTCCTTACGGCGGCATGAACAACGTCCCTAGGAACTACAGCTAGAGCGCGGCGCGAAGAGCGCGCAACCGGGCGAGCGTCGAGTCGCGCCCGAGCAGCTCCATCGACTCGAACAGCGGAGGGCTGACGCGACGGCCCGACACGGCGACGCGCAGCGGCCCGAACGCCGTGCGGGGCTTCATGCCGAGCCCGTCGATGAGGGCGGCGCGCAGGGCCTCTTCGATAGCGGCGGGCGTGAAGTCGCCGAGCGCCTCGAGCGCCGCGACCCCAGCGTCGAGCACGGCGGCCGCGTCGGCGTCGAGCGAGGCGCGAGCATCCGCCTCGATCTCGAGGTCGTCGTCGGCGGTGAACAGGAAGCCGACCATGCCGGGCACCTCGCCGAGCAGGTTCACCCGCTCCTGCACGAGCGGGGCGGCGGCGGCGAGCAGGGCCCGCTCGCTCGGGCGGGGCACGTCGTTGAACAGGCCGGCGCCCGAGCAGTACGGGATGCTGCGCTCGACGAACTCGTCGAGCGGCAGGCGCCGCACGTGGTCGCCGTTGATGGCTTCGGCCTTCTTCACGTCGAACCGCGCCGGGTTGGGGTTGACGTTCGCGACGTCGAACGCGGCCGTCATCTCGCTCATGCTGAAGACGTCGCGATCGGGCGCGAGCGACCAACCCAGCAGCGAGAGGTAGTTGAGCAGCCCCTCGGGGATGAACCCGCGGTCGCGGTGGTGGAACAGGTTCGACTCGGGGTCGCGCTTGCTGAGCTTCTTGTTGCCCTCTCCCATCACGTACGGCAGGTGGCCGAACTGCGGGATGTGCGTGGCCACGCCGATCTCGATGAGCGCGTGGTAGAGCGCGATCTGCCGCGGCGTCGACGACAGCAGGTCCTCCCCGCGCAGCACGTGCGTGATGCCCATGAGGGCGTCGTCGACCGGATTGACGAAGGTGTAGAGCGGCTGGCCGTTGGGGCGCACGACGACGAAGTCGACGAAGCTGCCCGCCGGGAACGTGATCTCGCCGCGCACGAGGTCGGTGAAGCTCAGGTCGCTGTCGGGCACGCGCAGGCGCAGGGCGGGCTCACGGCCCTCGGCGCGGTACGCGGCCTTCTGCTCGTCGGTGAGGTCGCGCTCCCAGTTGGCGTAGCCCTGCTTGGGGTCGCGGCCGAGCTCGAGGTTCTTCGCCTCGATCTCTTCCGGGGTCAGGAAGCTCTCGTACAGGTGCCCGCTGGCCCGCAGCCGCTCGATGATGTCGGCGTAGATCGGCCCGCGCTGTGACTGCCGGTACGGCGGGTGCGGGCCGCCGGTCTCGACGCCCTCGTCCCAGGTGATGCCGAGCCAGCGCAGCGCGTCGAGTAGCTGGTGGTAGCTCTCTTCGCTGTCGCGCGCCTGATCGGTGTCCTCGATGCGGAACACCATCGTGCCGCCCGTGTGCTTCGCATAGGCCCAGTTGAACAGGGCAGTGCGGATCAGGCCCACGTGCGGGGTGCCGGTCGGCGAGGGGCAGAACCGCACGCGCACGTCGGCGCCGGTCGCGGTCGAGAAGGCGGGGCTCGTCACAGCGTTCGAGTCTAGGCGGTGGCGGATGCCCGCTCGACGCGCGCGAAAGCCGGGGTCCGGCCGCGGCGGTCGGCGAGTGGCCCCGCCGCGGTCAGCAGCGGTAGAAGCCGGCGACGGTCGGGAGGAGGACCCCCAGGCCTCCCAGCAGCACCACTGCATCCGGGTTCTGGTTGCGCAGGGCGGTGTGGGCCGACCGCGGCACGCACGACGTCTTGCTGGTGAAGAGAGGCGCTCCGAGCGCCCCCGCAGCAGCTCCGCCCGAGAGTGCATCGGCGAACCCGCTTCCCGTCGCGACGAAACCGCTCGCGGCATCGGGGAAGTGGGCAGCGGCGATCGCAGATGCGGTGGCGTAGCGGTCGGCGCCCGCGTAGCGCTGAACCGTGAATCCGAGCGCCCGCAACGACGACTCGATGCCGGCGCTCACAACGGCAGCGCTGCCCGCGATGACGACGGTACGGGCACCCAGAGCCCGAATCGCCGCGAGGGTCTCGTCGTCGATCGTGGCCAGAGATCCGTTCAGCAGCAGCACGGGGGCGTCGACCGATGCCGCCGCGGGTCCCGCAGCAAGTGCATCGGCGAAGCCGGCTCCGGTTGCGAGATAGACCGACGATGCACCGCTCTGACCGTACGCATCGAGGGCGAGCGCCCGAGACGTCGCATAGCGATCAGGCCCATGCACCCGACTGACGACAGGAGAAACCGTGCGCAGGGTCGTCAGCACGCTGTTGCTGATGACGGTCGGGCCACCGGCGACGACAATGCGGTCGGGCCGAAGGCGGCGCAGCTCGTTCAGGATGACGCTGGGCACGCTGCCCGGGGTCACGAGCAGCAGCGGACCGTCGGCCGCCCCCGCAAGGGCCGCGGCAGCGAGGGCGTCGGGGAAGTTCGCGCCGGAGGCGACGTACACCGTGCTGGCACCGCCCGGGAAAGCGCGAGCCGAGATCTGGGCCGAGGTCGAGTAGCGGTCGCTGCCGGCGATGCGGGTGACGTCGCCCGGCGGGGTGGGCGGCGTCGTGGTGTAGCGGCCGAAGTTCTGCGTGTAGTAGATACGCCCGTTCGGGTGCATCGCCACACCGATGCCGATGTCGGTGTTGCTCGACAGCAGGTTGGCGCGGTGGCCGGGAGAGTTCGCCCATGCCGAGACGACGGAGTTGGGGCTGTACCCCGCGGCGACGTTCTCGGCGGCCCGCGACCAGCCGGCCGGGTACAGGGCGGTGAAGTTGGGGCGGTGCGACATGGTCATCGCCCGCGCCTGCTGCATCGACCAGTCCTGGGCGATGTCGTTCAGCGCCGAGTTGAGCCGCAGCGGCGGCAGCCCGTTGTCGGCCCGGAGCTTGTTGGTCTGCTGCAGGATGAGCGCTCGCTCGCTCGAGAAGTCGCTCGAGGCCGGCGCCAGCGCCGACGCGGCGCTCAGCCCGGCCGTCTCCTGCGCGGGCGCCTCGAGCCCGCCGGGCTGGGGAGCATCAGCCGTGCTCGCGCTGACAGCGAGCGAGCCGGTCGTCGCTGCGCCGAGGTCGGCGCCGGCGGCCGTGGCGCTCAGAGGCGGCACGACCAGCACGGCGCCGACGACAGCGGCGATCACGAGATGCGCCTTCATGGTCCCCCCGAACCAGATAGGTGTCACCGTGGTCCCCCCGGATCCGCGGTGCCGCTGCAACCCCCTGCCGCAACGTGGGTTCAGTGTATGTGTACGACACACCGTCTCGGATACCCCCCAATCGGGGGCGCAGGAACTCCACAGTCCACTCCCAGACTGATCGGTGTCAGGGCGCGGAGCCGGGCCCGCCGTGCGGTCGCTCGACCAGGAGCAGTGCCGCGACCACGATCGCGACAAGTGCGAGCGTCGCGAACGAGAGTCCGCTGTATCCCGCCAGCGCGAGCACCACCCCGGCGAGCGCGCCGCCCAGAGCGCCGCTCGCGCTCATCAGCAGGTCGCTGCGGCCCTGCACGATCGGGCGCCGGTCGGGCGCCGCAGCATCGGTCAGCAGCGCCGAGCCTGCGACGGTGCTGGCGCTCCACCCGAGACCCAAGAAGATCAGGCCCGCGACGACCCACCCCTCGCTCTCGGCGCCGAGCCCGGTCATCAGCAGGCTCGCGGCGAGCATCCCCTGGCCGATCAGGATCGTCGGTCGGCGCCCTCGTCGGTCAGCGAGGATGCCGAAGAGCGGCGACAGCGCGTACATGCCCGCGATATGCAGGCTGATCGTGAAGCCGACGATCACGAGGCTGGCCCCGTGGGCGGTCAGGTGCACGGGGGTCATCGCCATGACCGAGACCATCGTGGCGTGGCTGAGCGCGATCGAGAGCACGGCGAGCCGGATGCTCGGCCGATGCTCGCCGCCGATGACCGCCGACGGCGCTCCGCCCGCGCGCGCCTCCTGCAGCCGCTGCTCGGCCCGCCACTCCTCCGCGAGCCGCAGCGGGTCGGGCCGCAGCCCGACGAGATAGAGGGCGGCGGCGAGCGCCTGGGCGATAACGGTGAAGAGGAAGGGCCCGCTGAGCTCAGGAAGGCCCAGCACCGCCCCGAGCGCCTCCCCCGGCCCGATCAGGTTCGGCCCCGAGACCGCTCCGACGGTCGTCGCCCACACCACGAGCGAGAGATCGCGTGCGCGCGTCGCGGGAGCAGCGAGGTCGGCGGCGGCGAAGCGCGACTGCAGGTTGACAGCCGTTCCCGACCCGATCAGCAGGATGCCCAGCAGCAGCAGTGCGAAGCTCGAGATTCCCGCGGCGAGCATGGCCAGCACGGCGCCGCTGGCGGCGGCCACGGCGCCGGTCGCGAGCGCGGGTGCCCGACCGGCTCGCCGGGCGAGGCGCGCGAGGGGGATCGCCGCGAGGGCGGCACCCAGCGTCACGGCGGTGGCTGCCATGCCGCTGAAGGCTGGTGAACCCGAGATCTCGGCGGCGAGGATCGCGCCGATCGAGAGTGTCGCACCCATCCCCAGCCCGGCGAGCACCTGCCCGACCATGAGCACCCCCCGGGTGCGTCGCTGCACCGCGGCGACGAGCTCGGCGGTGGGAGCGTTCGCGACGACGGGCGGGGCAGGGGCGGGGCGCATGGCTCCATCATCCACCCGCCCGCAGCTCACCGCGCCCCGCGCGGCCGACCCGTGTCAGGCCGGGTCGACGCGGTCGTCGCGGTTCTTCGCGGGATTCCGCAGCACTCCGAGGCCCTCGATGCGGATCTCCACCTGCTGGCCGTCGTGGAACCCCCCGAGCCCGTCGGGAGTGCCGGTCATGATGATGTCTCCCGGCAGGAGGGTCCAGGCGTCGCTGACGAACTCGATGATCTCCGGAACGCCGTGGATCATGTCGCGCGTGTTGCCCGTGCGGCGCGGCTCGCCGTCGACGAAGGTCTCGATCTCGAGGGCCGACGGGTCGAGCTCGGTCTCGATGAACGGTCCGATCGGGGCGAAGGTGTCGAAGCCCTTGGCGCGCGCCCACTGCCCGTCGGCGAACATCACATCGCGGGCTGAGACGTCGTTGCCGATCGTGAACCCGAAGACGTAGTCGCGCCAGTCCTCCTTCTTCACCCGCTTGGCGACCTTGCCGATGACGATCACGAGCTCGCCCTCGTGCGTGATGCGCCCCTCGACGGGCGGGATGATGATCGGCTCGTCGGGCCCGATCACCGCGGTGTTGGGCTTGAGAAAGATCAGCGGGTTGTCCGGAACCTCGTACTGCATGGTGGCCACGTGCGCGGCGTAGTTCATGCCGATGCAGACGACCTTCGAACGCGGGATCACCGGTGCGAGCAGCCGCACATCGGCGAGCTTCACGCGATCGCCGGTCGTGTCGTAGCCGTGGAACATCGGGTCGCCGGCGAGAACGACGAGCTCGTCGTCGTCGACGATGCCGAATTGCGGGTCGCCGCCCGCGGTGAACCGTGCGATCTTCACCCGTTCAGCCTAACTGCACTGATTCACCGTGCGGTCACGACGTAGGTGGCGGTGACGACTCCGTCGCCGTCCGTCGCGACGGAGAGGTCGACCCGGTAGGTGTCACCGATGAACGCGCCGTACCCGCTGCCGGCATCGCTCGACACCCCGGACGGGGCGAACCCGGCGGCCTCGAGCTCGGCAGCGGCATCCGCGAAGCCGAGCCCGCCGTCGAGCCGGGTGCGCACCACCCAGCCGGAACCCTGCGGACCGGCACCCCCGCCGAGCACGTCGCCGGTGAGCGGCACCTCGCCCGGGAAGCTCGACGGCACGGTGCCGTCGCCGGTGAGCTCGACCCCGCCGAGCACATCGTCGACGAGCCCGCGGATCTGCTCGTCGATTCCGCCGACCAGCTGATCGACGCCCTGCTGCACCAGCCCCTCGACGATGTTGTCGATCGGCGTTCCGGTGCTGCAGGCGGAGGTTCCTGCGACGAGCGCGACAGCGAGGGCGGCGGCGGCGAGCGGGCGGCGGGCGGTCATCGGATGCTCCTCTCGGGCGGCTCCCCCGTGCTGAGCCCGACAGGCTCCGGCACGGGGTCGCGCGTCAGGCGTTCTGCTTCTTCAGGCGGGATGCGGCGCGAGCGCGCAGGGTCTGATCGAGCTCGACCTTGCGGATGCGCACCGTCTCAGGGGTGACCTCGACGCACTCGTCCTCGCGGGCGAACTCGAGGCACTCCTCGAGCGTGAGCTGCCGCGGCGGCGTGAGCCGCTCGAGCTCCTCCGCGGTCGACGAGCGGATGTTGTTGAGCTTCTTCTCCTTGGTGATGTTGACGTCCATGTCGTCAGCGCGCGAGTTCTCGCCCACCACCATGCCCTCGTAGACCTCGTCGGTGGGCTTGACGAAGAACGTCATGCGCTCCTGCAGCGCCATCATGGCGTTGCTCGTGACGACGCCCGCGCGGTCGGCGACGATCGAGCCGTTGTTGCGGGCCACGATGCTGCCCGCCCACGGCTCGTAGCCGTGCGCGATCGCGTTCGCGATGCCCGTGCCGCGAGTGGTCGTGAGGAACTCGGTGCGGAACCCGATGAGGCCGCGGCTCGGCACGATGAACTCCATCCGCACCCAGCCGGTGCCGTGGTTCGTCATGCCCTCCATGCGGCCGCGACGGGCCGCGAGCAGCTGGGTGATCGCGCCGAGGTACTCCTCCGGCGCGTCGATGGTCAGCTGCTCGAACGGCTCGTGCAGCGTGCCGTCGATCGTCTTGGTGACCACCTGGGGCTTGCCGACGGTGAGCTCGAAGCCCTCGCGGCGCATGTTCTCGACAAGGATCGCGAGGGCGAGCTCGCCACGACCCTGCACCTCCCAGGCATCCGGGCGGCCGATGTCGACGACACGGATCGAGACATTGCCGATGAGCTCGCGATCGAGGCGGTCCTTCACCATCCGGGCGGTGAGCTTGTGGCCCTTGACCTTCCCGACCAGCGGGCTGGTGTTGGTGCCGATCGTCATTGACATCGCGGGCTCGTCGACCGTGATGGCCGGGAGCGGACGGATGTCGTCGAGGTCGGCGATCGTCTCGCCGATCGTGATGTCCTCGATCCCGGCGATGGCGACGATGTCGCCGGCCATCGCCGACTCGGCCGGGTAGCGCTCGAGCGCGCGGGTCTTGAGCAGCTCGGTGATGCGCATGGAGGTGTGCGTGCCGTCGTGACGCACCCAGGCGACCTGCTGGCCCTTCTTGAGGGTGCCATTGAAGATGCGCAGCAGGGCGATGCGGCCGAGGAAGGGGCTCGCGTCGAGGTTCGTCACGTGCGCCTGGAGGGGGTGCTCGTCGTCGTAGGTCGGCGCGGGGATGTGCGACAGGATCGCTTCGAAGAGCGGCTCGAGGTCGTCGTTGTCGGGCAGTTGGCCGTCGGCCGGACGGGTGCGGCTGGCGGCACCCGCGCGCCCCGAGGCGTAGATGACCGGAAGGTCGAGGATCGCGTCGACATCGAGGTCGGGCACCTCGTCCTGCAGGTCGCTCGCCAACCCGAGCAGCAGATCGTGGGTCTCCTCCTCGACGGCCTCGATGCGGGCATCCGGTCGATCGGTCTTGTTGACGAGCAGGATGACGGGGAGCTTGGCCGCGAGGGCCTTGCGCAGCACGAAGCGGGTCTGCGGCAGCGGGCCCTCACTGGCGTCGACGAGCAGCACGACGCCGTCGACCATGCTCAGGCCGCGCTCGACCTCGCCGCCGAAGTCGGCGTGGCCGGGTGTGTCGATCACGTTGATCGTGATCTCCTGCCCGCCGGCGTGGGCGCCCGTGTAGGTCACCGCCGTGTTCTTGGCGAGGATCGTGATGCCCTTCTCGCGCTCGAGGTCGTTGGAGTCCATCGCACGCTCCTCGATGTGGGCGTGCGCGGCGAACGAGCCGGTCTGGCGCAGCATGGCGTCGACGAGCGTGGTCTTGCCGTGGTCGACGTGGGCGACGATCGCCACGTTGCGCAGGTCGGTGCGGGTGGCGAGGGCCATGGGTTATTCCTTGGTGGCTGCGCGCTGCTCTCGGCGCTCCCGCTGCGCCACCGGATCGGGCAGGGGAACAGCGGCGATGAGGCGCTGAGTGTAAGGGTCTTGGGGGTTGCGCAGAATCTGGTCACGCGAACCCTGCTCGACCAGTCTACCCCGGTGCATCACGGCGATCCGGTGCGCGAGCATGTCGACGACCGCCAGATCGTGGCTGATGAACAGGCAGGCGAAGTGCAGCTTGCTCTGAAGCTCTTGCAGCAGGTCGAGGAAGCGCGCCTGCACCGAGACGTCGAGGGCGCTCGTCGGCTCGTCGGCGACGAGCAGCTCGGGCGCGAGCGCGAGGGCTCGGGCGATGCCGACGCGCTGTCGCTGGCCGCCCGACAGCTCGTGCGGGTAGCGGTTGCGGTAACTCGCGGGCAGCTCGACCTGGTTCAGCAGTTCCTCGACACGCTTATCGAGCTCTTTGCCCTGCGCCTCCTTGGCGAGCAGCAGGGGCTCGCCGATGCTCTCGCCGATCGGCATGCGGGGGTTGAGGCTCGACCCCGGGTCTTGGAAGACGATGCCGGCCTTGCGGCGCAGCGGCCGCAGCTCTTTCATCGATGCGGTCGAGATATCGATGCCGGCCGAGACGAGGCGGCCCGACGTGATCGGCAGGAGGCCGACAGCGGCGCGGCCGAGGGTCGTCTTGCCCGAGCCCGACTCGCCGACGAGGCCGACGATCTCGCCGGGGTAGACGTCGAGAACGATGCCCTCCGCCGCAACGAAGGCGGGCACGCGGCCGCGCTTGGGGTACTCGATCGTGACGTCCTGGAACGACAGCACGGGCTCGGCGGTGGGCTTCGCCGCCTCCCCGGGCGTCTCCGTGATGTCGAGGCCGAGGTGGGGCACGGCGGCCAGCAGCGACTGCGTGTAGGGGTGCTGCGGCCGCTGGAAGATGTCGAGGGCGGTGCCCTGCTCGACGGCGACGCCGTCTTTCATCACCATGATCGAGTCGGCGAGGTCGGCCACGACACCCATGTCGTGCGTGATGAGCACGATCGCCGAATCGAGCCGGGTGCGCAAGCTGCGCAGCAGCTCGAGGATCTCGGCCTGCACCGTCACGTCGAGCGCCGTCGTCGGCTCGTCGGCGATGAGCAGCACCGGGTCGCAGGAGATCGCCTGCGCGATCATCGCGCGCTGCCGCTGACCGCCCGAGAGCTGGTGGGGGTACTTGTGGAAGGCCGTCGCCGGGTCGGGCATCTCGACCTTCTCCAGCAGTTCGATCGCGCGCTCCTTCGCCTGAGCGGGCGTGAGGTCGAAGTGCGTGCGCAGGGTCTCGACGATCTGGAACCCGACGGTGTACACGGGGTTCAGCGCCGTCATCGGCTCCTGGAAGATGACGGCGATCTGCTGGCCGCGCACCTTGCGCAGCTCGCGCTTGTCGAGGTCGCCGATCTCGCGGCCGAGGAGCTTGATCGAACCGGTCACGCGGGCCGTCGGGGGCAGCAGGCCCAGCAGCGCCATCGAGCTCGACGACTTGCCCGAGCCCGACTCGCCGACGATCGCCATGACCTCGCCACGCTTGACGCTGTAGTCGAGGCCGACAGCCGCCGGGTAGAACTCGCCGTCGACCCAGAAGTCGACGCCGAGGCCTGAGACCTCGAGTACGGTCTCGACGGCGGTGGAGGTGGTGCTGCTCACGGGAGGTCCTTCCGTGCGGTGGTGAGGCGGATGTCGGCGTTGAGCTGGTCTGCGAAGCTGGAGGCATGCGCTTCCAGCCCGCGAGCTTCCGCCCCGCATTCGGTCGAGTTCTGACGATCGTGATCGCCGTGATCGGGGCAGGTGCTCTGATCGGCTACCTGGCGACGGGCGATCTGGCCGGAATCCTGCGGTCGGGCTGGCTGCTGGTGCTGATGGTCGCGCTCGTCTGGGCGCTGTACTGGATGCCCCGGGTCGAGGTGCTCGAGCATGCGGTGATCGTCCGCAACCCCTTCAGCACCTGGCATGTGCCGTGGGCCGCGATCCAGCGCATCGATACCAAGTGGGCGCTGACGCTCTACACCGACCGACGGCGCGTCGAAGCCTGGGCGGCTCCTGCCTCGGGCCGCTACACGGTCTTCCGCCTCGGTCCGGATGATGTGAAGGTGAGCGAGTCGGCGCGGGTCGCCGGCGCGATCCGCCCGGGCGACACCCTGTCGAGCGAAAGCGGCGCGGCCGCCAACCACATCCGCCGCCACTGGGAGCTGCTGCGCGACGATGGGCTGCTCGACGCGGGCGTCGAGCCAGGCGCCCTGCGGCGCACGCCGAACACGCGCACGATCGTGCTGCTCGGCGCGCTCGTCGCGCTGAGCGTTCTCGGGCAGCTGCTGTAGGAGCATCCGTCAGCCCTAGCCCGCCGTCGGCGCGGCGGCCTTCGGCTTCGTGAGAGCCCGAGCGGTGGGCATGCGCTTCTGCCGCGGGTCGAACGCGTCGCGCAGGCCATCGCCGATGAAGTTGATGCACAGGGCGATCGCGATGATGAAGGCACCAGGCCACCAGAACAGCCAGGGCCGGGTCGCGAAAGCGGCCTGATTCTGGCTGATGATGACGCCCAGTGACGTGTCGGGAGGCTGCACGCCGAAGCCGAGGAAGCTCAGACCGGTCTCGAGCAGGATCGCCGCCGCCATCAGCAGCGTCGTGTTGACGATGATGACGCCGATCGCGTTCGGCAGGATGTGCTTGAAGATGATCCGACGGTCGCTCGCGCCGGCGACGCGCGCCGCATCGACGAACTCGCGCTCGCGCAGGCTCAGCACCTCGGCGCGCACCAGTCGGGCGAGGCCCGTCCAGGTGAACAAGCCGATGATGACGGCGAGGAAGGCAGCACCCAGCCCGCCGACGGCCCGACCGAGGACGGCACCTATGACGATGAGCGGGATCACGATGACCATGTCGGTCAGGCGCATGAGCACCGCGTCGACCCAGCCGCGGTAGTAGCCCGAGACGGCGCCGATGACGGTTCCGATCGCGGTGGCGATCACGCCGACGATCAGCATGATGACGATCGACTGCTGGGTGCCGCGCATGACGACCGCGAAGGTGTCACGGCCGATCTCGTCCTGCCCGAACGGGTGCAGGCCGAGGGTCACGCCGGCGCCGCCGAGCCACTCGGGCACGAGGCTCAGCGTGGGCTGCCCGCCGTTCTGCACCTCCTGCGGGATGTCCGTCCAGGTCCACAGCCACCATCCGGGCGTCTTCACCTGGATGCCGAAGAACGAGAAGTCGAACCCGACGGCGGTGAAGGCGAGCACGATGATGAAGGCCAGCGAGACCATCGAGATGACCGCGCCCTTGTGCCGGAAGAACCGGCGGCGCACGATCTGGCCCTGCGAGAGGCCCTCGACCTCCTTGTTGGCGATGTTGTTCTCGGCGTCGGTGACGCCGGCCACGGGGGCAGTGCTCTTCTTGCTCATCAGCTGACTCGGATTCGGGGGTCGAGGGAGGCGTAGACGAGGTCGGCGATCAGGTTGAACAGGATCGCGAGCCCGCCGACGACGACGAAGAAGGCCATGACCGGGTTCGGGTCGACGGCCCGCAGACCGTTGATGAAGAGCTGACCCATGCCCGTCCAGCCGAAGACGGTCTCGGTGATCACCGCGCCGCCGACGATGCCGCCGATGTCGAAGGCGACGATGGTGGCGATCGGGATCAGCGCGTTGCGGAAGGCGTGCCGCACGACCACCGTGCGCTCGGCGAGACCCTTCGCCCGCGCGGTGCGGATGTAGTCCTGGTTCATCACTTCGAGCAGGCTCGCCCGCGAGTACCGCGTGTAGGTGGCGAACGAGATCAGGATGATCGCCATAGTCGGCAGCAGCAGGTGCGTGTAGATGTCGACGCCCTGAACCCAGAGGGAGCCCTCGAGGTTGGGGGTCGACGAGCCGATCGTCGCGATCGGGCGACCGCGGATGCGGCCCGAGCTGGCGTAGTCGTCCCAGACCATCATGAAGCGGTCGAGGGCGATCGCGCCCGCAGTGATGAAGCCCGTGAAGGCTGCCACCCGCATGACCGGGCCCTTGTCGACGCCCCCCATGAACCAGCCGATGCCCATGCTCACGGCGATGGTGAGGGCGGCGAGAGCCGCGAGCATCCACCACTCGGTGATCGAGTACGAGATGCCGTACTGGAACGGGAAGTAGAGCACGATGCCGAGGCCGGCGACGGCGAGCGAGGCGTACAGCGCGCGGCGATTCTTCAGGCCCGTGATGAGAGCGGTGAAGCCGACGGCCGAACCGAGACCGATGATGGCGACGCCGATGATCGAGAGGCCCGGGTAGGTGAACCAGTCGATGAGGTTCATGATCACGAGCATCGAGGCCGTGGCGCCGGCGGCGACGGCGAACGTGATCGTCTTGCGGCGCAGATTGCCCGGGATGATCGAGGCCCAGAGCAGGCCCCCGAGGATCGTGAGGACGGCGATGAGCCAGACCGGTAGCTGGGGATCGTCCTCGAGGAAGTCATTGAAGCCGATGGCGACGAACTGCTTGAGCAGCACAGCGACCCAGAAGACCGGCAGCGAGAAGAAGAGGAACGAGATGAAGGTGACGCTGTAGTCGTAGCCGGAGTACTGCCGCAGCGCTGTGGTGATGCCGACGATGAGGCCCAGGATGATGGCCACGATGGTCGCGATCGTGACGAGCTGGATCGTCGACCCGAGGGCCTGCTGGAGCAGGACGTTGACGTCGCGGCCCTGCACGGACACGCCGAAGTCGCCGCGGAGCACATCACCGAGCCAAAGGAAGTAGCGCAGCGGCGGGATGACGTCGAGACGCAGGAGCTTAATGCGCGCCTCGATCAGCTGCTCCTTGTTCGGAGCGTTACTCAGCCGGAGGTCTTCGAGGGGGTCGTCCGAGAAGGCGACCAGGTTGTACATGAGGAACGTGGCCGCGAGGAGCACGAACACGGAGGCGATGAGTCGCCGGATCACGAATGATGCCATGGGGGTGGCGCCCTACCTATCTGTGAACGGGGGTGCTCAGTGGCGGGCGCTGGGGCCGCAGATGCGACCCCAGCGCCCGTTCACTGCACTAGCTGACCGGAGTCAGTCGGGAGCGGGGCTCTCGACTAGTTGGTCTCGGTCGGCTCCCAGTCCCACGCGTTCCAGAAGATGGTCGGCGACAGCGGGCCCGGGTTCACGTTGGTCACGCGGTCGGAGAACGCGGTGACGGCCGGGAACTGGAAGATGGTGACTCCGTAGAAGTCGTCCATCAGCAGCTTGTCGATCTCCAGCTGGATCTCGATCTGGCGCTCGGGGTCGAGCGTCACGTCGAGCTCGTCGAGGAGAGCGTCAACCTGAGGGTTGCTGTAGTAGTTCAGGTTGTTGATGCCGCCGGTGCGGAACGTCGACGAGCTGTTCGTCACGCCGAGGCTCGTCGACTGCCAGCCGAAGAACACCGCGTCGTAGGCACCGGGGGTGCCGAGCAGGCCACCCCACTCGGGGCTGCCGCAGTCCTCGACCACGAAGCCCGCCTCCTGAGCCGACGCCTGGATCAGCGCGAACTCGTTGACACGACGCGGGTTGTTCGAGGCGTAGAGGATGCAGACGGCAGGGTCGGTGACGCCAGCCTCGGCGATGAGCGCCTTGGCGCCCTCGATGTCGACCTCGCCGAACTTCTCGGCCATGCCGTTGTTGGCGACCGTCTCGTCGTAGCCGGGTGCGCCCGGGAGGAAGAGCTGCGAGTTGCGCACCTCGGCCTCGGGGTTGAGCGGCTTGATGAGGGTGTCGACGATCTGCTGACGCGGGATGGTCTTCAGGAAGGCCTCGCGCAGCAGCGGGTTGTCGAACGTGCCGTTCTTCGAGTTCTCGAACGTGAGGTCGAAGTGCTCGTAGACGGCCTCCTCGCCACCGAGCACGGTGACGCCGTCGAGCGCCGCGAGGGCGTCAGCAACGTCGGCCGTGGCCTGGGGGCTGATGATGTCGACCTCGCCGTTGGCGAGCGCCTGAACGGCCGCCAGCGGGTCGGAGATGAACCGGATGGTGATCTCCTCGATGTTCGGGAGGTTCTCACCGCGGTAGTTCTCGTTGGCGGTCAGCGTGATCGACTGGTCAGCGACGAAGTCGGTGATCGTGTACGGACCGTTGACGACCAGCAGGTTGGCGTCCTCCTCGGCCGGGAGCTCGGTGAAGTTCCAGTCCGAGTTCCAGACGCTCGAGATGGGGGCCAGCGCCGCGGCGTCCGCGTTCTGCACGGCCTCGACGAGCGCGTCCTTGGCCTCCTGGGCGTCCTCGATGCCGAGGGCGCGCTGCGCCACGACGTGCGCCGGCAGGCCCACACCGAAGACGAGCTCCCAGTCGACGAAGAACTCGTCGTAGACCAGGGTGATCGACTTGCCGTCGATCTCCGGGGTCTCGGTCACGAGCTGCAGGCCCGCACCGATCGCGCCGTCGAAGTACACGACGTCGGTCGGGTAGTCGTCGGTGAACTCACCGGTCTCGGGGTCGGTGAACTCGCCCGGGTCGAAGTCGGGGGTGTTCAGAACGCCCGAGTTCGCGGCCCACGCGAGCAGCATGTCCGCGGCGTCGACCGGGGTGCCATCCGACCACTGCACGTCGTCAGCGATGGTGTAGCGCACCGTCAGCGGGTCCTCCGAGACGAGCTCGTAGGTGCCGAACGACTCGTCCTTCACGAGGGCGGGCTCGTTGTTGTAGTAGTTGAAGCCACCGCTGGTCAGGTACACGATGTTGGCGTTCGCCGTCGCGTTACCGAACGACGTGTTGCTGTTGTACGAGTAGAACGGCTGGTTCCACGCGACCGTGATGGAGCTGCCCTCGACGACCTCGGACTGCGGCGCTGCGCAAGCCGAGAGAACGAGAGCGCTCGCCGCGATCGTGGCCGTGGCGGCCGCGAATCTGCTGAGACGCAATTTTCCTCCTGTGCAAGATGGACACGTGGCGGCGCGTTTTCCGAGCGCGGCCACGTCCCGCTGAGTGGTGGTCTTTCGTTTCCACGCGATGATCAGCTGGC
>ERZ1066136.1119-NODE-1119-length-14914-cov-8.076048_pt1 | contig 14914 bp, 13 predicted proteins | sample MGYA00382783_ERZ1066136 | MGnify/ENA primary metagenome ERZ1066136 (study PRJEB33369, sample SAMEA5778366) | biofilm metagenome | biome: Industrial cooling water; feature: Water cooling tower basin; material: Biofilm | place: United Arab Emirates | collected... | reverse complement strand
TCCATACACTCTCCATGGCGCCGGGGCGGCGAGCATCGCCCGGCCGGTCCCCGCGAACGGTCCCCAAGAGTATCGCCCAGCGCGGCCGGGCCGCCCAGAATCTCCCGCCAGGGCGCAGGAGGCTCTCCTGATCACGGTCCGCGTTCGCGGCCCGGCTTGCGTACCCCGGCCACCCCCCGGAAAATTTCCGGAACGGGTGGCGACACCGCGGGTCGAAACAGCCACGGCCGTCATGCACGCGTCTCCCGTGCCAGGAAACCCGACGCGGGGCCCGCCCCGGCGACGGCCCCGTTGCACCCGCCGCCCGCGGACCGAGCGGTCCTTCATCACCATAACGAGGAAGTCGTCACCATGATCTCCCTGCCCGCCCTGCGCGCCTGCGCCTCGGCGTTCGCCCTGCTCACCGCTGCCGTGTGCGCGCATGCGCAAACCACGACGGCCGACCCCTTCAAGGACCCCCGCTACATGAGCGGGCATCGCGATATCGCACCGTCGGCCATCCCCGAGGAACTCCAGGACGTGGATGCCCTCACGCGGGTGTCCGCCATGAAGCGCATCATCGCGTGCGGCGATCCCTACGCCTTCCCCTACACGGAGATCACCGACGTGGCCCGCGGATTCGACGTGGACCTGCTGCGCGCCGTCGCCGAGTCCGAGGGCTGGAATGCCGAATTCGTCTGGGTGAACACCGCGAACCGCGGCGGCATGAACCGCGCCTTCCGCACCACCATCCGCAAGGGCCTCTGCGACGTGTTCCTGGGCCTCGGCACGGGCGGCATGGACGACATCCTGAAGAAGTCGAAGCTCGAACTCATGGCGCCCACGTTCGGCGTGCACTACGTGTTCGCGAGCTTCGACGCCTCCCTCAAGGGCCAGTCGGTGGAGCAGCTGAAGGCGCGCAAGCTCAAGGCCGGTGCCACGTACTTCACGCCCTCGGAGAACATGCTGGAGCGCTACGGCATCGCCCACGAGACCTTCCCGCAGGCGCGCCGCGCCATCGCGGCCATGAACGAAGGACAGGTGGACGTGGTGCTCATTCCGTCCACGAGCATGGCCGATGCGAAGCGCGACTTCCCGGATCGTCCGCTGCACGTGATCGAGACCGTCGCGCCCCAGGACGCCCTGCAGTGGAACAACACCTGGGCCACGCAGGCCAAGGAAACCGAGTTGCGCACATTCCTGGCCGAACGCATCGCCCGGCTCACGGCCGAAGGCAAGCTCCAGGCGATCCTCGCGCGCTACGGCATCCCCTACTTCCCCCCCACCAACTAACCCTCCCGTGCGCGCCCTCGCGTGAGGGCGCGCACGGCGAACCGCACCGGCGCCACGGCCTGCATCACGGTGGCCGGCAACGGCGCTGGCTCCCCCGCCACGAGGCTCGCGACGATCTCGCCCGCGAGCGGTGCGGTCACGAGACCGCGTGAACCGTGGCCCGTGGTCACGTACAGCCCGGCGTGCCAGGGAACCTCGGCCTCGACCCGACGCTTCGCATCGTGCCGCAGAGGCTCGAATCGCGCATCGAATGCGGGCACGTCCACGGCCTGGCCCACGATCGGCAGGTAGTCGGGCGTGACGCAACGCACACCCGCCCGGCCTCCGAGGCTTTCAGGATCGATGTGGTCTCCGCCAAACGCCTCATGCAGCGCGGGAGACAGCGCAGCCAGAGCCTCCAGGTTCACCCGGTTGTCCCCGGGGCGAAACACGGGAAGCGCGTCGTGCACGTCGAAGGTGGCCCCCGCGGTGTGCGAACCGTCGCGCGCGGGCGCCACATAGCTTTCACCGCACAGGACCACCCGAAGGCCCGCCGACGCCCCGGTTGCCGGCAACGCCGTGATCTGGCCGCGGATACCGCGCAGAGGCAATGCCTGGAGTTGCCGGAGTTCCCGGGTCGACAACCCGCCGGCCATCACCACGAGGTCCGCGTCGAGTCCTTCGCCGCGCGCCGACCGCACTCGCCATCCGCCCCCGGTGCGCGGTTCGACCGAGACCACGCCGAACCCGAAGCGCGTTCGCACGCCCGGGCGCGACGCGAGCGCTTCGCACAACGACGGCGGATGGACCCAGCCGGCGCCCGGGTAGAGGAATCCTCCGGCGGGAAGGTCGATGCCGGCGAGCGCGGACGCTTCGTCCCGGGTCACCGGTCGAGCGAACTCCTCGCTCCACCCCAGCGCCGCGAGACGCGCCTGACGGTCGGCCTCGGCCGCGTCGTGGGCCAGCGAAAGGACGCCACAGCGTGACCACGCACGCGCGTCGTCCGGCAACGCCACGGCAAGCAGCCGCTGGGTGAAGGCGAGACCGGCCACGACCAGATCGGTGAGCGGCGTGGCGTGCGGCGAAGGCTTGATGTAGAGCATGCCCTGCGCATTGCCCGACGCCTCGCCCGCCAAGTGCGGATGCCGGTCCAGTACGGTGACTTCCAGACCCCGCGCGGCGAGGCTCGCGGCACTCGCGGTGCCCGCGAGCCCGCCGCCGATGACGATCGCCGTGCGCGCATCCCGACGATCGGTCCGTCGCTGCCACGGGGCCGCGTACTCCGGCTCCGCGGGCGAAACGCACGTGCCGCGAAGCATCTCGCGCTTGGTCCCGAACCCCGGTGCGCGGGCCACCGCGAAGCCCGCTGCTGCCAGGCCCCGCCGGACCATGCCCGCCACGGTGTAGGTGGCGCACGTGGTGCCCTCATGCGAGAGCCGGGACACCTGCGCGAGCACTTCCGGTGTCCATAGTTCGGGATTCTTCGTCGGTGCGAAGCCATCGAGGAACCAGGCGTCCACGCGGGCATCGAGCCCCGGCAGCGTGTGGGCGGCATCGCCGACGAGCAGTGTGAGCGTCACGCGCCCGCTCTCGAACACGAATCGGTGGAAACCCGGCGGCAGCGGCTGGTACTGCGCGGTGAATCCCTCCGCCACGGTCCGCAACTCCGGCCAGAGGGCCGTGGCCCGAACCATGTCGGCGGGCGACAGCGGCTGCAGTTCGGCGCTCACGAAATGCAGGCGCGCCATCGCGGGCGCGGTCTGCAGGAAGACATGCCACGCCGCGAGGAAGTTGAGCCCGGTACCGAAGCCGGTCTCGCCGATGGTGAAGGCAGCCCGCGCACCGAGCGTCGCGAAACGGCGCGGCAGGTCGTTGCCTTCGATGAAGACGTGTCGCGTCTCGTCGAGACCGCGCGCGCGGGAGAAGTAGATGTCCCCGAAGCGCCGCGATCGCGGCTCGCCGTCGATCCAGTCGACGACGGCCCGGCTGTCGTTTCCCGCTATCATCGATCGCACACCCAAGACGAACCCGACCCCCGGGAGGAGCAGCCATGACTGTACAGGCGGAGGCGGCCGCGGACGCCCTGTTCGATGATCATCAGGCGAAACGCAATCTCGTGCCCTTCGCCGCGCAGTGGGGCGCGACCGATCTCGAAGGCGCCTACGCGATCCAGGCTGCGCTGGTGGAACGCTACGTTCCGGTCCACGGACCGCGCGTCGGCTACAAGATCGGTCTCACGTCCAAGCGCATGCAGGAGATGTGCAGCATCGACCATCCGGTGCCCGGCGTCGTCCTCGCGAGCCGCCGCCAGCACAGCGGCATCGTGCGACGACTGTCGGACCTCGTCCACCTGGGTCTGGAGTTCGAGATCTGCGTGCGCATCGGGCGGGATCTCCCGCCGCGCGCCGCGCCCTACTCGATGGACGACGTCACTGCCGCGGTGAACGCCGTGGCGCCGGCCTTCGAGGTGATCGACGACCGCAACTCGCCGTATCCGCTCGATCCCTTGTCGCTCGTGGCGGACAACGCGTGGAACGAAGGCATCGTGCTGGGCGAGTTCCGGGCGCAATGGCCCGACCTCGCATCGGTGCGCGGCGTGGTGGAACGCAATGGCGAGGTGATCGACGAGGGGCTGGGGAGCGCGGTGCTCGGACATCCGTTCGAGCCCGTGGTGTGGCTCGCGAATCATCTGAGCGCGCGCGGTCAGACGCTGCGTGCCGGCGAGATCGTGTCCACCGGCAGCCTCGTCACCACGCGCTTTCCCGAGGCGGGGGACCACTTCCGGTTCCGCGTCGAGGGCGTTGGCGACACGGAACTGTCGCTGATCGCCTGACGCCGCGCCGGATGCGCCGTCACGGGAAGGCGAAGGTCACCGAGAGGCGGAACGCGAATCCGTGCGGCCCGGTCTCGGGGGAATCGAGGTAGTACCGGACACCGCCGCCCAAGAGCACCGCCTGCCCGTTCATGCGGACGAGCTTGTTGGCGCCCAGGGACACCGGCAGCGTGCCGCGCTTGCCTTCCCAGTCGAAGTTCGACTCCGACGACAGCGAGAAGGTCCACGCGTCGCGCGTCGTGTAGGCAGCGAACGGCGTGACCGACGTCAGCGTGATCGCTCTCCGGCTGTTCTCTCCGGACACCGACCAGATGTGGCTGCCCTGCACGCCGAAGGTCCACGCATCCTGCTGCTTGATGAGCGCGCCCGCGGGGCCCAGCGCCCACTTCTCGGCGCCGAGGCGCGAGTCGGTTCCGGTCGGCAGCAGGAACGCGGCGCCCGCGCCGTAGCGCACGCCGCCTTCGAATTCGAGCTTCGGCGCCAGCAGCAAAGTCTGCAGGACGTCACCGACGCCGAACTGGTTGCCCGCCCCGGGCGCGACGTCCGACTGGCTGACGACCGCGACCTCGGTGCGCGACACGAGGTCGTAGTCGCGGTTGAGATCGATGGCCAGCGTCGGCGCGACGTTGGCCGAGAAGCGTTCGCCCTCGCGCCGGATGCCGATGTTGCGATCCCAGTCGAAGTTGATCGGAATGCGCGCGACCGGCGCAAGCGGATTGGCAAGCTGGCGCGCGAGACCTTCGTCCGATTGGGCGGACGACCCACCGGCGAAAGCGAGTCCGCCCAGTGCACCCGCCGCCGCGAGGAGGATTCGAGACTTCATGCCTTGGCTTCCTTCAGGTACGACGCGGCCGCGCGGGCCAGCATGATGTAGTCGGTGCACAACCCGATGACGCGATAACCCAGCTTGCGGTAGGTGAGCGCGTGTGCCGGCGTGTGTGCATACGCGCAGAGCGCGATGTCGCGCTTGCGCGCGGCCTCCACGATGGCGCCGATGGCAGCCTGCACTTCCGGATCGTCGATCTTGCCGGGCTTGCCCATGCTGCCGGACAGATCGAAGGGACCCACGAACACGCCATCGATGCCGGGAACGTCGAGGATGGCCTCGATGTTGCGGACGGCGTCCACGTGCTCCACCTGGATCACCACGGCGATCTCGTCGTTCGCGCGTGCCATGTAGTCCGCGAACTCGAGATCGAAGCGCTGAGCCCGCGTGATGCCGACGCTGCGAAAGCCGGCGGGCGGGTACTTGCAGCGGCCGACCGCGAGCCTCGCATCCTCGACGGTGTTCACGAGCGGCACGATCACACCCGTGGCACCGATGTCGAGCGCCTTCTTGATGGACGCCTCGTCGTTCCAGGGCACCCGCACCACGCACGGCACGCGGGTGTCCACCGCGGTGAGGATGTCGAGCGCGGCACGCGGATCCGTCGGGGCGTGCTCGAGATCGACGAACAGCCAGTCGTAGCCGGCGGTGGCGTAGATCTCGGCGACCTCGGGCAGGGGCATCTGGACGAGCGACCCGATCAGCGTATCGCCGGAACGCAGGCGCTGCCGAAAGGAAAGCGTCACCAGTAGGTCCTCAGGGTGGGGTGGTCCTGGTCGGTGATGCCGCCGCTCACCTCCAGGCCCAGAAGCCATTCCTTCGCGTCATCCTCGGAACCGAAGATGCGGAACGGGAAAGGCGGCGGGTGGTACAGCTCGAACACGCGCAGGGCGGCGATGCCGAGGCTGGACTGCACCACGCCCGCCTCGGCCAGCGTATGCCGGCTGACTTCCGGCGTCGCGAGAAACGTGGCGGCCTCCACGTCGACACGCCAGATGCCCGGCAGCCGGGCCATCACGAGCTGCTTGCCCGGCACCAGCGAACGGCGGAACTCGAACTCGGCCTTCACCGCGGCAAGCGTGAGCACGCCGACGGCACTGTAGTCGACGTGCACGATCCCATCGGTGCCAAGCCATACGCGAGGAGCGGTCATCGGGATTTCCCCAGGCGCCGGGCCGATTGCGCGGGAGGCGATGCCTCACCCGGCCAAGCGAAATCGAAGCCGGAAGCATACGACACTTGCCTGCGCTCTGACGAGTTTCGCCCCGTCAGGCACGCACGGCGATGAACAGGTGCCGGTTGAGACTGAAGAAGGTGCGGCCGTCCGCGTCGAAGCGAAGCAGGTCGTCCCGCCACCCGGCGACGGTCTCGGCGTCCACCTGGGCCGTGCGCACGGCATGGCGCGACAGGCTGTCGATCATGCCTTCGCAGAAGGTGCCGGCGAAACGGGTGTGCGTGACGAGCGCATGGACGCTAACCCGCACGTCCGTGAAGCCCGCGTCCGCGAGCATGGGCACGAGCCGGCCAGGGAGATGCGGATGTGCGCAGTGGGAGTCCCACGCGTCGATGATGCGGCGCATGCGTGCGGGATCACCCGAGTGCCATACGCAGGACTCCCAGTCGGTGTCCATCAGCAGCAGCCGCCCGCCGGGACGCAGCACCCGCGCGAATTCCCGCAGGGCACCCGCGGCATCGGGCACGTACTCCAGCACCTGCGTGCACACCAAGGCATCCAGGGCACCGTCGGGCGCAGGCAGTGCACTGGCATGCGCCTGGCCGGTGCGCACGTACCCGAGACCGGCACACCGCTGCGACGCCATCGAGACCATGCTCTCCGAGACGTCCACCGCGAGCACGTGGCCCGCGGGTCCGACGGCCGCGGCAAGGTCCAGCGCCAGCAGGCCGGGGCCGCAGCCGACGTCCGCGATCCGCTCGCCCGGCTGCGCGGCCAGCAGCGCCATCACCGTGCGCCGCTGGGCCACGAGATCGGCCGTGAGGTACACGGCCTCCAACGCCCGCGCGGCCTTGTCGTTCGCGAACAGTTCGCTGCCGGGGTCGGTGACGGGCGACGTCATGGAAACGTGACGTCGTGCACGGCCTCCGCCGGGCGCGGCATGAGGGCTTCGAGCCAGCGGCCGATGGACAGCACGAGCGCGTCCTGCCCGGGCCGCCCCACGACCTGCAGACTCGCGGGCAGCCCCGTGTCGTCGAAACCGCACGGAATCGACAGTGCCGGCAGCCCCGTCATGTTGAACGGCGAGGTGAAGCGCGTCAGCATGCCGGCGGCCGGCCGCGCCTGGCCGCCGACGCTGATCACGGCCTGTCCCGTCGCGGGCGGAACGCACGGCAGCGTGGGCACGATGAGCGCGTCGGCGTCGCCCAGGGCCTCGATGACGGCGTCGCGCACTTCGCGACGGATGCGCTGGGCCTTCACGTAGTCCGAAGCGAGGAAGGTGCGTCCCACCTCGAAACGGTAGCGGATCTCGTCGCTGAGGCCCGGATTGTCTCCCACGAGGAGATCGGCGTTCGCTTCCGCAGCCTCGGTGCCGAGCGTCACCAGTTGCGCCGCATGCGCGAGGCGCAGCGCCTCCACGGCGGCCTCGCGCAGTCGGGCGCCTGCGCCCGCGGCCGCGGCCTCGGCCTCGTGGATACAGCGCGCGATGCCCTCCTCCACCTGCTCGGAAAAGATGCCGCGCAGCGCGACGAGTGTCGGCGGGCGCCCGGCCAGCGCGCCTGCCGAACCCTCCGGCAGGCCGGCGAGCACCTCGAACGCGACCGCGGCATCGTCGACGCAGGCGGCCAGCGGACCGACGTGATCGAGCGACCACGCGAGGGGCAGCACGTCGGTGGTGTCGACCGCGCCGAACGTGGGCTTGAACCCGGTGACGCCGCAGCACGCCGCGGGAATGCGGATGGACCCCCCGGTGTCCGTGCCAAGCGCGATCGGCACGATCCCGGCGGCGACCACGGCCCCCGAGCCACCCGAGGACCCACCCGGTACCCGATCGGGGAAGCGCGGATTCATCACGGTGCCGAAATGCGCGTTGGCGCTCGTCACGCCGAAGGCGAGTTCATGCAGGTTGGTGACGCCGAAGACGATGGCCCCCGCGCGGCGCAGCCGCGCCACGCATGGCGCATCGTGATCCATGAGCTTCGGCATCCGGGCCAGCGTGCCCCCGGTCAGTCGGTAACCGCGGACGGCCATGAGGTCCTTGATGGCGACGGGCACGCCCGCGAGCGGTCCGGGGTCCTCGCCGCGCGCGACCTTCGCGTCGATGGCGGTCGCCTGCGCCAGGACGTCTTCCTCCAGCAGCGACACGAACATCTTTGCGTGCTGCCAGTCACCCGCAGCCGTCAGCGCTCGCGTCGCGATATCGACGGCGCGGGCCTCGCCGCGCCGGACCTTCCCGGCGAGGGCTCCGGCAGAGGCACGTTCCCCGGGTTCGGGCCGCCGAGCGAGCGCATACCCGGGCTGCGGGACAGGGGGTGAAGTGAGCGGGACGGCCTTCGGCAGTGCGGCCTCCAGCGCGACGAGATCGTCGAGATTCCACGCGAGGCGCTGCGCCCACTCCTCCACGCGTTCCATGGGAAAGCCGCCGCGCAGGGCGGCCACGGCCGCCAGGAATTGCGGCAGGCGTGTGATGTCGGTCGTCATGCGCCGGACTCCTGTCCTGGAGCGTCTCCGCTCTGCGGGGAGGCGCCGGCGATGGCCTTCAGCGCCTCGGAATGGAACTCGCGGTGATAGAGGATCAGCACGACCCAGCTGGTGGCGATCATCCAGGCCCACGGGTTGAGGAACCACATCAGCGCGGCGAGCGCGAAATAGTAGGCACGCAGGCCGTTGTTGAAGCTCTCGGCGGCGAGCGTCGCGGTGGCCGTGGCCCGCCGGACGAAGGATTCACGCTCGGCCTCGGGCGCGTCCATCTCCGGTGCGGCGCCCACCATCACCGAGCAGAAGTGGAACAGCCGCAGCGACCACGTGAACTTGAAGAACGAGAAGATGAAGATGCCGGTGAGCAGCAGGATCTTCAGGTCCCAGAAGCGGTCGGGTCCGCGCTTGGTGAAGGGCAGTTCCAGCACGACGGTCGCGAGCTTGTCGGTGGTCCCGAGCAGGGCGAGCAGACCGCCGAGGATCAGCAGCGTGGTGGACGCAAAGAAGGTGGAGCCGTTCGAGAGGTTCGCGATGATGTTCACGTCACCGATGCGGACCTCCCGTTGCACCGAACCGCGCATCCACTGCGACCGCAGCGTGGTCATGAGCGACAGGAGACTGGGATGGCGCTTGCGGTGGTGGTCCGCGAAGGCCACGTATCCGACCCACCACACGAAGAACCAGGCGACCGCGATCCAGTCCAGCGGAGAGAGCGGAAGCGGCATGGGCGAGGGTCAGCTGGCGCCGCGCCGGCGGAAGGGCATGGCGCGCGTCAGAGGAACAGGGTGAGCACGCCGGTGTAGCCGTAGAGTCGGTCGTGCGAGATTTCGCCGTTGCAGAAGAAGCCGGCCAGAGGCACGTCGCCGAGTCCCTCGCGGATCATGCGCAGTTCGCGGGAGCGCTCGCCGAACAGCTGCGCGCCGCGTCCGAGGCACGAGAAATACAGCGCGCCCTTGGGCCGCGTGAACAGCCCGCTCTTCATGCTGTCGAGCATGCGGGCCATGTCCTCGACGGCGGAGCGGCGGTCTCGGCGGCAGAACATGAGCTTCGCGCCGGGGTCGACGAGATCGCCGACGGCCACGAGACCGCGCTCGGCGTCGAGCCCGAGCAGGTTGCGCACGGTGTAATCGGACGGATCGCCGGCTGCGACGGGCAGCGCCGCAAAGAGCTGGTCGGCGAGACCGTCGACGTTGCCGTCCCCGCGCAGCGCGGCGTCCTCGCGCAGGACATCCAGGGCAGGACGGCCGTCGAGTTCGATGAGCACGTTGCGCCGGCTCTGGGTGACCGTGTGCACGCCGCCCAGCGGAGTGCAGCCCTGGGTGAGGCGGGTGCTGACGATGACGCGGTCGGTGAAGACGACCCCGGTGAGGCCGCCTTCGGTCACGCCGTCGGCCACCTGGGGATGCGAGGAGCGCGAACTGGACAGGCCGCCCACCACGAAGCCGCTCTCCAGCCGCTCGGCGAGTTCGGCCACCAGGCCGGACACCCGTCCGTTGCGCGGATCGGCATGCACCACCGCGAAGTTGCCGGGGGACGCGCCGACGCTCAGGGGGTCCTTGGCGAGGTCCGACGGACCCCGCATCTGCGACAGCACGCGGAAGGAACCCGGTTCGAAGCTGCCCACCATGAGGACCATGGCGCCCTCGTCCACGTACTCCTGCCCGGTGGCGCAGATCCCGAGACCCACCGTGCCCACCCAGTGGTCCACACCCGTGCGCATGCGCAGCAGCTCGAGGATCTCCTGCATGCGCGAGGCATACACGTCGGTGACGTAGAGGAAGCCGAGGTTGGCCCGCGCCGGAATGGGGCCCAGCTGCTCCAGACATTCCGCCGCGGCGATGCGCCAGTGGGGCGAGGCGGCGTGAGCATGGGCGAAGCTGGCGTCGACGGAGCGGGTGTCGTGGAACATGGCCTGGCGATGAGGGACGGCGGATTCAGCGCTCCGGACGCCGCGGGCGCGGGACGGGGCGTGGCCATGGGGTGAACGCGCGGTGGGAACGGCGCCGTTCCGGCCGCGGGCCCCTGGAACGCGCCGGCGAGGGCCCGGGGGAGACGCGTCCCTATAATACCGGCTTTCATTCCTCGGAAGGCACCATGAATCTCGATCGCGTCGGACCCGGGCGGGACATTCCCAACGACTTCAACGTGATCATCGAGATCCCCATGAACGCGGATCCGATCAAGTACGAGGTCGACAAGGAGACCGGCGCCATGTTCGTCGATCGCTTCATGTCGACGTCCATGCACTACCCGTGCAACTACGGCTACATCCCCCACACGCTCTCGGGGGACGGAGACCCCGTGGACGTGCTGGTGCTCTCCCCGGTGCCGCTCATCTCCGGCGTCGTGGTGCGCTGCCGGCCCATCGGCATGCTGCGGATGAACGACGAGGCGGGCGAGGACACCAAGCTCCTCGCGGTGCCGATCGACAAGCTCTGCAGCCTCTACCGGAACGTGGTCACGCCGCGCGACCTGCCGGAGCTGGTGACCTCGCAGATCTCGCACTTCTTCGAGCACTACAAGGACCTGGAGCCCGGCAAGTGGGTGAAGGTGCTGGGCTGGGTGGGCCCCGAGGAAGCGAAGGCGGAGATCGTCGACGGCATCCAGCGCTACAACGATGCGGCCACCAAGCCCATGTTCTGACGCCCGGCCCTCCCGGCCCGGGGACCGGCTCAGGCGGCCTTGCCGCTTTCGTCCTGCGGCGCGATCCACCGTCCGAGGATCGCCTCCAGCTGTTCCCGCTTGAAGGGCTTGGTGAGGTAGTCGTCCATGCCGGCAGCAAGACACTGCTCGCGATCGCCTTCGAGAGCGTTCGCGGTCAGGGCCACGATGGGAACGCGGCGTAGCGCCTGTTCCCGTTCGCGCTGACGCAGGGCCCGGGTCGCGGCGAACCCGTCCATCTCGGGCATCTGGCAGTCCATGAGCACCAGATCGAACGGCTTCCGCGCCGCCAGATCGAGGGCGGTGCGGCCGTTGTCGGCCAGTTCCACCTCGTAACCCAGGCGGCGCAGCGTCACGAGCGCCACCTTCTGGTTGACGGGGTTGTCCTCCACCAGCAGCAGGCGCGCCGAACGTGTTGCCGGAGGCTGTGCCCGCCGGGCTCCGGCGTCCGCCGGCACGATCTCGCGCCCGAGCGCGAGCGTGATCGCCTCGTACAGCTGCCGGGCCCGGACGGGCTTGGCGAGCGTGCCCGCGAGGCCCGCGCCGGCCGCTTCCTCACCATGCAGACGGCCGCTGGAGCTGAGGAGGATGCGCGGCACGCGGCACAGGGTCGAGTCCGCCTGCACCCGGCGCGAGAGCTCTACACCGTTCATGCCCGGCATGTGGTAGTCGAGCAGCATGAGATCGAAGGGCTGTCCGGCGGCATCCGCGTCACGCAGCATCCCCAGAGCTTCCCACCCGCCCGCCGCCGAGACCGGCTGCACGCCCCAGGCTGCCAGGTGATGCTCGACGATCACGCGATTCGTGGCGTTGTCGTCCACCACCAGCACGCGCATCCCCGACAGCGCCGTGGCGGACAACCGGCCCCGCTGCGTGCCGTCGCCGATGGGCAGGTCCAGCCTGAACGCGAAGACGCTGCCCTTCCCTTCCTCGCTGCGCACGCGGATCTCGCCGCCCATGAGGGACACCAGCTGATGCGTGATGGCGAGTCCGAGACCCGTGCCGCCGTACTTCCGGGTCGTGGACGAGTCCGCCTGCGTGAAGGGCCGGAACAGCCGGCCCACCGTTTCCGTCGACATGCCGATGCCGGTGTCGCGCACCTCGAACGACAGCGCGATGCCGCGCTCGCCAGTGCCGTCCTGAGCCACGCTCAGCGCGACTTCGCCCTTCTGCGTGAACTTCAGCGCGTTGCCGACGAGGTTGACCAGCACCTGGCGCAGGCGGGTGGGGTCCCCGCGCACGCGCGGCGGCAGGTCGCTGGGCACGTTGCACAGCAGTTCGATGCCCTTCGCGTGCGCCTGCTTCGCGAGCAGCGCGGTGACTTCCTCCGCCAGTTCGCGCACGTCGAAGTCGATGCTCTCCAGCTGCAGCTTGCCCGCCTCGATCTTGGAGAAGTCAAGAATGTCGTTCAGGACGCCCAGCAGGGACTCCGCCGAATTGCGCGCCGTGCGGACGAAGCTCCGTTCCGACGCGGGCAGGGTGGACTGCTCCAGCAGTTCGAGCATGCCCAGCACGCCGTTCATGGGCGTGCGGATCTCGTGGCTCATGTTCGCGAGGAACTCGGATTTCGTGCGCGTCATGGTCTCGGCCGCCTCCTTCGCGCTCACGAGTTCCCGCGTGCGCCGCACGAGCGTGTCGAGCATGCCGTTGAACGAGGCTGCGACCTCGGCGAGATCGCCCAGGTCCGCAGGACGCAGGCGCACCGAGCCCTCGCCGTTCTGGATGCGGCGCGACGCGTCCACGAGCAGCACCAGCGGTCGCGTCACGCGATTCGCGGCGAATAGCGCAAGCAGCGCTGCGATCACCGCGACCGCGCTTCCCAGGACCACCAGCGTGTTGCGGAAACCGTCGGGGTCCGCGAGTGCCGCCGGGTCGATGACGACGCCGGCCATCCACACGCGCGGCATGCCCCCGAGGTTGACGTTGAAGTTCTGCACGGCCATCGCACCGTCGCCGCCATGGACGATGAGCCCGTTCAGCACCCGTTCCGGGACGATCTCCGGCCAGTCCTGCGGGACCGACGCCCCCGGCTTCGCCGCGGCCGCCCCGGAGCGCATCAGGTAGCGGCCGTCGGCATCGGCCAGGAAGAAACCGAGCACACCCTCCTGGCTCGATACCAGGGAGGGCAGCGCCACTTCGACCAGGACGGCCCCCGTGACTGCCCCCTCGTGCGACGTCGCGAGGGCGAGCCGCGCGGTGGCATGGGTGACGCGTCCATCCGGCCCGGCATGGACCGTGGGATTCGACAGGTACGCGCGCCTCGCTTCGGCCCGACCGTCCGGGTGAAGGACCTGGTCGGGCAAGGCTGCGGACACCCGGGTCGCAGGGCGCCCCGGGGGCTCGTCCTGCCCCGGCGTCATGCGCCAGTGGACGTCGCCCCGCGCGTCGATCAGTGCCACCGACAGGATCACGGGATTGTCGGCGACGATCGCACCGACGGCCCGCCGCAGCCGCTCCGGATCACGGAGGGGCGATTCATCCGGCGAGGACTCGGCCCCCGCAGCCTGGAACGCCGTGACCTCGGGTGTGAGCGCCAGACTCTGAAGATCGCGGTTCGCGCGCTGCACGTCGGCCGCAATGGCCTGCAGCCGCAGGGACAGGTTCGCTCTCGCCTCCCGGTCCGCGGCATCCCGGGCGCGCGCGCCCAGACCGTCGAGCAGGAATGCCACCGCGACGGCCAGGGGCACGACCGCCAGCGCCACGAACATCAGCACGTACCGTACGCGCAACCGCAGGTAGCGGTCGGTCGGTCGGGAGGCAGGGGGGGCGGGAGGCCGGGTCACGGAGGCAGGATCGCGGATCGTCCGATCCATATCGGCGGCGACCCGCATCGCTTGAGCGAGGACTTCGCGAACCCCTGCCCCCGTTGCTCAAGGGGGCTCCTTCGCCCGGAGACCGTCAGGTCTCGTGATCCGGCCTCACCGCGAGGCCCGACAGGAGGTCGACGCCCCCCGGGACGCCGGGCAGCTCGTCCAAGTCTTCCGGATTGTCCAGATCATGACGCGGGGGCAACTCCGACCAGCGCCAGCCGAGCGCCTGAAGTCGCTGCCTCGTGGCGGCCGCGACGGCCGGGGTGCTCCATGCCACCCCGGAGAAGAGGGTCGGGGAGGTCTGCCGCAACCCGATCAGCCAGTAGCCGCCGTCCTGCGCCGGGCCCAGGACGGCGTCGGCGCCGCCGCGGAGCGCTTCGGCCGCACCCGCGAGATCGTCCGGCCCCATCGACGGGATGTCGGTGCCGACGAGGATCGCGGCATCGTGCGAACCGAGCGCCCAGTCGAACGCCTCATGCATGCGCTCGCCGAGATCCGCGCCGCGCTGGTCGCGCAGGATCACGCCGTGCAGGCGGCGGCACAGCGCGAAGAAATCGTGCGTCGCATCGGGCGCGCAGCAGAGCACTGTGGAGGCCCAATCGCCCGCTGCAGCGGTCCGGAGTGTCCGGCGCGTGAGCCGCGCGGAGAGCACGGCCGCGCCGCCGGGCCCCAGCGCGGGAATGAGGCGGGTCTTCGCTTCCCCCGGCACCGGGGCCTTGGCGAACACGAGGAGGGCGATGCGCACGGGGAGTCCTTTCGGAGTGGGAACGGATCGCGGTCAGCGGCGCGCGGCAGCACCGGCGCGGGCATCGCGATAGCGCTGCGCCAGCGCGGCCGGGTCCGCGCCGAGGAAGTATGCCGCGCGCAGGCGCCACATGAGG
>ERZ1066136.1116-NODE-1116-length-14967-cov-11.657658_pt1 | contig 14967 bp, 13 predicted proteins | sample MGYA00382783_ERZ1066136 | MGnify/ENA primary metagenome ERZ1066136 (study PRJEB33369, sample SAMEA5778366) | biofilm metagenome | biome: Industrial cooling water; feature: Water cooling tower basin; material: Biofilm | place: United Arab Emirates | collected... | reverse complement strand
CCGGCGAGCGACGGCGCCCGCATCTTGGGCACGGTGCCCGGCGCGCTGGTGCTGGGCCTGGGCACGGCCGCGGTGGCCGCGCTGCTGGGCGCGTGGCGGCCGCGCTGGCCGTCGGCCCTGGTGGCCCTGGGCCTCGCGGTGGCGGTGGCCGCCGCCGCGGCCGGCCTGGGCGCCGGCGCGCTGGTCGGGCCGAACCTGCCTCCCCTGGCGGCGCCCGCCACCGCCACCGGGCCCGCGGCGGGCCTGCTGGACGGCTCGGTGTTCGCGCTCGTCGCCGCCCACCCGGGCGCCGTGGTGGTCAGCGGCCTCGTGATGGCCCTGGTCGGCTCGCTCGAGGGCCTGATGAACCTGCGCGCCGTCGACCAGGCGCTGCACGCCCGCCACGACGAGAACCACGAGCTGGCGGCCATGGGGCTGTCCAACCTCGTCGGCGGGGCCGTCGGTGCCCTGCCCATGACCATGCTGCGCGCCCGCGCCGTGAGCATCGAGCGCGCCGGCGGCCTCGGCCGCCGCGCGGCGCTGGGGGCCGTGCTGCTGTCGGCGCTGCTGCTCGGGGGCGCCGGCGCCACGCTGGCCTGGGTGCCGCAGGCGGCGCTGGCGGGCCTCATGCTCGTGGTCGCCGCGTCGCTGGTCGATCCCCGCACCCCGCAGTTGCTGCGCCAGTGGCGGCAGCCGGGGCGCCGGGCCGCCGTCACGCCCGCCCTGCTGACCATGGCCGCCGTGGCGCTGGCCACCGCCACGCTGGGCCCGGGCGCCGGCGTGGGCCTGGGCGTGGTGCTGGCGACGCTGGTCTTCCTGCGCCGGCTGCGCAGCCACACCGTGCGCTGGCAGGGCACGGCGCGGTCACGGCCGTCGCGGCGCGTCTACCCGCCGGCGCTCGAGGCGGCGCTGCAACCCCTGCGCGAGCGCGTGGCGGTGTTCGAGCTCGAGGGCGCGCTGTTCTGGGGCAACGCCGAGCGCGTGGCCGACCGCGTGGAGGCGGTGCCCGCAGGCTGCCACAGCGTCGTGCTGGACCTGCGCCGCGTGAGCGGCTTCGACGAGTCCGCCGCCGTGGAGCTGACCCAGCTGGCGCGCCGCCTCGCTGACCGCGGCACGACCCTGCTGCTGGCCGGCCCGCCGGGCCCCGCGACCGACGGCCGCCCCTGGGGCGGGCACGTGGGCGAGCTGGCCGCCACGGACGCACTGCCCAGCTGGCCCGACACCGACCGCGCCGTCGAGCACGCCGAGCGCCGGCTGCTGGCCGAGCAGGCCCTGGCGCCCGACGTGCTGGGCCATCCCGTGCCCCTGGCCGACAGCGCGCTGCTGCAGGGCCTGGCACTGGCCCAGCAGCAGCGCCTGGCCGCGGCCACGGAGCCGCTGCGGCTGCGCGCCGGCGAGGCGCTCTTCCGCGAGGGCGAGGCCGCCGACGCGCTGTACGTGCTGACGCGGGGCTCGGTCACGGTGGTGGCGGGCGACGCCACGCGCTACGTGAGCTTCTCGCCGGGCACGGCGCTGGGCGAGCTGGCGCTGCTCGACGGCGGCGGCCGCAGCGCCGACGCGGTGGCCGACCAGGACGCCGAGCTGCACCGCCTGTCGCGCCGCGCGCTGGCCCGGCTCGCCGACGAGGAGCCGGCGCTCGCCGCCGAGCTGTACCGCCGCATCGCGCTGCAGCTGGCGGCGCGGCTGCGCGTGGCCTCGGCGGCCTGGCGCGAGGCCTCGGGCTGAGCCTGCGGGCGGCGCGCCGCTACAGCACGTGCCCGATCGTGCGGTAGTGGCCCGACTGGAACAGCAGCGGCGCCAGCGTGCTGTCGCTGCAGGCCAGCACGCGGCCGATGAACAGCAGGTGGTCGCCCGCCGTCTGCACCGACTCGGTGGCGCACTCGAAGGTGGCGGCCGTGCCCGCCAGCACCGGCGCCCCGTGCCGGCCGGCGGCCCAGCTGCCCTCGGCAAAGCGGTCGGCGCGGCGCGCGGCGAAGTGGCGCGACACGCCCAGCTGCGACTCGGCCAGCACGTTGACGGCGAAGTGGCGCGCCGCGCCGAAGGCCGCGGCCGAGGGGCTTTCGCGCCGCAGCGACCACAGCACCAGCGGCGGGTCGAGCGAAAGCGAGCTGAAGGAGTTCACCGTGAGGCCCACGGGCTCGCCGGCGGCGTCCAGGCAGGTGACGATGGTCACGCCCGTGGTGAAGCGGCCGAGGGCCGTGCGCAGGCGGCGCGGGTCCAGCGGCGTGGCGTCGGCGGCCGGGCCGCTGCCGGCGGCCGCGGCGCTGCCCTCAGCGCCCGGCTGCATTGCCCGCCTCGATGCCCCAGCGCGCCAGCGCCTCGTCGTCGGCCACGCGGGCGTCGACCCAGCGGGCGCCCGAGGGCGTGGTTTCCTTCTTCCAGAACGGCGCCTGGGTCTTGAGGTAGTCCATGATGAATTCGCAGGCCTGGAAGGCCTGGCCCCGGTGCGCCGAGGCCACGGCCACGAGCACGATCTGATCGCCCGGCAGCAGCCGCCCCACGCGGTGCACCACGCGCGCGCCGCGGATGTCGAAGCGCGCCGCGGCGGCGTCGATCATGGCCTCGATGGATGTCTCGGTCATGCCCGGGTAGTGCTCGAGCTCCAGCACCTGCACGGGCTCGCCGTCCGTGGGGTGGCCGCGCTCGCGCACGGTGCCCACGAAGCTGGCGACGGCGCCGACGCCGAGGTCGCCGTCGCGCAGGGCGGCGAGCTCGGCCGAGAGGTCGAAGTCGGCGGTCTGGATGCGCACCCGGGGCGGGGCCATGGCGTGCTCAGCCACCGGTCACGGGCGGGAAGAAGGCCACCTCGGCGCCGTCGGGCAGCTCGGCGTCGTCGCCGCACACGGCCTGGTTCAGCGCCGCGCGCACCGGGCGGCCGGCGGCCAGCAGTTCGGCGTGGCGGCCGCCGCGTGCGCGCAGCCGTTCGCGCAGCGCGCCCACGGTGCTGCCGGCGGGCAGCTCGACGGCCTCCTGCGGGCCCAGGGCCTCGCGCAGGGCGGCAAAGTAGCGGACGTGGACGGTGGGCATGCGCAGGTGTCGGGCAACAGGGGGCGGATGCTAGCCGGCCCAGGCGCACCCCCCGATTGCAGGGGCGATGTCAACCCGGGCTGGACACGCCGGCAGCCGCCGCGATAGCTTACGGATGTAACGGCCCGTGGAGGGCCCGGAGACGCGCATGACCGTTTTCCCCGTTTCTGCCCACCGGCCCGTTGGGCTGACCCTGCGCACGCTGGCCGTGGCCGCCGCGCTCGGCCTGGGCGGCACCGCCTTCGCCGACCCCGTGGCCTACACCGGCGCCGGCAGCGTGGGCCCGGTGACGCCGGTGTCGCCGTCGGGCAGCGCGGTGTTTGCCGCGACGGGCAGCTACAGCTTCGGCGTCCTCGGCAGCTTCGACCTGCTCTCGAGCTTCGTGTTCAACGCCGTCAGCGGCACGGGCACCGGCGGCTTCGAGTTCGCGCAGGGCGGCAACTCCTTCAGCGGCACCATCGCCACGGCCGCCGCGCCGGTGGCCCTGGGGCCGGGCTTCGAGATCACCTACACCGTCACCGGCGGCACGGGCAGCTTCGCCGGGGCCACGGGCGGCGGCAACGGGCTGATCCGCATCGTGTCCGACATCACCGGCGCCCCGCCCTACTCGTACATCGAGGCCGGCATCATGAACGTGACCGCCATCCCCGAGCCCGCCACGGCGCTGCTCATGCTGGGTGGCGTGGCCGCGCTGCTCGGCCGGCGCCTGCACAAGCGCGGCTGAGCCGCCTGCGGCGCGACGGCCGCACAGCAACAAAGAGGGGCCCTGCACAGGCCCCTTTCCTTTTGCACGCTGCAGCGCCGGCGGCTCAGCCGCCGACCCAGGGCGCCAGCGGCCGGTAGGCCACGGTGTCGCCGGGCGCGATCACCTGGCCCGGGGCGACGTCCACCAGGCCGTCGGCCCACACGGTGGAGGTCAGCACGCCCGAGCCCTGGTTCTCGAACAGCACCAGGCGACCGTCGGCCCCCACGCGCACACGCAGGAACTCGCGGCGCTTGTCGGGCCGCGGCCAGGCGAAGCCGGCCACCAGCGGCAACGCCGGCGGCAGGCCGCCGGGCAGGCCCTGCAGGGCAGCCAGTACCTCGTGCACGGCCAGCAGCCAGGTGACGAAGGACGACACGGGGTTGCCCGGCAGGCCCAGGAGCAGCGCCTCGCGGCCGTCGGGCCGGCGGATGGCGCCGAAGGCCAACGGCTTGCCGGGCTTGATGGCGAGCTGCCAGTTCTCGAGACGGCCCTCGGCCTGGGCGGCAGGCTTGAGGTGGTCTTCCTCGCCCACCGAGACGCCGCCGCTGGTGACGATGAGGTCGTGGCCCGCGGCGGCCTGGCGCAGCGCCTCGCGCGTGGCGTCGAGCCGGTCGGGCACGTTGCCCAGGTCGGTGACGGCGCAGCCGGCGGCCTCGGCCAGGGCGCGCAGCGTGAAGCGGTTGCTGTTGTAGAGCGCGCCGGGCCTGAGCGGCTCGCCGGGCATGGCCAGTTCGTCGCCCGTGCACAGGATGGCCACGCGCGGGCGGCGCAGCACCGGCAGCCGGGCCACGCCCACCGAGGCGGCCAGACCCAGCGCCTGGGGCGAGAGGCGTGTGCCCGCGGCCAGCACCACGGCGCCTTCGGCCACGTCTTCGCCGCGGCGGCGGATGGCCAGGCCGGCGGCGGGCACGGTGTTCACGCGCACGGCCGCGCCGCCGTCCACGGGCTCGCACTGCTCCTGCATGACCACGGCGTCCGCACCCTCGGGCACCAGCGCGCCCGTGAAGATGCGCGCGGCCGTGCCGGGCTGCAGCGCATCGCCCACGTGGCCCGCGGCGATGCGCTGCGACACCGGCAGCACGGTGCCGGCGGCCGGCACGTCGGCAGCGCGCAGGGCGTAGCCGTCCATGGCCGAGTTGTCGGCACCGGGCACGGCGATGGTCGCGCGCACCTCGGCGGCCAGCACGCGGCCGCGGGCGTCGAAGGTGGACAGGTCTTCCACCTCGGTGAGGCGGTGCGCCGCGGCGGCCAAGGCCAGGCGTTGCAGGGCCTCGTCCAGGGGCAGCAGCGGGCGGGGTGCGTTCATGCGGGGGCGTGGGCTTCGATGTAGGCCTTGATCACCGCCACCTCGGGCGGCGTCACCGTGAAGCGGCGCGGCAGCGACTCGAGCTGCTTCAGCGCCGCGGGCGGCTCGGGGTCCACGCCCGTGGCCTCGCGGATGGTGGCCGCGAACTTGGCCGGCAGCGCGGTCTCGAGCACGATCATCGGCACGCCGGCTTCGCGCTGCTCCCAGGCCACCTTCAGGCCGTCGGCCGTGTGGGTGTCCACCAGCAGGCCGTGCTGCTGCCAGCAGCGGCGGATGGTGGCCAGGCGGTCGGCGTGCGTGCTGCGGCCGCTGGCGAAGCCGAACGCGTCGCGCGCCCGCGCCATCGTGGCGGCGTCCAGCGTGAAGCCGCCCTGCTGCGGCACCTGCTCGCCGAACAGGCGCGCCACCGCCGCACCGTCGCGGCCCAGCAGGTCGAACACGAAGCGCTCGAAGTTGCTGGCCTTGCTGATGTCCATGCTGGGGCTCGAGGTCTCGTGCGTCTCGGCGCTGCCGCGCACGCGGTAGGCGCCGGTGCGGAAGAACTCGTCGAGCACGTCGTTCTCGTTCGTGGCCACCACCAGGCGCCGGATCGGCAGGCCCATGCTGCGCGCCACGTGGCCGGCGCAGACGTTGCCGAAGTTGCCGCTGGGCACCGTGAAGCTCACGGGCTCGCCGTCGGACCGCGTGGCCTGGAAGTAACCCGCGAAGTAGTAGACCACCTGCGCCAGCAGCCGCGCCCAGTTGATGCTGTTGACGGTGCCGATGCGCCAGCGGCGCTTGAAGGCGAGGTCGTTGCTGACGGCCTTGACGATGTCCTGGCAGTCGTCGAACACGCCTTCCACGGCCAGGTTGTGGATGTTGGCGTCCTGCAGGCTGAACATCTGCGCCTGCTGGAAGGGGCTCATGCGGCCGTGCGGGCTGAGCATGAAGACGTGGATGCCGCGCTTGCCGCGCATGGCGTACTCGGCGGCGCTGCCGGTGTCGCCGCTGGTGGCGCCCAGGATGTTGAGCGTCTCGCCGCGGCGGCCCAGCTCGTACTCGAACAGGTGGCCCAGCAGCTGCATGGCCATGTCCTTGAAGGCCAGCGTGGGGCCGTTGGACAGGGCCTGCAGGTGCAGCGTGTTGTCCAGCCGCTTGAGCGGCGTGATCGCCGCCGTGCCGAACACCGCCTCGGTGTAGGTGGCGCGCACCAGGCGCTGCAGGTCGGCGGGCGGGATGTCGTCGACGTAGAGGCTGAGGATCTCGAAGGCGAGGTCCGCGTACGGCAGCCCGCGCCAGCGCGCCAGCGTGGCCGCATCGACCTGCGGGTAGTGCGTGGGCAGGTACAGGCCGCCGTCCGGCGCCAGGCCCTCGAGCAGGATGTCGGAGAAGCCGCGGAGTGCCGGGTCGCCGCGCGTGCTGCGGTACTTCATCAGCTCAGCTCTTCCTTGCGCAGCTTGACGATGGGCGCCAGCACCGTCGGCAGGCTCTGCATCTGCGCCAGCGCGGCGGCCATGCGGCCTTCCACCGTGTCGTGCGTGAGGATGATGAGGTCGGTCTGCTTCTCGCCCTCGGCGCTCTCGCGCTGCAGCACGGCGTCGATGCTGATGTCGTGCTCGGCCAGGATGCCCGTGATGCGCGCCAGCACGCCGGCCTTGTCGGCCACCACCAGGCGCAGGTAGTAGGACGTGACCACGTCGCTGATCGGCAGGATCGGCGTGTCGGCCAGGCTGCCCGGCTGGAAGGCCAGGTGGGGCACCCGGTGGCCGGGGTCGGCGGTCTGCAGGCGCGCAATGTCCACGAGGTCGGCGATCACGGCGCTGGCCGTGGGCTCGCTGCCCGCGCCCTTGCCGTAGTAGAGCGTGGTGCCCACGGCGTCGGCCTTCACGACCACGGCGTTCATGGCGCCCTCGACGTTGGCGATGAGCCGCGTGGACGGGATCAGCGTGGGGTGCACGCGCAGTTCGATGCCCTGCTCACGGCGCCGCGCAATGCCCAGCAGCTTGATGCGGTAGCCCAGCTGCTCGGCGTAGCGGATGTCGGCGGCCTGCAGCGCCGTGATGCCCTCGACGTGCGCCTTGTCGAACTGCACCGGCACGCCGAACGCGATGGCCGAGAGGATGGTGGCCTTGTGCGCGGCGTCCACGCCCTCGATGTCGAAGGTGGGGTCGGCCTCGGCGTAGCCCAGGCGCTGCGCCTCCTTGAGCACCACGCCGAAGTCGAGCCCCTTGGCGCGCATCTCGCTCAGGATGAAGTTGGTGGTGCCGTTGATGATGCCGGCCACCCACTCGATGCGGTTGGCCGTGAGGCCCTCGCGCAGCGCCTTGATGATGGGGATGCCGCCGGCCACCGCGGCTTCGAACGCCACGGTGACGCCGCGTTCGCGCGCCGCGGCGAAGATCTCGGTGCCGTGCACCGCCAGCAGCGCCTTGTTGGCCGTGACCACGTGCTTGCCCTGGCGGATGGCCTCGAGCACCAGCTTCTTGGCGATGCCGTAGCCGCCGATGAGCTCGACGACCACGTCGACCTCGGGGTCCGCCACCACCGCCGCCGCATCGGCCACCACGCGCGCGCGGCCCTTCACGATGGACTCGGCGCGCGCCGTGTCCAGGTCGGCCACCACGGTGATCTGGATGCCGGTGCCCGCGCGGCGGCGGATCTCTTCCTGGTTGCGGGCCAGCACCTCGAAGGTGCCGCTGCCCACGGTGCCGATGCCCAGCAGGCCGACGCGGAGGTTGGTGTTCATGTGGAGTGGCGTTTGCGGTAGCCGTGGAGGAAACGTTCGATGCGGCCGACGGCCTCGGTGAGGTCGTCGACGTTGGGCAGGAACACGAGCCGGAAGTGGTCGTGCTCCGGCCAGTTGAAGCCGGTGCCCTGCACGATGAGCACCTTCTGCTCGGCCAGCAGCTCGTAGGCGAACTGCTGGTCGTCGGCGATGGGGTAGAGCTTGGGGTCGAGCCGCGGGAACATGTACAGCGCCGCCTTGGGCTTGACGACGCTCACACCCGGGATCTGCGTGAGCAGCTCGTAGGCCAAGTCGCGCTGCTTGCACAGCCGCCCGCCGGGGGCCACGAGGTCCTTGATGCTCTGGTAGCCGCCCAGCGCCGTCTGGATGGCCATCTGCCCCGGCGTGTTGGCGCACAGGCGCATGCTGGCCAGCATGTTCAGGCCCTCGATGTAGTCGCGCGCGGCGCGCTTGGCGCCGCTCACCACCATCCAGCCCGAGCGGTAGCCGCAGGCGCGGTAGTTCTTGGACAGGCCGTTGAAGGTGACGAACAGCACGTCGTCGGCCAGGCTCGCGATGCTGGTGTGCGTGGCGCCGTCGTAGAGCGTCTTGTCGTAGATCTCGTCGGCGAACATGATGAGCCCGTGCTGGCGCGCGATGTCGACGATGCCCTGCAGCACCTCCACCGGGTACAGCGCGCCGGTGGGGTTGTTGGGGTTGATGACGACGATGGCCTTGGTCTGCGGCGTCACCTTGGCGCGGATGTCGGCCAGGTCGGGCAGCCAGCCCGAGCCCTCGTCGCAGCGGTAGTGCACGGGCGTGCCGCCCGACAGGCTCACCACCGCGGTGTACAGCGGGTAGTCGGGGCTGGGGATCAGCACCTCGTCGCCGGCGTCGAGCAGCGCGTTCATGCTCATGGCGATGAGCTCGCTGGCGCCGTTGCCGAGGTAGATGTCGTCCACCGTGACGCCGGCGATGCCCTTTTCCTGCGTGTAGTGCATCACCGCCTTGCGTGGCGCGAACAGGCCCTTGCTGTCGGTGTAGCCGGCCGCCACCTGTGAGGGCAGGTTGTGGATCATGTCCTGCACGATCTCGTCCGGCGGCATCACGCCGAAGGCGGCCACGTTGCCGATGTTCAGCTTGATGATGCGCTGACCCTCTTCCTCCATCTGCCGCGCCTTGTCGAGCACGGGGCCGCGGATGTCGTAGCCGACGTTGGCGAGCTTGGCGGACTTGGCGATCGGCTTCATGGCGCGGGCGGGGTTGGAGGCCGCGGCGGGGCGGGGCATCGCCATGGCGGAACCTAGAATTATCCATCCATGAAGTTCCAGCCCGACACGCTCGCCGGCACCAACGCCATCACCCGCTTCGACGGCCACCGGCTCTGGGTGGGCGCCAGCGTCCACGCGGCCAGCGTGCTCGTGCCCTGGCGCGGCGAGGTCCACGCCTGGCCGCCCGCGGCGCCGGCCGGGCTGGAGGCCGGCCACTTCGAGCAGATCCTGGGCCTCAAGCCCGAGCTCGTGATCTACGGCAGCGGCACGCGGCTCGTCTTCCCGCCGCCGGCGCTGGCCCGCGTGCTGTTCGAGCGCCGCATCGGCCTGGAGACCATGGACACCGCCGCCGCCTGCCGCACCTACAACGTGCTCGCGAGCGAGGGCCGCTCGGTGGTGGCCGCGCTGATCCTGGCCCAACCCTGAGCGCGGGGTGCGGCCGCAGGAAGCCCCTGTGGCGCCGCCTATAATTCGGGCTTGCAGCTGGCTCAGGCCACGCTAGGGCCAACCAGGGAACTTCCGAGAACATCCTCCATGACGCCTGTCATCAACAAAGCACTCCCGGAATTCGAAGCATTGGCCACCAGCGGCGTCAAGTTCACGCCCCAGTCCCACCTCGGCAAGGCCGTCGTCCTGTACTTCTACCCCAAGGACAACACCCCCGGCTGCACCACCGAGGCCATGCAGTTCCGCGACCAGCACAAGGACTTCCTGAAGGCCGGCGCCGTGGTCTTCGGCGTGAGCCGCGACAACATGGCCAGCCACGAGAAGTTCAAGCAGAACCTCGAGCTGCCCTTCGAGCTCATCGCCGACACCGAAGAGAAGCTCTGCCACATGTTCGGCGTGGTCAAGAACAAGATCATGTACGGCAAGAAGGTGAAGGGCATCGAGCGCAGCACCTTCCTCATCGACGCCGAGGGCGTGATGCGCGCCGAGTGGCGAGGCATCAAGGTCGCCGGCCATGTCGACGAGGTGCTCAAGGCCGTGAAGGCGCTCAAGAAGGCCGCTTGAAGCCGCCCTTGGCCCGGTACGCCCGACACCCCAACCCCGGCCGGTGGCGCCCCGCCACCGCCCTGCGCCCCCAGCAAGCCGCGCGGCCCTGCCGACGCGGCTTTTTTGTCGCCACCGTTTCCTTCGCCCTCGTTCCCCACCTCTAGCCCGGACCCGCCCCCATGCCCCTGCCCAAGCCGCCGTCGAAGAAGGGTGACCTGCTGCAAGCCGCCGACTACGAGGCGCAGGCCGCACCGCGCGCCGAGAAGCGCTCGGTGAAGGCACGCACCGCCGAGGCCGCCCCGGCGCCGCTGGAGCTGCGCGGCAGCGCCCCGGCCGTGGCCGCCAAGCCGGCCCCGGCCCCGGTGGCCGCGGCGCCGCGCGCGCCCGTGGAGCCGCGCGCCAAGCCGCGCAAGCCGCGCAGCACGGGCCCGGCCAAGCTCTTCGTGCTCGACACCAACGTGCTCATGCACGACCCGATGAGCCTGTTCCGCTTCGAGGAACACGACATCTTCCTGCCCATGATCACGCTGGAGGAGCTCGACGGCCACAAGAAGGGCATGAGCGAGGTCTCGCGCAACGTGCGGCAGGTGAGCCGCGAGCTCGACGCCCTCGCCTCCTTCGACCAGAACGCCGGCGGCTCCGACCCCGACGGCGGCATCCCGCTGGCCAAGACCGGCCACCGCGAGGCCGGCGGCAAGCTGTTCTTCCAGACCACGCTGCTCGACGTGAAGCTGCCCGCCGGCCTGCCCCAGGGCAAGGCCGACAACCAGATCCTGGGCGTGGTGCAGAGCCTGCGCGAGCGCCACCCGGGCCGCGAGGTGGTGCTGGTGTCCAAGGACATCAACATGCGCGTGAAGGCGCGCGCCCTGGGCCTGCCGGCCGAGGACTACTTCAACGACAAGACGCTGGAAGACGGCGACCTGCTCTACACCGGCGTCATGCCCCTGCCGGCCGACTTCTGGGAGCGCCACGGCAAGACCATGGAGAGCTGGCAGCAGGGCGGCCACACCTACTACCGCATCAGCGGGCCGCTGGTGCCGGCGCTGATGATCAACCAGTTCGTCTACCACGAGGTGGCGGGCGGGCCCAACCTGTACGCGCGCGTCACCGAGATCACGGGCAAGACCGCGGTGCTCAAGACCCTGCGCGAGTACACGCACGGCAAGAACGCTGTCTGGGGCGTGACGGCGCGCAACCGCGAGCAGAACTTCGCCCTCAACCTGCTGATGGACCCGGACTGCGACTTCATCACCCTCACCGGCACCGCCGGCACGGGCAAGACGCTGATGACGCTGGCCGCGGCGCTGAGCCAGGTGCTGGACGACCGCCGCTACAGCGAGATCATCGTCACGCGCGTGACCGTGCCCGTGGGCGAGGACATCGGCTTCCTGCCCGGCGACGAGCAGGAGAAGATGGGCCCCTGGATGGGCGCGCTCGACGACAACCTCGAGGTGCTGGCGCGCAGCGACAGCGGCGCCGGCGAATGGGGCCGCGCCGCCACCAACGACCTCGTGCGCAGCAAGATCAAGATCAAGAGCCTGAACTTCATGCGCGGGCGCACGTTCCTGAGCAAGTTCGTCATCATCGACGAGGCGCAGAACCTCACGCCCAAGCAGATGAAGACGCTGATCACGCGCGCAGGCCCGGGCACCAAGATCGTCTGCCTGGGCAACCTGGCGCAGATCGACACGCCCTACCTCACCGAGGGCTCGAGCGGCCTGACCTACGCGGTCGACCGGTTCAAGGGCTGGCCGCACGGCGGCCACGTGACGCTGGCGCGCGGCGAGCGCTCGCGGCTGGCGGACTACGCCTCGGACGTGCTGTGACGCGCTGAGCTACTCGGCCGGCCGCACGCGCCAGAAGCTGGCAAAGCGCGGCAGGCCGTCGTCGGTGCGGCCCTGGTGGCGGAAGCTCACGCGGCTGCCCACGGGCGGTGGCGACTCGCGCTCGGCGTCGCTGAAGCCGGTGCCCAGGCGCAGCGTGCGGCCGTCGTCCAGGCGCAGCTGCAGGGCGCCCAGGCGGCCTTCGTGGCGGCCCCGGCCCGGCAGGTGCGCGACCACGGTGCCCTCGGCGTCGGACCAGGGCTTGAGCTTGAGCAGATCGGCGCTGCGGCCCGGCCGCCACAGCGCCGAGGCGCGGTGCAGCATCAGGCCCTCGCCACCGGCGCGCACCACGGCGGCCAGCTCGCGCGCCAGCGCGGCGGCGTCGGGCAGCGTGCGCTGGGGCACGGCCTGCACGAAGGGCTGGCGCAGCGAGGCCGCGAGCGCGGCCAGCGCCTCGGCGCGCGGCGCGAAAGGCCGCGGGTCGCCAGGCAGGTCGAAGAGCGCGTAGCGGAGCCGGCGCCAGGCGCCGTCGTCGGGCCTGGCGCGGCGCACCGTGCCCACCGTGGCCTCGAAGCCGCCGCGGCCGAGCCACAGCTCGCCGTCCAGCGGCGTGTCCGGCAGCGCGGCCGTGAACCACGCCGGCGCCACGATGGGGTCGCCGCTGCGGAAGCGCAGCCGCGCGCCGTCCCACAGCGCGCGCACGCCGTCGAGCTTCTCGCTCACGAGCCAGCCGGCCGGGTCCAGGCCCGGCGGCGCGTCCTGCGCCAGCATGGGGGCGATCGCCGCGGCGGGTGCGGCGGGTGCGACAGGCTCAGCGGCCTGGGCACGCAGCGCGGGCGCCAGCCCCAGCGCAGCGAGTGAACACAGGGCCTGGCGGCGCGGCAGGGGCATGGCGGGCTCCTCGGGAACGGGGAGCCGCAGTCTGCGCAGCGCCGCCCGTGGCCGGCATCCCCCGCGCGGGCCGCCGCCGCCCCCTCGCGCGGGCGCCCCCGGCGGGGCGCGTGGCAGGCGCTCAGCCGGCCACGAGGTCCTTCACCTGCTGCAGCGCGGTCGGGTCCTCGATGGTGGTCAGGTCGCCCGGGTCGCGACCCTCGCACACGGCCTGGATGGCGCGGCGCAGCAGCTTGCCGCTGCGCGTCTTGGGCAGCACGCTCACGAAGCGCACGCGGCTGGGCCGTGCCACGGCGCCGAGCTGCTCGTCCACCACCTTCAGGATCGCGCCCTCGAGCTTGAGCGCCGCTTCGGGCGTGGCCGCGAGCGACGGGTCCTTCAGCACCGCGAAGGCCATGGCCACCTGGCCCTTGAGCTGATCGGCCACGCCCACCACGGCCACCTCGGCCACGGCCGGGTGGCTGGAGATGCTCTCCTCGATCTCGCGCGTGCCCAGGCGGTGGCCGGCGACGTTGATGACGTCGTCAGTGCGGCCGAGGATGAAGAAGTAGCCGTCCTCGTCGCGGATGCCCCAGTCGAAGGTGCTGTAGACCATGCGGCCCGGCACGCTCTTCCAGTAGGTGTTGACGAAGCGCGCGTCGTCGCGCCACACGGTCTGCATGAAGCCCGGCGGCAGCGGGCCCTCGATGACGACCACGCCCTTCTGGCCGGCGCCGGTGATGTCCTGCCCGGTCTGCTCGTCCACCAGCTTGACGTCGTAGCCCGGCATGGCGATGCCGGGGCTGCCGAACTTGCTGCGCTGCGTCTCCACGCCGTTGGCCACGGTGAGGATGGGCCAGCCGCTCTCCGTCTGCCAGTAGTTGTCGATGATGGGGATGCCCAGGGCGCCGGCGATCCACTGCGCCGTGGGCTCGTCCAGCGGCTCGCCGGCCAGGAACAGCGCGCGCAGGCTCGAGAGGTCGTGCCGCTTGAGCGCCTCGGGATCCTGCTTCTTGAGCACGCGCACCGCGGTGGGCGCCGAGAACATGGCCGTGACCTTGTACTTCTCGACCAGGCTCCACCAGATGGCGGCGTCGGGGCGGATGGGCAGGCCCTCGTAGAGGATGGTCGCCATGCCGGCGATCAGCGGCCCGTAGACGATGTAGCTGTGGCCCACGACCCAGCCGATGTCGGAGGTGCTGAAGTAGGTCTCGCCCGGCCGCCCCATGAAGATCTGGCCCATGCTCGCGGCCAGCGCCACGGCGTAGCCGCCGGTGTCGCGCTGCACGCCCTTGGGCCGGCCCGTCGTGCCGCTGGTGTAGATGGTGTAGCTGATGGCCGTGCTGTCCAGCCAGACCACGGGCACCTGCGCGCCGGCATGGCGCTCGCGCTCGGCGGCGTAGTCCACGTCGCGGCCGGCGGTGCGCTCCATGGGGGCCAGGCCGCGGTCCACCATCAGCACCTTGGGCACCTTGTGGGCCGAGAGGCGCAGCGCCTCGTCGAGCAGCGGCTTGTAGGGCACGACCTTGCCGCCGCGGCTGCCGGCGTCGGCGCTCACCACGAGCACGGGCTCGGCGTCCTCGATGCGCGTGGCCAGGCTCACGCTGGCAAAGCCGCCGAACACCACCGAGTGCACGGCGCCGATGCGCGTGCAGGCCAGCATGGCGAACACGGCCTCGGGGATCATGGGCATGTAGATCAGCACGCGGTCGCCCTGCTTCACGCCCTGGGCCTGCAGGATGGCGGCCATGGTCTGCACCTCGGCCTGCAACTCGCGGAAGCTGTAGATCTTCTCCTGGCCCACCTCGGTGGACACCCAGATCAGCGCGTTCTGCTCGCCGCGCACGGCGGCGTGGCGGTCGACTGCGTTGTGGCACAGGTTGGTGGTGCCGCCCTCGAACCAGCGCGTGAACGGCGGGTTGTCGTGGTTGCAGATGCGCTGCGGCGGCGTCTGCCAGTCGATGAGCTTCGCCTGCTCGGCCCAGTAGGCGTCGCGCTCGGTGAGCGAGCGGCGGTGCAGGTCGGCATAGCGGGCGGGGGTGCTCATCGGTCTCGTCTCCTGGTGTTCGGCGGTTCCCGTCATCGTGGCGCGGGAGCGCGGCGTGCGGCAGTCGGGGATTGTTCGGATGGGCGCCTTGCAGGGCACTGACGCCGCGGGGCCAAGCCCCGCGGCCGGCCCGCCGCCGCTGCTATGCTGCGCCGCCCATGCCGACCCCGACCCCCGCCCTGACGTTCGCCCGGCCCGTGGC
>ERZ1066136.1112-NODE-1112-length-15029-cov-6.984373_pt1 | contig 15029 bp, 14 predicted proteins | sample MGYA00382783_ERZ1066136 | MGnify/ENA primary metagenome ERZ1066136 (study PRJEB33369, sample SAMEA5778366) | biofilm metagenome | biome: Industrial cooling water; feature: Water cooling tower basin; material: Biofilm | place: United Arab Emirates | collected... | reverse complement strand
CCAACGCCCTGAGCTCACCCACAGCTCAGGGCGTTTGTGTTTGTGCTTCGATGACCCTTGAGAGTCGTGTGCGAACGTGGCTCCAGGCTGCCTCGGCGCTTGAGGTCATGAATCGCTTGCTTCCAGACGTCTGGACTCCGGGAATCCTTGGGGTGTAGACTCGTCCACGTCATGGGGTAGTTGCCGTGAGGGCACCGCATGGCGACGGGAGGCAATTCAAACCAAGGAGCACATGTCCATGAAGACGATGCGCATCAAGACGATGGCGAGGAAGGGAGTGATCCTCGCCGGAGCATTGGCTGCGGTTCCGGCACTTGCGGGTGACGTCACCTGGGAGCGGCTGGTCAACAGCGAGAAGGAGCCGCAGAACTGGCTCAACCACCACGGCAATCTGGAGGCACATCGCTTCTCTGCCCTGGACAAGATCAATACCAAGAATGTCAAGAAGCTCAAGGTCGCGTTCACGTGGGCCATGGGCGGCACGCAAGGCGGCGGCAAGGAAATCATCAAGTGGCCCTTTGCCGGCCTCGAAGGGACGCCCGTCGCAGAGGACGGGTTCCTTTACATCACGACCGGCTGGGGCGTAGTCACCAAGCTCGACACGCGCGGTGGTGTGCCGAAGATGGTGTGGCAGTACAACCCGGCACCCGACCCCGACTATGCCACCACTGTCGCCTGCTGCGGCATCAACAACCGCGGGGCTGTGCTGTCCGGAAACATGGTGATCTCCCCGGTCATCGACGGGCGGATCCTGGCGCTCAACAAGACCGACGGCACCAAGATCTGGGAAGCGCAGGTCGCTGATCCGGGCAAGAGCGAGACCATCACGGGTGCGCCGCTCATCGTCAAGGATATGGTCGTGACCGGCATGGCGGGCGCCGAGTACGGCGTGCGCGGCTGGATCGAGGCCCTCGATATCAAGACCGGCAAGCGTCGCTGGCGGACCTACACGATCCCTGGCCCGGGCGAACCCGGTCACGAGACGTGGAAGGACAAGCATGGCGCGTGGAAGACGGGCGGCGGCACGACCTGGGTCACGGGCTCCTACGATCCTGAGCTGAACCTGATCGTCTGGGGTACGGCTAACCCGGGTCCTGACTGGGACAACGCCTACCGTCCCGGCGACAACCTCTGGACCGACTCCACGATCGCGATCGACGCCGACAGCGGCAAGATCAAGTGGGGCTTCCAGCACACGCCGAACGATCCGTACGACTATGACTCGATCAACGAGAACACCTTCGTCGATACGCAGATCAACGGGGTGTTCCGTCGTGCCACGCTGCACGCCAACCGCAATGGCTACGCGTACGCGCTCGATCGCAAGACGGGGGAGCCGCTGTGGTGCACGCAGTTCGTCCACGAGTTGAACTGGTCGGGCGGTCTGGACGCCAAGTGCAAGCCCAAGACCTATGACCCGAAGAAGGATGTGCAGACCTACGTGCCGGGCACGGCAGCGGGACGCGGCACTGCGACGAAGGGCCGCGGAACGGTCGAGGGTGTGCTCAAGCCGGGTCACATGGGGGGCAAGAATTGGCCGCCCACGACCTACAATCCGCAGCTGAACCGCTACTACATCCCGACCATCGACGGTTGCAACAAGGCCTTCACGGAAGTCGCCATCCCGGGTGAGTTCAAGCACCGCCAGCTGTTCCTGGGCGGCGCGCCGTTCTCGACCTTCGAGGATCCCGAGTGCGGCCGCATCTGGGGGTCGATCACCGCTATCGATGTCGGCACAGGCAAGGTCGTGAAGAAGCACACCACGAAGCACCCGCAACTGGGTGGTCTGCTCTCTACCGCGGGCGGTCTGGTGTTCGCCGGCTACGCCGAAGGCCAGGTGGTTGCACTCGATGCGGAGACGCTCGAAGAGCTCTGGAAGTTCGAGACGGGCTCCGCCATCAACGCGCCGCCCATGAGCTACATGGCGGACGGGAAACAGTACGTCGCGATCGAAGTGGGTCTCGGTGGTGCGTGGCCGCAGTGGTTCGTGAGCGCCACGCCTGAACTGAAGTCGCAAGTACCCAGCAACATGCTTTACGTGTTCTCCGTCGAAGACTGAGGCTATCGTAAGCGGCACGGAGCCAGCCCAGGGGCTGGCTCCGTGCATCCCTGAAGATCAGACGGCATTCTCGAGCGGGCTCCGGATCCGGGCTCTGATGAGATCAAGCACATCAAGGCAGACGTAAATGAACGGCTTTCGCAAGACCACCACTTTTCTGACGATCGCTGCGCTGTCCGGGCTCGGCGCTTGGACCTTTCAGCCCGAGCCGGCCTCGGCGGAGACCGAGACGGGCGACCGTCCTGAGATCATCGTGCCGCGAGCCGGTGGCCGCGCAGCCTTCGAGAAATTCGGCTGCATTACCTGTCACCTGGGAGATGGCCGGGGTGGCCAGAACGAGGGCGGCTACGGGGCAGACCTTCGCGTGACCAAGCTGACGGAGCAGGAGCTCGTGGACACGATTGCCAACGGGCGAGCCGGCAAGGGAATGCCCGCGTTCAAGGGCATGATCGACGAAGAGACCCTCGGAGTGCTCGCGAAGTACATCAAGGTGGAACTTCGACTGCGCTGAGGCGCAGCATCCGTACGCGGTTCAGGTGCATCTCTTTCGGACGGGGCGCCATGCGATGACACGGCGCCCCGTTTTCATTGTGACTTCCCGACTTCCGCGCGTTGTTGAGGCGTCATGCGCGCGGCGATCTGTTCGAGGACGCGATTCAAGTCCAGCCGCTTGTACTCGACGCCTGCAGCGACATCCGCCGCGACCCAGCGGTATGCCTGGACAAGATCCTTGTGCGTGCCCTGAGCGAACTGCAGGTAGATGAACTTCATCAGCCCCTTGCCGTGCTGGAAGTCCTTGCGAGCCATGAGTTCCGCGGCATAGCCGCGCGCCTGCGTCAGGTCGCCTGATTCCCTCCCGGTGTCGAATGCGTCCCGACCCTTGATGAAGAGTTCCATGTTCTTGTTCTGGTAGTCGCACTGCTCCTGCGACTCTTCCATGCAGACGAAGGCGTCGTCTTGCGCCGCGAGCGCAGGGCCCGCGAAGGCCATTGCCGCGGTGGCGGCGAGTGCCGCGAGCGGGAGGACGCACCAACTTGCGCCTCGGGATCCACGAGTCATGATCGGCGCCTCACTTGGCGAGGTCGGCGAGCGCCTTGGCTCTGGCCGAATCGAAATAGAACACGGCCGAGCTGAACTGCCCGCTGGAACCCACCTCGTACACGCCGACCATGTCTATGGAGATCGAGTTGCCGGAGTTCCGATCTTCGGCCTCCCAGGTCAGCAGGATGGCTGCCGTGTTCTCGAGCAGGTACATGCGGTTGACCTTGTAACGCGCCTTGTACGTCTTGAACTCCGCCGCGAGGTGCTTCGCGAGGTCGGTGCGTCCGCTGTAGGCGAACACGGGCGATTCGTACTTGGCGTTCGATGCGAAGTACTTCAGATAGGCCGCGCTGTCGCCTTCATCCATCGCGCTGTTGTACTCGGCGATGGACTGCCGGATGAGATGCTCGATCTGCATAGCCACCGATCCCGCGGCGAAGGCCGAGGAAGCGAACAGCGATGCCGAGATCAGCCCGATGAACAGATGCCAAGTCTTCTTCACGAGTATTGCCATGTGCGGTTTCCTGTAGTTCTCGCGAGTGCCATCGGCGGCGACGGACCGCGAATTCGGATCATGCGGCGCCGGCGCCGCGTCATGCTTTGCGGGGCATGATGCCGGACCGCCAGCGGAGCTAGAGTACCCCGCGTGGGCAGCGATTCAAAGTGGGCGCCGGCGTGACGCGCGAGACGCGTGTCGATGACCATGCGGCCCTGGCACTTCGGCTCGGAGTGCGGTCCCGGTTGCCGGTGCCGGGACGGGCCGAGCATCGCATTTCGGGGCGGTCCGGGAGTAAGCTCCCGCCCCTCTCTCGGGAGGAATCGAACATGAACGGCGCTGAGGCCCTGATCCGGACGCTGATCGCAAGCGAGGTCGATACGTGCTTCGCCAACCCCGGCACGTCCGAGATGCATTTCGTGTCGGCGCTCGATCGCGTCGCGGGAATGCGCTGCGTGCTGGGTCTCGCCGAGACGGTCGTGACCGGCTGCGCGGATGGCTATGCGCGCATGGCCGGCCGGCCCGCTGCTACCCTGCTGCATTGCGGTCCGGGGTTCGCCAATGGTATTGCCAACCTTCACAACGCACGGCGGGCATTCACGCCGATGGTCAACATCGTCGGCGATCACGCCACCTTCCATCGGCCGTTCGACGCCCCCCTGACGGCTGATACCGAGGGACTGGCGCGGGCCGTCTCGCACTGGACAAGAACGAGCGCGTCGGTCGATCAAGTCGCGGCAGACGGCGCGGCGGCCGTGCATGCCGCCCGAAGCGCCCCGGGGCAGATCGCGACTCTCATCCTGCCCGCGGATACCGCCTGGTCCGAGGGCGCAGTCCCCGCGGCACCGCTCCCTCCGCAGGGACGCACCGCCGTCCTGCCCGAGACACTCGATCTCGTGGCCCGCGTGCTCCGGAGCCGTGAGCCGGCCTTGCTCCTGCTCGCGGGTCAGGCGCTGACCGAAGCCGGTCTGCAGGCAGCTCAGCGTGTTGCGGTCCGATCCGGCGCTGTCGTCCGAACGGCGACGCAGGTCGGGCGGATGGCCCGGGGCCGAGGCCGCGCGCCGATCGACCGGCTGCCGTATCCGGTGGACGCCGCGGTGAAGGTGCTCTCGGGATTCCGCCATGTGATTCTCGTGGGGGCGAAGCCGCCGACCGGGTTCTTCGGGTATCCCGGAAAGCCAAGCTCGCTGGCGCCACCGGATGCGTCCGTCCATGTTCTGGCGCGCCCTGAACAGGATGCCGTCGGCGCCCTGGAGTGGCTCGCGGAAACCCTCGGGGCTCCCAAAGACGTGACGACGGCGCCGGCCGGGCCGGAGCCGGAACTGGTACGCGGTGCCTTCTCTCCGGAAGCGTTCGCGAAGGTGATGGGCGTGCTTCTACCGGACCATTGCATCGTGGCCGAGGATGGCGTGACCTCGGGCCGGGCCTTGTTCCCGGCCACGATGGATGCGCCACCGCATGACTGGCTTCAGGTGACCGGAGGTGCGATCGGCCATGCGTTTCCGTGCGCGACCGGTGCCGCCATCGCGTGCCCAGACCGCAAGGTCGTGTGTTTCCAGGCTGATGGGGCCGGGATGTACTCCCTCCAGGCTCTTTGGACCCAGGCACGCGAGCGGCTGGACGTGGTCAACGTGGTGTTCGCGAATGGCCAGTACCGCATCCTGCACGGCGAACTCGCGGCTGTGGGGGCACAGGCGGGCCGGGCGTCGAATGACCTCTTCGACCTCACGCGCCCGACGCTGGACTGGGTAAAGCTTTCCGAAGGGATGGGGGTGGAGGCGGCCCGGGTCGAGACGCTCGAAGCCTTTGCCGACGTGTTCCAGGCAGCCGTCCGTCAGCGGGGTCCGCGCTTGATCGAGTTCAGGATCGATTGAAGATTGGAGCGGTTGCGTACCGGCGGACCGTTGCGCGCCGGGAATGCAATCCCGCAGGTTGGCGAAGGGGGGCGTCCGAGACGTCAGCGGACCGGAACCAGCACGGCCTGGATTCCGAGGGCGCGAATCTTCGCCAGTGTGCCTTCGGCGGCCACGCGTTCAGAGAACGGTCCGACCTGTACGCGCGTCTCGGTGCGGGCTTCGATCCCGGACGCCTTCAGCTTCTCGCGCATGGCCTCGGCGTTCGTGAAGCTTGTGAACACCCCGATCTGCACGAGAAAGGCCTTGGGAACCGGTTCACCCGGTCTGGCCTCGGTCGGCGCGGCCGGCGGCGGTGCAACGGGCTTCGATGGAGCCGGGGAGGGAGGCGGGACCGTCGTGACGGACGAGGGCGCAGCTGATGCCGCCGCCGGCTGCCCGGCCGGGGCTGCAGCCGGAGTCGTCCCGGGCGACGCGGCGCGTGACGGTGGTCTTGCGCCCCGAGCCGTGGACGGAGTTCCCGCGTTCACGGGCGGACCCGCCGTGCCTTCCGGGGCCATGGCCACGTCTTCGGGCGGGAGGTCTTCGCCGGGCGGCGAGGTGTCCTCCTCGACGACCGGCGCAGGCGGGGGTTCCTCTGCTGGGGTTGCGGGCTCGGGTGCGGCAGGCGGGGGCGGGGGCTCGGTCACGACCTTCGCTGGCGGAGCGGGGGGAGTCTTCTTCTGCTGAGCGAGCCGGTCGAGGACCGCGAGCCCTACGATGGCGATGCCCAGGAGTACGAGTGCCGCCACGAGCCGGCGTACGACCCGACGTCGGGTGTTCTGTTCCTGTTGCGGGTCGAGCTGAACGGCATTGGCCATCGATGGTCTGTCGCGGTAGCGGCGTCGTTATGACAGGATGCTATCACTCGGGACTGAGCCGTCGATAGTCGCCTCACCTGCTGGTTCCTTGCCGGTGCCATCGTGCCGCACGCGCGGGCGCGGACGGGAGAACATGCCGTGCAGCCCGAAAATTCGTGTCCTTTCCTCGTGCAGGCTTCCCTCGCCTGGGGGTTACGTGCTATCCTCCTGAATTCCTTGCGAAATTAACCCGCTTTTCGGAGAGCCCCATGGCTGTAGAGCGCACCCTGTCCATCATCAAGCCCGACGCCGTCGCCAAGAACGTGATCGGCCAGATCTATTCCCGGTTCGAGAACGCCGGCCTCCGGGTGATCGCCGCGCGCATGCTGCATCTTTCCCAGTCGCAGGCCGAAGGCTTCTACGCCGTGCACCGCGAGCGCCCGTTCTTCAAGGACCTCGTGGCCTTCATGATCTCCGGCCCGGTGATGATCCAGGTGCTGGAGGGCGAGGGCGCCATCTCCATGAACCGCGAACTCATGGGCGCCACCGACCCCAAGAAGGCTGCCCCCGGGACGATCCGCGCCGATTTCGCCGACTCCATCGATGCGAATGCCGTCCATGGGTCCGACGGTCCCGACACGGCGCGCCAGGAGATCGCGTACTTCTTCCCGTCGCTCGACGTCTACAGCCGCTGAGGTTGCCGTCACTGCGATGTCCGTCAATCTGCTCGACTTCGATACCGCTTCGCTCGGACGCTGGTTCGCTGCGCAGGGCGAGAAGCCGTTCCGCGCACGGCAGGTGATGCGCTGGATGCATCGATCCGGCGTCGACTCGGTCGAGCAGATGACGGATCTCTCCAAGGATCTCCGGGCCCGGCTCGCCGCCACCTGCGAGATCCGGGCCCCTGCGGTGCTGAGGGACGCCACGTCGCCCGACGGCACCCGCAAGTGGTTGCTCGACGTCGGCACCGGCAACGGCATCGAGACGGTGTTCATTCCCGAGACGAACCGCGGCACCCTGTGTGTTTCCAGCCAGGTGGGCTGCGCCCTCGAGTGCGCCTTCTGTTCCACGGGGCGGCAGGGTTTCAACCGGAACCTGTCGGCGGGCGAGATCATCGGGCAGTTGTGGCATGCGAACCGCGCGCTGGGCGCGGATCTCTTGAACGGCAAGCGCATCATCACGAACGTCGTGATGATGGGCATGGGCGAGCCCCTCGCCAATTTCGACGCCGTGGTCACCGCGATGCGCATCATGCTCGACGACCACGCGTACGGGCTCTCGCGCCGGCGCGTCACGCTGTCCACATCGGGCATGGTCCCGTGGATCGATCGCCTTCGCGATACCCTGCCGGTTTCCCTGGCCATCTCTCTTCACGCGCCGAACGACGCATTGCGTGACCGTCTCGTTCCCATCAACCGCAAGTGGCCGCTAGCCGAACTCCTGGCAGCCTGCCGGCGATACATCGACGGCGCTTCGAGCCTTGCGGAGTCTGATGACGATTCCGAGTTCGTCGACGAGCTCAAGCAGGTGAAGTGGCAGCGGGCCGGAGCGCCGCGCGACTTCGTCACCTTCGAGTACGTCATGCTGCGCGACGTGAACGACCGCCCGGAGCACGCACGACAACTCATCGACCTCATCGGTGACCTGCCCTGCAAGTTCAACCTGATTCCGTTCAATCCCTTTCCCGATGCCGGGTTCGAACGCTCCACACAGGATGCCGTCGTGCGTTTCCAGGCAGCGCTGATCGACGCCGGGTTCGTCACCACCGTGCGCCGGACGCGCGGTCAGGAGATCGACGGGGCCTGCGGACAGCTCGCAGGCCAGGTGCAGGACAAGACCCGGCGCAACCGCCGCAGGGAAGGGGAGGAGTCCGCTGCATGAACGGCTCCTTCTTCCTGCGCGCCGCCGCATCCGTCGCGTTCGTGATGCTGGTCGCGGCCTGTCAGTCGTCCCCTCCGCGTCCTGCGAACGATGCCGGGACGCAGCCCCCGGCGGAGCGTCAGCCCTCACCCGCCAGCGCGACCGAACGCGCGCGCGCCCATACCGAACTCGCGGCGAGCTACCTCAACATCGGGCGGCTCGCCGTTGCCCTCCAGGAAGCCGACGAGGCGCTCAAGGCCGATCCCCGGTATGTGCCAGCCCACAACATCGTCGCGCTCGTGTACATGGAGCTTCGCGAGGACGTGAAGGCAAAGGCCAGTTTCGAAAGGGCCCTGAAGCTCGATCCCGGTGATTCCGACGTGAACAACAGCTACGGCCTGTTCCTGTGTGATCGCAAGAAGGAAAAGGACTCGATCCGGTACTTCGAGGCGGCGCTGCGCAATCCGCTCTACGCCTCCCCACATGACGCCGCGGTGAACGCGGGCATCTGCTCGCGTCGCATCGGCGATGAGGTCGGCGCACTTCAGTACTTCGAGCGCGCACTCGCGTTCCGCCCCGACGATGCGCGTGCGCTCGTCAACCTCGCGCAGCTTCACCATGCGCGGCGGCAGGTGAATCTCGCGAAGTCCTACCTGACGCGCTTCATGCAGGGCACGCAGAAGCCGGATGCCGCCACGCTCTGGCTCGGCGCCCGACTGGAGCACGCGCTCGGTGACCGGGCAGCGGTCGCATCCTACGGCTCGCAGCTGAAGGAGCGATTTCCCACGGCGCCGGAAACGCAACTCTTTCTCGACGGTCGCTTCGAATGACGGACGCAGCACGCGAACCCTCGCCCGGCGCACCGGATCCTGACCCGCCAGCCGCTGCGTCGGAACCGACAGAGCTCACCACGGGCGGTCGGCTGCGCGCCGCACGAGAGAACCGCAAGCTCAGCGTCTTCGACGTCGCGCGAGAGCTCAAGCTCCAGCCGCGCCAGATCGAGGCGCTCGAGCGCGACGACTACGCGGTGTTCTCGAGCCCGGTGTTCGTGCGGGGCTTCCTGCGCAACTACGCACGGCTGGTCGGCCAGGACGGTGACGCACTCGTGCTGGCCTCGGAGCGCGCCGGCCGGCTGCCGGAATCCGTGGTCGGTCCCGGCCATGCCGGCGGTGAAACGACCGTGGCACCGCCCAAGCCGGGCCTGCGGGAGCCCTTCGACCGGGACCGCGACAGCCAGAAGATCGGTCACAGGGGCAACAAGCATGGCGTGCCGGCGGTGGTGATTCTGCTGCTCGTTGCCGGCGGGATCGTCTATTTCCATCAGGCGGGCGAAGTGACGCCGCCGGCCGGGCCGCGAGCACAAGCGCCGGGCGCCTTCGGGGACGCGGAAACTCCGCAGGCGCCGGCGGAGGTCCCGGCGTCACCGCCGGCCGACGTCGTGGGGGAGCGAGCGGACGAGGCAGTGGCGCACGTCGAGGCGCCCGCCGGCGAGGCTGGTCCGCCGGTGACGCCGAGCGACGCTCCATCGGCCCCGGCTGCGGCCAGTGCGCTTCCGGCGCCTGCTGACACGGCCTCTGGCGGCGCGCCTCGCGCGACCGCGGACAAACCTGCCGCCCCGGTTTCGACGACGGTGGAGGCGCAGGTATCGACGCCGACGCTGGAGGCCCTGGATGCCCCCCCGAAGCCTGCGAAGCGCACGACGGCGCCCGTCGCCGGAGCCGCATCCCATGGCGGCGATCCGGAGGTGCGTCTCGCCTTCAGTGACGAGTCCTGGGTGGAGGTGCGAGACGCGAGCGGCAAGGTGGTGTTCTCCGACCTTGGCCAGCCCGGGCAGGAGCGGGTCGTGAAGGGGCTGGCGCCCTTCCAGGTGGTCGTGGGCAAGTCCTCGGGCGTATCGTTGACGTACAACTCGCGCGCGATCGATCTCGCGCCCTACACGCAGGCGGAAGTCGCGCGCCTGACGCTGCAGTGAGGTGGCCGTGTCTTCCAGTCCAGTGATCCGCCGTCAGACCCGTCGCGTCCGCGTCGGGCATGTCGAGGTCGGTGGCGGCGCCCCGATCGTCGTCCAGTCGATGACCAACACCGACACCGCGGATATCGCCGGGACGGTCGAGCAGGTGTTCGCGCTCGCGCAGGCGGGCTCGGAAGTCGTGCGGGTCACGGTGAATACCGCCGAAGCTGCCGCAGCGGTGCCCCACATTCGCGATGCGCTCGACGCGCGCGGATGCAACGTGCCTCTCGTCGGCGATTTCCACTTCAACGGGCACCGGCTTCTCACTCAACATCCCGCGTGCGCCGAGGCTCTGGCCAAGTTCCGCATCAATCCCGGCAACGTCGGAAAGGGTTCGAAGCGCGACGAGCAGTTCTCGACGATGATCGAGATGGCCTGCCGCTACGGCAAGCCTGTGCGCATCGGCGTCAACTGGGGAAGCCTCGATCAGGAACTCGCAGTCCGGATGATGGACGAGAATGCCCGCTCGCCGGAGCCCAAGGATGCGGCCGAGGTCACGCGCGAAGCGCTCGTGGTGTCCGCGCTCGAGAGCGCGGCGCAGGCGGAGCGGTGGGGGCTTCCGGGAGACCGCATCCTCCTTTCCGCGAAGGTGAGCGGCGTCCAGGACCTCATTCGCGTCTACCGTAATCTCGCGGCACGCTGCGACTATCCGCTTCATCTGGGGCTCACCGAAGCAGGCATGAAATCCAAGGGTATCGTCGCGTCCACCGCGGCGATGGCGGTGCTCCTGCAGGAGGGCATCGGCGACACCATCCGCGTGTCGCTGACCCCCGAGCCCGGCGGCGATCGCACGCTCGAGGTTCAGGTTGCCCAGGAGATCCTTCAGACCATGGGCCTGCGAAGTTTCGCGCCGATGGTCATCGCTTGTCCGGGGTGCGGGCGTACGACGAGCACCGTGTTCCAGGAACTTGCCGCGAGCATCCAGAGCTACCTCCGGGCGCAGATGCCCGTCTGGCGGACCGCCTACCCGGGCGTCGAGGACATGCACGTCGCAGTGATGGGGTGCGTGGTCAACGGGCCCGGCGAGAGCAAGCATGCCGACGTCGGCATCAGTCTTCCCGGCTCCGGGGAGACGCCGGTCGCCCCGGTGTTCGTGGACGGCCGCAAGACCGTCACGCTCAAGGGCGACCGCATCGCCGAAGAATTCCAGGCCATCGTCGAGGACTACGTTCGCACACGCTACGGCGCGGCAGCCTCGGCCACCGAACCAGGGCAAGCCGGCTGACCGGTCCGCCTCCGAGCTTTCCGAATCCAGCGCATGAGCGAGACGATCCAGTCGGTCAAGGGGATGAACGACGTGCTGCCCGACGAGGCGCCGGCATGGGAGTTCTTCGAGTCCACGGTCCGCGGGTGGCTGCGCCGTTACGGCTACCGCCAGATCCGCATGCCCATCCTGGAGCGCACCGACCTGTTCGTGCGCTCCATCGGCGAGGTCACCGATATCGTCGAGAAGGAGATGTTCACCTTCACCGACAAGCTGAACGGGGATGTGCTCACCCTCCGGCCCGAGGGTACGGCGTCCTGCGTGCGGGCGGCCGTCCAGCACAACCTGTTGTACGCGGGACCGCAACGGCTCTGGTACGCGGGCCCCATGTTCCGGCACGAGCGCCCGCAGAAGGGTCGCTACCGTCAGTTTCATCAGGTCGGTGTCGAGGCGCTCGGTCTGGGCGGACCGGACATCGACGCCGAGCTGATCGTCATGGGGGCGCGCCTCTGGCGCGATCTCGGGCTGGCGAACATCTCGCTCGAGCTGAACACGCTTGGCGATGCCGAGGCGCGCAGTCGCTACCGCACCCGACTCATCCAGTACCTGGAGAAGCACCAGGACCAGCTCGATGGAGATGCCCGCCGGCGTCTGCACAGCAATCCCCTCCGTGTTCTCGACAGCAAGAACCCGGACATGCAGAGCCTCATCGAGGCCGCGCCCCGGTTGATCGACGACCTCGACGAGCCGTCACTGTCGCACTTCGAGACCGTGCAGAAACTCCTCCGGCACGCCGGGGTCGAGTACCGCATCAATACGCGACTGGTCCGCGGGCTGGACTACTACAATCGGACGGTATTCGAATGGGTGACCTCCGAGCTCGGGGCGCAGGGCACGGTGTGCGCCGGCGGCCGGTACGACGGTCTCGTCACCCAGATCGGCGGCAAGGCGGCCCCGGCAGCTGGCTTCGCGATGGGTGTGGAGCGCCTCATCGCGCTGATGACCGCAGGTGGGCGGGTGCTGCCGGCCTTGGCTCCGGACGTCTATCTCGTCTGGAGCGGCGACGCCGCGGAACTGCACGCGTGGCGAGTCGCCGAGCAACTGCGGGACGCCGGACTGGATGTCACGCTGCATGCAGGAGGCGGAAGCTTCAAGTCGCAGATGAAGCGCGCGGATGGCAGCGGTGCGCGGTTCGCGGTGATCGTCGGTGACGACGAGGCCGCAGCCGGGGAAGTGACACTGAAGCCACTGCGCGACCAGCAGGTACAGACGCGAGTGCGCCCCGAAGCGGTGGCCGCACTCGTCCAACGATAAGTCAGGAGCCGGGCATGGCAGTCTACGATCTTGAAGAGCAGGAAAACATCGAATCCCTCAAGGCGTGGTGGCAGCAGTACGGCCGGCTCGTCATCGCTGCGGCGGTCGCCTTCGTTCTGGGCGTCGGCGGCGTCCAGGGGTGGCGGTGGTATCAGGGCGAGCAGGCGATGAAGGCCGCCACGGCTTTCGGCGAGTTCGAGGACGCGCTGAAGGTCGGTGATGCTGCCAAGGTCGAGAGCCTCGCGCAGAAGCTCCGGGCGGAGTTCGCCGCCTCGACGTACGCGCCTCGCGCGTCTTTGCTTGCCGCCAAGCTCGAAGCGGAGAAGGGCGCACGCGACAAGGCGGTGGAGCAGCTCCGCTGGGCGGCCGCGAACACGAAGGATCCGTCGCTCGCCGCGCTTGCGAACCTGCGGCTGTCTGCTGTATTGCTCGACCTCGGCAAGCACGACGAGGCGCTGCAGGTCGTGAGCACGCCGCCGTCGGAGGGCTTCGCCGCCCTGTTCGCCGATGCTCGTGGCGACGTCTACATGGCGCAGGGGAAGAACAAGGAGGCTGCGGACGCCTACCAGGTCGCGCTCGACAAGCTGCCGAAGTCGGCCGCCTATCGCAATGTGGTCGAGATCAAGCGTGACTCCCTGGGGGTGCAGTGATCCCGATCCGCTTCGGCGTCGCATGCGCGCTGGTGGGAGCCTGGCTGCTTGCGGGATGTTCCACGAGCGGGCCCGAGCCCACGCCGCTGGAGTCCTTCAAGGCGGAGGTGAATCCGAAGGTGGCGTGGAAGGCATCGGCGGGCGAGTCCGGTGCGTTCATCTTCTCGCCGGGCATCTGGGAAGGCGACTTCTTCATCGCGGGCACCGAGGGCGAGGTCCAGCGGCTCGATGGCCGCAACGGGAAGCGCAGGTGGCGCGTGGATCTCGATGTGGCCCTTGCGGGAGGTGTCGGCGCGGCCGACGGGCTCGCGGTGGTCGGCACCTCCAAGGGCGAAGTCATTGCCCTTGATGCCGCAACCGGAAAGGTGCGCTGGAAGGCGCAGGTCACCAGCGAGGTTCTCAGTGCACCCGTGATCGGCGATGCGCTGGTTCTGGTACGAAGCGGAGACGGACGGGTGGCCGGGCTCGATGCCACCGACGGCACGCGCAAGTGGGAGTACATCCCGACTTCGCCCCCGCCGCTCATGCTGAGGGGGGCGTTCGGGCTCACGCTGCACGAGGGCCATGTGTATTTCGGTCTTCCGGGTGGCAAGCTCGTTGCGTTGACCGCCGCCACCGGGGCCTTGCTTTGGGAGACAGCCGTCGCGATCCCGAAGGGCGATACCGAACTCGAGCGCGTCTCCGACATCGTGAACGACCCTGTGGTCGAGAACGGGCAGGTGTGCGCGATCGCCTTCCAGGGGCGGGTCGCCTGCTTCGATGCCGCGCGCGGAACCCTGGCCTGGGCTCGCAATGCGTCGAGCATCGGCGGCCTTGCAGCGAGCGACACCGCCTTCTTCTATGTCGATGATACGGGCACGCTGCACGCGATCGATCGCGCCTCGGGTGGCAGTCTCTGGAAACAGGCCCGGCTGCTCAACCGTGATCTCGGCGAACCGGGTATTGTGGGGCGGTACGTGGTCGTCGGCGATTTCGAGGGGTACGTGCACCTGTTCGATTCCGAGGACGGCAGGATCGTCGGCCGGCTGTCTACGGACGACAGTCCGGTGACCACCGCGCCCGTGCGGGTGGGCGACCGCAATTTCGTCGTCCAGACCCGCGGGGGCCGGCTCTACGCCGTCACCCTCCGCTGACCTGGCATCCGCGCGAATGAAGCCCACGGTCGTGCTCGTCGGCCGGCCCAACGTGGGCAAGTCCACGCTGTTCAACCGGCTCACGCGGTCGCGTGATGCCATCGTGCACGACCAGCCCGGCCTCACTCGCGACCGTCACTACGGGCACGGACGCCTCGGTGACCGGCCCTACCTGGTCGTGGATACCGGCGGCCTCGAGCCCGTGGCCAAGGACGGCATCCTCCACGAGATGGCGCGCCAGACCCTTCAGGCGGTCGACGAGGCGGACGCCGTCATCATGATCGTCGACGCGCGTACCGGACTGTCGCCGCACGATCGCGAGATCGCCGCTCGGCTGAGGCGGACCGGAAGGCGCCTCTGGCTCGTCGTCAACAAGGCCGAGGGCATGCCCTCGACGTCGGCGGTGGCGGAGTTCCACGAACTTGGGCTAGGGGATCCTTCCGCGATCTCCGCCGCCCATGGCGACGGGGTCCGCGAGTTGATGGATCTGGTGCTCGCCGAACTTCCCCGCACCGAGGACGAGCCGCCGGCGAAGCATCCGAAGATCGCTGTCGTCGGGCGCCCCAACG
>ERZ1066136.1110-NODE-1110-length-15038-cov-16.192552_pt1 | contig 15038 bp, 11 predicted proteins | sample MGYA00382783_ERZ1066136 | MGnify/ENA primary metagenome ERZ1066136 (study PRJEB33369, sample SAMEA5778366) | biofilm metagenome | biome: Industrial cooling water; feature: Water cooling tower basin; material: Biofilm | place: United Arab Emirates | collected... | reverse complement strand
CCTGTCGCATTTTCAGCCGCCAGGATCTGTCGCGTTTTCGCCCGCCGTTGACACCCGCGTGCGCGGGGAACACGGCGGCAACGGCACGGCGGTCGCACTTGCGGCCGGTTCATCCCCGCGTGCGCGGGGAACACGTGCGCGCCAGCAGCCCGCGCAGGGCGTCTGCCGGTTCATCCCCGCGTGCGCGGGGAACACGTCGCCGTTGGACGACGAAATGATCGCCGTGACGGTTCATCCACGCGTGCGCGGGGAACACCAGCGCGGCGAGCCACGCGTCGAGGGCGTCGGCGGTTCATCCCCGCGTGCGCGGGGAACACGGCGGATGGACCGCACACGCGTGCGCGGACGACGGTTCATCCCCGCGTGCGCGGGGAACACGGTCGCGCGGGCGACCAGCTTCCGATGCACGGCGGTTCATCCCCGCGTGCGCGGGGAACACCGGTCCCACGCGATGGCGAGTTCGCCCCACGTCGGTTCATCCCCGCGTGCGCGGGGAACACACCTGCGACGCGAGCGGCTCGGCGCGGAGCGTCGGTTCATCCCCGCGTGCGCGGGGAACACACCACGGCGTGCAGCGCCGTCGCGCGGTGCGACGGTTCATCCCCGCGTGCGCGGGGAACACGGTTCGAGCGGATCGCCGCGACCCGTCGGAGGCGGTTCATCCCCGCGTGCGCGGGGAACACGGTTCGAGCGGATCGCCGCGACCCGTCGGAGGCGGTTCATCCCCGCGTGCGCGGGGAACACGTGCTCCGCGCCGGCCGCGGCGCGCCCCTCGTCGGTTCATCCCCGCGTGCGCGGGGAACACTACGCCATCTCGCGCCACGACACGCGGAGGTCCGGTTCATCCCCGCGTGCGCGGGGAACACGTGTCGGCGCGCTCGACGACCATCTCGGCCAGCGGTTCATCCCCGCGTGCGCGGGGAACACGTCCTCGCTGATGAAGCGCTTCGCGTCGGCGACGGTTCATCCCCGCGTGCGCGGGGAACACTCGACGCGGTCGTGTGCGATCCGCCGTATGGTCGGTTCATCCCCGCGTGCGCGGGGAACACGTGGGCGAGGAGGAGTGCAACCACGATGCCGGCGGTTCATCCCCGCGTGCGCGGGGAACACTACCTCCCGACCGGCGCGGAGGAGGCCGACGCCGGTTCATCCCCGCGTGCGCGGGGAACACCGCGCGCTGACGGCGACGGGCGCGGCGAATCTCGGTTCATCCCCGCGTGCGCGGGGAACACATGTCCGCCGGGTTGTTGCCGTTCGCCGCAAGCGGTTCATCCCCGCGTGCGCGGGGAACACAGCGTGTCCCCCAGCTGCACGGGCGCGGGGTCCGGTTCATCCCCGCGTGCGCGGGGAACACGGCGGCGCGCCCGCTTCGATCTCGCCGATGTCCGGTTCATCCCCGCGTGCGCGGGGAACACCCGCGCTTCAGGCGCCCCATGTGACGGCATGGCGGTTCATCCCCGCGTGCGCGGGGAACACGGCCTGCAGCGCGGCGCGCGGCTGTTCGGAGACGGTTCATCCCCGCGTGCGCGGGGAACACTGGCTCTCGGTGCGCGAGCGGCCAGCGCGTGACGGTTCATCCCCGCGTGCGCGGGGAACACATCGCGGCGTCGAGGCGGGTGAGGGTGGTCGTCGGTTCATCCCCGCGTGCGCGGGGAACACGCGGGCGTGAGCGTGCTGCAAGCCTCGGTCGACGGTTCATCCCCGCGTGCGCGGGGAACACGAGCGCGCGCGTCTCGTTCTGCGCCTCGAGGACGGTTCATCCCCGCGTGCGCGGGGAACACAGGGCGCGAGCGTGCCTCACACGGCTCCGCGCCGGTTCATCCCCGCGTGCGCGGGGAACACCAGGACAGCCTCGTGTCGCTGCCGTCGCTGGCCGGTTCATCCCCGCGTGCGCGGGGAACACCAGGACAGCCTCGTGTCGCTGCCGTCGCTGGCCGGTTCATCCCCGCGTGCGCGGGGAACACTTACCTAACGCCAACCTATTGGGAAATGGCCACGGTTCATCCCCGCGTGCGCGGGGAACACGTCCTCGCTGATGAAGCGCTTCGCGTCGGCGACGGTTCATCCCCGCGTGCGCGGGGAACACCGGGCGGGTTTCCGGCGGGGGTGCCGTTGTCACGGTTCATCCCCGCGTGCGCGGGGAACACCGCCGCGTGGCACGGATGGAGTACGCCACCCGCGGTTCATCCCCGCGTGCGCGGGGAACACACGCGGCGACGGCGCGCGCGGCGCAGCGGTCGCGGTTCATCCCCGCGTGCGCGGGGAACACAACAGCGCCATGTCGCCGATCACGTTGTCCGGCGGTTCATCCCCGCGTGCGCGGGGAACACACGACGGCGCGGGCGTTCGGCGCGGCGCCTGGCGGTTCATCCCCGCGTGCGCGGGGAACACGTTGCCCACCGCGCAACCAACATGGTGCCTCGCGGTTCATCCCCGCGTGCGCGGGGAACACCGCGGTGGCGTTGCCGGTCGCGCCTGCGACCACGGTTCATCCCCGCGTGCGCGGGGAACACGCGCTCCGACTGCGCAATCGCGAGCGTGCCCGCGGTTCATCCCCGCGTGCGCGGGGAACACGAACGCGGCGAACTCCGCCTGCGTCATCTCCGCCGGTTCATCCCCGCGTGCGCGGGGAACACACAGTGTTCGTGCGCCCGGCCAGCGGCATCGGCGGTTCATCCCCGCGTGCGCGGGGAACACCGTGGGCAGCGGCGTCGCGTTCGGGCCGAGGTCGGTTCATCCCCGCGTGCGCGGGGAACACTGGACCGTGATCGATGACGCGGACGCGGCGAACGGTTCATCCCCGCGTGCGCGGGGAACACTCCGGCGGCGACAGGCGCGAGGGCGGGTACGTCGGTTCATCCCCGCGTGCGCGGGGAACACGGCCCCCCGGCCACCATTTGCCGACTCACCGACGGTTCATCCCCGCGTGCGCGGGGAACACACGGGCTCGTCCTACCGCTGGCTCGGCGACGACGGTTCATCCCCGCGTGCGCGGGGAACACCTCGGTCGCGGGGTCGTGCTGCTGCGGATGTTCGGTTCATCCCCGCGTGCGCGGGGAACACGGGCGGCTGACGATGGCTCGTGTGTTTGCGGACGGTTCATCCCCGCGTGCGCGGGGAACACGCTTGGCTGGCGAACGGCTCGAACCGCGTCACCGGTTCATCCCCGCGTGCGCGGGGAACACGCCGACACCGACCGCCGCGATGATGGCAAGGTCGGTTCATCCCCGCGTGCGCGGGGAACACTGGTGCGGCATCGTCACCCACTTCGACCCCGACGGTTCATCCCCGCGTGCGCGGGGAACACAGCGACGTCCCCTGTTCGTACAGCGTGACTGCCGGTTCATCCCCGCGTGCGCGGGGAACACATACGCATGAACTGACCAATGAACGGGCCCAACGGTTCATCCCCGCGTGCGCGGGGAACACTGTCCGGCGAGCGGAATCGTCGGGGCCGTGAACGGTTCATCCCCGCGTGCGCGGGGAACACGAGTTGCGGGACGAGCTAGGCCGGCAGACGGCCGGTTCATCCCCGCGTGCGCGGGGAACACTGGATGTTGACCAGCGCCTGACGGATGCCGGACGGTTCATCCCCGCGTGCGCGGGGAACACCTCCGGTCACTACGGCGTAAGACTGGCCGACACGGTTCATCCCCGCGTGCGCGGGGAACACGTCGGTCGCGGGCGTAGTGGTCGGCTCAGCGCCGGTTCATCCCCGCGTGCGCGGGGAACACCAGGTCGCGCAGATCGCCGCCTCCATCCGTCGCGGTTCATCCCCGCGTGCGCGGGGAACACCGTCTCGGCGCCCCGCGTCACCTCTGCCCACACGGTTCATCCCCGCGTGCGCGGGGAACACCTCGAGCGGCGTGCAGGATGCGATCACCGACGGCGGTTCATCCCCGCGTGCGCGGGGAACACGAGCCCGCGCCCGCGCGCGAACCAGTCGTCGCCGGTTCATCCCCGCGTGCGCGGGGAACACATGCTCTCGAGGCGCAACGCCACGCCGTACCTCGGTTCATCCCCGCGTGCGCGGGGAACACCGCGAAGCTCGGCGGCTCGGCGCCGGCGAAGTCGGTTCATCCCCGCGTGCGCGGGGAACACAGGTTGTCCGGCTTGAACCAGAGCGCGATCGACGGTTCATCCCCGCGTGCGCGGGGAACACGAGGTCGTGCGCGAGCACGCGGCGCGGCCGGACGGTTCATCCCCGCGTGCGCGGGGAACACGTTCTCGACGCCGCCCACGCCACGATTCACGCCGGTTCATCCCCGCGTGCGCGGGGAACACTACTCGAACGACCAGACGAAGCAAGCGACGGACGGTTCATCCCCGCGTGCGCGGGGAACACTGCTTCCGGTCGCCTGCGGTCCCTACCACGGGCGGTTCATCCCCGCGTGCGCGGGGAACACTGCTTCCGGTCGCCTGCGGTCCCTACCACGGGCGGTTCATCCCCGCGTGCGCGGGGAACACTCGAGCCCCTATCGCAACGCCGGCACCGACGGCGGTTCATCCCCGCGTGCGCGGGGAACACATCAGCGGCGAGCGCGAACGGCTGCGCATCCACGGTTCATCCCCGCGTGCGCGGGGAACACGCCGACACCGCGAAGGACCGACTCTTCTCGCGCGGTTCATCCCCGCGTGCGCGGGGAACACGGGGTGTCGCCGTCGCGGCTCGAGGCGCAGGTCGGTTCATCCCCGCGTGCGCGGGGAACACGCGTTCCGCAGTGTTGGCCCGCTCGACCCAGCCGGTTCATCCCCGCGTGCGCGGGGAACACGTGATCACGCGCGCGCTGCGGTTCGTCCGGAGCGGTTCATCCCCGCGTGCGCGGGGAACACATCAAACCAAGCGCTCCGCCTACGGCCGGAGACGGTTCATCCCCGCGTGCGCGGGGAACACGGACTCGAGCTTGGCCAACACGCTACAGCTGCCGGTTCATCCCCGCGTGCGCGGGGAACACTTCGCGGCACCGCCCGCTGACAGCACCCGCGACGGTTCATCCCCGCGTGCGCGGGGAACACGGCCAAGCTTGCCACGAACGGGCTTGCCGAGCGGGTTCATCCCCGCGTGCGCGGGGAACACCGCAAGAATGGGCGCTCCGATGTGGACTCGAGCGGTTCATCCCCGCGTGCGCGGGGAACACGATCGCGTCAGCGGCGATGAGCGGTGATCCGTCGGTTCATCCCCGCGTGCGCGGGGAACACATCTACGCGCACGCCGATGGGCAGCTCGCGGCCGGTTCATCCCCGCGTGCGCGGGGAACACGTGCTGCCGAGCGCGCCCGGTCCCGGGTCGGCCGGTTCATCCCCGCGTGCGCGGGGAACACGCCGTACTACGCCCGGACGCGTGGCGTCGCGCCGGTTCATCCCCGCGTGCGCGGGGAACACTCGCCGTTACGCCCCCGGTCGCGCTCCCGCCGCGGTTCATCCCCGCGTGCGCGGGGAACACTCTTCCGTCCAACGATAACTCCACCAACAACTTATCTCAGTTGTCAAACAGCTACCGGGTGTCAGCCCTCTCGGCCAGACGCTGCATCGGATCCACGTGCCGACTCGGACGGGGCGAACTGCACGAGGGTCAAACCATCGAAGTCACGAGGCATACGTCGATTCGTACCGGCCGATTCGAACGCGAACCCGGAGTCCGTCGGCGCCGACCACGCCATGACGGCGGAGCCGTCTTCCAGAAGGGCCAACACCTCGCTCCAAATGCGCTCTCGCGTACGTGCCGCGTACACACCTACGTACACGCCGGCGCGCAGCTCGGCGAGCCAGAGTGACAATCGCCCTCGGAGCCTCGGAGGTGCGTTCTCAACCACGATGACCATCATCGCCGGACACCGGGGTTATAAGTGCCGGCGGCTGCCCCTCGGGGGCATCGGGAGGCGGCACGAGCCCACTCGCCGCGATCATGTCACCGATCGTGGGGATGACGCGCTCGAGCAGATTCGTTCGCCGGAAAATGTCGCGGCACGCGATGCGAACCAGCCGCTCCGGCGGGGCGTCACCGCCTCGACGTGCCAGTCGCGCCGCCACCGAGAATGCCGCCGGCACGACCGTCTCGAACTTGAACAGGTCGGCGATGTCGTACACGAAGCTCAGCGGCTTCGCGCGATGCAGAAAGCCGATTGCCGGGGCGTATCCTGCCGCCAGGATCGCCGCCTCGCACAACCCGTACAGGCAGGCCGTCGCGGCTGAGAGGCATCGGTTCGGTGCGTCAGCGGCGTCCCACGTCGCTGCGTCGTAGCGTCGTCCCTCCCACGACACGCCGTGCAGCTTGGCCAGCGCCCGGTACAAGCCGCGTACGCGTGCACCCTCGATGCCGCGGAGCTGATCGACCGACCGCCGCGCGGGCGCCTCCTCCCCGAATCGGAGCGCGTACATCGCTCTGACCACCTTGAGCCGTGCCGTTTCGTCGAGCGCCGCCTGCGCCTGCCAGAGCAGCCGATCGGCTCGTGCGCCTCCCGGCTGGCCCGCTGCATACAGCCGCACGCCCGACTCGCCGACCCACACGAGGAGACACCCCACGCGCGCGGCGAGCATCACCGCCGCGTGGGTGATCCGCGTTCCGGGCTCGAGCATAAGGCACGCCAGACCACCGACGGGGACTTGCACTCGCACACCCTTGTCGTCCACAAGCACGAAAGCGCCGTCGATCACGTCTACCTGCCCGTACTTCAGAAACACGATCGCTGATCGATCTTTGAGCGCGATCGGTCGAAGAGGAACGAACGGTGCGTCCGTCATCGGCACCGAGTGCAACAGTTCATGGGCGCCGTCGGATCAACATCAGCCCGCAACCGAACGCCTTCGCGCGACCGAAGCCGCGCGCGATACCCGCGATCAGCGCGTCGCCATCATCGACGACCAGTTCGCCCTCCAGATCGAGGACACCGATGCGCATCGGCTGTGCCCCGCCCGATCGCGGAATCCGGACCGCGCGGTACCCGAGCACACGGAACGGTTCCGTCCCGCCTTCTTCCCAGTCTTCATGGTGTGTCGCCGCATCCAGCGACGGGCTTACAAGCGAGAAACCGTGCCGTCGGCCACGGGAGGCCAACCATGCATGAGCCACACCGTGCAGCAGCCTGGCGCGCACGGCGGCGCGCGTGTCGGCCGCCGCACCGCTCCGGAACAGCGCGTCCATGACGATGTCACGTGGCTTACCACGCTTATTCTCGTCGTCCGTTCTGCGTGCAACCGTCGCATTCACACGGAGAGCGAAGCGCAACCGGTCACCTGCCCTGAGCGCTGGGGAAAAGGCGCGCGGAGGGTCGAGCTCGAACAGTCCGCGGCGATCCTCCGGTGGTCGGGTCGACAGGATGTAGAACCGGCCACGCTCGTCCTCACGCCACAAGAAGTCGCGCTCACGCTCGGGATCGTCCGCAAAAAGTGTCCACACGAGTCGGTGCCCAGCGAGGGCGTGACCCGGTCCACTCGAACCGAGCAACTCGACGACCGACGTAGCCGAGATGTCGTCCCGCAGCCTCGCACGCGACAAAAAGAGAGACGCCGTCATGTCGCACCCTCGACTTGCCCCGTACGCACGACACCGATTTCCACAGTGCGGTTCGAAAACTGCCAGCGCTCGCGTTGCGGCGCCGCGTCGCGACGCGTTTCACGGCGCCTCTTCTCGAGCCCCGACGAGAATCCATCGCACGGATCATGCGCCACTTCCCGGTCACCGGGTGGCAACCAACGCAAGCGGGGTAGCATCTCGCCGAGCGTCGACCGCAGACGCGTTTGCTGCTGCAGCACGTCTGCAAGAGTCGTCCCCTCCACGATCGTCGGGTCGAGGGGCAAACCGAAAGGATTCGCCTTTCGCCCGGCGTACGGAACGAAGTGTGGCGCCCGAAGTGCGTCCCGGATCGCGGCAAGAGGCCATCGAGCCTCTTCGCGCACCCAGATGGCTGCGGTGGCACACGCATCCTGACGGTACCCGCGGCGCGATAGGATCGTTTGAGGTTCGTCACTAGCAAGCAAGGCACGGCGCGTCCCAGGCCTCGTCCCTTTAAGGGCTGCACTCGCCACCGTCTGCGCCGTGTGGTAGTCCGCCAGTGAGGTCCCCACGGCATCGAGGCGAACGGCTACGCCATAGCCGCGATCCAGCGCGTCGTGCGCATCCTGGTCCAGTCGGTCGAGGCCCAAGGCCGCGCCGATGAGGCCGAGCAGTGCCGAGCGACTCGGGCGGTCCGAGGAACCCCTCACTTCACCGACCGCGATATCGCCCCAACTTGCCAATGGTGCGTACAGCGTGCATAGCAGGAAGTCGGTCACGCGACCGCCTCGCGAGCGAAGGAGACCGTTTCTTGCAGCGAGCCGAGCGCTCTCCCGGGTGTGACGAGAAAGGCGCTGCGGTCATCGGCACACGAGCCGTAGACTTCGTCAAGTCTCGTCCGAAATCCTTCGATGCGCCCGATCGATGCTTCGACCACATCTCCATCACCTTCGCGCCTTGCGTCGACGGGCTTGAGAAAGCTGGCAGCGAGCGACCGTGGTTGCTGAGAGCCGCGCTCGACGAGCATGTACGAGGCGCGTGCGCGTGACGCAAAGCTGGCCTGCTTTCCGCGTGGCGCCACCGTCGCCGCCGCCTCGAGCAACGCGGCCACGGCGTCACGGGCGAGCGATGCATCACCATCGAGATTGCGCCGCAGCAAGTCGATGTCGATGCATGCGTACAGGTAGAAGAGACCTGCGCCGAACTCCTGTACGCCGATGAACGACGTCCCCGAATCCTCCCGATCCTCAGCCCGCTTCAGATCGTCGACGGCGACGTAGTAGTCGTCCTCGACCGCGCACGCGTGCGTCGTCAGCGCATGTGCCACCTGTACGGCTGCTTCGCGATTGTAGCTCGGGTTGTCCGCCAACATGCGGCCGAACATCGCGATATCCGCCGCGCTGTCCGCTCGTAGCAGTAGGTCTCCCGGTGCGGGCTTGATCGCCTCGCCTGCGAGCGCACGATCGGCCAGTCCGAAAGCGCGGGCACGCTCTTCGGGTGCGATGAACGCGAGCTGGCGCGTGAACGTGGGATTCGCGTCCTTCGGATCGGCAAGCTTGCCGAAGTGCTCCGCGATCGCGCGCGCCACGGTGGTCGCCTGGTCCTCCGACATCCCGCCAGTCGTCAGATGCGCATGCACCTCATGACCGATGCGCTGCGTGCGTGCGCCCATGTGACCGCGTAACCGGTCACCAAACACGGCGGACGTGCGCCACGCTCTCTTCAAACTCTGCGAAGACACGCGCAATCGAGGGACGCCGCCAAAATCCGCCGTTTTCGGGCGCCCGCTGTCGTCGCGATTGAGGTTCGACGGAGCGTACGCCGTCAGCACATGCATCTGAAGGAACGTGGTCATCCTGCAACATCCTCGTCATGGGTGTGTGGAAGCGTGTCGGCGGAATCGTCATCGGGAGCGGCCGCGCCGGCCGCGTAATACTCGAAGGCCCAGCGACGCCGAATTCGCTGGTCCTGCGCATCCCAGTGCCAGAAGGCGGTGGCGAGGCTCGCGACACTCGCTTCTCCGTCGAGCAGTGCGATCAGCCGAATGAAAGCGGTCGCCAACTCGCCATCGGCGTGCTCGGCCCGGATCAGGTGCCGGAATCGCGCCTCCGACAGACGCGGGCGCTGGTCGGGGGGGAGCTCCGTGGTCGCATCGAACGGGAAACGTTGCCACCCTGCGGCCTGCATGGGCGCACGGTCACTGTCGCGGCGGACGTGCGCGAGCACGTGTGCCAAGTCAAGTGCCTTGGCTGCCCTGTCCGGAGAGCGTGAAGCACCGAGCTGGCGCGCGAGCATGACGCCAGCGGGGACCGCGAGTACGTCGAGACCGGAACGCGCGCGCCGGAGGCGCGCACGCGTCGATGCATCGCCCGCTTCGGGTCCGCAGTGTGCAGTCCACCAAGCGAGTGCGCGGCGTCCCACATCGCTCGACGGAGCGATCCTGTGGGTGACGGGGGAAGATTCAGTCGTCATGTCGAGGCCCGTGTGGGGGTGCTGGCCCGGCGCGGCCGCTTTGCGGTGTGCTGACCGTCAGGTGATCCAGTGCGGGATCGTGGTGCCTCAGGGGCCGGCAATCCGAGCGCAGCGAACAACTTTTCCCCCGCCTTCCCCTTGCCCGTGAGCTGCATGGACAGCGAATACCGAGCACCGACGAGTCGCCGCATCGCGTCAGGCGCCGTCGCCTCGGTCCCGGCGGCGCGATCAAAGACGGAAAGTGTGTGGCGCTCGAGTGTTCGACGATATGCAGGCACCGCGTCTTTGGTCAGACGTCCGTCCGCAATGGCGTCGAGCGCCTCGTGAAACGACGATTCGGTGGCATTCCATAGGGCCTGCTTGACATGCGACAGATCCCCGGAGACGTCGGCGTCACCGAACATCGCGTTCTTCACGGCGTACAGCAGACCGCTCGCAGCAAGGGCGGTGCCTTCCGTCAGCCGGCGCACGAGCGCGACCATGCGATCATGCGCGTCAGCATCCGATGCGACGAGTGCCGGTAGCCGGGCGTCGATCCACCCGCGCGCCTTCATGTTCTCCATATCGTATCCGAAGGCGACAATGGACGGGCGCCGACAGCCGACCGCTGGACCGCGAGTGCGCAGGAAATGCGTGACGGTCTGTGCGGGTCGTCGTCCCGGAGCGCCATCGGCCACGACTAGTCCAAGCCAGTCGCGCCAGCTGATTCCTTCGGACTGACCATGCAGAGGAAGCCACCCGTCTTTCGTCTCGTAGTAGGGCGAGAGCGGATGCTGCCAACCCAGATACTGTACGCCCCACGGCCGCTGACGAAATCCTGTGACGGTGCAGTCGTCGTGACGGCCGGTGAGGTCACAGGGTCCGCATGGCCCGAAGTCGAGTCGAAGCCGCCGCGGAAGCCCGAAGTACGCTTGAAGCGGATCGACATCGGCCGGTGTCGTGGCCTTCCCACCGTCTTTCGGATTCGATTGGCGCGTCACGTCCAACCATGGGAAGGCATCACGTGCGTCTGCACCCGGATTACCTACGACACGCGCCTCGCGCTGATCAATCGTTTCGACATTGGCCCAAATCATGTACCACAGTCCAGCGTAACGCGCGTCGGCGAACGAGGGACGCGGATCAACCAGCGTCGTGAGCGGCCCACCCCCCCGAAGCGAAGTTCGATTGCCAGCTCCGCCCGCGGGCGCGTAGGTCTGCAGCGTTATCACCGCCATCGCCCCTGCGGATCGCGACAGTCGAGCGACACGGTCACGTTTGACGAACAGATCCTTATTCTGCCGAATGCCTTGCTCGCCCGGTGAGTCGATGAGCAGTTGAGCCACGCTTGACGCTCCCGTCTCCGTAAAGTCGTGTGTCGTGAGGTCCTGAAATGCGCGCGGTCCGTCACCGTTGCCCTCGAGATCGAAAGCGGGCGGCAGCTTGGCGAATGCACCCCACAGCTCGTCGCATGTCGGCGGTGCGTTCCAACGTTCGGCCCACTCGGTTTCGTCCGCTGGCGCCAGAGCCGCCGACAGAAGCCCGATCAGAAACTCGAGTAGGGCCCCGTCGAAGTCGGGACGTGGCGTCGCGAGCGCGACGATGGGGTCATCCGTCAACAGGCCTTCGACCAGAAAGGCCGGCGAGCCCCAGTCGACGCGACCACTTGCGCGTCGGAAAGGCAGCCAGTGTGCATCCCGCAGGTCGTAGGTCACGCGCGCTCCGATGAGTTGGGAGGGGTATGGGGGAGGTCGGCAGTATGGGGTCGGTCGCCGACACTCGTATTTTCTGCGGCCGGGTACGTCAGGCCGTCGCGCGGGCACACCTGTAGCGTGACGATCGTCCTGTCGCCCCGGAGAAGGCGGCCGACCCAGCGACCGTTCATATCGGGCACCATGGGCACGATCGGGATCTCGCGGTCCCATCGTCCCCACGTGGCTTGGACGGCGGCTACGGCCGCCCTGTACTGCGCTTCCACCTGCACGCCCTCGGGGATCCGGTGGCGGGAGACTCGCAGCTCCGACAACGGCCACCGCTGCCACGACGGCACGGCTGGCGCGCTTTCCCAGGGGTTCAACCTTCCCGTCGCATCGACCCGTCCCAGCCGGATGGTCAAGTGCGCGTCACCAAGGCGCGTCGTCACCCTCATGTCGTCGATCCACGCCGCGCCGTACGCGTCGTAGCCATCGGCTACGTTCAGTGTCGCATAGCGTCCCGCAGCGGCGTGGGCCCGCTGTTCACCCTGTGCCTTCTCGGCACGTTGCTGCAGGGAGTCAGGTAGCTCATCGTCGTCGGCATCGTACACTTCCGCAATCAGTTGGCGGAGCCCGGCCGGGTCCTGCGCGTCGCCGGGCGTGACGACTCGACCCGCTCGCGCGAGCGCACACGCCGTCCGCCAGAGCACGCCGACGTGTGGGTAGATGAATCGCAGCTTCGGCAGCAAAGGCGATGGCCACGACGGAGAGGGCGCGTCATCGGTTTCGGGCGCGACGACAATGAGGGTTCGCCTAAATCCGCGCGCTCGGCGCCAGTCGTCTCGCTCGGGGTGCCGCCACAATCGCCCGGCCCGCTGAATCAACAGGTCGATAGGCGCCAGGTCGCTGACCATGGCATCGAAGTCGAGATCGAGTGATTGCTCCACCACTTGCGTCGCCACGAGTACACGACCCTGCCTCGCCGATTCGCGTCGAGGGTCAGCGGGATCCGGGCGACCGAACAGAGACAGGATCTCTCGCTCGCGTCGCTGACGATCCCCTTGGCAAAAGCGGGCGTGGAAGACCGTAGCATCGATACCGTGGTCCCTGAGCATCGACGCGCCGGCAATGCACTCATCGACGGTGTTGCGGATCCACGCTACCGCGCCCCCGCTCCTCTGGATCACCGCGATGTGATCGAGCGCCGATTCGACCGACCTGACCATCGAGATTCCGACGTCCCTCCGCGACCGCTCGGCTGCTTCGAGCGGGATCTGCGTCACGATCTCATCCACCCGCGTGCCACCCACCACGGTCACCAGCGGATAACCCGCATGCCGGGCCGGAAGCGAGCGCCGCATCGCCTTCACACCGAGACCTTCACCCCATGCTCGCACGAGGTCGTTCCATTGCCGTCGTGCAAGGGTGGCAGACAACACGATCGCACTACCCCCGAGGGCTGCCTGAAAGCGCAGGAGTGCCGCCAACTCTTCGCCCATGTACGCGTCGTATGCGTGCGCTTCGTCGACAATGAGGACTTTGTCGCAAAGACCGGTGAGACGCAGCGCATTGAAACGGCTTGGTAATGCGCCAAGGAGTGCCTGGTCGATCGTTCCCGCGCCGACATCAGCCAAGAGTGCCGTACGTCGGTCGTTTGCCAGAAACTCGGCACACGCGACTGTCGATGTCGTATCCGAATCACCAGCGTCTTCTGCGGCCGTGATAACTGCCTCGCCCCCACTGCGGATCACCGTGGCGCGAAAACGCTCGCTGAGCCGCGCCTGTCCGTGGGCAAGCACCAGTGACGGACGCGAAGCGCCTCCCTCGAACAGGCCATCCAGCATAGTGCGTTGCCGCTCGTACATGGCATTAGCGGTGGCCTGCGTGGGCATCGCCCAATACGCACCGCTCGCACGACCGTCGGCGACCATCCGCTGCACGAGCAGCTGGGCCGCCTCCGTCTTGCCCGCTCCCGTCACGTCTTCGAGTAGTACGAGTACAGGCCCGTCAGGCAAGCGGGCAGCGCCAGCCCAGTGTTGCGCCGGAGTCGGCGCACCCGTCAATCCAGTGACCTGCGCAAAGGTGCGCGATCCGCTGGCCTTCGGTGATTCAAGTCCGCACCAGCGCATCGATCGCCTCGCCCTGTCGATCGCGATCGTCTTGTAATCGTCGAGCGAATGACGGTTTCCTTCGTACGTGAAGATGTCGGCCTGCGAGCCGATCCAGTCGGACAGCGTGACGACACCCGCCAACCACCATGAGGCTCGCGCGGCATTCGCTCGTGACGTGAGCGGCAGATCGTGCGGCGACGCGTGCCACAGCCCGACCATGCGATCCGCGCAGACCAATGCGGCTTGTAACCCAATGTCGCCAAAGACATCGACGACAGGATCATCGGGTGCGCGCACCGGCCGCCCGTGATGTCCGAACACGGCGTGAGCCAGCGGATCGAGCAGTGAGGCGTTGCCAGGCCACAATCGATCGACGAGTCGGTCGCGCAGAAGCCGCTGCCACAGCAAGAGTCCGTCAGCCGCATGCGACGCGCCGGCGGGCGGGATACGAGCGGCGCCAAGGATAGAGGGAAACCGCTCAGGTACCTTCGCCTGAAATCGCCATGTGAACTTGCCGAGGTCGTGCAACGCTGCGAGCACCGTCGTAAGCGATCGCGTGGCATCTTCGTCCAGATCCAGTAGCTTTGCGCCGCGACTCAACAATCGTGGCCTGCATCGCAACAGTGCTTCGGCACTCGCTGCTACGTCGAGCAGATGGTACGCCGCTGCGTGCCATGCGCAATCCTGATGACCAGTCGGCGTCGCCTTTCCCCAAAACGCGAGGATTAAGGCGTCGGAGTCACCTTGAACAGACAAGTATAAAGAATGTGCAGGAGAACTTCGCGTTGTTGGCTTCGAGTGTTCCTTTTCAGAAGCTGCAGGCGCACCCGAGACCCTCGGTTGCATCAATCATGTGTTCAGGATTGGCTACACGTAAGGCCGGCCACCGCTCGTATGCTGCATGAAATGCGCGCATTTCTGCATGAATGAGAAGGTGAACAGCTGTATGCTACGCGAGACCATCTGGCGGGCGGGAATCAGGATGCGCGAGGCTCACGACTGACGGCTGGGCCGGTCGAGTCGCTTGAGTGCGCAACTCGACGGGAGCGCATGTCACGGCCAGTCATCAAGGATGCGCGTGTCCGCTGCGCTGCGTGACGTAGGCGAAACTGTGGACGGTTTTGCTACCGCGACCTTTCGGCCTCGCTTGCGAATCGTTGACTGACGGCTGATCAATCATCAGCGGCATCGTGCGCCGCGCGAGGACTATCTGCATCAGGTCCTCGGTACCGTTCGGGTGTGTACGGATTTCTGTGTGTGACGCAGGGAATCCGGTTACGGCTCCGGGGT
>ERZ1066136.1102-NODE-1102-length-15227-cov-7.036053_pt1 | contig 15227 bp, 16 predicted proteins | sample MGYA00382783_ERZ1066136 | MGnify/ENA primary metagenome ERZ1066136 (study PRJEB33369, sample SAMEA5778366) | biofilm metagenome | biome: Industrial cooling water; feature: Water cooling tower basin; material: Biofilm | place: United Arab Emirates | collected... | reverse complement strand
CCTTGATGCACCGCAAACCGCCTATGCCCGAACGCTGGTGCGTGCCGCGTTCGATCTGGCCGCCTGACCCCCAACCGGAGACGCCCATGACAACCACCGGCAACCGTTTTGACACCGCCGATTTCCTGTTTGATCTGCGCGGCTATCTGGTGCTGGAACAGGTGATTGCGCCCGCGCATCTGGCGGCACTGAACGCGGCCTTCGATGGCTTTCCGGCGCTTGCACCGGGGCAATGGTGGGGGAATGTGCAGCGCATGGACAATGCCGGCACCACCGGCACCGAACTCCACAACATCGTGGAGGCCGGACCAGCGTTCGAGGAACTGATCGACCATCCCGGCTGGATCGACCGGGTGCGCCGCTATTGCGGGGAGGCCGGCACCTATGTCGAAGGGCTGTTCATCGATGAATGCTTCGCCTCGGTACGCCGCTCAGGCGGGTTTTTCCCGATGCATTCGGGCGGGCAGGATGGCGTGGTGCGCAACCAGTTCCGCTTTGTGAACGGGCAGTTCCGCTGCGCGCAGGTGAACATCCTGGTGGCGCTGACCGATATCGGCCCCGGCGATGGCGGCACGCGGGTGATCCCCGGCAGCCACAAGAGCAACATCGCCCACCCGGTGTTTGCCCGCAGCTTTGATGAGCGCCGCGCCGCTGAAGACGAAGATATCGAAGGCGCCATCGAAGTCACCTTGAAGGCCGGCGATGCGCTGCTGTTTGTCGATGCCATCGCCCATGGTGCCACCCGCCGCATCAATCCCGGCGAACGGCGCGTGGTGATCTATCGCTATGGGCCGAGCTGGGGGACCACGCGCTTCGGCTTTGAATATTCCCAATCGCTGCTGGATCGCCTGCCGCCAGCGCGGCGGGCGCTGCTGCAACCGGTGGCGCCGCGCCGCCCACCAGCATCGGCATGAAGACAGTGGCGTTTGCGTCTGCCCCCGCAATTGCACTACAGATTGGTTGGGGATTTGGGGAAGCGGCATCCACGTGAAAGAGCTCGGACGTCCTGATAGTGGCCGCACCGATCTGGGGCGCAACCTCACCTATGGCCTGCTCAATGCCATGGGCCGCGCCATCGTGATCGGCGAGTATCAGGACCGGCCCTTTCCAACCGAAGCCGAATTGGCCCGCCAGCATGGGGTGAGCCGGTCTGTCACGCGCGAGGCGGTCAAGATGCTCACGGCCAAGGGCCTGCTCAGCGCCCGCCCGCGCCAGGGCACCATCGTGCAGCCGCCGGCGCGCTGGAACCTGTTTGACAGCGATGTGCTCAGCTGGCTGCTGGAACGCAAATTCTCGGCCGAACTGCTGCGCCAGTTCAGCGAACTGAGGGTGGCGATCGAGCCGGAGGCGGCGGCCCTGGCGGCACGCTGCGGCACGGCAGCGGATCATGCCGGGATCAGTGCCGGCCTCGCCCGCATGGTGGCGGCCGAACGCGGCGATGATGATCCGCTGGAAGCTGATATCGCCTTCCACGTGGCGGTGCTGGCGGCGTCGGGCAATCCCTTCTACCGGCAGTTCCACGACATGGTGGGCACGGCGCTGCGCACCTCCATCCGCATGACCAACCGGATCAAGGGCCGTTCGGCCAGTGTTGAACAGCATAGCGCCGTGCACGATGCCATCCTGGCGCGCGACACCGAAGGCGCCCGGGCCGCGATGCACCGGATCATTGCCGATGTGCTCAGCCTGATCGATTCAGTGGAAGCGATGCCGCCAGCCGGCTGAACACGGCGGCCACGCCGGCAACAAAGGCCGCCTGCGCATCAATCCGCACCACATCGGCGCCCGCTGCCGTGATGGCGGCAGCGTAGAGCGTGCCCAGCGGCTCGTCCGCCAGCAGGTGGACGCAGGCCCCGGGCGTCAAGCCTTCGGCCGCCACATCGCTGCCGATCAGCAGCCCACTGGCATAGGCGGCGCCGTCTTCGGCCCGGCGCTGGCCGCGCAGCACGGCGGCGCGCACGCCAAACAAGGCGCCCAGCAGATCGCCGCGCCGGGCATCGGCCAGGCCAGCGCGAAACGCCGGGCCATCCGCCACATCGCCGGCCATCATCGCGCCCAGCAGGCTGTGCTGGCGGAGCAGCGCAAACATCTCGCCTGTCATCCGGGTGCGGAAATCGGCCACCGCGCCGCCGGCCAGCCGGGCCCATTTGCAGTGGGTGCCGGGCTGGCAGAGCAGCCCATCGGGCGGCGCCAGGCCAGCGATCACGGCGCCAAGCAATTGCACCTCCTCGCCGCGCATCACGTCGGCCGCCATGCCATCACCGCGGCACAGGCCGGGCAGGATACCGGTGCGCCCCGGCTCCACCCAGTGCACGGCAGCCGCCAGCGCATCGATCCCGGCGGGGCAGGGCAGATAGGGCACCTCCACCCAGCCGCGGGCCGAACCGATCATGCCGGCGGCCAATATGGGCAGATCGCCAAGTTCGGTGCGGATGGCCGCCATGTCGGCGGCGTGATCGATGGGCTGGGCCGCTGTGATGCCGCGCGCATCGTGGCGGCTGGCCAGCACATGGCCAGCGGCATCCAGCACATGGATGCGGCGATGGGTGCTGCCCCAATCGATGGCGATGACGGCGGCCGCCATCAGCCGGCAAACGGCACAGGCGGCAGCCCGGCCACCCCTGGATCGATTTCGAAGAGCGCGCCGGCCAGCGGCTCGCCATCGCAGCCATCGGCCGCCGACGTGACAAACAGCCGGTCAAGCCGCGCCCCGCCGAAGCAGGGGCTGGTGGGCCGCGATGCCGGCACCGGCACCACACGCACCCGCTGGCCATCGGGATCAAAGCGGCTCACGCAGCCGCCATCCCAATGCGCCACCCACAGATGGCCTTCAGCATCCACCGTCATGCCATCGGGCACGCCCCAATCATCGGCGAAGCGCACATGGATGCGCCGATCGTGCAATGTGCCGTCCGCAGCGATGGCAAAGCGATAGATCAGCCGGCGCGGCGAATCCGCGTGGTACAGCCAGGCGCCATCCACCGAAATGGCCGGGCCGTTGGGCACCAGATAGCCATCATCCGCCCGTGCGATCTGGCCGCCCGCCACGCGGTACAGGCCGCCCGTGGCTATGGCGCCCTCGTTCTGCATCACCCCGGCCCACAGCCGCCCGGCACGATCCACCTTGGCATCGTTGAGCCGATGATCGGGGCTGGGCGGCGCCAGTGGCGTGATGGGCCCGATGCTGAACGGATCCAGCGTCAGCCGCGCCATGCCACTGGCAAAACCGGCGAGCCAGCCATCGCCATCGGCGCGCTCCACCAGCCAGCAGATCGGTTCCGGCATTGGCCAGATGGCGTGCTGGCCGCTGGCCAGGTGCAGGCGATGCAGCCGGTGGCCAAGAATATCGACCCAGTAGACACTGTCTTCCGCCGCTGCCCAATGCGGGCCTTCGCCCAGCCGGGTGCGGGTGTGGGCCGCCACGCGCACAGCATCGGAACCGCGCATCACGCCCTCACCACTCCGCGAAGCTGCCGTCCGGGCTGCGCCAGACCGGATTGCGCCAGCGATGGCGGTCCTTGTCTGCGGCGCGCACGGCGGCTTCGTCGATCTCCACGCCCAGGCCGTGCCCTTGCGGAATGGCCAGGCAGCCGTCCACCGGCGTCAGCACATCCGGATTGCGCACGAAGGTCAGCAGATCGTGGCCCTGGTTGTAATGGATGCCCAGTGACATTTCCTGCAGCACCACATTGGGGGTGCAGCCAGCCAGCTGCAGGCAAGCCGCCAGCGCCAGCGGCCCCAGTGGGCAATGCGGGGCCACCGCCACATCATGGGCTTCGGCCATGGCCGCAATCCGCCGGCATTCGCTGATACCGCCGGCGTGGCTCAGATCCGGCTGGATGATGTCCACCATGCCCGCTTCCAGGAACGGGCGGAAATCCCAGCGCGAATAAAGCCGTTCGCCCAGCGCGATTGGGGTGGAGACCAGCGCGCCCAGCTGGCTGAGGCCCTGCGGATTTTCCGACAGCAGCGGCTCTTCGATGAACATCAGGTTGAGCGGCTCCAGCGCGCGGGCCAGCTGCTTGGCCGCCGGCCGGTGGAGGCGGCCGTGGAAATCCAGCCAAACGGCCACGCCTTGCGCCTGCGCCGCCTGCACCCGGGCGATCACGGCATCGATATCCGGCCGGGCCAGCCAATCCGCCTCGGCGGTGGCGTTCATCTTCACCGCGGCAAAGCCCTGCGCGCGGCGGGCGGCGGCGGCTTCGCCCACGTCATCCGGCCGGTCGCCACCAATCCAGGCATAGGCCTGCACACGCTGGCGCACCGCGCCGCCCAGCAGTTGGTGCACCGGCAGGCCGTGCGTCTTGCCCTTCAGATCCCACAGGGCCTGATCCAGCCCGGACAGGGCAGACATCAGCACCGGCCCGCCGCGGTAGAAGCCGCCGCGATAGGCCACCTGCCAGATATCCTCGATATTGGCCGGATCAGCGCCGATGAAGCGGTCCCGCAGGGCGGCAAAGGCGCCATCCACGGCCTCGGCATGGCCTTCCAGGCTGGCTTCGCCCCAGCCGGTGGCACCGTCGTCGCTTTCCACCCGCACGAACAGCCAGCGTGGCGGCACAAAGAAGGTTTCGATGCGGCCGATTTTCATGGGACAGACTTTCTGGGCGCGATCATCATGGGAACGTTCCCCATTGATAGGCCCAGGGCAAGCGTTTGGCGCGCTCCGGGCTGGTATGGCTGATATGTCTATTTATATGCTAATTGCGCCGGGGCAAGCTGATATGCTGGCCTAGAAGGCTGGGAGGTTGCGCCGGGGCGCGTCGCCGGCCATGCGGAGAATGACTGATGACCACGATCCCGCCCCATCCCGCCCGCTTTGCCACGGCGTTGCAGACATGCCCCCTGGTGGCGATCCTGCGCGGCATCACGCCGGACGAAGCCGCCGATGTGGGCCGCGCGCTGGTGGCCGCCGGCTTTCACCTGATCGAGGTGCCGCTCAATTCCCCCCAGCCGTTTGACAGCATCGCGCGGCTGGTCGACGCCGTGGGAGACCGCGCCATGATCGGTGCCGGCACGGTGACCGATGTGGCCGATGTGGCGCGGGTGGCGGCAGCAGGCGGCCAGCTGATGGTGGCGCCCAATTGCGATCCGGCCGTGATCCGCGCCGCGTGCGCGGCCGGTCTCGCCACGGCACCCGGCATCTTCACGCCCACGGAGGCCTTTGCCGCCATTGCCGCTGGCGCCCACGCCCTCAAGCTGTTTCCAGCCGAAGCGCTGGCGCCGGGCACCTTGAAGGCCATGCGCGCGGTGCTGCCGGCGGCGATGCCGGTGCTGGTGGTGGGCGGGATCACGCCAGCCAGCATGGCACCGTGGCGCGCCGCTGGTGCGGCGGGCTTTGGCCTGGGCAGCGCCCTTTATCAGCCCGGCCTGTCTGCCGCCGAAGTTGGCGCCCGCGCGCAGGCCTTTGTTGCCGCCCTGGCCGGCTGATGGGCTGCCGCGCCTCCAACCTGCACACGCCATGATCCAGATCGCCCACGGGCCCTTCACCCTGATCGCTGATCCCGAAGCCGGCGGCAGCATCGCCGCGCTGGATTGGCATGGCCTGCCGCTGCTGCGCCGCCAGAACCGGCCCGGCGTGCTGCACAGTGGCTGCTTTCCGCTGGTGCCGTTCAGCAATCGCATCGCGGCCTCGCGGTTCCTGTGGGCGGGCAAGGCCATCGAATTGATGCCCAATCATCCCGACAATCCGCGCGAACCGGCCATGCATGGCCTGGGGTGGCGCCAGCCATGGCAGGTGGTGGGGCAGGGCGAAGACCATCTGGCGTTGGCGCTGCAGGTTCCGGCCGACGCCTGGCCGTGGGCGTTTGCGGCGCGCCAGCATTTTGTGCTCGACGATGATGGGGCCACCTTCAGCCTGTCGCTGACCAATCATGCCGCCACGCCGATGCCGGCCGGGCTTGGCTTCCATCCCTTTTTCCCGCGTCAGGCCGAAACGCGGCTGGAGGCGCGGCACCGCGGCGAATGGCAGGTGGATGCAGCCTGCCTGCCCACACGGCTGATCGCGCGGGCAGATGCTGTCGATTGGTGGGAAGGCCGGCCGGTCGCCAGCCGCCTGGTGGATACCGTCTATACCGGCCGTGTCGGCCCGCTGCGCATCAGCTGGCCCGAAGCCGGCTGCGGCCTGCTCATCACGCCTGATCCGGCATTGGATTTCACCACCATCTATGTGCCGGGCGACGCGGATTTCTTCTGCGCCGAACCGGTGAGCCACATCACCGATGCCTTCAATCGGCCGGACGCTGACAACGGCCTGCGCACGCTGGCCCCCGGCGCCGGCTGGACCGTCTCGATGCGGCTGGCGCCCTTCAGCCTGGCGTGACCGCCACCGGCGCCTCGGGTGCCGCGCGAAACAATGCCATGCCCACCCAGCGGGCGCGTCCGCCCAGCACACGATTGGCGATCAACGCGACCGCGATGGAGGACAGCAGCGTGACCAGCATCATGTCGATATAATGCAGGCCGATCAGGCCGGCCGGCTGCCACCAGAAACTGTAGGCGCCATAGAGGCTGATGCCCCACAGCACGCCAGCGATGGCCGCCCGCGCCGCCACGCCAGCAAACAGCAGCCCCACCACAAAGGCCGACAGCACGGGCATGGATGTGAGCCCGTTGAGCTGCTGCAGCAGATTGATGATGCTGGTCGCATTCTGGTAGAGCGGCACCAGCGCGATGGCGAGCAGCGTGGCCACCACCGACAGGCCCGCGCCCAGCCGCCAGTGATTGGCCACCGGCCCGATATAGCGCTCGTGGAAATCCACCGACCACAGGGCGATGGTGCTGTTGAGCACGGCGCTGAACGTGGTGATCACGGCGGCGGCAACCATCGCGGCAAACGCCCCCGACAGCCAGCCCGGCAACACCTGGGCCACCAGCCGGCCATAGGCCGCATCGCCAATGTCGCCGAACAATTTGTAGGCCACCACGCCCGGCACCACCACGATCGGTGGTACCACCAGGATGCGGATGGCGGCGGCCGCAAACACGCCGCGCTTCGCCTCGGCCACCGAAGGCGCCGCCATCGCCTTTTGCGTGATGTTCTGGTTGGTTGACCAGTAGAAGATCTGGATGAAGGCCATGCCGGTGAACAGCGTGTGGAAGGGGATCGGGCTGTCGGCGCCCCCCATCATGGTCAGCCGCTCGGCCGGCACGCTCGAGATGATGTCCCAATCCACCGCCGCCAGTGCCAGCACCACGATCAGCAGCGCCAGCCCCAGGATGCCGACACCCGAAAATGTATCCATCACCGCCACCGCGCGCAGGCCGCCAAAGATCGAATAGGCGGCGCTGATCACGGCCAAGATCGCCGCAAAGGCCAGCAGCGGCACCTCGGCACCAAACAGCGTCTGCAGGAACAGCCCGCCCGAATAGAGCGCTGCCGGCAGATAGATCAGCACATTGCCAAACAGGAACAAGGCGGAAATCAGCGTGCGGATGGAGCGGCCTTCATAGCGGCGCTCCAGCAGCTCGGTCACCGTCGTGCAATTGTACCGGTAGTAGAGCGGCACAAACACGTGGGCCAGCACCATCAGGCCGACAAAGCCGGCGATTTCCCACCAGGCCAGCAGCAGCATCTGGTTGCCGTTCATGCCCACCAGCTGGTCGGTGGACAGGTTGGTGAGGGTGATCGAACCCGCCACGAATGGCCAGCTCAGCGATTTGGCGGCCAGGTAGACATCCTGCCTGGATCCGTCGTGCTGGCTCCTCCGGCTGCCGCGGCGCACATGCCACCAGGTCAGTACGGCCACCAGCAGCAGCAGGCCAAAGAACACCGCGATCTGTGTCGCGTTTCCAATACCGGCAAGATCTTTGGGCATGTTGTCTCTATCCTGGGTGCCCGGCGCCTGCGCGCCTGCCTGGCCTGTGTAGCCACTCGATGACGGGCCTGTCACCGTCCCAACTGCAAGGCCCTGCTTGCGGGCCGGCGTCCGTCACGCAGCCGCGACGCCTTGCGCATTTTCGAACGATGTGCGCACGCGCCGCCATTGCCCGCTGCGCCGCGCCTCGGTAAAGGCACCGCATCCTCAGATCCCGGCCTGGAAAGGGCCCCGTTCGTGACCATTGCACCCGTTTCGATCGCGCTGGCTTCCGATCATGCCGGCTTTGCCTTGAAGGCGATGCTGGCCGATGAATTGCGCGCGGCGGGACACGATGTGCTGGATCTGGGGCCGCAGGATGAAAGCAGCGTGGATTATCCCGATTATGGCCGGGCGCTGGGCGAGGCGCTGGCGGCGGGGCGGGCGGCGCGCGGCATTGCGGTGTGCGGCAGCGGCATCGGCATTTCGATTGCCGCCAATCGCGTGCCGGGCGTGCGCTGTGCGCTGGTGACCAGCGGCCTGATGGCGCGGCTGGCCCGCCAGCACAATGATGCCAATTGCATCGCGCTGGGCAGCCGGATAATCGGCGTGGCGGTGGCGCGCGATGCCGTGCGCGAGTTTCTGGGCACCGAATTCGAAGGTGGCCGCCATGCCGGCCGTGTCGCCAAGCTGGCCTGAAGATCTGTATTGAAGGAGTAGAGCCATGAGCAGCCGTCCCGTTTCCGAAGCGGCCCCTGATGGGTTTTTCTCCACGCCGGTGGCGGCCAGCGATCCGGCGGTGGCCGCGGCGATTGCCGCCGAGCTGGACCGCCAGCAGAACCAGATCGAGCTGATCGCATCGGAAAACATCGTGAGCCGCGCCGTGCTGGAAGCGCAGGGCAGCGTGTTCACCAACAAATATGCGGAAGGCTATCCCGGCAAGCGCTATTACCAGGGCTGCCACCCGTCTGACGTGGTGGAGCAGCTGGCCATCGACCGTGCCAAGGCGCTGTTTGGCGCCGAATATGCCAATGTGCAGCCGCATTCCGGCGCGCAGGCCAATGGTGCTGTGATGCTGGCGCTGGTGAAGCCGGGCGAGACCATCCTGGGCATGAGCCTGGATGCCGGCGGGCACCTGACCCACGGCGCCAAGGCGGCGATGAGCGGCAAATGGTTCAACGCCGTGCAATATGGCGTGCGCCGCGAAGACCACAGAATCGATTATGACGAGGTGGAGCGCCTCGCCGTTGAGCACAAGCCGGTGCTGATCATCGCCGGCGGTTCGGCCTATCCGCGCGTTATTGATTTTGCGCGCTTCCGGGCGATTGCCGACAAGGTAGGCGCCCGCCTGCATGTGGACATGGCGCATTTCGCCGGTCTGGTCGCGGCCGGCCTGCACCCCTCGCCGATCCCGCACGCCGATGTGGTGACCACCACCACCCACAAGACCCTCCGGGGCCCGCGCGGCGGCCTGATCCTCAGCCGCGATGCCGAGCTGGGCAAGAAATTCAACAGCGCCGTGTTCCCCGGCCTGCAGGGCGGGCCGCTGATGCACGTGGTGGCGGCCAAGGCGGTGGCCTTTGGCGAGGCGCTGCATCCGGAGTTCAAGGATTACAGCCGCGCCGTGATCGCCAACGCCCAGGCGCTGGCCGCACGGCTGGTGGAGCGCGGCTGCGCTGTGGTCGCCGGCGGCACCGATACGCACCTGGCGTTGATCGATCTCAGCCCCAAGGGCCTCACCGGCAAGGATGCGGATGAGGCGCTGGAGCGCGCCGGCAGCACCTGCAACAAGAATGGCGTGCCGTTTGATCCGCTGCCGCCGACCAAGACCAGCGGCATCCGCGTCGGCTCGCCGGCCGGCACCACCCGCGGCTTTGGCATCGCCGAGTTCCAACAGATCGGCGACATGATCGCCGACGTGCTGGACGGTCTGGCCGCCAATGGTGCGCAAGGCAACGCCGATGTGGAGCGTGCCGTGAATGCCCGCGTGCGCGCCCTGTGCGCCCGCTTCCCCATCTATCCCTGAACCGCTATCGTGGCCGCGTGTGGGGGTAGGGGGAACGCATGCGCTGCCCATTTTGCGGGAATGAAGACACCCAGGTGAAGGACAGCCGGCCGACCGAAGACGGCTCGTCCATCCGGCGGCGGCGGCAGTGCGGGGCGTGCGGCGGGCGCTTCACCACCTTTGAACGGGTGCAACTGCGCGATCTGATCATCGTCAAGAAAAGCGGCAAGCGCGAAGTGTTTGAACGGGACAAGCTGGCGCGATCGATCGAGATTGCCTGCCGCAAGCGCCCGGTGCCGGCCGAAAAGATCGAGCGGCTGGTGAACGGCGTGGTGCGACGGCTGGAATCGATGGGCGAGGCGGAAATCGATGCCGGCATTGTGGGCGAAATGGTGATGGAAGGCCTGCAGGCGCTTGATCCGGTCGCCTATATCCGCTTCGCCAGCGTGTACCGCGATTTCCGCGAAGCACGTGATTTCGAAACCTTCGTGGGCGGGCTTTCGGCAGCCGTGAACGGCAGCCGCCGCATCGAAGAAGATTGACCGGCGTGAACCCTGCTCCACGGCCAGCCATCGTGCTGGTCCGTCCGCAGCTGGGCCAGAATATCGGCGCGGCGGCGCGGGCCATGCTGAATTTCGGCTTCACCGATCTGCGGCTGGTGGCACCGCGCGATGGCTGGCCCAATGCCGATGCCGGGCCATCGGCGGCCGGCGCCGATATCGTGCTGGAAAATGCGCGTGTTTTCAGCAGCCTGGAAGAGGCGGTGGCCGATTGCACGCTGGTGCTGGGCACCGCGATGGACACGCGGGACATGACCAGGCGGGTGCTTTCGCCCGCCGGTGCGGTGGCGGCGCTGGCGGCGCTGCCAAGTCCGGGCGCGCTGGTGTTCGGCCCAGAACGCACCGGGCTGGTGCTGGCCGATCTGCTGGCCTGCCACGGCATCTGCACCATTCCCAGCAATCCCGATTTCGGCAGCCTCAACCTGGCGCAGGCGGTGGCGGTGCTGGGCTATGAATGGGCGCGCAGTGCGGGCGAGCAACCGGCCGACCGGCTGATCAATCACCCCGGCCCGGCGACCCATGCCGAATTGCAGGGCCTGATCACGGCCATCGATGAACAGCTGGTGGCCAATGGCTATTACAACCCGGCCCCCGGCCGCGCGGCGGCGGCGCGGGAGATGATGGTGAACATGTTCACCCGTCCGGCGTTCAGCAGCGCCGAGGTGCGATCCCTGCGCGGCATCGTGCGCGGGCTGATGCGCCCACGCAGCGAAGGCCGGAATTCAGGCAGCTGATTTTCGGGGTGGCTCCTACCCCGCCGCGGGTTCGTCGGCGGGGTGGGGCAGTCAAGCCACGGCGTCGAGCGATTCCGGCTGCGGATCACGCAGCGAGTAGCCGCGGCCCCACACGGTTTCGATGCAGCCCGAAGCCGGCGCGCCGGCCTGGTGCAGCTTCTTGCGCAGCTTGCAGACGAACACGTCGATGATCTTCAGTTCGGGCTCGTCACGGCCGCCATACAGGTGGGTGAGGAACATTTCCTTGGTCAGCGTCATGCCCTTGCGCAGGGACAGCATTTCCAGGATCGCATATTCCTTGCCGGTGAGCGCCACGCGGCGGCCATCGACGGTGACGGAGCGGGCAGCGAGGTCGACCGACACGGGGCCGGTGATGATCAGCGACTGGGCATGGCCCTGGCTGCGCCGGACAAGTGCGTGCAGGCGGGCGAGCAGTTCCTCGCGATCGAACGGCTTGGTCACATAATCATCGGCGCCGGCGCCAAAGCCGGTGACCTTCGACGTGGTTTCGGCATCGCCCGAAAGGATCAGCACAGGGGTCGCGATGCGCAGCTGGCGCAGGCGGCGGAGCACCTCATGCCCGGACAGATCAGGGAGGGTGAGATCCAGCATGATCACATCGAATTCGTAGGTACGCGCGTATTCCAGCGCCATCTCGCCAGTGCCGGCGGTTTCATGCTCAAAACCGGCTTCGTCGAGCATGCGCTCGACACTGCGGGCCATGGCACGATCGTCTTCGATCAGAAGAACGCGCATAATCAATTTCTCCGGGTACGAACTGCCAAGACCGGGAGCAATGCGCCCGGGTCCGACCCCGTTAACCTTGTAAGCCGACTTGAACGGAAAGGTAAAGGCCTCTTTGACCCCACCCCCCAAATTGCGGTGGGAAATGACCGGAAGCGTTGCCTTCACGACACGCTGCCATCATCGCCAGCCGCCACGTGGCCGCGCGCGGCAAACACCGGCTTGTAGACCTGCACGCGGGTGACGCGCAGCCCCGGTTCCCCGGCGCAGGCCAGCGCATGTTCCCACAAACGCAGCTCTTCTTCGGAAATGTCATAGCGGCGGCAGGCCTCCTCGCGGCTCAGCTCGCCGCTGGCGATCGCCCGGCACACAGCGGCCTTGCGGCTGGCCACCCAGCGGAACTTTCCCGGCGGCGGCAGATCATCCTGTTGCGCTGGCATGGCCCTTGCGGCTCCCCTTTTTTCGCGACCCTGCAGCTGTTGACGGCCAGCGCCGATGGCGGTTTAGGGTCGCTGCCCGCCACTCCCCCTTGACCGCGGGCGGGCCACGCACGATGTGGCCGGGCATGACGCGCAGTCTTTCTCCTGCCGAAATCCTGGCGCCGCTGGCCGGCCGCCGCGTCGCCGTCGCCATGTCTGGCGGCGTGGACAGTTCGGTGGTGGCGGCGCTGGCCCATGAAGCCGGCTGCGACGTGGTGGGCATCACCCTCCAGCTTTATGATCAGGGCGCGGCCACCGCGGCGCGGCCGGGCGCCTGCTGTGCCGGGGCGGATATCCGCGATGCGCGCAGCGTGGCGGCGCGGCTGGGCATCGCCCACTATGTGATCGACATGGAATCCCGCTTCAACGAAAGCGTGATCGAGAAATTTGCCGATGCCTATGCGCAGGGGCGCACGCCGGTGCCATGCGTGGAGTGCAATCGCACGGTGAAGTTCACCGATCTTCTGGCCCTGGCGCGCGAACTGGGCGCCGAGGCGCTGCTGACCGGCCATTATGTCCAGCGGCTTGAAGGCCCCGATGGCGCCGAGCTCCACCGCGCCGCCGACCCATCCAAGGACCAGAGCTATTTCCTGTGGACCACCACCCAGGCCCAGCTCGATTATCTGCGCTTTCCGCTCGGCGGGCTGGCCAAGGCCGAAACCCGCGCGCTGGCCGGGCGCCTTGGGCTTTCTGTTGCAGCCAAGCCCGACAGCCAGGATATCTGTTTCGTGCCCGGCGGCGATTATGCCCGGGTGGTGGAAAAGGTGCGGCCCGAACTTGCCCGCCCCGGCGAGATCGTGGACCGGGAAGGCCGCGTGCTGGGCCAGCACCAGGGCGTGCACCGCTTCACCGTGGGCCAGCGCCGCGGGCTGGAGCTCGGCGGCCAGGCCGAGCCGCTGTATGTGATCGGCATCGATGCGGCGGCCAACCAGGTGATTGCCGGCCCGCGCCGGGCGCTGGCGGTGGCCGCGGCCCGTCTGGAAGGGCTCAATCTGCTGGGCAGCACCGATGGCGTGCTGGACGTGAAGGTGCGTTCGATGGCGCCGCTGGCCAGTGCCCGCTGGCACGACGGGCAGGTGGATTTTGCCGAGCCGCTCTATGGCGTGGCGCCGGGGCAAGCGGCGGTGGCCTATCGCGGCAGCCGGCTGGTGGCCGGCGGCACCATCGCCAGCACCGTGGCGGTGAGCGCCGACTTAGCCGCCTAAAGTTGCGCCTGCACGGGCCGTTTCCACACATTGCAGCCCTGTCATCCAGCCGACACCCCTGTCGGCGGATTGACACTTTGCCGTGTCGGAAAATTGACGATTTACGGCGTGTTAGCGGCGTTTTCGGTGATGGCGGTTCAGCTTGTCCACTTGGCACGCGCCTTGCTGATGGGCTGGCATGTCTGCTTGCCCACCCCCGCCCATCCCGCTCTGGAGCCTTGGCCTTGCCGCCGGTGATCTGGCCGGCATGCCGCTGGTGGCGCCGGATGCGCCGCCGCCCGCCGGGCGCCATGTTGCCATCAGCCGCGGGCGCACATCCCGCGCAGTGCGGCGGGGCGACCGGCTCGATCTGGTGGTGGCGACCGGAGACGAGGCATTTGCCGCTGCACTGATTGCGGCCTTTGCCCTGCCCCCCGGTCAGCCGGCCGCCACGGCGCCGGCCAGCCGTGATCTGATGGCGCTGGCCGGCCGCGTGGCCCGGTCCAACGTGCCCGTGCTCATCGAAGGTGCCACCGGCACCGGCAAGGAAGGGCTTGCCCGCCTTGTCCATGACCAGTCCCCTCGCCGCGACGGACCCTTGGTCGCGGTCAACTGCGCCGCGCTCGCCGATTCAATGCTGGAAGCAGCCTTGTTCGGGCACGAGCGCGGCGCCTTTACCGGTGCCCAGGCCAGCGCCCCCGGCCTGATCCGTGCGGCCGATGGCGGCACGCTGTTCCTCGATGAGGTCGCCGAACTGCCGATGCCGGCGCAGGCCAAATTGCTGCGCGCGCTGCAGGAACGCGAAGTGCTTCCCGTGGGCGGCACCCGCGCCGTGGCGGTGGATTTCCGGCTGGTGGCGGCCGGAAACCGCGATCTGCTGGCCGATGTGGCAGCCGGGCGGTTCCGCGCCGATCTCTATCACCGGCTGGCGGTTTTTCCGCTGCGCACCCTGCCGCTGGCGCAGCGCCGCGCCGATATCCCCGCCATCGCCGCGCACTGGCTGCTGGCCAAGGGCGATGGCCCGCTGGCCTGGATCAGCGCCAAGGCCCTGCAGCGGCTGGACGATCATGACTGGCCGGGCAATGTCCGCGAGCTTGGCAATGTGCTGGACCGTGCCCTGATCATGGGCGACGGCAGCCGCATCGAAAGCCGCGACCTGCTGTTTGACCGGGCGCCGGCGGCGGTGCTGGGCAGCCTCAATCGGCTGGCGCGCCACGAAGCACTGGGCGCGGTGGCCTTGCCGGCGCTGGTGCGCGAGCATGAGCATCACGCCATCCGCCGCGTGCTGGCCAGCAGCCCCAGCCGCCGCGCCGCCGCCCGCGCGCTTGGCATTTCCGAACGCACCCTGCGCCACAAACTGGCCAGCTGGCGCGGGCAGGGGCTTGATCCGGCCGGCGCTGCGCCGCCGATGGTGCAGTGATGCTGCCGCCGGTGGATGCCAGCCGCGTGCTGGCGCTGCGCCAGCAGATCATCGATCGCAACGCCGCACTGCAGGCCCCTGCGTCGGCCGCCGGGGTCGCACCGGCCGCTGGCGGCTTCCAATCGGCCATTCAGGATGCCCTGCAATCGGTGAACCGCATCCAGGACCAGGCATCGACCGCCTCTGCCGCCTTTGAACGCGGCGAAACCCAGGATCTGGCCAGCGTGATGATCGCCCGCCAGAAAGCCGCCATCGCCTTCGAAGCCACGCTGCAGGTGCGCAACCGCCTGCTCGGGGCCTACAAG
>ERZ1066136.1100-NODE-1100-length-15236-cov-5.959752_pt1 | contig 15236 bp, 10 predicted proteins | sample MGYA00382783_ERZ1066136 | MGnify/ENA primary metagenome ERZ1066136 (study PRJEB33369, sample SAMEA5778366) | biofilm metagenome | biome: Industrial cooling water; feature: Water cooling tower basin; material: Biofilm | place: United Arab Emirates | collected... | reverse complement strand
AAATGATGGCGCATTTTGCAGCAGAGCGCTATCGGAGAATAGAAGAAATTCGCGAAGAATTAAAAAACATAGGAACGCCAACGGAAAACTGGCTTAAGCACCCTAGTTGTAAAATTGTGTTGGGTGGGAGCGCGATCGCAACTTTAATAATGGGCGTGCGGTTGACGGGATTATTGCAATCGTGGGAGTTAGCGGCGTTTGATGGGATGATGCGATCGCGTCCTGCTGAACCTATCGATCCGCGCATTTTAGTTGTTGAAGTCACCCAAGAAGATTTAGGTGGAAAATATCCCGTAGAAGATGCAACCTTAGCGGAATTAATTGAAAAAATAGCACAACATCAACCCCGCGTTATCGGTTTAGATATGCACCGCTATCAAGCCAGACCACCGGGGAGAAAAGAATTACTCGATCAATTTCAAGAAAACTCAAATCTCTTGACTGTCTGTGCTGCTTTAGATTCAACACCAAACTTTTACCCACCTGGTGAATTTTCCCAAAAACAGTTAAAGGAACAAGTCGGTTACAGCGATTTAATTAAAGATTATTGGATTGATAATTCAATCAGGCGGCAGTTTTTGTCCTATAACCCGAAATTTACTCAATCTCCGACTTGCATTACTCCCTATAGTTTAAGCTTGATGTTAGCAAAACGCTTTCTTCAGGCAGAAGGTAAACCGCTGACAACTTTGCCAGATGGAGATTGGCATCACGACCAAGTTATCTTAAAACCATTAAATGCGCGGACGGGTGGTTATCAAAATTTAAGTGGGGACAGCAATGAAATACTAATTAACTATCGTTCAAACCCCAAACCGGCAGAGACAGCGACGCTAACGCAAGTTTTAGCTGGAATTAACCCAGAATTGGTAAAAGATCGAATTGTACTAATTGGCTATACTGCAAAAGTTGCTAGAGATAATTTTAATACTCCATTGGGTGAAATGGCGGGGGTATGGATTCACGCACAGATGACGAGTCAAATTATCAGTGCGGTGATGGATAAACGACCTTTGTTGTGGACTTTACCCGAGTGGGGAGATGCTATTTTTGTTTGGATTTGGTCGCTTGCAGGGGGTGCGATCGCTTTGTCTGTGCGATCGCGGCGAGGTTTAGTCGTCCCTAGCGTTGGTGTGGCAGCGATCGCATTATATTTAATCTGCTACGGGAGTTTCGTTATCGGTGGGTGGCTACCACTGGTGCCTTCAGTATTATCTCTGTTCTCAAGCGGCGTTTTGGTGTTTTATATTACTTCTAAGAATTAATAATCACCATTTGCTATGGTCACCGAGCAGGTTAAGATTGCATTTGCGATCGCTCTCTCAATCATCAGCGTGCCATTCTACCCCGCGATCGCACAATCGCAGTTTGGTACTTTGGATAATCAGAACCAACTCAATGCACGTCGCGAACGACCACCCAAAGGAACTGCCTCATCCGGCGGTGGACTTGGCAGTTCTAGCGCATCTTGCAACAACAAAGGTCAGCGACTGACAGCTTTAGTTCCTCGCAATGTAGAACAGCGATTAACTACCTCTGAATATCCCACATTTTGGTTTTATGTTCCCTATTCATCACCAGAGATTGAATCGATCGAATTTTCCCTGCACCATCGCGACGAAAAACTTCTTTACCGAACTTTTTTTAAACCCTCTAAAACTCCTGGAATTATTGGCATTCGTCTCCCTGCCGTTCCTAAATATGCCCTGCAACCGAATCAATATTACCATTGGCATTTAGTAATTAAATGCCAACAAAATACCCGCAATCAGCGCGTTGCTGTGGATGAGTGGGTGCAACGAGTTCCGTTAACACCCGAAAACGAGGTTAAAATGAACGCTCTTAATCCAGAAATTTGGTATGACGCTTTATCCCGTTTAGCAGAACAGCGTCTGATCGATTCACAAAACGAACAACTCCAACGCGAATGGATCAATTTATTAACATCTGCTGATTTAGATTCCACCGATTTGGAGGCTATGGGTAAAATACCTGTGGTTGAAGTCATACAACTCGTAGATAATGGTTAAGAAACCCGGTTTTTCTAAAAAACCGGGTTTCTGGTTGTTAAAGCCAATTTCCAACTAAAACATAAGGCGCCCAAACATTGGGAGATGGGTATTGCTCAAACAGGTATTTTTGACTTAGTTGCAATGCTTTTGCTCGCGTCATGTTTGGTTTAGATAACTCTTGGTAAAATTTTGCCATTAGTTCGGTATTGGCTGCATCCCGTGCTTCCCATAACGTTGATATTGTACTGCGTGCGCCTGCACGCACTGCAATTCCAGCGAGTCCTAAAATTGCTCGGTTATCTCCTTGTGCTGTCTCACAAGCACTCAGGACGAGTAATTCGATAGGGTGAGATTCGCTTTGATGGCTCGATTGAATTATGTTAGCTAAATCTTTACCCTTGACTAATTGATTGTAAGCCACAATAAATGTACCATCCGGGTCAGAACTGAAGACGCCGTGAGTTTTAATATGGATGGCTGAAAAGCTGTCTAATTCGAGTCGCTGTTGGATATTTGCCAGGGTAAAATTATCATTTACAAGTATTTCCCTGGCAGACACTTGCTTTTTTATTTGATTTAACTCTTCCTCAAAATATCTAATTTGATCAAAAGGTTTCCCCTCGATTGTTTGTGGTTGACCAACGCCACCAATAAATAATTTTAAGCGTTTTTCCAGCGGTTTGGGGGCGAAAATTTCCAATTGGGGAGCCACAGCAGTGGGGTATTTTTGAAACAGATAGTTTTGACCGTCGTGGAGCAGCGTCATCGGGATATTTCGCAAGTCTCCATCTAAAACAAATACTAAAGTTTCAATGTCTTTGCGGCTGCCAATCGTTGGTTCGATAGGTTTAAATATCCATTGATAAAATATCTGCGCTTTTTGGATAACTTCATCACGGCGATTCGGTGCGAGTAAATATTCTCTTAACTCTGCGATCGCATTGTGTACCTGATTTTTGTCAATCGCAATTTCATGATATTCTAGAACTTTTTCAGGTAGTTGTAAAATGACGGCTAACCGTTGGTCTAAAATAATCGGATAAATAATAGCAGCTTTGGGATCTCCAACTTGGTTAACTACAACTAATTTAGACAAATCACAGCGTAAAAAGTTTTCTAGTTCGGCAAGTTGCAGCGCATCAATTTGTTTGATTGCTTGTTGAAGATATTCTTGACTGGGATCGGATTGCAAAAGTAAATCAACCAACTGACGATAGATTGGTTCGACTTCATCGCGAAAGGAAAATTGACCTTCGGGGTTGAGTGCAACTAAGTTTTTTCGCAAATATTCAAGAGTTTTAACGGCTGCGGTGTAGGAGGCGATCGCTGCTGTTTTATTCCCAGTATGATTATACAATCTTCCTAACTGCCACTGCCATTGATAGGCGATATCAAAAAATTGATTAGCTTGCGATAATTTTAATGCTGTTTCTGTGACGTTAATCCCTTGTTGAGGTTGTTGATTCAACTCATAAAATTGTCCTAAATAACCAACTGCGTAGGATTCTAAGCGCCGAGTGGCTAAAGTTTTGGCTTGTGCGATCGCCTGATTCAAAAGAGATGGAATCGCTTCATTTTTAGGGTTGAGTTTAAGTAGACTGCGAGAGAGGTTTATTTTAGATGCGATCGCAAATACACTTGGAGATAATTCGCTTACCGCCTGTCTAACTTCAGGCCAAATTTTTTCTGCCTCTGAGAGTTGTTTTGTTTCAATTAATAAATTGAGTAAATTTAGCTGTGCTTGCAGTTTGATTTGGGGTGAAGTTACTTGTGCGATCGCAGAACGATAGAAATTAACAGCTTTTTTACTCTCCACTTCAGCCCTTTGCAGATCGTTCACACTTTGCGCGCGTTTGAGTTGAGCGAAGGCGGTATTTCCTAAACTAAGTTGAGTGGCAATAACTGCTGGCGTTGCGTTTAACGATAGAGCTAATTTTAAACTGGCTTCTAAGATAGTTTCGGATTTGTTTAAATCCCCATTCACTCGCAAAATATCACCCAAACTCCGGTATACAGTTGCTTTTAATTCCGAGTTTGGTTGAGTTTCGAGACTTTTTCGGAGTTGCTCTAATAATTGTTCTGCAAGGCGATATCTGCCTAAAGCTTGGAGTGCTTGACTTTGATTTAGTTTGCTACCAATAACTCCATTTTCATCCTTAGCTTTTTGATAGGCTAATTCGGCTTGCTTCCAAGTATTTAAAGCAGCTTCGGCGTCTCCTTGTTCGAGTTGTTGTCGTCCTTGTTCGTTGAGAGTTTGTGCTGTTTGTAAAGAAGAATTGAACCGCGAAGACGCGAAGGACGCGAAGAGGCTAGAAGGGGTGATGATGGTGAGGAATAGGGAGAGGAGAAGTAGGAGGAGAAGGGAGAGCGATCGCTGTCTCTTTCTAGTAATTTTAGCCTGCGGAGGCAGGCTTTGTTTGTGTAGCGACACCCTTAAGGGTGTCGGCAAATTGAATTGTTTATTTCCCATAGCAACCAATAGGTAATGAAGGACTATAAGGCGTTACTCCGCTCGTTTCTGCTGTTAAAATAATCTCACCATTAGCACCGCGCACCCAACCCTGTGCTTCGACAATTTTGTCAGGTGTTTGTTGTATATTTTCAGTTGCAACTGAATCAGAACGGGGATCTCTCCAAATTGCTTCGCTGGTAAAAGGTTGGGTGGGATTTGGCGGTAAACCTCCCGTACCAGTAATGGTGAAACTAGATGCTTCTCTACCAATTGGTTGACAACCTGTGACAATATTAGGAGATTCCTCAATTCCTGGAATGTTAATTAATCCTTGGGTGGGGTCGATATCTGGGGTTTTAATTTCTACTATTCCGTTAATTCCAAGTTGGGAACTAGCATCGATATCGCTATTAAAAGAGCGATAAATTCCTTGAGTATTAATTTGGATATTTCCGCCTCTTCCGCGAATGGCATTGGCGCGAATATCGCTATTTTCTAATGCAGCTAAAGTATCTGAATTGATATTAATATTGCCACCGTTAGCAGTACCGAAAGCGTTGGTGGTAATGTTGCTGTTGCGGCGCATTTGCAAGGCGGATGTTTGTAACGTAATGTTGCCGCGATCGCCTGCCTGTGTCTCTGCACGCAACGATCCTTGCCGCTCCAATTGCACATTGTCGGCAATTATATTTAAGTTACCTGCCGCACCCGCACCTTCGCCGCTGACGGTGACTTGTGCGCCGTTGCGTACTGTTAAACGTCCGGTTTCAATGTTTACATCGCCTGCATTTCTAGTTCCCAACGCACTGGTAAATATGCCACTGGGGACTGTATTATCTGCGGAAGTACCAATAATTTCGATAGAATCTTTTGCCTTAATCGTAACTGTTCCCCCCAATCCCGTACTATTTCGTAAGGTTCCTGCACCAATGCGGGAAGCATTTTGTACGGTTAAGATTTGCGTGCCAATGGTCAAATTTCCGGCATCGCCTGCACCCAAAGTGTCGGCAGAAATAGCGGCACCATTTTGCAGGTTTAATCTGGGAGTATTAACGGTTAAATCGCCAGCTTTTTTATTTCCAAATGTGGCAGTTGCTAATCCGCCTCTGCCAATCAAAGTCACAGATTCCGAAGCATTTACGGTCAGATTTCCACCTAATCCCGTTCCCAAGGTAGAAGTAGTTGCACCTGAACCATCGCGGAGCAGCAATCTGGGAGTTGTGATTGTTAAATCGCCTGCATCTCCCGAACCATTGAAATTAATAGTAGCAAAACCTGCCAAACTGCCGCGTTGTTGAGGGTTTTGGATAATGAATGAAACAGTGTTTTCTGTAGGAATAAATGGCTCTGGGTTATTGCCAACTACTTCTACAGATTCGGTGGCGTTTACTGTCAGAATTCCCCCTTTACCTGCACCTGTTGTAAGTGTTGAGACTCCTGCACCAAAACCTCGAAGAATTATTCTAGGAGCATTAATTGTGAGATTACCAGAATTGCCATCGCCTGCGGTTCCGGTTTGAATGCTACCTAACCCGGCAACTTCTACTAATTCTGAGGCATTAATTGTTAAATTTCCTCCCTGACCTTTGCTACCTGTAGAGGCAGCAATAACAGCAGCTTCTAGGAAAATTCCCCTAGCATTGACTAATAAATTACCAGCATTTCCAAAACCAAGACTACTCGAAGAAAGTCCGCCGCGTTGAATTATATTTAACTGTCCGGCGGTAACGTTCAATTCACCAGCATTTCCCGTTCCAACTGCTAAAGTGGCAACGATACTGCCATTGCGAAGATCTACTAATTCTTCGCCATTGAGGGTGAGATTTCCACCAGCGCCGCTACCCGTGGTTGCAGATAGAATGCCCGCGCGATCGCGTATAATCAACCGAGGAGTTGTAACGGTCAAATTCCCCCCATCTTTCCCACTTCTAAGCGTTCCCGTCGCTATCCCAGTGATAAAAATCGGCAGTCCTATACTAATCTCAGGAGAGATATCAACTCTATCATCTATTGTCTGAGTCCCGATAATTTCCAAACCATTAGTTGCATTAATGGTTAAATTTCCTCCCCGACCTCCCACCCCCGTAAGCGATGCAATTCTTCCCCCCTCTCGAATCATCATTTCGCGAGTATTAATCGTTAAATTGCCCGCATCTCCCACCCCAAAACTTCCGGTAAATATACCATCCCGCAGCAAAGATTCGTTAAAAGCACCCAGCAAAAGAGTGGGAATTAAATTCTCAATCGTTCCGGTTCCAATAATATTAACCGAGTCAGAAGCATTGAGGAAAATATTTCCCCCTTGACCTTCACCAAAAGTGTAAGCAGATACGAATCCGCCATCTTGTAAGGTAAAATTATTGGCTTTAATCGTTATATTGCCGCCATTTTTATTTTCCAATGTATTTGCAGTAACCTGGGAGCGTCCGGTCAGCGTTACCTGTCCTCCTGTTAGTTGAATCTCGCCCGCACCAATATTGCTGGTATCTAGAATTGCTTGTTGGTCAAGTCGAATATTTCCATAATTAGTAACCAATTGTTCGTTATTATTTCCCAATAACCAGTTACCAGAACGTACAGATGCAAGTTCAATCCGTCCTCCAGGTGCGAGTAAATTTCCGCCTGCAATGGTGACATCTCCTCCCACCAATGCTAAAGTTTGTCCCGGTTGTACTGCTAAGCGCGAACCTTGCACTTGAATCGGTGCAGCATTAGTACCCAATTGCAAACCAATCGGCACGTTTACGGTTAATAACGGTGGAGTTTGTGAGTTAGGTGCGGTACTAAATTGGCTTCCATCGGCAAAAGTTAAACTTCTCGCCGTACTGGCAAAGAATGACCCGCCAATATTTAACCTGGCATTGGCACCAAAATTAATTCCGTTTGGGTTAATCAAGAATAAATTAGCAATTCCGTTGGCGCGAATTATGCCATCAATATTAGAAATAGAATTGCCAGTGACGCGGCTAAAAATATTTTGAATCTCTATGGCGTTGTTAAAAAAAGCTGCGTTACCAGTAGGGATAGAAAATGACTCAAAACTGTGGAATAAATTATTACCTGCGCGAGTTCCACCTTCAATAATGCTGATATTTCCATTCGGCGTAACGGTGGAATTAACTGGGAGAGTGGTATCGGGGGTAATTTGCGCGAGGGAGGTGCTGGGGAATGCGATCGCAAATAAAATCTCTAGGATAACTCGTTCGTAATTGCGCTTTAGTGCTGGGGCGGGTTTATTAATCAATTGCGTTAGTTTCCCATACCTTTGGTAAAACCCGTGCCTACAATTTTGTGAACTGTTTTTAACCATGTTAGATGCACTCATTTTCATTTTATTCGCAGTGACATCACCCATCAAGAAGTAGCTAGCAAATCATTTGTATTTAAATCAGAACTATTTTCAGAAATTTGTAACAGAGAACAAATTGACTCTGGCTTTTCCCCATGCAATTCCCGCTCATACCAAAATGCGGGTTTAGCATCCGAGGCGCGGGCGAATACAGCCAATCTACCACATTTAGGACATTCATAAACCTGCGGAAACTCTGGATGTTTTGGATATAAAAGTTGGTAAACTTTATCTTCAAACTCTTGCTCGGATTTAGCACAAGAATAGGCGGTAATTAACTCCTCGATCAGTTTTTCTCGTAGGGGTTCCCAGATTAGTTTAAATCCTTGGGGATGGGGAACTGGTGATAAACTGATGCTTTCACCGCACAAACAAGTGAGTTGGGGCATGGTTGGCTCTCCTAGCGCGATAAATCAACGATGATTTCACCGTCTTTAATAACAATAACGCGGTTGATACTATGATCGGGGGTGCTGATAACATTTTCAGCCATGCTTGCGGCTGCATCAACTTCAATTTGGCTACTTTCACCCATACCGAGTTCAACTACGACAATCGTGGCTTGACCACTTTTTTCGATGATATTTTGAGTAATGCTCCTAATACGCCGAGTTTGGGGTTGCATCAAATCAGCAGATGTTTCGCTACCATCTGGATGGATAAAGCGATAATCGGCACTCCTTGCGCCAGGAATTTCGGCGGCTCCTTCTACCCGTATCGCTCCTGAAAGTTCGCCAGCCTGCGCTTTGTTATCCAATAATTCACCTATTCTGATCTCATCAGGGGTGGCTCTTGGATTGTTGTTAACATAAGGCATCTAGCTACTCTCACACCGACTGTTAGCCTAGTTTATAGTATTGTGCATATTCGATATTCTCCTCATGTCGTTAAGTTTGATGAAATAAAAGCGATCGCGCTGTCCCCCCTTGAGTAAAGGGGGAGAGAAACCATTTTTACCCGATGGTAAAAATATTACACCAAAAGGGGTTGTTTAAAAATGGGTAAACCGTCAGGCGATCGCACAATCTTTCCTGAATTATCTCGCTCTACTGGACAAAAAACATAATTGCCTTGTGCATCTCGCTGCAAGCGAATTCCTCGCGCAGCAGTTTCGTAAGCGGGAGGATAAAACTGAGGAATGCCTTTATATTCGACAATTTCACCCGTTTCATCTTGCAAAATCGGACAAGTCACCAACTCACCCGCAGCATCAAATACCCAATCATTTTTCTCAGGATCGCGCAAGGGAGTAGGATAAATTGGCAAGCCATCAGATGTGAGAATCAATTCACCTTCTTCATCGCGCAACGGCATTAAAAATACTGGTTCCCCGTTAGGTTTGCGAATCAATTCGTTAGTATCGAGCTTGCGTAAAGGAATCGCACTCGGCGCGGGCGGTGTTATTTCTGATAATTTTGGGTGGGTAATTCCCCATCGGTTGCAATCTCGTAATGGCGGGTATATTGCACCGCTGCTTTGTGGAAACCCAATCTTTCTAATAATGCGTGGATTCCAGTTTGTTCGGCTGAAACTAGCACGTCAATATCGGTGACTTTGAGGTTTTCTGCTGTTTGAATTCCCGCTTCGATTAGTTGGGCGATATGCCATCCGGCACGCTGCGCGATCGCATCCGGTTTCCGATGTTTTGGTTGCACGTACAATCCCAAAACCGAACCCACGCGGCGGGGTTGAAACGGATTTTCTAATTGTTGGTATTGCCGCAATTCTTCGGGTAAGCTAGCGGGTGGAGTTTCGTCGTAAGTGTAGGTGAAGAAAAAGCCAACAATGGTTTTCAATTCTGTTTCGCCGTCGTTATATTCTAAAACCCAACAATAGGAAAGCGGTTTACTTAATTGATAGGCGACGTATTGCTCAAAATCATAATTGGGTTTGAGCAACATCGAGGGGTCAACCGATTCCCGTTCGAGGGCGAAGGCAGTCATTAGGGGTGCAATAGATTTTGCATCTTCGGGAGTAGCAAGGCGATGAGTGTATGGCACGTTTGTCATTGGTTGACTCCGGTTGTGGTAATAGTTAAAACTTGATTAGATGGTTGGCCTATAATGGATGTAAATCTTCCATCACTTGGCTCAAAAAGTAATAATGAATACAGAAAATATCAAGGAAATTGCCTCCGAAATACAAATCTTTCAAACCTTAGAACAAAAAGAGGCATTTTTATTTGTTCTAGGAGCTTTAACGCCTCGGATTATTAGCTTAAAGGCTGAAGTTATATAGGTCAAATGGATTCGCACTGTCAATCAAACCCGAATAGTTCTGGCTGCTGCTCAGACTACCAATATCAAAGATAGACATATTCCCTCTCTTAGAAAATGCCCCGAAGAGTTTGTGAAGATGAAATAAGTTACCCTAGTTTTATCTATATCTAGGTGTAGACTATAAACTACCTCACATAAGTTACAAAGTCAAGTACTCTGATTCGCGATCGCCAAAATCGGTATTTGTAGCGGTTTGCAGCCTCTTGAGGCATTTGTGACTTGCAGCATTAATGCTGTTTGCACACAATGGCGATCGCAAGAGCGCGTAGCATTTACGGGGTATGCATTCAATTGGGAAGCTGATGATATAGAGAAAAATCAACTCCAGAACCCATATCCACCCTAAAAGGCATCTGACTAGCAGTTAAAGTCTCAGTTCAATTTGGTCTGACATCGGTAGCGGGCGATCGTTAGTGATAAAGATTCCAAGTATTCTGGATTTCTAGAGCGATTTCTTGCCGCAAATCCCAAGGAAGCATAACTTCTACCTTCGCCCCTAAAGCCCGTATTCGCCTAACTACATGGTAATCAGCAATGCGATAAAAAGCTTTGTAATAAGCATCAGTAATTGGACGTGACTGGAGATTTTTTAGCAGAGCTTGCCGCTGTTCAGGGTGAGGCGTATATTGTGTAACTAAATTTACTGTTTCGTAGTAATCAATAGGGCTAAAAGTTTTATGCAAACTAATTCCTTGGATATAAGAGTCGTGAAAATCTCGTTCAAAGCGTAATATCAAGATAGATTTTTTCTTGTAAAAATCATAACCCCAAGCTGCTTCTAAAGCTGAATTTATGATTTCTTTAGTTGGCAATTGATTGTCCTCATATTTTTCTTTCAATAATTGAGGAACGCGAGGGTCTTGCCAATCTAAGCAGACCAGACGTTTAGAGACAATGCGATCGAGGCGATAATTGTACCAATTAATCCCACCTTTGGGATTCTTGCCATAGGCACATAGATATTTCGCTCGTTCCATAAAGTAAATGCAAACTGGATAAACAATGCACTCCTTGATTTGATTCTGGTGAGCGCTATTATAAGTAAATAGTAAAGGTAAACTTTCTCCTTTATTCCAGATTTCTTGTAATTCGCTTTGAATTTGTTCAACGTTATCTCGTTTCAATGAATAATCAGGAACTATGTAATCTTGGTACAAAAGAACGCGGGAATTAGTCGGAATTTCTTCAGAAATTTGCTCGGCAAGTAGAGGAAAGCTAGGATCGAGGAAATCAAGCATATCCAGCGTTTCAGCTACATAAGCTTGCTCTTGAGTAGTCAAATTAATATTTAGGTTAGATGCTTCCGATTCATTACAGATTGGCAAGCTTGTAACTCGACGATATTTTTTACTTCTACCAGTCACGTTCGTAACCTCTTGTAGCCAATTTCGGTTGATCAACAAATCAAAGTCGCTCTGTAGGGACTTACGCACCTGAGCAAATAGGGGTTCTTGTAGAAGCTTATCCAAATTTTGTGAATTGATCGGAGGAATTTCTTTCTGGAGGGATTGCTGCCATTCTGTTAGAGGAACTTCTAATCTTATTAACCATTCATTCGCTGTTATATGACAAGCACAGTTTGAGTTGTGACAATTAAGAATATTTTCCTGCTTTTCATCTTGGTGACCTTCACAGAAAAAAACTTCACGCCAGTTAGCATAGGTGAAGCAGTCAGAAAGGGCAGCATATCCCTCATCGCTGTAAAGCCAACGTAACAAAGCCCACAATCGAATCGCACGAGCGAGGTTTTGGCTTTGATCTAAAGAGCCTTTGGCTAATTGTTGTAACAATCTGGGATAGGGAGGATGACGAAAGGTTACATTCACTTTTGATTTACAAATTTATGTTGTGTTTTCTAAGATAGCAGCTATCGGAACGGGGTGCTTCCGATAGGATGCAATAATGGAGGTGAACGATTGGGAAACATTAGATCGAGTTCTCCTTTTCTGGGAAGCGATATGCCTCCGGCACGCTATGCGATCGCATTTCCTGAAATAAGAGTAGCTTCCCAACTGTTCCATTCACTTAAACCTGTATCCAGTAGATTCAAAAGCGCAAAATGAGTACAGCCGAGCCTTATTACAAAGTTGACCATCTGTTTCTGCTCATTGGTGAAAACCCTCTGCCTAACTACATTGCAGCAAAAATGTTGCTGAAAGAGGGAGGAACTATTTACTTAGTTCATAGTACTGATACAACAACTAGAGCAGACTGGCTGCTCAAAAGGTTAAACATTAAAAATGCTAAAACGGTTCCACTGGGAAACAATCAAGCTAATTCCTATCGCATTCGAGATAGCATTCAATCTGAGGTGAAGAAGATTCTGGGGAGCTATCCACCTAACCAAACCTTTGGCTTGAACTATACAGGTGGGACAAAAGCAATGGCGGTTCATAGTTATCGCGCTATATTTGATGCACTGCGAATTCAGCATGAACCAGTATTCAGCTATCTTGATTCGGATAGCTTACAGATGCTGATAGAGCAAAACAACGCGCCTCCCAGACCAGAACCAGTTCCCATAAAGTTATATTTAGAAGAGCTTTTTAACTTACATAACCTACCTTGGAAAAAAGATAGAAAACCTAATTTTAAACCTGTATTGCCTAATGCAGCGCAGGAATTTCTTAGTGCTTATCTGTCTCCTACTCAAGGACATAGTACAGCAAAGCAATGGCGAGAGTGGTGTAAGGCTAAATTACATCAACTTAAGGATGGATACGGTTTCTGGCGTGAGGAAAAATTCCTAGAAGGAGTTTCTGGAATCAGTTTAGAAGGAACGCCAGAGCCAATAAAGAAAATCTTAAACGATTACAAAATGGTGAATAATACTACTGGAGAGCTATCTTTGCAATTAGCTTACCAGCAGGGGTTTAGCTTGTTGAGTGATGTCTGTGCTTGGCTAGATGCAGTTTGGTTAGAGCATTATGTACTACAGCAGATCAAAAATATTTCTCAAAATCTATCAATTCAAGAAAGTGCAATGTCATTCCATATTGACGATCCTAACAACTCAGATGATAGATGGGATAGATTTGAGTTTGATGTAGCTTTCATCCGGGATTATCAATTATTTGCCTTATCCTGTACAACTGCCAGTGACAAATCTACTTGCAAGCAAAAACTTTTTGAGGCACATCTGCGGGCAAGACAACTAGGTGGCGACGAGGCACGAGTAGCATTAGTTTGTTTTTCCCAAAAGCCTGAGTGGGTAAAGCGTGACCTAGAAGCTACGGTGAGAGATAACAAAATTGAAGTTTTTGGTTGCAACGATCTCAAACCAAATAAATTTGCTAAAAAGTTAACTCAGTGGATTCGCGAGAATAGCCCACAAATTTAGGGAATGCCATGAGTAAGTATATCGCAACTGTGATTGATACAACTGGGATTCAGTCTTATATATTTGCCAGCAACCGCCTGCGAGAGAACATTGGTGCATCTTATCTAGTTGACCAAGCAACCACTGATTGGGTCAAGTTGGCTCTGCGCGAACAATTTAAAGAAAGGGTTTGTATATCCGGTCAAGGTGATGATAAACGCATTGAGCGCGATCGCCTTGATGCTGAGTTAGTCTACACAGGAGGCGGTAATGCAGTCATTCTTTTCAAAGACTTAGACTGTGCTAAAAACTTCACTAAAATTTTGAGTGCAAAAGTATTACGAGAAGCACCAGGATTGAGAATTGTTGCAGCTCACAGTGACTTATGTGAGTGGGGAAATAAGCTATCGGGAATAGTTGATGGCTTGATGAAAAAACTGGAAAAAAAGAAACGCGAGTACAATTCTTCTGTACCGTTACTTGGCTTAGGAGTAACGGCTAGCTGTCTTTCTACTGGGCTAGCAGCAGTAGATACTAGCGATCGCTACAGCGTTCCCTTCAATTATCCAGTTTCCAGAGAAATCGTTGAAAAACTCCGAGCCGTTGACCCAAACCCCAAACATGGTGATCCAGCTAACAAACAGCTCATAGAAACTATATTTGCAGATTTGGAGCTAGGAGATTACCGAGTTCCCTATGACGTTGATGATTTAGGCCGCACTGAAGGGAGCAGTAGCTATATGGCTATTGTTCATGCTGATGGCAACGGGATGGGCGATCGATTCAAAGACTACGGCAATAAATCTAAATCGGATCGAGACTATGTTATACGTATGCGTGACCTCTCTGAGAAAGTCAATCAAGCCGGAGTAAATGCACTCAAAATAGTTGCTAACAAAGTTATCGAATTAGCAAAAGGTAAATTGCAGGAACAGTTTGCAATTACAGCAAGAGACGGAAAAAATTATATACCGTTTCGTCCAATTGTTTATGGTGGCGATGATGTCACCTTTGTCTGTGATGGACGCTTGGGATTAGCTCTAGCTGCACTTTACCTCAAGGCATTTGAAGCTGAAAAGAAAAATATTCCAGATGGCAAAGATTTAACGGCTTGTGCAGGAATTGCCATTGTTAAGACCCACTATCCATTTGCCAGAGCTTACCAGTTAAGTGAGGCATTGTGCAGCAATGCTAAAAACTTTGTGCGTGACGAAAAGAAACGATTAGGATTGGAAGATTCAAATTTTTCGGCTCTTGACTGGCACATTGCTGCTAGCGGCTTGTTAGGCTCAATCAGCGACATCCGTAAGCGAGAATATCAAGTCCCTGAAGGCAATCTAACCATGCGACCTGTATATTTACACTCAGAGAGTGATTGGCGAAATTGGACTGATTTTTCCCAAGTTGTTAGGGAGTTTAATACTCATACTAACTGGGTGGGCCGTCGTAATAAGGTTGTTGCTCTACGGGAACAGTTACGCCAAGGTTCAGAGAAAACTAAACAGTTTTTGCAAGTCTACAGTTTGGATAAGAACTACTTGCCGCGTTTTTCAGCAGCTACGAGTGATTTCCATGAATCTGGTTGGACTGATGTTCCCAAACTAAAAAGTGGGGGTGAGAGAGTTTGCGCCTATTTTGATGCTATTGAAGCAATGGAGTTTCACGTCCCTCTAGAGGAGAAAAATGATAGAAATTTACCACCTGAAAATTAAACTCTTGAGTGACACCACCTTTGGGCGTGGTGATGGAGTAGCAGGTTTAATTGACCAGGAAGTAGAACATGATGCTAATGGGTTTCCCTATTTGCGGGGGCGCACTCTAAAAG
>ERZ1066136.1095-NODE-1095-length-15298-cov-15.926261_pt1 | contig 15298 bp, 9 predicted proteins | sample MGYA00382783_ERZ1066136 | MGnify/ENA primary metagenome ERZ1066136 (study PRJEB33369, sample SAMEA5778366) | biofilm metagenome | biome: Industrial cooling water; feature: Water cooling tower basin; material: Biofilm | place: United Arab Emirates | collected... | reverse complement strand
GCGGTCTGCAGTGGAACGCCGCTTGCCATCGTGAACCGCATGCCGACACGTCTCCGCTTCCGCCCAGTCGTCCTCGCCGCACTGCTCGCCGCGTGTGCCACCAACCCGGTCACCGGGCGTCGTGAACTCGCGCTCGTCTCCGAGCAGCAGGAGATCGCGATGGGACAGCAGGGCGCGGCGGAGGTGGTCGCGTCGATCGGGTTGGTCGACGATCCGGCACTGCAGCAGTACGTCGAGCGCATCGGCCTCGCGCTCGCGCGGCGGAGCGAGCGGCCGAATCTGCCGTGGAGCTTCCGCGTCGTCGACGATCCCGTCCCGAACGCCTTCGCATTGCCCGGCGGCCCGATCTTCGTGACGCGCGGGCTGCTCGCGCTCATGCAGAACGAAGCCGAACTCGCGAGCGTCCTCGGGCACGAGATCGCGCACGTCACCGCGCGCCACAGCGTGCGGCAGATCAGCCGGCAGCAGGCGGCGCAGCTCGGGCTCGTCTTCGGCGCCGTCTTCTCGCCGCAGGTCGCGCAGTACGGCGAACTGCTCGGCCAGGGGCTGCAGCTCGCCTTCCTCAAGTACGGGCGCGACGACGAGCGCGAGGCCGACGACGTCGGCTTCCGCTACGCACTGGCGCAGAACTACGACGTGCGCGAGATGGACGACGTCTTCGAGCAGCTGCGCCGCGTCGGCGAGGCGAGCGGCGCGAGCCCCGTGCCGTCGTGGCTCTCGACGCACCCCGATCCGGGTGAGCGTGTCGAGCGCACGCGCGCACGCGCGGCGCAGATCACGCAGCCACTCGACGCGCTGCGCACCAACACCGACGCCTTCATGGAGCGCATGAACGGCCTCGTGTACGGCGAGAACCCGCGTCAGGGTTACTTCGACGGCAACCGCTTCTTCCATCCCGAGCTGCGCTTCCAGTTCGCGCTCCCCGCCGGGTGGCGCGCGCAGAACACGCCGCAGGCGGTGATCGCGATGAGCGCCGAGCAGGACGCGATGCTTCAGCTCACGCTCGCCGGCCGTGGCTCGCCCGAGGACGCCGCTCGGCAGTTCCTGTCGCAGCAGGGGATCCGCGCCGGGCAGCCGACACAGCTCACGGTGAACGGCATTCCCGCCATCGCGAGCTACTTCGAAGCGCAGCAGCAGCAGCAGATCGTGCAGGGGATGGTCGCGTTCCTCTCGTACGGCGGCAACACGTACCAGCTCGTCGGCTACGCACCGCAGGGGCGCTTCCAGGCACGCGACGCGGCGATCCGTGCGAGCATCGGCTCGTTCGCCCCCCTCACCGACGCCGCGGCCCTCGCACGGCAGCCGGATCGGCTCCGCTCGATGCGGCTCACCACCGCCACGACGCCCGCGCAGCTCGCACGGCAGTCCACCGTGAATGCGGCGACGCTCGCGCTGCTCAACCAGGTCGACTCGGAGAACACGCCGATTCCCGCGGGGCGGACGGTGAAGACGGTGGTGCGCGGAAGCACGCGCTGACGTGACGCGATCGCGTCGTGCGTGCGCCATCGGCGCATGGCATGACGCGTGCGGCCCGGACTGGGCGCGCGGCCGGGGTGACACGCCCTGCGTCGCACTCCTCGAGACGCACGCCGCCGGAGGCCGCATGGGCTCGTCGTTCACGCTCGATTATCCCGTCACCGAACGTTCCGCGCCGGAACAGGCACCGACGGCGGGGACCGCACTCGCGCCGGAACTGCGGCCGCGCACACCGCTCGCGCACGACGACCAGCGCATCGCCGACGCACGCCGCGGCACCGGTGGCGAGACGCTCGCCGACTTCCTCGGCTTCTTCTCGATCGGCCTCGGCCTCGCGGAGACGCTCGCACCAGGCGCCGTGGCGCGGATGATCGGCGTAGATCCGCAGAGCGACCGCGTCCGCAACACGCTCCGCCTCATGGGCATGCGCGAGATCACGAGTGGTCTCGGCATCCTCAGCAAGCAGCAGCCGGCGACCTGGGTCTGGTCGCGCGTCGCCGGTGACGCACTCGATCTCGGATTGCTCGCCACCGCGCTCACGAACAAGGAGAACAAGCGCGGCCGCACGATGTTCGGCATCGCCTCGGTGCTCGGCGTCACCGCGCTCGACGTGATGAACGCCCGCCAGCTCGCGCGGCAGGAGGAGACGCCCTCGCACGAGGCACGCGATCACGGGATGATCGAGCAGCGCCGCGCGATCACGATCGCGCGGCCGGTGGCCGAGGTCTACGGCTTCTGGCGCAACTTCGAGCAGTTGCCGCAGTTCATGCGGCACCTCGAGCGCGTCACCATGCTCGACGAGCGCCGCTCGCACTGGGTCGCCAAGGCGCCCGCCGGCGCGAGCATCGAGTGGGACGCCGAAACCACCGAGGACATTCCGAACGAGCGCATCTCGTGGGCGTCGCTGCCGGGCTCGCAGGTGCACAACGCGGGGACCGTCGAGTTCCGCGAGGCCCCGCGCGGCATGGGAACCGAAGTCCGTGTGCGCATCGAGTACAAGCCCCCCTTCGGCAAGCTCGGCGCGAAGGTCGCGAAGCTCTTTCGCGAGGAGCCGGGCGCGCAGATCCACGACGACCTGCGCCATCTCAAGCAGGTGCTCGAACTGGGGGAGATCGTGCTGTCCGATGCCACCAAGCAGCGCGGCATGCATCCGGCGCAGCCGAACACCGAGCCGGTCGAACGCTGACGCCGCATCGCGCGCCGCTCGGCACGCGTCACATCGCACACGCCGCATCGCGCGCGCCACATCGGCGCGTGCGCCATCGACACGAGGAGCTCCCGCCATGAAGGCCGCCTGCTGGATGGGCCCGAAGAACATGCAGGTCGTGGACGTGCCCGACCCGCAGATCCTCAACCAGTCCGACTGCATCGTCCGCGTCACCTCGACGGCGATCTGCGGGTCGGATCTGCATCTCTACAACAACTTCCTCCCCCTGATGGAGCGCGGCGACATCATGGGGCACGAGTTCATGGGCGAGGTCGTCGAGGTGGGGCGCAACGTGAAGTCGCTGCGTGTCGGCGATCGCGTCGTCGTCCCGTTCCCGATCGCGTGCGGCGTCTGCAACGCCTGCACGTCTGATCTCTGGGCCGCCTGCGAGAACTCGAACCCGAACGCCTGGCTCGCCGAGACGATGCTCGGCCACTCGCCCGCGGGAATCTTCGGCTACAGCCACCTCACCGGCGGCTTCGCGGGTGGGCAGGCCGAGTACGTGCGCGTGCCGTTCGCCGACGTCGGCCCGCTCAAGGTGCCGGCCGGCATGCGTGACGAGCAGGCGCTCTTCCTGAGCGACATCCTGCCGACCGGGTACATGGGTGCCGAGATGTGCGACATCCGCCCAGGTGAGACCGTGGCGGTCTGGGGGTGCGGCCCGGTGGGCCTCTTCGCCATCGCCAGCGCGTACATGCTCGGTGCCGAGCGTGTCTTCGCCATCGATCGCTTCGATTACCGCCTGCGCATGGCGCGCGAGCACACCGGCGCCATCACGATCGACTACACGCAGGTCGATCACGTGCCGAGCGTGCTCAAGGATCTCACCGGCGGCCGCGGCCCCGACAAGGTGATCGACGCCGTCGGCCTCGAAGCGCACGGGCACGGGCCGCTCTACCTGCACGACAAGGTCAAGCAGGCGATGCGCATCCACCCCGACCGCGCGATCGCACTACGCGAGGCGATCCACTCGGTCGCCAACGGCGGCACCGTCTCCGTGATCGGCGTCTATGCGGGGCTGGTCGACAAGTTCCCCATGAACGCCGTCGTCAATCGCGGCCTCACGATCCGCGCGGGCCAGTGCCACGTGCACCGCTATCTCGAACCGCTGCTGCGTCGCATCGAGGACGGCGACATCGATCCCACGTTCGTGATCACGCATCGGTTGCCGCTCGCCGAGGCGGCGCGTGGCTACGAGCTGTTCGCGAACAAGCAGGACTGCTGCGAGAAGGTGGTGCTGACCGCGTGAGCCATCGTGGCCACGGCAGGTGATGCTGCACGTGCACGAGGGGCCGGTCACAGCATGGTGACCGGCCCCTCGTGCGTCGTGCGTGATCGCCGCTCAGGCCACCGAGCGCGACCCCGACGTCGCCGACGTGCGCTCGAGCGTGTCGTCGTCACCGCCCCGCATGCGCGTGCCCGGAAGCGGCGCGTTGCGGTCGAGCGGATTGCCGCGCTGCGTGACCCAGTCGGCGGTGATCAGGAAGAGTCCGACGACGGGCACCGCGTGGATGATGCCGTCGGGGAAGCCGAGCAGTACGAGACCGACTGCCCACGCCGCGATGAGCAGCAGGCCGATCCAGAAGAGGGGACGCATCGAAACCTCCATGTGTCGTCATGGTCCCGTGCGCACGGTGGCGATCACCGGCGCGGTGGTGCGTGTGCGGGAGGAGGCGTACAAGAAGGGTGCCATAGAACGTCTTGGTACAGCGCACGTCAAGCGATACGTATTCTGTGGTGACGTTGCGGGAAGTAGTCCTTGAACCGACGCGTGTCCGAATGCGCCCAGAAGAGCAGATGAGTGTTTCGCGGTTGAGCGAGCGCGGCTGAGGTGCGACGCATCATGCGAGGCCTCGCGCCAGACGGCGGTCATGGCAGGCGGCTCGGAATGCACCTCGATGTCGCCCCGTGTGTCGTGGCGGCGAACGAACGGAGAGGAGGTGCCAGCAAGCCCCTCGAACCGCCCAAGCAATGGCACCGTGCGGCTTGCTTTCGTCGGCAAAGCGAGAGAAAAACCGATACGAGCGAGCGCGCTACGCGAATTGGTTTCGTTTTCTCCTGATTACGTCCGAGAGGGCCCTCAGTGCTTGTACGCTCACATCACTACTTGGAGCAGATGCAAACAGCAGTTCGAGTCTTGTAGCAAGATCGAGCGTGAGATGTTCGGCACCGGACGCCGCCCAATAGATCAAGGCATCACGCTGTGCCGCGCTAAGCTGCGCAAGCAGCAACGTATCGTAGAATCGACGCTCATCGAGATCGTGCGTGTCACCCGCAAATTCGACAAGTGCCATTGTGACGTCGACATGCGCGGGAAACGTTCCCGCTCGATGTGTGGCAAGCGGCGAGAAGATCGACTCGAGGTGTCCGCGAAAGGCGTCACGATCGAATGATGCGTCGCGCGATACGAGCATGAGCTGCCGCAATGCGAAACTCTCGGAAAGGTGGCAAAGCGTGACGAAGGCCCGCTCTCCGGTAGCGTTACCGTGGTCGACCAGCACAGTCGCGGCGGCAGTCGTCCGTTGGAGATTCAGAAGCTCGAAAAAGGTCGCCGTCCGCTGCTGCCGTTCCAGCGCCTTCACCTGGGCTTCGAGCTGCTCCTTCTGCCCTTTCATCTCTTCGCGTGTGGCGCCAAGCTCATCGCTCTGCAGCTTGAGCGAAACGATCACTCCCGCGAAAGCGAGCGCGGCGACTATCGCGGCCGTAGCGTCTGCGGCGGACCCTTTGTCGGTGTAGCCCAAGAACTTATGGAGCATTCATTGTGCTCCACCTGCGAACACAGTGACCAATGCGAAGGCGACGATCAGCAGATGATGCCTGATCAGGAACGGCTGCTGGAACACAGGACGAATTGCTTGTCGAGCGGACTCTCTATTGTTGCGCATGCGCAAGCCCGATGCTGTGAGGTGATGAGTGTGCGATTCGGAAGATGTGAGATAGTGACAGGTGTGAAGTACGTTACGCGCGTGGTCTTCGCGTCAGGGACCGGACGACACATCACGACACTGTTGCCCGATTGAGCACGCGATTTGTCGTGCTAGCTCACCAACCCCCGAGCGAAGCCGCCGGAGACAGGATCGAGTTGCCGTCAGGCCCATCCGACCGACAACACCTCCGCTTGTTCCAGCACCGTCCGTGTCGCCACCTCTTCCCGACCCGGCGGATACCCGTATTTCCGCAGGATCCGCTTCACCAGCACCCTCAGCTGCGCCCGCACGTTCTCCCGCACCGTCCAGTCGATCGTCACGCTGCGCCGCACCGTCGCCACCAGCTCCCGCGCGATCAGCTTGAGCGTCGGTTCACCCAGCACCGCCACCGCGCTCTCGCTCACACCGAGCGCGTCGTAGAACGCCAGCTCGTCTGCATTGAGCCCGAGCGCCTCTCCTCGCGCCTGCGCCGCACGCATCTCCCGCGCGAGTGCGATCAGCTCCTCGATCACCTGCGCCGTCTCGACCGCCCGGTTCTGGTAGCGGCGCACCGCGCCATCGAGCAGCTGCTCGAACGAGCGCGCCTGTACCACGTTGCGCCGCCGGCGCTCGCGGATTTCTCCCGTCAGCAGCTTCCGCAGCAGCTCGACCGCCACGTTCCGCTGCGGGAGGCCGCGCACCTGCGTGAGGAACTCGTCCGACAGGATCGAGACGTCCGGCTTGCGGAGCCCGGCAGCGGCGAAGACGTCCACCACTTCGTCGCAGACGATCGCCTGCGAGACGAGCTGCCGGATCGCGTGGTCGACCTCCTCGCGGGTCCGCCGATCGCCGGGGGCGTGCTTCGCCAGCACGGCGCGCACCGCCTGGTAGAACGCCACTTCATCACGGAGCGCGAGCGCGCGATCGTCGGGGACGGAGAGAGCGAACGCCTTCGACAGGTCGCCGACCGTGCGGTCGAGGCGGACCTTGCCGTCGTCCTGCGCGAGGATGTGCTCCTGCGCGGCCGGGAGCAGTGCGACACGCGCCGTCGCCGGGCCGGTGCGCCACGCCGACCAGTCGACGCCGTGGAAGAGCCCGCGGCAGATCTCCACCTGCTCGAGGAACGCCGCGACGGCCTGGTCCTGATCGACCGCGAGGTCGCCCGTGCCGTCGGCCTCCGTGTAGGTGACGAGTGCCTGCCGGAGCTGGTCGGCGAGGCCGAGATAGTCGACGACGAGCCCGCCCGGCTTGTCCTTGAAGACGCGATTCACCCGGGCGATCGCCTGCATCAGCCCGTGACTCTGCATCGGCTTGTCGACGTAGAGCGTGTGGAGTGGCGGCGCGTCGAAGCCGGTCAGCCACATGTCGCGCACGATCACCAGTTCCAGCGGGTCGGCGGCGTCGCGCATGCGCTTCGCGAGCGCCTTGCGCCTCGCCTTGGTGCGGATGTGTGCCTGCCACGCCACCGGGTCCGATGCCGCGCCGGTCATCACCACCTTGAGCGCCCCGGTGTCGTCGGTGTCACCGTGCCACTCGGGGCGGAGGGCGATCAGGTGCCGATAGAGCTCCACGGCGATCCGCCGGCTCATGCAGACGATCAGCCCCTTGCCCTGCAGCGCCGCCCGGCGCTCCTCCCAGTGCCGCACGAGATCCTCGGCGATCAGCTGGAGCCGAGCCTCGGAGCCGACGATCGCCTCGAGCTGCGCCCACTTCGTCTTGAGCCGCTCCTTGCGCTCGATCTCCTCGCCCTCGGTCGCCTCCTCGAAGGCCTCGTCGAGCGTCGGGCGCGCGTCGTCGCGCAGCGCGAGCCTGGCGAGGCGACTCTCGTAGTAGATCGGGACCGTCGCCCGGTCGTCGACGGCGCGCTGGATGTCGTAGACGCTGATGTAGTCGCCGAAGACGGCGCGCGTGTTCTTGTCGGTCGCCTCGACCGGCGTGCCCGTGAAGCCGATGAAGCTCGCCCCGGGCAGCGCGTCGCGAAGATGGCGGGCGTAGCCGTCGAGGAAGTCGTACTGGCTCCGATGCGCCTCGTCGGCGATCACCACCACGTTGCGGCGCGCGGTGAGCAGCGGGTGCGTGTCGCCCTGCGCGTCGGGAAGGAACTTCTGCACGGTGGTGAACACCACGCCTCCGGCCTCGACGGCGAGCAGCGTCCGCAACTGCGCCCGGGACTCGGCCTGCACCGGCTCCTGCCGCAGCAGTTCCGCGCAGCGTGCGAAGGTCTGGAAGAGCTGCTCGTCGAGATCGTTCCGGTCGGTGAGCACCACGATCGTGGGCGTCCCCATCGCCGGGTCGCGGATCACGCGGCCGGCGTAGAACGCCATCGTGAGCGACTTGCCCGATCCCTGCGTGTGCCAGACGACACCGACGCGCCGGTCGCCCTCGGCCCCGCCGGCGCGGCGCGTCTCGTAGCGGCCGCGCTCGGGATCGCGGATCGTGTTGCCGCGCGGGTCGTCGATGAGCGCCGCGCGTCGCGTCTCCTCGAGCGCCACGTTGACGGCATGGTACTGGTGGTAGCCGGCCATCTTCTTGGCCGGGTCGCCGTCGCCATCGCCCTCGAAGACGATGAACCAGCGGATCAGGTCGAGGAAGCGGGCCGGCTCGCACAGGCCGCCGAGCAGCACCTCGAGCTCCGAGGCGCTCGCGGGTGCCAGCGCCTCGCCGGTCACGGTGCGCCACGGCATGAAGCGCTCGCGATCGGCGGTCAGCGTGCCGACACGCGCCTGCACGCCGTCGGAGGCGACGAGGACCGCGTTGTAGGCGAAGAGCGTCGGCAGTTCGTGCTTGTACGTCTGCAGCTGCTGGAACGCCGTCCAGACGGTCGCCTCCTCGTCGGCCGCGTTCTTGAGCTCGACGAGCCCGAGCGGCAGCCCGTTGACGAAGAGGACGATGTCGGGGCGACGGCTGTGCGTCACACCCGCAGTCGCCTCGGTCACGGTGAACTGGTTGACGGCGAGCCACTCGTTGGCGTGCGGCGCGTCGTGGTCGAGGAGGCGGACCTGCGCGTAGGCGAGCGCGCCGGTGTCGTCGTGGTACTCGACGTCGACGCCGTTGACGAGGTGCCGGTGGAGCGCGTGGTTGCGCGCGACGAGCGTCGCACCGCCCAACGTGAGTACTCGCCGCACGGCTTCGTCGAGCGCGGCGGCCGGGAGCGCCGGGTTGAGTATGGCGAGTGCCGCGCGCAGTCGCCCGACGAGCACGACCTGCCCGAAGTGCGCACGCTCGGCGGCCGGCTCATCGGGCGCGAAATCGGCGCCGCGCCGAGTAGTCCAGCCGAGCGCCTCGAGCCAGGCGAGCGCCGCGTCTTCGACTACGGATTCGCTGAAGGAGTCGGGCACTGGAGCGTGGGCGTGCGAAACGGACGGGCCGGGCGACACGCGCCGCGCACCGGCCGGCCTTCAACAGGAAAGTGGCCTGCCGCGCTGACACCGGCCATCGGCCCGGGCGCAATGCGCACGCTGGGCGCCGGACCCCGAAGATGAGCCGAATGCGGCTTGGAGAGCGGGTCGCGACGGAGATCGAGAGTCGCTCGGGAATGATTGGGAGTGAGTTTGGGAGTGATTGGGAGTGGGTTTGGGAGTGATTGGGAGTGGGTTTGGGAGTGATTGGGAGTGATTGGGAGTGATTGGGAGTGACTTGGGCGTGGATTTTGAGAGGTCTTGGGAGTGATTGGGAGTCGGCTTTGGGAGTGATTGGAAGTGACTTGGGAGTCCAGGCCTCGATCCACGTCAGTCCGCGCGTCCCTGCGCCACGTCGAGACCTGCCAACAGCCACCGGGCGCCGCGTGCCCGACCTGTCGTGACGACGAGCTCGAGCTGTCGCAGCAGCTGCAGGTCCGCCTTGAGCTCCCATTCCGCCGGCCGTTCGGCCTGATCGGCGAGAAGTTGCCTGAGCGCCAAGCCACCCGGCGCTCGAGCGAGCTGCTGCAGGATCGCCTGCTGCCGCGCCGTCAGGTCGCGCGCGACCCGGTGCGGCGGCACGTACCAGCGCGGCCGGAACCGCACCGTCACGCCCCCACCCGCCTCCTCGATGTCGGGTCGCGGGAGCCCGGCCTGCGCGGTGAGCTCGGCCATCTTGAGCGTCCCCCGCCCCCACTGCTCGACCACGCCCCGCCGGTAGAGCACCCGCGCGACGAGCGGATTCCACGGCAGCGACTCGTGCGGCGCGAACAGCGCCTCGGCGGTGAGCCCGAAGTGCAGCGTCCCCGACGACGTCACCTCGAGTCGATCGTCGTAGACGGCCACGGCGACCGACCCGCCCCCGATCGCGTAATCGCGATGGCAGAAGGCGTTCGCGAGCGCCTCACGCAGCGCGACCGGCGGGTAGAGTGGATCGTCGACGCGCTCGTAGAGCCCCGGCTCGACCCGCCCCGCCACCGGCAGCGTCTCGCGCAGGTACCGCTCGGCCCGGGAGAGCAGGGTGAAGACGTTGCCGTGGAACTGGCGGTTGTCCAGGAACTCCGTCCGATCCGTGCCGCGGAACCGCGCGACACGGAGGAGGCACTGCGGCAACTCGGCCTCGAGCCGCTCGGCCCGGCCGAAGAGCACGACGGCGGCCCGGAGCAGTGCCCCGTCGCGCCACAGGCCGAAGCCGCGCAGCAGCGTCGCGAGGTCACGTGTGCCAGGATCATCGATGCGGCCGCGGCGGATCGCCTCGTCGACCGTGCGCACGATCTCCGCGGCGTCGAGATCGTCGATGCTCCACCCCGACGCCACCTCGGTCTCCCACCGCTGCTCGCCGTGCAGGCGCTCGAGAAGGAGACGGTTGTACTCGTCGCGCGACAGCTCCGGACTCGCGTTACCGACACGCCCGTATGCCTGCCCGCGATGGGCGTACGGGCGCGCCTGCCCCTGCGCGACGGTCACGACGAGCACGGCGCGCCCGTCCTCGACATCCACACGCTCGATCGACGGGAAGACCGGCGGCTCGATCTGCTGGATCTCGTGCGCGACCTCCTCGATGGTGCGGTCGCTCACCTGCTGGCCGAGGACGCGGCGATCGGGCGCGACGCCGAAGAGCACGCGGCCACCACGGTGGTTGAGCATCCCGCAGAGGGCATGCATCGCCTCGCGCCGCTCGCCGGTGGTCTTCTTGCACTCGAGCGTCTCGGACTCTCCGGCAGCGGCCCACTGCTCGACCTGGGCGCGGGTGATCACACGCCGGCCTCGGCGAGGGCGTGCTCGGCGTCGGGGATGCGGAGTTGGCCAGAGACGAGGCGGGGGAGCAGGTCGTCGCGCAGAGCAGAAAGCACGCGCGACTCCCGCTCAAGGAACACGAGTCGTTCGTGCATGGGCGACACCACGCTCATGAAAGCATCCATGCGGTCACGTGGGGGTACCACGATGGGCATCGCTCGGAAGTTGGCCTTGTTGATCTCGAGGAATGTCGATCCGTTCGCTCGCGCGAGGATCTCCTCATGACTGCGCTCGAGCCAGCGGAGCATGAACAGGTTCGGTAGCGCGTCGGTGCAGCGGATGGCGATAAAGCCTTGGTTCACGGCCACCGGGACCTCCGCGATGGCGAGGTAACCGATGGGGGCGCGCGACGATAGAAGCAACGTGCCCGCAGGCAGTAGCCCGGAGCTGATGCGTGCGAGCCCAGCGTCGGTGATGCGCCTTTCAGTGTCGAGGAGCACGGGCGCCGAGAGCTGCGACAGATCCTTGGGAGTAGCCCAACAAAAGCGGCCATCATCCCAGAAGGAAGAGTCGCTCGTGCTCGGCGTGCTTCCACCCAAAACCATCACGCACTCACCGACCGTTCTCGTGGGCCAGTGGCTTGCTGACACAGGCTCCTCGAAGAACACTCCGAAAGCTGAGCGAGAGAACTCGCTAATGGTCGCGGATGTACGCCGGTTCAATTCGATCTTGTCGTCAAGTGCGCCGAGCACTTCAGCAATCGCTTGTTGCTCGCCGATAGGTGGAAGCACAACCGAGAACGTCCGCTGAACAGTCAAGCTGACGTAATCGGCCATGTCCGTCTCTCCCTTCCGAGAAGCCAACTGCTCATGGAAGTACGAAGAGCGCAGAAAGCAGAACAAGTAACGCCGATCGAGGACGCGCTCGTCGAGCACACGCCAGAACGTGGTCTGCGGTGAACAAACGAACTCTGGAGCATTGGCCGGAGCAAAGGCGACTTTCCCCACAGTGCCTTTGTGAGACAGCAGCACATCACCCGGAGCGCCGATTCCCTTGCGGATTCGCTGCCTCGCCTCTGCATTGATGCGTGAGGCGGTGTCGAAGCGCACAACGCCATGAGCGTCCATGTCGGCCGCCCGGATGAACGCCACGCCCTGATCCGTGAACTCGTGAGGAAGCGGACGGTACTCGCCGTGATTCCCATCCTCGACGAGCAGCACACCGATCTCTTGCAGGTCAGCAACGATTCGCGACTGCCAAGAGCTGGGCACAACGGGCGCATTCATTCTCGGCATTCGAGAAAGCTGCGTCGGCTCAATAAGTCGTGTCATCGCTATCGGTAGCCGAGATTTTTTGGCAGCGGCCATCCTACCCGCGCAAGATTTTCCCCGATGCGCGTCTCCAGCCGCCTCCCCTCGGCGAACTGCTGGGCCAGCTCCTGCGTGAGTCGCTCCATTTTCGCCTCGAACGGCTCGCAATCCTCTACCGCCGCAGCGCTACCCACGTAGCGTGCCGGCGTGAGCACATAACCGTACTCGCGGATCTCCTCCGCTCTCGCGGCACGGCAGAACCCAGGCTCGTCGGCGTATGCCACGGCGTTCGGGTCGCCACGCCACGCATGATACGCTCCCGCGATCCGCATCATGTCCGCGTCGGTCAACTCGCGCTGCACGCGCGAGGTCATCGTGCCCATCTGCCGCGCGTCGATGAACAGCGTCTCGCCACGCCGATCACGCAGTCGCCGCCCGTTCGCCCCCGGCGTACCACGCTTGTCGCGCGTGAGAAACCACAGACAGACCGGGATCTGCGTCGAGTAGAAGAGCTGCCCCGGCAGCGCGACCATGCAGTCGACGAGATCCGCATCGACGATCGCGCGCCGGATCTCTCCCTCGCCGCTCTGCTGGCTCGACATGCTCCCGTTCGCGAGCACGAACCCGGCGGTGCCCGTCGGCGACAGATGGTGCAGGAAGTGCTGCACCCACGCGAAGTTCGCATTTCCGGCCGGCGGCACGCCGTACGCCCAGCGCTTGTCGTCGCGGAGCTGCTCGCCCCGCCAGTCCGAGTCGTTGAACGGCGGATTGGCGATGACGTAATCGGCCTTGAGGTCCGGGTGCCGATCGGCGTGGAAGGTGTCACCATGCCCGATGTTCGCGTCCACGCCGCGGATGGCGAGGTTCATCTTGGCCAGGCGCCACGTCGTCCAGTTCGACTCCTGCCCGTAGACCGACAGGTCGCCGATGTGCCCCCCGTGCGCCTCGAGGAAGCGCTCGCTCTGGACGAACATCCCGCCCGAGCCGCAGCACGGGTCGTAGACGCGCCCGCGATCCGGGGCGAGCATCTCGACCAGCAGTCGCACGACGCTCTGCGGCGTATAGAACTGCCCGCCCTTCTTGCCCTCGGCGCTCGCGAACTGCGACAGGAAGTATTCGTAGACCCGCCCGAGCACGTCCTTGGCGCGCTCCGCCTCGCCGCCGACGGCGACGTTGCTGAAGAGCGTGACGAGCTGGCCGAGGCGCTGCTTGTCGAGGGCCGGGCGGGCGTAGTCCCTTGGGAGGACGCCGGCCAGGGACGGGTTCTCGCGCTCGATGGCCGTCATCGCCGCATCGAGCAGCGTCCCGATCGTCGGCTGCGGCGCATTGGCCTTCAGGTACGACCAGCGCGCCTCCTTCGGCACCCAGAAGATGCGCGCCGCGCGGTACTCGTCCGGGTCCTCGGGATCGGCCCCCTGCCCCCGCTCCGCCTCGAGCGCCGCGTGCCTGGCCTCGAAGGCGTCGGAGATGTACTTGAGGAAGAGCAGCCCGAGGACGACGTGCTTGTATTCCGCCGCGTCCATGTTGTTGCGGAGCGCGTCGGCAGCCTGCCAGAGCTGGGCTTCGAAGCCGAGGGCTGCCCCGGAGCCGGAAACGATTCCGGAGGCGGGTGTCGAGGCATCGTCGGCCGAACGACGGCGGCGGCTTGCGGGTTTGGCGGGCATCACGGGACGAGGGTGGGGTGGCTTTACTGAAGCTCCGGCAATCTGACCTCCGCCGTCAGTCCGACCCAGCCTACCGATACGCCGCACTACCTTGCACCCGCACCCGCCCGCCGGACCCGCCCGACCCGCTCCGCCCGCTCCGCGCATGGCTTCCCTCCCGCTCTCCGAACGCCTCGAGCGCCTGCTCCTCCGGACGCTGCTGTCGCAGCCGCCCGCGCGGCTCGTGCGCTGGTCCGGCAAGCCGGCCATCGTCGTCGAAGGGCAGGGGCTCGATCCGCAGATCCAGCTCGCGATCACGCTCCGTCGCCGGCTCGGCAAGGCGGGGCTCGTGTCGCAGTCGGTGCCCAGGGCGCGCGCCGCACTCGCGCGCGACCTGCGCATCAACACCCTCGACGTCCCCGTCGGTCGCGTGCGCGATCTCGTGATCGACGGACCGGCCGGCCCGCTGCGTGCGCGACACTACGCGCCCAAGGGCGCCAAGGGTGCGCCGCTGCTCGTCTTCCTGCACGGCGGCGGCTTCGTCGTCGGCGATCTCGAGACGCACGACGTCCCCTGTCGCCTGCTCTGCCGCCATGCGGAGATGCACGTGCTGAGCATCGACTACCGCCTCGCGCCCGAGCATCCCTTCCCCGCCGCGATCGACGACACGATCGCCGCGGTGCGATGGGCCGCGCGCGAGGCCGGGTCGCTCGGCGCCGATCCGGCACGCATCTGCCTGTGCGGCGACAGCGCCGGCGCGAACCTCGCGCTCGTCACCACGATGGTGCAGCGCGACCTGCCGATCGCCGCACAGCTCGTGATCTATCCGCCGGTGGATGCGGTCAACGCGTTCCCGTCACACGCGCTCTTCGGCACCGACTACTTCCTGAGCGTCGCCGATCGCGAGACGTTCACGCGCCTCTACCTCGACGGCACCGGCACCGAGCGTGGCGATCCGCGCGTGTCGCCCTTGCTCGGCGACCTGCGCGACCTCCCCGCCACGCTCCTCGTCGTCGCCGGCTTCGACATCCTCCGCGACGAAGGCGAAGCGCTCGCCACCGCGATGCGCGACGCCGGCAACGACATCCAGCTCCATCGCGAACCGTCGCTGCCGCACGGCTTCGTCAACATGACCGGCTTCTGCGACGCCGCCCGCGAGGCGACGATCGCCCTCGCGCAGGAATGGCGGACTTTCCTCCTCGCGACACCCGTCCGCTCCCGCGAAGTCAGCACCTGAGCGGGCGTTCGGTCCAGCGCGCGCAGACTGGACATACGTCTGGCGGGGGGCGTCTCTCGGGCGTTCGTGTTTCGCCCTCATCGCCAACGGCATTTTTTGACGAGCCTCCGTTCGCGGGGGATTTCCGGCGAAGGGGGATCCGCGTTGGTTCCGGGTCCAGGCATAGCCCTCCGCTCGGCCGGCCAGTGACGGCTGAGGAACTACAGGACTGCCACTTCCCTGCGCGAGCGGGCGCACGTCCGCGCGCGGGGCAAATCCGAAATCTTTTTGGGGGTGTTGGGTCGGCGCCGGTGCTCGCCACGGGCACCATCGTTCGCTGAGCACCGGTTTGGCAGTCCTGTAGTTCCTCAGCCGTCACTGGCCGGCCGAGCGGAGGGCTATGCC
>ERZ1066136.1093-NODE-1093-length-15306-cov-15.178087_pt1 | contig 15306 bp, 8 predicted proteins | sample MGYA00382783_ERZ1066136 | MGnify/ENA primary metagenome ERZ1066136 (study PRJEB33369, sample SAMEA5778366) | biofilm metagenome | biome: Industrial cooling water; feature: Water cooling tower basin; material: Biofilm | place: United Arab Emirates | collected... | reverse complement strand
GGCGCGCCGCGGGCGGGCTGTCCGGGGGCATCGGCACGCGCCGGCGCGGGCCGGCGACCGGGGGGGGCGCGCGGGGGCGCTCCGCGCCAGGCCTGGCGGTCCCGGTCGACCGGCGGGCAGAATCGGGGGCATGGCAGCAGCAGCGAGCCGGGCGGCCGATCAGGGCGCGGGAGCGACGTCGGCGCCGCGGCCGATCGAGCGCTTGGAAGCGCTGCTGCGCGACGAGCTCGAGCAGCATCGAGCGGCCTGGCGCCGCGGCGAGCGCCCGCGCCTATTGCTGGTGTTCCGCGACGGCCATGCCCGGCGGCTGTGGCTCGCTCGGCTGGCCGAGGCTGGGCTGGGCGCCGCCCTGGGGGTCGAGGCGCGCACCTTGGAGGGCTTGGCCCTGGCGCTGCTCGAGCGCGCCGGAACGCCCGCGGCCAGCCGCCGCCGGGCGGAGCTCGAGTTCGGGCGCGCGCTGGAGGAGGACGCCCGGCTGCGGGGCCTGCTGGCGGCGCTCGAGGGCGGGCGGGAGGCGCTCTGGGCGAGCCTGACCCGCTGGCTCGAGGCGGGCTACACCCCGGCGCTGGCGGAACCGCTCGAGGCGGCGATCGCGGGCAGCAGCGCCGAACCGCAGGCGCTGGCCCTGGGGCTCGCCACCCTGCGGCTCACCCGGCGGCTGCTCGAGCGCTGTCCCGGCGCGCGGCCGCCGGCCTTCGCGGCGGCGGAGCTCCCGCGCCTCGCCGCTCTGCTGGCGGGTCAGAGCCTGCTGCTGATCGACCCTGACCGTCGGCGGCCGGCGCCCCGGGACCTGGCCCGGGCCCTGGAGCAGCGCGCGGGCGCCCGGGCCCTGGAGCTCGCGCCCGCAGCGCTCGGCCCCCGCCCCGGTCGCCTCCGGCGCCTGCGGGCCGCGGACCCCCGCGCGGAGGTGCGCCTGGCGCTCGAGTACTGCGAGCGCGAGATCGCCGCCGGCATCGCGCCCGAGCGCATCGCCGTGGTGCTGTATGGCGCCGACGAGCGCCGCGCGGCGCTCTCTGTGGCGGCGCAGCGCCTGGCCCTGCCCTTCTCCGCGCCGGCGTTCGAGGGCGCTCCGGATGCGGCCGCGCGGCGTTTGCTGGCCTTGGCCGACTGGGTCCGCGGCGGAGCGGCTCAGCGCTTGACGCGGCTGCTCGATTGCATGCCCCCGGGCTGGATCGAGGCGCGCTTCGGAGCCGGCGGCGCGGCCCTGCGGCTCGGCGCCCGGGTGCTGGGGGCGGTCACGGTCCAGCGCGGCGCCGAGCTGGATCTGCCCGCGCTGCTCGGCCCGCGCCAGGATCTGGCCCTGCCCGTGCGGCTCGGGCCGCTCGCGGACCGGACCGAAGCGGCGCGCGCCGATTCCGATCCGCAGGCGGACAGCGAGGACCCCCCCGAGCAGGACGCAGACGCGGAGGCTGACGAAGCTGCAGCGGGGGCGGCGCTGCGCTCGCAAGCGGGCTCGCCGGCGCGCCTGGCCCGCCAGCGCCTGCCGCGCACGGCGCTCGAGCGCCTGCGCGAGCTGTGCGCAGAGGCCGTGCAACAAACCGCCGCGGAGGCCCCCCGCCCCCTGTCCGACCACGCCGCAGCCCTGCGCGGCTTCGCCGACCGCTGGCTCGGCTGGCGCGAGCACGGCGGCCCTTGGCCGCAGCTCGAGCACGCGCTGCACGCGCTGCAGTCCGACCTGGGGGCCGATTGCGAACTCGCGGGATCCGAGTGGTGCCAGGCCCTCGCCGCCGAGATCGAACAGGCGGCCGTCGGACCGCTCGGCGGCCGGGGCGCCGGAATCCAGGTCGGCGGCCCGGACCTGCCGCGCGCGCCGTTCGATCGGATCGCCATCGTCGGGCTGGACCAGGCCTCGGCTCAGCGCCGCGCGCCGCGCGATGCCTTCCTCAGCCCGGAGCTGACCGCGGCCAGCGGCGCAGTGCTGCCGGACATCGCCCCCGGCGGCGGACTCGATCCGGCCAGCCGCGAGTTGGAGACCTTCCTCTCCTTGGCCGACCTGGCGCCGGAGGGCCTGCTGCTGTGCGCCGAGCGCGATCTCGACGACCGCGAGCGCGCCCCTTCCGCCCTGTTCGGGCCGATCGCCGAGCGACTGGCGGCGGCGCCCGCGGAAGCGGCCGAGCCGCGGGCCATGGACCTGTTCGAACTGTCCGTGGAGCGGGCCCCCGAGCAGCGGCCCGAGGATCTCGAAGCCTGGTTCCTGGGCCTGGCCCCGCAGCGGCTGCCGGAGCGCCTGCGCCGCGACTCGGCCCTGGGCCGCGCCCAGGTCCTGCGCGAATGGAGCCTCGAGCCCAAGCGAGCCGCGGCGCTCGGCCCCTCGCCCTACCACGGCTTCGTGGGTCAGACCGCCCCCGAGCCGATCCCGGTGACGCGGCTCGAAAGCCTGGCGAAATGCGGCTGGCGCACGTTCTTGGAGCACCGGCTGCGGCTCGAACCCGCGCCGAATCCGGAGTTCGCCTGGCCGCCGGTGGACGCGCGCCTGGTGGGCGAGCTGCTGCACGGCGTGCTCGAGCGCTTGGTGCGCTCGGGAGCGCACGTCGCGCAGGGCGCGGTCGGCAAGCCGGGAGCCGAGGCGATCGAGCAAGCGCTGCGGGAGCTCGGAGCCCAGCTGGCGCGGGAAAAGGGCCTGACCTTGCCGGGTTTCGAACGCGTGCTGATCGAGCGCGCACGGCGTTCGATCGACATCGGCGTCGAGGAGATCTGGGCCCAGGGCCCCCTGGGTGAGCCCCAGGCCGAGTGGCAGGGCGAGATCGCGCTGGCGGATGCGGCCGGAATCGAGCACCGCCTCACGTTCCGCGCCGATCGCCGCGACCAGCGGCCCCGGCAGTCAGCGCTGCTGACCGACTACAAGAGCGGGCGCTGCTTCGCCGAGGGCAAGAAGGACGAGACCGTGCGGCGCAAGCTGCTGAGCGGAATCCGGCGGGGCGAGCGCCTGCAGGCCGTGGCCTATGCCTTGGGCGGCGCCGAGCAGCGCGGCCAGAGCGCGGTCGGCCGCTATCTGTTCTTGGCCCCCGCCAAGGGCGACGAGCAGCCGCGGCGGACACTCGATGTGGACCTCGCTGGACCCGACGGCCCCGAGCTGCTGCGGGCCTTCAAGGCGGCCGCGGCCACGCTGCTGTCCGCCTGGAGCCTGGGCGCCCTGGCGCCCAGGCTGCTCGACAGCCAGCTCCAGGAGGAGCCGGACCCTTGCGCCGACTGCACGGTGCGCGAAGCCTGCGTGCAGCGGGACAGCGGCCAGCGCCGGCGTTTCGCGGCCTTCATCGAGGGCCTGCGGCTGCGCGGCGCGGCCAGCCCTGCGGAGGCGGCGCTGCTCGAGTGGTTCGAGCTGTCCGCAGCGGCGCCAGCGATCGCGCCCGGGGAGGCTCCGGAGGAACGGCCGTGAGCGACCACGCCGATCTGCGCCGCCTGGATCGCGAAGCGCGGCGCCTGGCGCGGCGCGAGTTCGTGCGCCCGGTGGCCCTCGAGGCCGGGGCGGGCACCGGCAAGACGGCGACCCTGGTGCAGCGCATCGTGGCCTGGTGCCTCGGCCCCGGTTTCGAGCGCCAGCGGGGCGCGGGCGGCGAGACGCCGAAGCGGGTGCTCGAGCGCCTGGTGGCGATCACCTTCACCGAAGCGGCCGCGGCGGAGATGAGCGAGCGGGTGGCGCGCGCCTTCTCCGACCTGGGCGCACAGCGTGAGCTGCCGGGCCTCAAGGCGGCCGAGCTGGCCGAAGAATTGGGCTTGCCGCTGGATTCGCTGGCCGAGCGGGCGCGCGCCTTCGCGGAGGCCAGCCAGCACCTGCGTCTGTCGACGATCCACTCCTTCGCCGCCGAGCTGCTGCTCGAGTCCCCCTTCGAGGCCGGCCTGCACCCGCGGCCGACGATCGACGCCGAGGGCGAGGCCCTGCGGCGCGTGGCCCGGGAAACCGTCGAAGCCCATCTGCGGGCGAAGCTGGGCGATCCGGCGGACGACGACTGGATCCACCTGGTGCAGCAGGGCTCGGGACCGGCGGAGATCGAAGCCGAGCTCCTGCGGCTGCTCGAGCTCGGCGTGCAGGCCGGCGAGCTGCCGCAGCTCGCGCTGACCCGCGAGGCCTTCGAGCGCTGGCGCGGCGCGGTTTTGCAGGCGCTCGGGCCGCTGCGGAGCCAGCTGGAGGCCACGGTCCCGCGCTTCAAGCGCTCGAAGCGTCCGCGCGAGATCCAGGCCGCAGCGACACGGCTCGCCGAGGAGCTCGCGGCCGACCTGGCCCACGACGCGGAGGTGTCGGCGCACGTCGAGCGGCTGCGCGCGCTGCCCGAGCTGGCCCTGCTGGAGCAGCAGCTGCGCAAGGGCTGGGCCAAGGGCGAATTCAACAAGGAAGAGCAGACCCTGCTCGCTGATCGCGAAGCCCTGGAGCAAGCCGCGCGCCTCGCGGTGCGCGAGCTCGCCGCCCTGCGGACCTTCGACCCGCGGAGCGCCGCGGCCGCCCTGGCGGTGCTGGGCCCGATGCTGACCGAAGCCCGCGGGCAGCTGGAACGCCGGGGGGTGCTGAGCTTCGACGATCTGCTCCGCCGCGCCAGCCGGCTGCTCGTCGAGCGGCCCGAGGTGCTGCGGCGCCAGCGCGAGCGCCTCGACCAGCTGCTGGTCGATGAGTTCCAGGACACCGACCAGCGCCAGTGCGATCTGGTGGCGGCCCTGGCGCTCGAGGGCCCCGCGGGCTCCCGCCCGGGCCTGTTCGTGGTCGGCGATCCCAAGCAGTCGATCTATGCCTGGCGGCAGGCGGATCTGCGGGCCTACGAGTGCTTCCTGGAGCGCTTGGAGGCCGCCGGCGGCATCCGCGCCGGTCTGTCGGTCAACCACCGCTCGAGCGCCGCGATCCTGGCCGAGGTCGAGCGCGTGCTCACCCCGGCGATGCGGGCCGAAGCGGGCCTGCAGCCGCCGTTCGTGCCGCTGGTGACGCCCGAGCAGGGCGCCAAGCCCGAGACCCAGCCGCCGGCGGGACGCGCCGCGGTCTCCTACTGGTGGATGCCGGAGCCCGCGCCGGAGCCGGCCCGGGCCCTCGAGCCAGGGGCGCCCGGGAAGCAAGCCGCCCCAACGCGGCTGCGCAGCAGCGAGCGGGTGTCCGCGGAGGCCGAGGCCTTCGCCTGGGAAGCGCTGCGGCTCCACCGGGAAGCGGGGGTGCCCTGCGCCCAGATGGCGCTGCTGCTGCGCTCGACCGCCGACCAGGAGCGCTACCTGGAGGCCTTGCGCGGCGCCGGGGTCCCCTATCAGGTGGCGCGCGACAAGAGCTACTACCGCCGCCGCGAGGTGATCGAGGCCGCGGCCTGGGTGCGGCTGGTGTTCGACCCGACCGACAGCCTGGCGCTGGTCACCTGGCTGCGCTCGCCGGCCGTGGGCGTCCCCGACGCGGCCCTCGAGCCCCTCTGGCGCTGCGGTTTTCCCGCCGCCGTGCAGGCGCTCGCGGCGGCGCCGGATGGGGCCGAGCTCGAGCGCTTGGCGCAGCTGGTGGACGCGGCCGCGCGGCAGGTTCCGCCCCTGCCCGGGCTCGAGCGCATCGCCGCCTGGCCGGCCAGCCTGTGCGCGGCGCTGGCGTCCCTGGGCGAGCTGCGCGGCGCCGCCGAGCAGCTGCCGGCGGAGCGCTTCGTCGAGCGTCTGCGGCGGCTCAGCTTGCAGGAGTTCGGGGCGGCGACGCGTTTCCTGGGGCACTTCGCGCGCGCCAACCTGGAGCGCTTCCACGGCCAGCTCGAGCGCCGGCTGCTCGATGGCCGCGGCGATGTGGAGTCCCTGCTCGGCAGCCTGCGGGACCAGGTGGCCCTGGCCAAGGAAGCCGAGGAGGCGCGCCCGCGCGGGCAGGCCCGGGACGCGCTCTCGGTGCTCACCATCCACAAGGCCAAGGGCCTCGACTTCCAGGTGGTTTTCCTGGGGCAGACCTACAAGGACCTGACCCGCGGCCGCCGCGGCCCGCCGGCTGCGGACTTCGTGCGCAGCGCCGACGGGCCCGAGTGGCGCCTGTTCAAGGTCGGGTCCCTGGGCCATGGGGCCGAGCTGGAGCGCCGCGAGCGGCGCGAGCGCGCCGAGTGGGTGCGCCTGCTCTACGTGGCCATGACCCGCGCCAAGGCGCGCCTGGTGATCGGGGTCAGCGATCCCGGCGGCCAGGGCGAGGGCGAGGGCCAGGGCGAGGCCGCGGGAGAGGGCCGGGCAGCCAACAGCCTCGAGGCATTGATCGCCCTCGACCGGCGCCACCCGGGGCGGGCCCCGCGGCCGCCGCAGGACCTCGAACTGGCGCCCCTGCCGGCCGGCCCGCGCGAGGCCGCGGCCCAACCGGCGCGCACGGCGGGCTCACCCCCGCCGAGGGGGCTGCCCGCCCAGCGCGACCGCCGAGCGGCGGAGCAGCGCGAGTCGCGGCCGCTGACCGCGAGCGCCTCGGAGGCCGGGGCTGCTCCGCAGGGGGCGGCCGGGTCCAGCGCCGGGGGGCCCCGAGGGGCGGCGCGCGATCCGGGGGCCTCCGGTCCGGAGGCCCAGGCGGCCCTGGCGGTCGGGGCGCGGCTGCATTCCCTGCTCGAAGGCCATCGCCCGGGAGACCTGGCCAGCGGGCGCTTCGAGGCCCGGGCGCGCGAGCTGCTGGCCGACCTGGGGCGGGAGCTGCGGCCCCCCGCCCAAGGCCCGGCCCTGGCGCGGGCGCAGGCGCTGCTCGAGGCCCTGCGGCGGGGTCCCCTGCTGGCCAAGCTCGAGGGGCTCGAGCCGGCGATCGTGGCCCGCGAGCTGCCGCTCTTGGCCCCGCCGCAGGCCGGGGACCTCGCGCCGATCGGCCCCTACACGGGCACGCTCGATCTGCTCTACCGGGATGGCCCGCTGTGGGTGGTCGCGGACTTCAAGACCGACCGGATCGCGGGCGATCCCGAGGCGGCGGCCCAGCGCTACGGGCCCCAGCTCGGGCGCTACCTGGACGCCCTCGGGCAGGCGTTGGAACTGCGGCCCGAGCAGGTCTGCGCGGAGCTGTGGTGGCTCGAGAGCGGGGAGGTCCAACGCCTGCATGTCCCGCGCTCCGCGGGCCCCGCGGCATGAAGTTCAGCGCTCGATCCCCTGGCAGCGCCCGGCGCCGGGCGCTGCGGCTGGCGGCCGCTGCGGCCCTGTGCGGTTGCGGCGCGGAGCCGCGCCCCGACGTGCTGCTCGTGAGCGTGGACACCCTGCGCGCCGACGCCCTGGGCTGCCTCGGCTATCCGCGCGACGCGACCCCGAACCTGGATCGGCTGGCCGCGGGCGGCGTGCTCTACACGCGCCACTACAGCAGTTCGAGCCAGACCGGCCCCGCCCACGCCAGCCTGTTCAGCGGACGACTGCCCAGCGAGCACGGGGTGGTCAAGAACGGCGTGTCCGTGCCCCACGGTTGCCCCTGGCTGCCGGAGGAGTTCCAGGCCGGCGGCTGGTCGACGGCGGCGGTCATCGGCGCCCTGGTCCTGGACCGGCGCTTCGGCTTCGAGCGCGGCTTCGCCTGGTTCGAGGACCGCATCGACGCCGCGGCGCCCGCGGGGGGCGGCCCAGCGCTCGAGCGCCCCGCGGGAACCGTGGTCGATCTGGCGGCGCGCTGGCTGTCGGAGGCCGGGACGGGGCCTGTGTTCCTGTGGGTGCATGTCTTCGATCCCCACGAGCCCTACGCCCCGCCCGTGCCGCCGCCGCTCGCGTCCGCCGGCGCAGGGGCCTTCTTCCGCTCCCGCGCCGAGGCCAATCCTTTCTTCGACGCGGCCCGCCAGGCCCAATGGCGGCGGGGCTACGAGGCCGAGGTCAGCTACACCGACCAGCAGCTCGGGCGGCTCTTCGCCGCCTTCGAAGGGCGACCCGGCGACCGGATCGTGGCCGTGACCTCCGACCATGGCGAGGGCCTGGGCGAACACGGCTACCAAGGACACCACTTCTACCTGTACGAAGAGCAGGTGCACGTGCCGTTGATCCTGTGGGGACGCGGGGGGCCTGCGGAGCGCCTGCCGGCGGGCACCCGCGTCGGCGCGGTGACCAGCGCCCTGGAGCTGGCCGAGGCGCTGCGCCGGTTGGCCGGCCTGCCGCCCGCGGGAGACCCGAGCCGTCTGCTCGAGCGCGCCCTCGCACCGGGGCCGGACCCGGGCTCCCAGGCCTTCCTCGAGCGGGCGCACCTGACCGAATTCGACCTCGAACGCTCGCCCGCCATCCGCCGGCTGCTCGAGTTCCACGGCCCGGGCCCCGCGGCGCCGCGGGGACGCCTGTGGGGTTTGGTCGAGTCCGATGCCAAGTGGCTCGCCGAGGCGGGCCAGCCCGGCAGCTTCTTCGACCTCCGGGCGGACCCGCAGGAGCAGGCCGCGCTGCCGGATGGGGCGCGCGCGGCCGGACTCTCCGCCGCCCTGGAGGCGCGGCGCGGGGCGCTGACGCCGCACGCCGACCGGGCTATCGACCCCGCGGTCGAGCGCGCCCTCGAGGCCCTGGGCTATTGAGCGCCGCCCGGCCGCCGGCGGCGTCAGCCGGCTGGCCGCGCCGCAGGCCGGCGCGCGGTTTGCGGCTTTGCGCTCAGCCCGCGAGGGGCCTCTGGCGCGCAAACGGAAAACTCGGCCGCCCGTCGCGCAGGCGGTACTTGCGCTCGAAATTGGTGCCCACGAACTCCCCGGGACCGGCCGAGATCGGCGGGGTGTAGGGCCTTTCCAGGAGGCCGCTGGTCGCAAGCACGGCGGCGATCTGCTCGGCATAACCCGGGTGGTCGGTGACGACGCGCAGCTCGCCGCCGGGCTTCAGGATGCGCGCCAATTCGGCCACGAAGGGGGCCTGGATCAGGCGCCGCTTGTGATGGCGCGCTTTCGGCCAGGGGTCCGGGAAATAGACGTGCACGGCATCGAAGGTCTGGGCCCCGATGCGCTCGCTGACCAGCGCCTTGGCGTCGCCGCAGTACAGGCGGGTGTTGCTGAGGCCGGCGCGGCGCAGGCGATCGGCGGCGTAGCCCGCGATCTGGCGCACGTATTCGATCCCCAGGAATCGATCGCCGGGCCTAAGGGCCGCCTCCTGGCGCAGGAAGGTGCCCTTGCCCGAGCCGATCTCGAGCTCGAGGCGTCCGCCAGCCGGGCCGCCGAACACGGCATCGAAGGGGATCGGGACCGGCCAGGCGGCGGGATCGAAGCCGATCTCACCGGGGTCCAGGGACGGGCGGAAACGCATCGCGCCGGAGCATACGCCCCGGCGCGGCTCGGGTCACCGCCGGACCCGGAGGGCGGCGCGGGCCCGGCCTCAGGCGGCGCGCCGGCGGACCTGGGCGGCGTGGGACTGGGTGCGTGCGGCGGCCAGGGAGAGGGCCTGCTGCTCGCCGGCGCGCATCGCCACCGCCAGGCCGCGCAGGATGTAGCCCTCCTCCTCCTCGGCCACTTCGACCAGGCAGCGCACGCGGCGCGCGTTGCCGTGCTGGGTCGACAGCCACAGTTCGACCCATTCGCCGTTGCGCCGACCTTGCAAGAGCTCGGCCAGGGCATGGTGGCTCTCCGGCTCGAAAGCGTCGAAAAACGCCTGCGGGTTCTCGTAGGCCTCCTGACGGCGTTTGCCGGTCAGGCGCTCGAAGACCGGGCCCAGATAGACGAAGCGGCAATGGGTCAGGTCGAACAGGAAATACAGCTCCCGCAGGCTCTTGGCCATGGCTTCGAAGCGCGCCTGCAGCTCGCGTCCGCGCACCGCGTAGACCTCGGCGCGCTTTTGGCTGTCGCGCAAGGACTGCTCCAAGCCGGGCAGCAGGCGCGTCAAGGCTTCGATGCGGCTGGTGCGGCGCGCCGACCAGGCCGCCGCCACGACCCCGAAGCTGCTGAAGGCCAAGGCCAGGGGTTCGAAGCCGAGCAGGCTCGACCCCAAGGCACCGAAGGCGAAGGCGCAGGAAATCCGCGCCGCCGCCGCCGCCGAACCCAAACGCCCGCGCAGGGCCCCCATCACCGATGCAGGCAAAGCCATGACCGATCGCGCCTCCCGGCGCGCCTCCGTAGGACCCCCGATCGGCTCCCGCCCCACCGGACTGGAGTCCAAACACCGAAAAAAAGCCCCTGGCGGCGCACCCGTCCCCTGCGGCCCCCCAGCGCACCCGGGCCAGCCCGGGCGCCGAAGCCGCGCCGGCGCAGGCCTGCCGGGGGCTGGTTCCGCCGGGCCGGCCCCGGAACCTGCCTGCCGCGCCGCTGCGGTCCTGGCGGCTTCGGGGCCCGTCCAGGGGCATCCGGGCCGCGCACCAGGGCGGCCCGGCGGACCGGCCACGCAACGGCGGCGCCCCGGCCAAGCAGCGTGCCGGGAAGCGCCCAGGGCCCGCGTCGGCGAGCGACCGAGGGCTTAGCTCGCGCAGGGCCGACCGGGCCGCGGCCTGCGCGGGGATAGGATCGGGCGCGGACATCTGGTCGCGCCGCCGTTCCCTTCCACCCCGCTCGCATGCCGTTCTTCCACGCCCTGCTGCTCGCCGCCATGGGCGGGCTCGATCCCCAGGAGAGTGCCGCCGAGCCGCTTCCCAAGCTCAGGGTCTATATCCTGGCCGGGCAGTCGAACATGCAGGGCCACGCCGCCCTGAGCACCATTCCCGCCCTCGGGGATGACCCGCAAACGGCGGCCCTGCTGGCCGAAATGCGCGCGCCCGATGGCTCCCTGCGCAGCGCGGAGCGCGTGTGGATCTCCTCGGTCGGATGCGCCGGCGACGGCTGGTCCGAGGTGATCGAGCAACACGGCCTGCTGGCTCCCGGTTATGGAGCGTCGGCGGAGAAGATCGGACCGGAGTACAGCCTGGGCTTGACCTTGGAGAAGCTCTACCCAGGTCCGATCCTGCTGATCAAGACCGCCTGGGGTGGGCGCAGCCTGCACACGGACTTCCGCCCGCCCAGCGCGGGTCCCTATGCGTGGAGCGATTTCGAAGTGGCGCGGATCGCCGAGCGCGGCCAGGACCTCGCCGAGATCCAGGCCACCAAGGCGCTGGAGACCGGGCACTTCTACCGGGCCATGCTGGGACACGTGCGCCAGGTGCTCGCGGACATCCCGCGGGTGGTGCCCGGTTTCGAGGCCGAGCAGGGCTTCGAAATCGCCGGATTCGTGTGGTTTCAGGGCTTCAACGACTACGTCTCTGACTGGACCTACGAACGCCAGATGGAGCCCGATGGCTACGGCCTCTACACCCAGCTCCTGGCGCACCTGATCCGCGATGTGCGGCGCGATCTCGGGGTGCCCGACCTGCCCTGGGTGATCGGCACCCTGGGGGTCGGCGGGGTCGCCGCGGGGCGGCAGCCGCCGCTGCAGGGCTTTCGCCGGGCGCAGCTGGCGGTCGCCAAACTGCCCGAGTTCGAGGGCAACGTCGCCGTGGTCGACACGGAGCGCTTTTGGGATCCGCAATTGGAGGCCCTGCGCGAGCGCTGGGAGGCCTTGATCCACGAGCTGGACCAGCGGGAGGAGCAGCGGCCCAGCCCGACTCCGCAGGCGCGCGAGGCGGCCCAGCTGCGGGCCCTGAAGCAGCGCTTCACGGCGGCGGAATTGAAGCGTCTCGACGGCAGCTCCGACGCGGCCTACCACTATCTGGGGGCGGCCAAGATCCTGGCGCCGATCGGCCAGGCCTTCGCCGAGGCGCTGGTGGCCCTCGCGCCGCGCTGATGGATTGAGAAGCGATCGACCCGGGCTGCGACCGAGCGGCACTACCAGCCCGTCGGATGCCCTTGGGCCGGCGTCCGCCGGCCCCGCAGCCTGGGATCGGCGCTGCACACCGATTTTTCCCAGGCTGTGAGCGCCCGCTCCGGGGGCTGCGGCCCCGGAGCGGGTTGCGCGGATCGAGCTCGCGTTCGGGCGCAGACGGGTCCCGATCGGCGGCGGGCGGGGGCGGCGCTCGAGCTGGCCGTCCAAGCTCCCGCAGCGCAGGCCCCGGAGCGGCGGCCGTCGGGGCGGGGCGGGGCGGGGCGGCCGGCGCCGGCCAGGGCGAGACCCGGCCGGCCCCGCTGGGCGCCGGAGACTCGCGCGGGAACCTACGGGTGTGGTCAAGTCCAGCCTGTTGCGGCGCGGGGCGAAAGCCCAAAGAGCGTCACCCGCAACCCGCTCCCCAGCCGTGCCCTCGAAAACGCCCCCGAGCCCCGGTTCGAAGCCTGCCCGCCCGGCGCCCGTGCCCGCCGAGCGCGTGCGCCTCCTGGACCCGCGGCCCCCGCACCCCCGCGGGCGCTACGTGCTGTATTGGATGGTGGCCAGCCGGCGCCTGGAGCACAACCACGCCCTGGACCGCGCGCTCGAGCTGTGCCGGGAGCTCGACCGGCCCCTCTTGATCTTCGAGCCCCTGCGCTCTGGCTACCGCTGGGCCAGCGCCCGGCACCACGCCTTCGTGCTGGCCGGCATGGCGGACCAGGCCCAGGCGCTGGCGGGCACGGGCATCGGTTACCTGCCGTACGTGGAGCCACAGCCGGGCGCCGCCAAAGGACTGCTGGGCGCCCTGTGCGCCGAAGCCGCGGCCCTGGTCAGCGACGACTACCCGTGTTTCTTCCTGCCGCACCTGGCCGCCGCCGGCGCGCGCGCGGCGCAGTGCCGCTTCGAGCTGGTCGATTCGAACGGGCTGTTGCCGCTCTCCGCCAGCGAGCGCGAGTTCCCGAGCGCCCACACCTTCCGGCGCTTCCTGCACAAGACCCTCGCTCCGCACCTCGCGCGGCTGCCGGCGGCCGAACCGCTCGCCGGTCCCCCGCCGCCCGCCTTGGCGGCCCTGCCGCGCGGCCTCGAGCGCCGCTGGCCCTCGGCCTTCGCGCCGCTGGCCGGCGGCGCGGAGGCCAACCGCGAGGCGATCGCCGCGGCCCTGAGATCCCTGCCGATCGACCAGGGCGTGGCGCCCTTCGAAGGGCTGCCGGGGGGCAGCGCCGCGGCCGCCAAGCGCCTGCGGCAGTTCCTGAGCGCCGGCCTGCCGCGCTACGAAGAGCGCAACCAGCCCGACCAGGACGTGGGTTCCGGGCTGTCCCCGTACCTGCACTTCGGCCAGATCAGCGCCGCCGGGATCCTGCGCGCCGTGGCCAAGGAGCAGCGCTGGACCCCGGCCCAGCTGACGCGCCCCCCGAGCGGCAGCCGCGAGGGTTGGTGGGGCCTGCCCAGCCCGGTCGAGGGTTTCCTGGACGAGCTGATCACCTGGCGCGAGCTGGGCTTCAACGCCTGCCGCACCAACCCGGCCTACGACCGCTTCGAGAGCCTGCCCGCCTTCGCCCGGGCGACCTTGGCCAAGCACGCCCGCGACCCGCGGCCGGTGCGCTACACGCACGCGGAGCTCGAGCACGCCCGCACCCACGACGCCCTGTGGAACGCAGCCCAGACCCAGCTGGTGCGCGAGGGCCGCATGCACAACTACCTGCGCATGCTGTGGGGCAAGAAGGTGCTCGAGTGGAGCGCGCGGCCGGAGGACGCCTTCGAGAGCCTGGTGGAGCTCAACAACAAATACGCCCTCGACGGCCGCGACCCCAATTCCTACACCGGCATCACCTGGGTCTTCGGCCGCTACGACCGCGCTTGGGGTCCGGAGCGCCCGATTTTCGGCACGGTGCGCTACATGAGCAGCGACAACACCGCGCGCAAGCTCTCGGTCAAGGGCTATCTGGCCCGCTATGGCCCCGGCCGCTCCGGCCAGCAGGCGGCCCTGTTCTGAGCATGGCCGCGCGAATTCAGCGAGCGCGACCGGGCAGCGCCTTCCTGCGCACCCTGGCCGAACGGAGCAGCGACCCCGCCGGACGCGACTGGGTCTATGTGCCCTACGACCAGCTCAACCAGGACCTGCCGGTGCTGGCGGAGCGCGGGCCGCGCGAGCTCGGCATCGTGTTCATCGAAAACCCGGAAAAGGCCTCCCGGCGCCCCTATCACAAGCAAAAACTCGCCCTGGTGCTGGCCAACGGGCGCCAGTTCCTGCTCGAGCAGGCGGCGCGCGGCGTGGCGATCGATTTCCGCGTGGCGCGGCAGGGTTACGCGCGCGAACTGCGCGACGCGGCGCGCCAGCACGGGGCGCTGACCTGCGCCGAGCCGGCCGAGCGCGAGCTGCGCCAGGAGCTCGCCCCCCTGTGGGCCGAAGGCGTGCTGCGCGAGGCGCCCGCGGGCGGCTTCTTGACCAGCCGCGAGGAGTTCAGGGCCTCCCAGCGCCGAGCGGACGGCAGCCACCGGCCCCCGTGGCGCCTGGACGCCTTCTATCGCCATGTGCGGGCCGCGCGCGGCTGGCTGCTCGAAGCGGGCCGCCCCAAGGGCGGCAAATGGTCCCTCGACGCGGAGAACCGCCAGCCCTGGCGCGGAGATCCGCCGGCTCCCGAGCGGCTGAGCTTCGCCGTGGATGCGATCAAGGCAGAGGTGGGCGCGCTGGTCGAAGAGCGCTATCGCGACCATCCCGGTCGGCTCGACCTGGCCGCGCTGCCCAGCACGCTGGCCGATGCGCGGGCCCAGTGGGAGTGGGCCAAACAGCGCTGCCTGCCCCACTTCGGGCCCTACGAGGACGCCTTCAGCCTGGACCAGCCGGTGCTGTTCCACAGCCTGCTCTCGCCGCTGCTGAACCTCTCGCGGCTGCTGCCGCAGCCGCTGCTGAGCGAGCTCCTGGCCCTCGACCTGCCCTTGCAGAGCCAGGAGGGCTTCCTGCGCCAGGTGCTCGGCTGGCGCGAATTCGTGCGCCATGTGCACCGCGAGACCGATGGCTTCCGGGACCTGCCGGCCGGTTTCGCCGCGGACCACCTGGGCGCCAAACGCCCCCTGCCGCCGGCCTTCTGGCCCGGGGCGCCCTCCGGGCTGGCCTGCCTCGACGCTGTGGTCGCGCAGGTCTGGGACAGCGGCTACAGCCACCACATCACGCGCCTGATGGTGCTCTCCAACATCGCCACCCTGCTCGACGCGGATCCGCGCGAGCTCAGCGATTGGTTCTGGTGCGCCTACGTGGACGCCTTCGATTGGGTGGTCGAGCCCAACGTGCTGGGCATGGGCACCTTCTCCCTGGGCGAGCTGTTCACGACCAAGCCGTATGTCAGCGGCGCGGCCTACCTGGACCGCATGGGCGACGCCTGCGCCTGCTGCGCCTTCGATCCGCGCCGGGATTGCCCCCTGACGCCGCTCTACTGGGCCTTCCTCGAGCGCCAGCGCGAGAAGCTGGCCGGCAACCCGCGCCTGTTCATGCCCCTGAACGCGGCGCGCAAGCGCAGCCCGGCCCAGCGCGCGGCGGACGCGGCGCGCTTCGAGGCGGTCTCGCGCCAGCTGGCCGAGGGCCGACGGCTGGAGCCGGGAGCGGCCGAGGGGCGGCTCGGATTCGACTGAGCGGGGCCGGGTCGCGCGAGCCAGAGGGGGGCGCGCCCCCGGACCGTCCGCGGGCGCGGGGTGCGCCCCGCGGCGGGAGCGCGGCGTGGCGGCGGGCCGAGG